>Ga0070715_10000385_pt1 | contig 11053 bp, 10 predicted proteins | sample LARL111metaG_FD_71394 | JGI IMG/M metagenome (GOLD analysis project Ga0070715, IMG submission 71394) | Corn, switchgrass and miscanthus rhizosphere microbial communities from Kellogg Biological Station, Michigan, USA - LAR L11-1 metaG | ecosystem: Host-associated > Plants > Roots > Rhizosphere ... | reverse complement strand
TATGGCATCCTCGTCGCCGTCTTCCAGAACAGCTGGGCCGAGAGCCTGCTCGGCTTCAAGAGCGACGGCAAGATCGAGTCGTGGCTCCCGATCTTCCTGTTCGTGGTGCTGTTCGGCCTCTCGATGGACTACCACGTGTTCATCCTGAGCCGCGTCCGCGAGCTGTGGGATCGGGGCGTGCCGACCCGCCGCGCCGTCGAGCAGGGCATCACCGAGACGGCTGGCGTCGTCACCTCGGCGGCGGTCGTGATGATCGCGGTGTTCGCGGTGTTCGCCACGCTCACCGGCCTCGACATGAAGCAGCTCGGCGTGGGCCTGTCCACGGCGATCCTGATCGACGCCACGGTCGTCCGGGCCGTGCTGCTGCCGGCCGCCATGGCCCTGCTGGGCGATCGCAACTGGTACCTGCCGCGGACGCTCTCGTGGCTGCCGACCATCTCCCACGGCCAGCCGGCCCTCCAGCCGGCCCCGGGGCGCTGATCGGCCGCCGGCAACGCCAGGGCGCGGTCCGCAGTCCGCTGCGGGCCGCGCTTCGGCGTCTCGCGCGTCCCGTCGAGCCGACCTGCGACCATGCCGGGACGATGAACGTCGGCGATCTCATCGGCGCGCTGAACGCTGCCTGCTCGACGGACGAGCTGCGCCGCGTGCTGGGCGACGCCTTCGGCGACCGCGAGCTCGAGATCGCGTACTGGCTCCCGACGCACGGCGTCTGGGTGGACGACTTCGGACGCCGCATGGACGTGCCCGAGCCGGGGCCCGGGGCGACCGTGGTGGAGCGGGGCGGCGCACCGGTGGCGATGCTGATGCACGCACCGTCCAGCGTCGCCGACCCGGCCGGGCTCGCACCCGTGATGGGGGCGGCCGCGCTGGCCCTCGAGAACGCCCGCCTGACGGTCGACGTGCAGACCCGGCTCGAGGAGCAGGCCGCACTGCAGCGGGTCGCCACCCTCGTCGCGCAGCTGCGCCCGGCGGATGCGGTGTTCGCCGCCGTCACCGAGGAGATCGGCCGCCTGCTCGGCGCGCGCACCGCGAACATGGTGCGGTTCACCGGCGGCGCCGCGGCGACCATCGTCGGCGCCTGGAGCGACGTGCCCGGCCGGTTCGTCCCGGTCGGCGCGGAGATCCGGCTCGACTCGCCGACGGCGCTCGCGCTCGTGCTCCAGACCGGCCAGACGGCGCGGGTCGACGACTACTCCGCGCTCACCGGCGCCTACGCCATCCGGCTCCGCGAGATGATCGGCGTGCAGGCCGCCGTGGCCGCGCCGATCCGCGTCAGCGGGCGCCTCTGGGGCGGCCTCACGGTCTCCACCATCGACGACGACCCGCCGCCGCCGGCCGACGCCGAGCAGCGGATGGCGGCGTTCGCCGAGCTCGTCTCGCAGGCGATCGCCAACACCGAGGCGCAGCGCGAGCTGATGGCCTCGCGGGCGCGCATCGTGCAGGCCTCGGACGACTCGCGCCGCCGGATCGAGCGCGACCTTCACGACGGCGCCCAGCAGCGGCTGATCAGCGTCGCGCTCGGCATTCGGCTGGCGCGGGCCGGGGTGGCCGATCCCGAGGCCACCGCCGCGGCGCTCGATGCGTCCGCCGCCGACCTCGCGCTGGCGCTCCAGGAGCTGCGCGAGCTCGCGCGCGGCATCCACCCGGCGGTGCTCGCCGACCGCGGTCTGCGGCCGGCGCTGCTCGCGATCGCGGAGCGCTCGCCGATCCCGGTCGAGCTCCACTGCGAGCTCGCCGAGCGGCTCCCGCCGCCGTACGAGGCCGCGCTCTACTTCACGGCCTCCGAGGCGATCGCGAACGTCGCGAAGCACGCCCGCGCCGAGGCGGTCGCGATCAAGGTCGAGCGCAACGGCGCCGCGGTCGCGATCGAGGTGCGCGACGACGGCATCGGCGGGGTCGATCCGTCTCGCGGCTCCGGTGTCCGCGGCCTGGCCGACCGGATCGAGTCACTCGGCGGCGCGCTGTTCGTGGCGAGCGCGCCGGGCGAGGGCACGACGCTGCGCGCGATCATCCCGCTGCCGGCCTGAGCTCACCGAAGGTGCCGAGCTCCGGCGCGACATCGGCCGGAACGCGTGCGTCCGCGCGCCGGCCCCCCCTCGGCACCGGTACGGGTATCCGCACCGCGAGACGCCTGCGGCCCGCTCCGACGGTGATGCCGCGGCAGGCGATGCTCTGGCTGTGTCCGCCGTCGACGCCACCGCCTTCGAGTCCCGCCCGTCGCTCGCCGCCGGGCCCTGGCTGCGCACGGCGGCCGGTGCGGTCGCGCTGGTCGCCGGCGGCGTGCTGGTTGCGCGCCGGGTCGACATCGGCGCGCTGACGACCGCCCAGATCACCTGGGGCTGGATCGCGGCGTCCCTGTTCCTGAACCTCCTGTCGGTGCTCGGCAAGGCCGTCGTCTGGAAGCTCGCGCTGGACGCGCTGCCCGAGGGCCGTCGTGTCCGCTACGGCCAGGTCGTGCCGGCGCTGTTCATCGGGTTCCTGCTGAACACGGTCCTGTTCGCACGCGTCGGCGAGGTGGCGCGCGTCGCCGTGCTGACGCGGCGGACGCGGCTCGACGGCCGGCCGGTGCCCGCCCGCGCCGTCGCCGGCAGCGTGATCGCCGAGCAGCTCCTGATCGGTGCCGCGCTCGCGCTGTCGGTGCTGGTGCTGCTCGCGACGTGCGACCTGCCGCCGATCGCCACGTGGCTCGCGCTCGCGCTGATCGGGCTGGTCGCCGCCGGCGCGCTGCTCCTGCGGCTGCTGGCGCGGGTCTCCCACGGCCGGATCCGCACCGCCATCGACGGCGTGTTGGCCGGCCACGCGGTGCTCTCGCAGCCCCGCACGGTGGCCGTCGCGATCGCGGCCGGCTCGGCGTCGTGGCTGGCGCAGATCGCCGGGATCTGGGCGGCGCTCGAGGCATTCGGGATCCACGCGGGCCTCCAGGGCGCCGCGCTGGTGTTCGTCGCCACCACGATCGTGCAGCTGTTCCCGTTCTGGCCCGGCAACGTCGGCATGTTCCAGCTCGGCGTGTACGCGCCGCTCGTGCAGCTGTGCGCGGTGCCCGCGTCGACGGCGATCGCGTTCGGCATCGGGCTCCAGGTCGTCGAGGCTCTGCTCGGCGTCGGCCTCGGCCTCGTCTTCCTCGCACGGGAGGGCCTGACCTTCGGCGGAGCGCGACTTTTGGCCGGGGACGAGGTGCGGCTAGCCGTACCGCAGACTTCGCCGGCGCCTGCCACGATGAGCGTGTGACGGAAATCCACGGATGACGCAGACGATCTTCATCGTCGACGACCATCCGTCCTTCCGGGCCACGGCGCGACGTCTGCTCGAGGTCGAGGGCTTCACGGTCCTCGGCGAGGCCGCCGACGGCGAGTCCGCCATCGACGCCATCCTCGAGCTCGGCCCGGAGATCGTCCTGCTCGACGTCAGCCTCCCCGACATCGACGGGTTCGAGGTCGCGCTCCGGCTCCGCGAGCAGGGGTCGGCCAGCGCTATCGTCCTCACATCGAGCCGCGACGGGGCGGACTTCGGCACGCTCGTTGCCGACTCTCCCGCACGCGGCTTCGTGCCGAAAGGCGAGCTGTCCGGAGACGCCGTGCGCGCACTCGTCGCCGCCTCATGACCGACCCCGCCACATCCATGGATCTCGTTGTCGCCACCCCCGTCTTCCTCGACCTCACGTTCGTGGGGCTCGATGGGCTCCCCGTGCTGGGCGAGGAGCTGTTCGCAGCCGACCTGATGCAGACGCCCGGCGGCGGCGCGATCACCGCGATCGGCGCCTCCCGGCTCGGGCTGTCCACTGCGATCGCCGCGCCGCTCGGCCGAGACGCGGCCGGCGACATCGTGCGCGCCGCGCTGGCCGCCGAGGGCGTCGAGCTCGTCGAGCGCTCCGCCGCCCGCACACCCACGACGGTCGTGTTCCCGGTATCCGGCGACCGCGCGATGGTGACGGTCGACCCGGGCGTGCGCGCCTCCGCGGCCGACGTCGCGGGCCTCGGCCCGCGCGCCGTCGCGCTCAGCCTCGACCAGCTGTACGCGGTGCCGGAGGGATCCGCGGCGTACGTCACCGTCGGCGACGACGACGCGCGCGCCTACGCGGGCCGCCCGCCGGCGCTGCTCGGCCGGGCTCGCGCGCTGTTCGTGAACCAGCGCGAGGCGCTCGGCCTCACGAACGAGCTCACCATCGACGCCGCCGCCGACCGGCTCGCGGAGATGGTCGACACCGTGGTCGTGACGCTGGGCGCGGGCGGCGCCGTCGCCGTCAGCCACGGCGAGCGGTGCAGCGCCGCGGTCGTCCAGGCCGTCGACGCGATCGACACCACGGGCGCCGGCGACCTGCTCGCCGCGGCGTTCATCTGGGCCGACCTGCACGGCGCCGACACGTGCTCCGCGCTGGAGTGGGCGGTGCTGTACGCCTCCACGGCGGTCGGCACGGCGACGGGCATCGGCGGCGCGATGACCGAGCAGGAACTGCTCGCGGCCGGCGATGCGCGGGGCATGACGGCGCCGCCGGCGATCTCCGCCAGCGCCGACTGACGCGTCGCGCGGCCTACCCGAACGACTCGGCGGGCAGCCGCTCGCCCGGATCGCGATCGCGCGGCAGCAGCAGCAGGATGCCGACTGCGATCGCCGCGACGATCGCGACGCTGCCGAGCGCCCACGCCAGGCCGACGTCGTCGGCGATCCGGCCGATCACGACCGTCCAGGCGCCGCCGATGCCGATCGAGAGGCCGATCGACAGGCCGGCCGCCATCGCCGGCGCGCTCTTCAGGTACTGCTGCGACAGCACGATCGAGACGGAGAACGTGCCGATCACGCACGCCCCGGCGACGATGATCGCGAGCGCGCCGAGCACCGAGGCGTCGAGCACGTACAGCAGCACCAGCGGCGGCACCGGCGAGGACAGCAGCACCATCGTCCGGCGCGGGCCGATCCGGTCCGCCATCGGCCCTGCCACCAGCGTCACCACGGCGCCGCCGAGCAGCAGGAGCGCGACCAGCAGCGCCCCGTAGCCGGCCGACCGGTCGCGCACGCGCTCCTCGTACAGCGGGATGAACGCGAGCATCCCGAAGTTCACGTAACCGCGCAGGCTGAGGCCGGTCAGCAGCAGCGTCAGCGACCGGCGGTCGTCGCCGGAGCGGTCGACCGGCTCGCCGGGCACCCGCTGCGGCACCGGCGCGTGGGGGAGGCGCGCCACGAGCAGCGTCGCGCCGATCACGGCCGGGATCACGAGCAGCCAGCCGCCGCCGAGCCCGAACTGCGACGCGACCAGGCCGCCGACGCCGGCGCCGAGCGCGAAGCCGACGTTGCCGCCGACCGAGAACAGCGACATGCCGGTGCCGCGCTGCGTGCCGGACAGGGCCCGCGCGAGCCGTGACGCCTCGGGGTGGTAGGCGGCGACGCCGAGGCCCGAGATGAAGATCGCGAGCAGCGCGATGCCATAGCTCGGCGCGAGCGCCGAGGCGGCCAGCCCGAGGCCGGCGACGGCGACCGCGACCGGCAGCAGCAGCCGGTGCGTGCCGCGATCCGCGAGCCGGCCGAAGACGGGCTGCGTGATGCTCGACGACACCGTCAGGAACAGGATCATCAGCCCGTCCTCGGTGTACGACAGCCCGAACTTCGTGTGCATGTACGGCAGCAGCACGGGCACCGAGCCCTGCGAGAAGTCGACCGCCGCGTGACCGACCGTGAGCGGCGCGATGCGCCGGGCGAGCTGCGGCGCGTGGAGGAGCGCGATCGCCACGCGGCAAGTGTACGGCGATCCCGCGCCGCGCCCTCGCGAACCCCGTCCGCCGACGGCTGGTAGCATCCGCCGCGCCGCGCGGGCGTGGCGGAACTGGTAGACGCGCCGGACTTAGGATCCGGTGGGGCGACCCGTGGAGGTTCGAGTCCTCTCGCCCGCATTCCCAGCGGTGGCAACGGGTCGCGCCCTCACCGGTCGCTTGCGGATGGTGCAGCGTGACCAGCCACGTCACGGCCATGTCACGAGGTGTCGACGCCGAAGGGGTGGGAGGCGGTCGGGCCCGCCCCTTCGGCGTTCGTCGTGTCAGATCACGCTATCCGCAGGTAAGGGTCATCCTGTCGAAGTCAACCGTCACGACACCGTTCGCGTTGAGAGCGAAATGCTGGACTTCGTGAGCACTGATGGTCGAGCCGTCCGAGCCGTGCAGGTTGACCGTGAGCGTGAAGCTGTTATTCGAGTTTTTCTCGTTCAGGTTGAAGTTGCCCCACGCGGTGAGATGGCCCGCGTAGGTCACGCCGTTGCTGTCGAGGAGCATGATGCTGCCGGTCTCGGTAAAGGTCGCCCAAACCTCGTCACCGGCCGGAAAGAAGGTGACGTGGTTCACGACGGTTCCGGACGCGTTGACGGAGACGATGTCAGCCCCGCTGCAGGGGTTTGGGCCCTCGATGCCTGCGTCGAAGACGCCGTGGGTGACCTCGGTCATGGTCACGGTGTGGCCCGTTCCGCCGGGCGCGGCCAACGCCGCCGGGGCGAGCAGAGTCAGCGCCGCCGCCGCGACCAATAGGGCGACCGGCCGGGTGTATCGATGCATGGCGTCCTCCTTCATCGTCACGACCACGCCGAAGCCGCTCGCGCCGAACAAGGTCGCTTCCCCCGGGCCGCGAACACTCCGGCTGGGGCGACGAGGCAGACAGCCGCTAACCCCCGATCTTCCTCCCATCGCCAGGCAAGTTCAACTAGGCCAACGTCTAGACAGTCGGCCCGCGAGCGCCATCTCCCGGATGACGCGCCGTGGACGCCGCCCGAGGCGGCGCCCCGCCTCATCCGGACCCTGGCCGGGGGTGGGGCGGACGTCCTCAGCGGCCGCTACCTGCACGCCGAGCGCGACGCCGATGTGCTCGGCCTCGCAACCCGGGCGGATGACGTCCGGGCGAACGACCTGAACGCCATCCGGTTGCGACGGTAGTCGCCCCGGACGGGCCTCGTCTCGCCCGCATCGGCGCGCGGCCCTGAGCGGTTTCCGGGCGTCGCCTATACTGGCTCGCCGTTGCGCGGAACGGAGGATGGTCGACGGTGAAGATCGGGCTCGCGGTCGAGAACTTCGCGCCCCTGTCGGCGCCACCGGACATGGATCGCATCGTGGCCTACGCCCGGCGCGCCGAGGAGCTCGGCTACGGGTCGCTGTGGGCCTGGGACCACATCTTCCTCGGCTCCCGCCAGCCGTTCCCGTTCCTCGAGTCGCTGACCACGCTGACGGTGCTCGCCGGCGCGACGGAGTCGGCCGAGCTGGGCACCGGCGTGCTCGTGCTGCCGGTGCGCACGCCGGCCGTGCTCGCGAAGACGACGGCGACGCTCGACATCGTCAGCGGCGGGCGCCTCACGCTCGGCGTCGCCGCCGGCTGGTACGAGCGCGAGTTCGAGGCCTGCGGCGTGCCGTTCAAGCGCCGCGGCCGGGTGTTCGAGGAGAACCTGGAGCTGCTGAAGGGCTTCTGGAGCGGCGAGCCCGTGTCCGGCGAGTCCGCCGGCCAGGCGTTCCGCAACGCCGTGATGCTGCCGCAGCCGGCGCGCCGGCCCCGTCCGCGGCTGCTGGTCGGCGGCTACGTCGACGCCGTGCTGCGGCGCGCGGGCCAGCTCGCCGACGGCTGGCTGACGTACTTCTACGGCGCGGAGGAGTTCAGGCGCTCGTGGGCCAAGGTCCGCGGCTTCGCCGAGGAGGCCGGGCGGGACCCCGACGCGCTCGCGAACATGGCGCAGCTCGCGCTCTGCATCGATGACTCGTTCGAGGCCGGCGACCGTCGCGCGCGCGCCTTCATCGACGACTACTTCGACCTGCCGCCGTGGAGCGACGCGACCGCCGAGAGCGCCATCCGCGGCACGCCGGAGCAGTGCGCCGAACAGCTCGCGGCGCAGGCCGAGGCCGGCGTCCAGCACGTCTGCCTCGTGCCGCACCGCTACGAGATGGACCAGGTGGAGCGGTTCGCGAAGGAGGTGCGGCCGCTGCTCGCCGGGGTCGGCGTCGAGGCTCCGTCGTGAGTGGCGGATCCGACAAGCGCTCGACGCTGGCCGATGCCGCCGCGCTGGTGCGGGACGGCGACGTCGTGGTGGCGGGCGGCTGCTGCTACTCGCGCACCCCGTGGGCGATGCTGCTCGAGCTGCTGCGCGCCGGGCGGCGCGACCTCACCCTGGCGCGCAACCTGATGTGCTACGAGTCGGAGCTCTTCCTGGCGCGTGGCGCCGCCACGAAGCTGGTCTCGAGCTGGGTCGGGATCGGCCTGCGCTGGGGCACGCCGAAGGTGTTCCGCCAGTTCGTCGAGCGCGACCCGGCCATCTACGAGGAGTGGAGCCACCTCACCTACGGCCTGCGATTCCTGGCCGCGTCCATGGGGATGCCGTTCCTGCCGACCGCGTCGCTGCTCGGCTCCGACATGCTGGCGCGCGTCCCGGCGGAGGAGTTCCACTGCCCGCTGACGGGCGAGCTGCTGGTGGCCGTGCCGGCGCTCGTCCCGGATGTCGCGCTGATCCACGTCCACCGCGCCGACGCGGCCGGCAACGCGCAGGTCGAGGGCCCCGCGTACATGGACCTCGAGTACGCGCGGGCCGCGAAGACCGTGATCGTGACCGCGGAGGAGATCGTGCCGCCCGACGTGATCCGGCGCCGGCCGGAGCACACGCTGTTTCCGGGGTTCGTGGTCGACACGGTGGTGGAGGTGCCCTTCGGCGCGTACCCGCACGAGTGCCACGGCCGCTACGAGGCGGACTTCGCACACTTCGACGCATACGCCGACCGGGTCGCGGCGGACGGCGTGGACGGGGTCGAGGCCTACCTGCGCGAGCATCTCGACGAGCCCGGCAGCTTCGCCGGCTTCCTCGACGGATTCGGCTCCAGCGCGCTGCTCGAGCAGCGCCGGCGGGCGTGGGAGCTGACCCGGCGATGAGCGAGCCGACGCCGCAGGAGCGGATGACGATCGCCGGCAGCCGGCTGCTCGAGGACCGCCGCGTGGTGTTCGCCGGCGTCGGTGCGCCACTCGAGGCGAGCGTGCTCGCGAAGCGGCTCCACGCGCCCGACCTGACGATCGTGCTGGAGGGCGGCTCGATCGGCCCGCAGATGGTGCCCGGCATGCTGCCGGTGTCGACCAACGAGATGCGGGGAAACCACGACGCGTCGATGCTCGCGCCGATCACCGACATCTTCCTGTTCGCACAGCGCGGCTGGATGGACTATGGCTTCGTCGGCGCCGGCCAGATCGACCAGTTCGGCAACGTCAACACCAGCTACATCGGCGACCCCGACCGGCCGAAGGTCCGGCTGCCCGGCAGCGGCGGCGCCAACGACATCGTGTCGAGCTGCCGCGAGATCCTGATCATGACCCGGCACGAGCGCCGCCGGTTCGTCGAGCGCGTCGACTTCATCACGAGCCCGGGCTACCTGTCGGGGCCCGAGTCGCGGCGGCGCGCCGGCCTCGTCCGCAGCCGGCCGGTGGCGGTCGTCACCGATCTCGCGCTGCTCGGGTTCGACGAGGTGACCGGGAGGCTGCGGCTCGACGCGCTGCAGGCCGGGGTGACCGAGGACGAGGTGGCGGAGAACACCGGCTTCGAGCTGCTGCGCGCCGACGAGGTGGGCGAGCTCGCGCCGCCCGGCCGGGAGGAGCTCGCGGAGCTGCGCGCGCTGCGCGGCGAGGTGGCCGACGCAATCGCTACGGGAAAGGGGTGACGGGATGATCGGACCGTTCATCGACATGCGGGGCGCCGTGGACGTCCACGTCCACTCGGAGCCCGATCTGTTCCCGCGGATCGCGGACGACGCCGGCGTCGCCCGCCACGCGCGGGCGATGGGGCTGCGGGCGATCTCGCTCAAGTGCCACTCGGAGCGCACCACGAGCCGCGCGTACCTGACGTCGCAGCTGGTACCGGGGATCCAGATCGTGGGCGGCATCGTCCTCAACCGCGCGGTCGGCGGGATCAATCCGGCGGCGGTCGAGTCGGCCCTCCGGTTCGGGGCGCGGCACGTCTGGATGCCGACAGTGGACGCCGCGAACCACGCCCGCACGTTCGGCAGCACCGGCGCCTACGACAAGCAGTCGAGCACGGTGGCGAAGAGCGACGACACCGGGATCGAGGTGTTCGACGCCGACGGCAAGCCGATCGACGGCCTCCACGATGTGCTCGACCTGATCGTCGAGCACCGCGCGATCCTCAGCACCTGCCACCTGTCGATCCGCGAGATCGAGCTGCTGGTCGCGCTGGCCCGGCAGCGCGGGGTCGAGAAGATCATGATCACGCACCCGTTCTTCAAGGTGCCGAGCCTCGACCTCGACACGCTGAAGCGGCTCGTCGACCAGGGCGCGTACGCCGAGTTCGGCTACTGCACCGTGTCCGCGATGTGGGGCCACGCGCCGCTCACGAAGGTGGTCGAGGCGATCCGCGCCGTCGGCCCCGAGCGGTCGATCCTGATGAGCGACGCCGGGCAGCGGCACAACCCGATGCCGGCCGAGGCCCTGCGGGTCTTCGCGCAGTCGGTGCACGAGTCGGGCATCTCCGAGAGCGATGTCGGACGGATGATCCGCGACAACCCGCTCGACCTGCTCGAGCTGCCGCCGCCACCCGCCGCCGACGCGACCCCGGAGGGCAACGGGCAGGTGCCGGCCGCCGGCCCGCTGCACACGGCGGCCCTGCCATGAGCGCCCGGGTCGGCCTGATCGTGCCGTCGTCGAACACGGTCATCGAGCCCGACATGTACCGGCGGCTGCCGCCGGGGGCGACGCTCCACACGGCCCGGATGCTGCTCGAGGAGACGACGCCCGCGGCGGAGTCGGCGATGCTCGACGAGCACCTGCCGATCTCGGTCCGGGACGTCGGCACGGCGCGGCCCGACGTGGTCGTGTTCGGCTGCACCAGCGCCGGCGCGCTGCGCGGCAACGCGTACGAGGCCGAGCTGATCGAGCGGATCTCGCAGGCCACCGGGGCCGAGACCATCAGCGTCGCGGCGGCGGTGCGGGCGGCGATCACGGCCCGTGGCGCCCGGCGGGTCGGGATCGTGACGCCGTATATCGATGCGCTGAACGAGAAGATCCGCGAGAGCCTCGAGGCCGACGGGCTGGAGGTGGTCGGCAT
>Ga0070715_10000379_pt1 | contig 11125 bp, 13 predicted proteins | sample LARL111metaG_FD_71394 | JGI IMG/M metagenome (GOLD analysis project Ga0070715, IMG submission 71394) | Corn, switchgrass and miscanthus rhizosphere microbial communities from Kellogg Biological Station, Michigan, USA - LAR L11-1 metaG | ecosystem: Host-associated > Plants > Roots > Rhizosphere ... | reverse complement strand
CCTGTCATGGAACCGACATAGCCGACCGCGCGGGAGATACGCTTACGGCCCAGTTTGGTTTATTCCTAGCGAGCGAATGATCTCTGCCTGCCGATACCCTGCCACGTCGCCGTAACTCGAAAACGTCGTCAGCACGTTCTCGTGGCCAAGGTTCTGGCTCCATGCCTTGTACTCCTCCGGCGATTTGCAGATTTGGCCGCCGAGCAGCGCCAAGGTCTTTCGAAAGCTGTGCGGGTTGAAGTAGGGCAGACCAGCCGCTGCGAAGGCGTCCTTGAAGATCGTTCGGATCGGGCCGGCGCTGCTCCAGTGCTTTCGGTCGAGGCCCGACGCCTCGAAATGCCGACTGTCCCCGATCTTGATTTTTGTTGCCGGGAACAGCGGATCGTCGAGCCCCCAGAGCTTTTCTTGTCGCAAATAGAGAACCCAGTGGACGACGAGCTCCCGGATTTCATCGCCGACTGGAAAGAACCAAGTCGTGAACGACTTGGAGAACTTCGTCTTCACCTGTCGCGCATCCTGGTCGATCAGGCCCTGGTCGATGTCGATGTGCTTGAGCTTGAGGGATGCGATCGCCCCGTCGCGAGCGCCAGTTAGGATAGTGAAGGCGACCAGCGCGCGGTCGCGGCGCTCGATCTCGGTGGTCGCCGGCATCGTCCTGATGACATGCCGGATTTGCTCCAATGTCGGCACACGCGCTTCTCGATGGGCTTTGGCGATCCTGGTCTCCTTCGCCGACAGGTTGAAATATTCAGTATCAGAGTACGAAATCCGAGACTTGTATCCCGGCTGGCCTGCCAGCCAGCGGAAGAACCGCTTAAGCGCGCTGAGCGTGGCGTAGAGCGTAGCCTTGCTGAGACGGTCGTTGGATCGAAGGCTTCGCTGTTCCGAAATCTGCGCCTTAAAGCCCTTCGCCTGCTCGATGTGGAAAGCCTTGAAGTCGCGGAATCGCGTGTAGGTTTCGAAGCGGTTCAGGGCCTTTGCCACGCCGTCCAGGGTAGCTTCGCTGAAGCCCTTGGCCTCGATCAGATAGGTGAAGTACGCGCGCTTGATTCGCTCGTTCTGGGGGTTATGCGTTTTCATGGGTTTGAGCCTTCTCGCCGGAGTCACAGTTCACGGAGGGGCCGGCGCTCTCCCCTAGTCGTGGGCAGGGCCCTGTGAACGTGATCTCCAAATCGCCCCGAACCGCATCGATTTTCGCGAGATTGACCCTCCGGTAGATGAGCCGGTCGCAGTCGGGGCAGATGCCGCGCAGGTTGCCCGAGCGGTGGCCGGTGGGGATGCAGTCCGCCATCTTTCCGGCCGGGACTTTCGGCGCACGGCACGCGATGCAATAAATCCGACCCGGTCCACACGATTGCTTGGCTCGCTGCCGGCGCTCCTGCAGAAACCGCAACAGCTCGCGACCGAGGATCAAGAGCGGCCGTCGATCGTCCATAGCCGCCAAGCCCTGCTTCAACCAATTGCGGACGGTGTTCTTGTGGATACCGAACAGCCGTGCGATGTCCTCCACCGAATAGTTCCGGTGAATCTTTATGAGCCGGGGATTGGGGTGTCGCGCACCCATGAGGTCACGCCGGATCGACTTCCGAAGTCGACCGCTGGGGCGGCCCGATGCGTGCTTCAGCCCACCGATCCAGTTCGTTCGGCTCGTAGACTGGATACCGGCCCGCCTTTCGGAACACCGGGCCGCCACCGATCACCGCCAATTTGGCCAGCCATTGTCGCGAACACGGGAAGCCATACCGCTCGGTGATGTAGGTCGCCGCGTCAGAGCGGCGGAGGAAGTGTCGGCCGTGACTCGCCGACTTCAAGTCGTTTTGCATCAATAGACCTCTTCATCGACTCCCGGACATGCCGGGAAATCTTTGAAGAGATGCGCGTCTTGCGATGCCCGATAAAGATGCCCGAAATTGCCGTGAAATTTTAATTTTGGGCCTTTGCGGTCCGCTCACGATACTCGTGGCGTAGCCGGTTCGCTATCGACTTGGGCTTCAGCTGTGGCACATGCGGATGCTTGGTCTGGAGCCACTCGGCGAGGGCTTTCGCCTCGGCGCCGATGCTGGCTTCAGCCTCCCCTCGATCGCACCGGGCTCGGTATTCCGCCTCAACTAGATGCATCGAACTGGGCCTTCCAGGTGCGCCCGAGTGGTGAACCTGCAACGGCTCCTCCATCGTGACTTGGCCAACGCCAAACGGCCAGCAGCGCGCCACGTTGGACTTGAGAACCATCAGCTTCAACCATTTAGCGCCATGCCGCGTCTCCAAGACATCATTCCAGCCTTTTTGCCAATGTTCCTCGTCGAGGTAGACGCAAGACCGCAGGTACAGCTCCTCGCTAACGAGCAGATTGAAAGGAGTGTCATGAAATGGAAAATCCACCAGGATGCCTGCGAATATGTGCCCCTCAAGCTTCTCCCGCTGACCGTCTCGCATGCCGGTGACAGTCACCTCATCCGAGGCGATCCGTGCCAGCAATTGCGCAAAGGCATCTTGCCACACCGACAAATCACTAGGATCGATCTCGACGGTGCCCCCGCGGGTCGCAATCCACTGCGCCGCGAAATAGAGCGGCATGTAGCCCGGACCTTCGGGCTTAATGAGTGCCGGCAGCTCGTGTCTCCGCTCTTCAAGGCGATGGGGTTGCCAGATCGCCATGATGTTTTGCCGCCTTAGAGCCACATCATTGTATCGGCGATCGGTCGACACTCTGCCAGTCGCGCGTACTTGCAGCACATCGCGTCCGCGTTCCTCGATGTCCCGCAAATCGCGCCAGGCGTAGTCGGGTATTACCGTTCTTTCGCCGGTATCGGTGCTGATCCCTGTGGCCTCCAATGCGTGCTCGCTGAGTGCCTCCCAAAGTTTGCCCTTTGCATCATTGATGCTGATCGTTCCATGTGGGAGGAGACCCCGTGCTGAGTCGTGATGCTCTGCAATTAACAACGATGACATTGTCGCCGGCCGGCGCTGCTCCAGAAAGTGTCCAGCATGGGTAGGGCCATCGGGCCCGTCCCGCCATTGTCGGAAATTCCAGTCCCAACATTCTGACCGATATGGGTCCCAGAACTCACGAACTCTGTTTGGCGACCGCCACGCAATCCACGCGATCGCCATCGGCAGGCTCCACCAGGCCAAGCACATTGGATCGAATGCTGCTGGGTCCGGTTCGCTCGCAAACGACTTCATACCGAGCCTCACCGCCTCGGCCTCGGCCTGCGGAGGTGTCATTTCCCCACGCCGCACTTTGTCGAAGATGTCGTCTCGGACTGTATGCTCCATGCCTGGGCTGATCCGCCGAATCGGCTGCCCCTCCCCTAATCGTAGTGAAATCAGCTCAAGTTGGGATAGGGTCTCGATAGCGACCAACAGAAATGGGGCAATAGGTTGGGTTGAGGTGCATGCCGGAAACGCCAGAGCAAAAAGCCCGGCGCGAGATTGACGCCGACTTGGCGGCGGCGGGCTGGGTTGTTCAAGATCGGGACGAAACTGATATCACGGCCGGGCGTGGGGTGGCCGTGCGCGAATTTCCGATGAAGTCTGGTTTCGGCTTTGCGGACTACCTGCTCTATCTCGATCGTAAGGCGGCAGGCGCCGTCGAAGCCAAGCCGGAGGGCACCCTCACCGGCGTGGAGGCGCAATCGGCCAAATACCACGCTCCATGCGCGGCTTGTCCAGCAACTCGGTAAGCAGACATGGCCGATCACGGGCGCAACTTTTGCGCTTATCTACAAGCAACATCGAAGGGCGCGGATGCGATCGAAACCGTTTTCATCTTTGATCCCTTCTTCGCCATCTCGGCTCAGCACCATCCAGCCGTTCTGGCCGTCGATGTCCGGCGCGGGGTGGATCATGCCCATGCGCCGTAGCAGCTCGAACGTTTCCGTCACATGCGCGTCAACCTGATGCCGTTTATGGTGCGGATAGGCGTGTTGTCCTTCCGCTGTCATGCCGGAGCCTATGGTGTGACCTGCGTCACGATAGACGGCCAGAACATCCCCCCTGCTGCCGCTCCGCGGCAACGATCTGTAGCAAGATGGGCGCTAGAGTTTCCGGGTCAGTTCAAGGAGCCTTTCAGCGGACGGGAAAAGTTCGTGCAGCTTGCTCAAAGCCTAGGTCGCCCCCAGTAGCCTCGGCGGCGGATCGCTGTGATAATCATGTGCTTCCCCGGTGCTTCCCCAAAACTGGACGGGCCAAGAACTAAAAAAATAACAACAAGAAATCCATACATATCAAGTACTTAAATGGTGGAGCCAAGGGGAGTCGAACCCCTGACCTCTTGAATGCCATTCAAGCGCTCTCCCAACTGAGCTATGGCCCCACGCAGGACGCGATGTCGGGATGATCGCGTCCGAAGCTTAAATGAATTGTAACGCGCCTGCGCTGTCGTGACCAGGAGAAGGCTCCCCGCAGCAGCCGCGCCGCGCTCAGGTTTCCTCCTCGTCGTCGACGTCGCCGATAATGTCGGTGACGTCCTCGTCGCCCTCCTCCTGCTCCTCGATGAAGGTGGCGTCGTCCATGCCCTCGTCTTCAAGCTCCACATCCTCTTCGCCGCCCTCTTCCGCCTCGCCTTCCGGCGTCTTCTTGCCTTGCGCCTCGGCGTCCGCCTCTTCCAGGGAGACAAATTCTGCCTCGGCGGTCTCCGGCGCTGCCACCTCTTCTTCAGCCGCGGGGGCGGCAGCGGCAACGGGCGCGGTTTCCGGCCGCGCCCGCGTGGCGACCGTGGCAAGCTCCATGACCGTGTGGCATTTCGGGCAGACGATCGGATCCTTGTTGAGATCGTAAAATTTCGCGGCGCAGTTGGCGCAGAGGCGCTTAGTGCCGAGCTCGGGTTTCGCCACGGTTCCGGTTCCTTGAGCGGGTCTAAAATTGAGGTGCTTCACTTGGCGAGTTGCACTGGCGGTGTCAATAGCCGCCCGACGGGGTCTGGGCGGCCGCGCCGGCGCGGCCATGGCCGATCCGGATGACGCCCTTTCGGCTGCGTGCTACAGAGCTTCAAACGCAGGTTGCACGTGGACCACGCCGCTTCATCTCCGCTGACTGCGCGCCGCGCCGGCGCCCTCAAGGGGCGCGCGCACGTGCCCGGCGACAAGTCGATCTCGCACCGCGCTCTCATCTTCGGCGCCCTCACGGTCGGCGAGACCGACATCGCTGGGCTGCTCGAAGGCGAGGACGTGATCAATACCGCCAACGCGATGCGCGCGCTCGGCGCCAAAGTCGAGCGCATGGGCGAGGGCGCCTGGCGCGTCCACGGCGTCGGCGTCGGCGGCTTTCGCGCGCCCGATGGCGTGCTGGACTTCGGCAATTCCGGCACCGGCTGTCGTCTGGCCATGGGGGCGGTGGCCGGCTGTCCCATCAGCGCAAGCTTCGACGGCGACGCCAGCCTGCGCCGGCGGCCGATGAAGCGGATCCTCGAGCCCCTCGAGCTGATCGGCGCGCGCGCCGCCAGCATGAGCGACGGCGGACGGCTCCCCATCACGCTCACCGGCGCGCGCGACCCGATCCCGATCGTCTATCGCACACCGGTGCCCTCGGCGCAGATCAAGTCGGCGGTGCTGCTCGCCGGCCTTGCCGCGCCGGGCGAAACGACCGTTATCGAAACCGAAGCGAGCCGCGATCATACCGAGCGCCTGCTCAAGCATTTCGGCGCCCAGGTCAGGGTCGAAGCCGACGGCGCGCATGGCCGCAAAATCACCGTGCGGGGCGAGCCCGAATTGGCGCCGGCCCCGGTCGTCGTTCCGGCGGACCCGTCCTCGGCCGCTTTCCCCATGGTGGCGGCGTCGATCGTGCCTGGCTCGGAGCTGATCCTCACGGACGTAATGACCAATCCCCTGCGGACCGGACTGATCGTCACACTGCGCGAGATGGGGGCGGATATCGACGCGCTCGAGCTACGCAACGCCGGCGGGGAAGAGGTGGCCGACTTGCGGGTGCGGGCATCTGCACTGCATGGGGTGGAGGTGCCCGCCGCGCGCGCGCCCTCCATGATCGATGAATATCCGGTGCTGGCGGTGGCGGCGAGCTTTGCCGAGGGCGTGACGGTGATGCGCGGACTCAAGGAATTGCGCGTGAAGGAATCCGATCGGCTCAGCGCCGTCGCCGATGGACTGAGGGCCAACGGCGTCGAGGTCGAAATCCAGGGCGATGACCTGCTCGTGCAGGGCACGGGTCGAGTGCCTGGCGACGGCTTGGTTGCGACGCGCATGGATCACCGCATCGCCATGGCGTTTCTAGTCATGGGATTGGCCAGCGAAAAGCCGGTGCGGGTCGACGATGCTGCCTTCATCGCCACGAGCTTCCCCGGCTTTACGCCGTTGCTGCGGAGGCTCGGCGCCGAGTTTTCATGATCATCGCCATCGACGGACCGGCGGCCTCGGGCAAGGGGACGCTGGGCAAGCGGCTCGCCGGCCATTACGGATTGCCGCACCTCGACACGGGGCTGATCTACCGCGCCGTGGCGAAGGCGCTGCTCGATGCCGGCCACTCTCCCGAGGACCGGATGCGGGCGCGCGCGGCCGCCGAAGCGCTCGATCCCAGCCGCTTCGACGAAGCGGCGCTCAAGGCTCAGGCCGTCGGCGCGGCCGCGTCGCTCGTTTCGGCAATCCCGGAGGTCCGCAGCGTGGTGCTGGCCTTCCAACGCGACTTCGGGCGCGCGGCCCCCGGCGCGGTGCTCGATGGTCGCGACATCGGAACCGTGATCTTTCCTGACGCGGACGTGAAGATTTTCGTCACCGCCAGCCCGGAGGTGCGCGCGCGCCGCCGCGCCGCCGAGCTCGAGCAGGCCGGAGGCCGCATCGACGAGGCTGAGGTCTTGGCCGACATCCGACGCCGTGACGAGCGCGACAGCACGCGGGCGGTAGCCCCTTTGAGAGCGGCGCCGGATGCATACTTGCTCGACACCACGCATTTGGATATAGACGCCGCGTTCCGGGCCGCCATCGACATCGTCGAAGCCGTCCGAGCAGGCCGGAAGCGCGGCTGACCGTGTTTTCGCCACTGGAGGATGAGCCTGCTCCGCCCTGCTTCTTTCGTGGCGCACGGGACGTGAATCATCGTCTTGATCGCTGGGTCATCGGCCCGGACCGTCGCACGTGGGCAAGCCTTCAGGCCCGCGCGATCGCAATTGCGGCGGCTACCGAAGGTGCATTGGACTTTCGGCCCCTGCGAGCAAGACGCCAGCAACGATAATCCGGCGCCAATCGCTAGCTTTAAGGAGTGTTCATGGCCACTGCCGTCAGTTCCGCCACGCCGTCGCGCGAAGATTTCGCGAAATTGCTGGAAGAATCCTTCACCCAGGGCAGTCCGCAGGAAGGCGCCGTGGTCAAGGGGACGGTCGTCGCGATCGAGAAGGATCTCGCCGTCATCGACGTCGGGGCCAAGACCGAGGGGCGGGTGGCGCTGCGCGAGTTCGCGGGGCCGGGCCGGCAGGCGGAGATCAAGGTCGGCGATACGGTCGAAGTTTATCTCGAGCGGGTGGAGAACGCGCTCGGGGAGGCCGTGCTCTCGCGCGATAAGGCGCGACGCGAGGAGAGTTGGGGCAAGCTGGAAAAGGCGTTCAACAGCAACGAAAAGGTCCAGGGCGTCATCTTCAATCAGGTCAAGGGCGGCTTCACCGTCGATCTCGACGGCGCGGTGGCGTTTCTTCCCCGCAGCCAGGTCGATATCCGGCCGATCCGCGACGTTTCTCCGCTGATGAATCAGCCGCAACCCTTCCAGATCCTGAAAATGGACCGTCGCCGCGGCAACATCGTGGTGTCGCGCCGCACCGTCTTGGAAGAGACGCGCGCCGAACAGCGCCAGGAACTGGTGCAGAATCTGGAAGAGGGCCAAGTCATCGACGGCGTGGTCAAGAACATCACCGACTACGGCGCGTTCGTCGATCTCGGCGGCATCGACGGGCTTCTGCACGTGACCGACATCGCGTGGCGGCGTGTCAACCACCCGACCGAAGTGCTCAATATCGGCCAGCAGGTGAAGGTCAAGATCATCAAGATCAACCACGAGACCCACCGCATTTCGCTCGGGATGAAGCAGCTGCAGGATGATCCCTGGCAGGGCATCGAGGCCAAATACCCCGTGGGCGCGCGGTTCAAGGGTCGGGTCACCAACATCACCGACTACGGCGCGTTCGTGGAATTGGAGCCGGGGATCGAAGGCCTTATCCACGTCTCCGAGATGTCGTGGACCAAGAAGAACGTGCATCCCGGCAAGATCGTGTCGACCTCGCAGGAGGTGGACGTGCAGATCCTCGAGGTCGATCCGGTCAAGCGGCGCATATCGCTCGGTCTGAAGCAGACCATGCGCAATCCGTGGGAGGCCTTTGTCGAGAAGTATCCTCCCGGCGCCGTGATCGACGGGGAAGTGAAGAACAAGACCGAGTTCGGCCTCTTCCTCGGCCTCGACGGGGACGTCGACGGTATGGTGCATCTCTCCGACCTCGATTGGAAGCGGCCGGGCGAGCAGGTGATCGAAGAATACAAGAAGGGCGACAGGGTCAAAGCCAAGGTGCTCGACGTCGACGTGGAGAAGGAGCGTATCTCGCTCGGCATCAAGCAGCTTGCGGACGATCCGATGGAGACCGCCGGCGATCTCAAGAAAGGCTCGGTGGTGACTTGCGAGGTGACGGAGGTGAAAGAGGGCGGCATCGACGTGAAAATCGTCGGCAGCGATCTCACGACCTTCATCAAACGATCCGAGCTCGCACGCGACCGCGGCGAGCAGCGGCCGGAGCGTTTCTCCGTCGGGCAGAAGGTCGACGCGCGCGTTATCCAGTTCGACCGCCGCACCCATAAGGTACAGGTCTCGATTAAGGCGCTCGAAGTGGCGGAGGAGAAGGAAGCGATCGCCCAATACGGCTCCACCGATTCGGGAGCGACGCTCGGCGATATCCTCGGCACCGCGCTCAAACGCGCCACGGAAAAGCCGTCCGAGAAAAAAGAATAGCGCCGGCGAGTCATCGCGGGGGAATGAGCCACCATGTCGCTCGATGCCGACACCATCGTCGATCGCCGCCGAATGCGGCGCAAGCTTACCTTCTGGCGCGTCTGCGCGATCATCCTTGCCATCGGCGCGGTAGTCGCGGCAGGCGCCGCCTTGCGCACCCCCGGCACCGAGGCATGGGTCGGGTCGCCGGCAGGGTCCATTGCACGCATCACCATCACCGGTCTCATCCGCAATGATATGCAGCGGGTCGAGGCGCTGGAGCGGCTTGGGAAATCGCGCGTCCAGGCGGTGATCGTGCACATCAACAGCCCCGGCGGCACAACGGCCGGCTCGGAGCAGCTGCACGACTCCTTGATGCGCCTCAAGGAGCAAAAACCGCTGGTGGTGGTCGTCGACGGCCTTGCGGCTTCGGGCGGCTACATCACGGCCCTGGCAGCCGATCACATCATCGCGCTCGAGACGTCGCTGGTCGGCTCGATCGGCGTATTGTTCCAATATCCGAATGTCAGCGATCTTCTCAAGACACTCGGCATCAAGGTTGAAGAGATCAAATCTTCGCCACTCAAGGCGGCACCGAACGGCTTCGAGCCCACCTCGCCGGAGGCGCGCGCCGCGATCGAGGCGATCGTCTCCGATTCCTATGCTTGGTTCCGCGGCATGGTGAAGGAGCGGCGCCATCTCGACGACGCGGCCTTGGAGCGGGTGGCCGACGGCCGTGTCTTTACCGGGCGGCAGGGCATCGCGCTAAAGCTCGTCGACGAAATCGGCGACGAGAGGGCCGCGCTGGCGTGGCTCGCGAAGGAAAAGAACATCGATCCGAAGACGCCGGTGCGCGACTATCGTCTGCGCGAGCGGTTCAGCGACTTGCCGTTCCTGCACACCGCAATGGTCGCCACCCTCGACACGGTCGGGCTGGGCTTCTTCGCGCGGCGGCTGGAAGAGTGGGGCGCGGTGCAGGCGGTGGAGCGCCTCAATCTTGACGGTCTCTTGGCCCTTTGGCACCCTCCAGTCGCAAATTAGAACCGGCGATTCGCCCGATAGGACCAGGGATGGCGGCAGCGATGATCAAGTCCGAGCTCGTGCAGCGCATCTCTGCGCAGAACCCGCATCTTTATCAGCGCGACGTGGAGAACATCGTCAACGCCATCCTCGGCGAGATTATTGCCGCGATGGCGCGGGGCGACCGGGTCGAACTGCGCGGCTTCGGCGCCTTCTCGGTCAAGAACCGCCCGGCGCGCACCGGGCGCAACCCGCGTACCGGCGCGCATGTCTCGGTCGAGAAGAAGTCCGTGCCGTTCTTTAAGACCGGCAAGGAAATGCGAGAGCGACTCAATCGCACGAACAGCTAAGCTCATGATCCGCAGGATTGCCGCCGCGTTGATCCTGGTGCCGCTTGCTATCCTCCTCGTCAGTCTGGCGGTAGCCAATCGTCAGAGCGTCGTGATCTCCTTCGATCCCTTCGATCCGGCTCATCCCGCCGTCACGCAGGCATTGCCGCTCTACCTCTTGATGTTGATGATTCTGATCGGCGGGGTCCTCCTCGGGGGCAGCGCGGCCTGGATCAAGCAGGCCAAGTGGCGACGCGCGGCGCGTCTTGCCGACGCGCAACGGCGCGAGCTGCGCGCGGAGGTGGACCGCCTCAGGCGGCGCTTGGGATCGCCCGCCGTCGCCCCTCAAACGGCGCCTGCCGAGGTCGGCCCGCGGCTCACCATCCCCCCGCCGGCGGCGTAGCCGAACGAGTTTTGCTGACTTATCAATAACATGCAGAGGCGAGACAAAACGTCATCGCCGCGGTAGAACCGCGCGGTGCGGAATGTGCGGCGATGTCCGTTTTGATCAAGATCTGCGGGCTCAAGAGCTTCGAGGCGCTCGATGTGGCGCTCGAGGCCGGGGCGGATCTTGTCGGCTTTGTCTTCTTTTCGCCCTCGCCCCGTCACGTCGGCCCGGAGGCCGCGCGCTCGCTTTGCGAGCGTGTCCGCGGAAGGGCGCAAAAGGTGGCGCTTTCCGTCGACGCCACTGACGATGAGCTGACAGCGAGCATTGAGGGTCTCAAGCCCGATCTGCTGCAACTGCATGGCCGCGAAACGCCGGAGCGCGTGGCGCTGGTGCGTGCCCGCTTCGGTCTGCCGATCATGAAGGCGCTACCGATCGCGGAGCAGGCGGACCTTGCGGCCATCCGCCTGTATGA
>Ga0070715_10000378_pt1 | contig 11137 bp, 14 predicted proteins | sample LARL111metaG_FD_71394 | JGI IMG/M metagenome (GOLD analysis project Ga0070715, IMG submission 71394) | Corn, switchgrass and miscanthus rhizosphere microbial communities from Kellogg Biological Station, Michigan, USA - LAR L11-1 metaG | ecosystem: Host-associated > Plants > Roots > Rhizosphere ... | reverse complement strand
CTTTGAGGTAAATATCTTCTTCAGCCGGATATTGCGGACGGCTGATGTAGAAGGGGATCCGGATTTTATTCTTAAACGCCATATTGTTTTTTTTGTTTAAAATAGATTTTTAGCCCTTCAGAAATCCTTTGCCTTTCATCAAGTGGCTTTACCCGTCCTTTGTTTGCAGCCGAAATTTGTTGCTTCTGCTTATCTGAACACGGTTTCATTATCTGCCTACTTCTTGCTTCTTTTATCTTTTTCTTAGTTTCTTCTGAATGCGATTTTCTGACTATATTTTTTAAAATATCTCTAAGTCTTTCCTTATGTTCCTCTGATAGTTTAATCCCTTTTCTGCCCTTAGAAACACTAATAGATAAATTCTTTTTATGTTCTTCTGAAAATTTTACTCCTTTCTTAGACTCTGACATTTTATTTCGTGTATAATCTGTATGCTTCTTACCTAAATTGGCATCCGATATTTTTTTCTTTTGTGATTCTGATCTCTTCATTCCTTTTAAAGCATCTGAAATTCTTTTCTTAGTAACATCAGTAAATATTCTGCCTTTCCTTGCTTCCCTAAGTTTAGCTTTTGTTTCTTCGGAAGCCTTTATACCAAACGTACTACCAGCAGCAGGGCATATATTTAACAACACTAACCCACAATCCCTATATTGATCCATATAAATCTGCTCATAATTAGTAAGCACTTCTTTCGTCACATCTTTAGGTAATTCATGCACGATAGAAAACAAATGATTATTATAACCGTATTTTAAAAGAGACTTATTTATATTGTTTTTAGGACTTGATTTACTTATAGATTTATAGGCTTGCCATCTATGTATAATATCAAAACTTTGGCCTATATAAACCTTTCCTGTTGGTGATAATATTTTATAAATTCCTGTCATTACGATATTTTTATAAATCCGGTTGCAGGCCCACCCAAATCTGCAATTATCGCAGTTGGAGGATAAGCATCAAATCCGGCTTGAATAAATGGTTTAACATATTGTGAACCGTCCCAAATCCAAATCTCAACAGTCGGAACCTGACCGTAACTTTGTTGCATAGCCAATGTATAAGGAATGTTGAGAGTTGACGCATCCGTAAACTCAATAACTGTCGGATCTGAACAAATTTCTGCTTCTTCATCATCTACTGAACCATCACAATAATTAAATCCGAAAATATTTTGCTCTGAACCGTACTCTAAAAGAGAGGTATAACAATCCTGCCCTATTCTTTGGAAACAATTTGAGCAAGCTGAAATATCTCCTGAGTCCAAATGAACAACAACTTTAACTTTAAAACATTCTTCTAAAGCATACTCAGCATCGAAACCAGGAAACCCATGAGGCCATTTGTATAAAACTTGTGTAGCTGAAATTCTCGCTCTTTCAGGGTATAAAGATTGATCTGAAAAATTAACATCAAAAGCATCGCCGCAGTCCCTCACAAGTCCTAATTCAACTTTATCAAGTGGATTATAAATTAAGCAAAGTTCATCCGCTTCAGCTTCTGTGTCTGCCTGAAGAATGAACATAAAAGCTATATCGTCAAAAGCGTAAACAGGCAGACAAAATTGAACGTTAGGGAAATTACAAGTGTCGTAACTTTCTGGGACGTATCCATAAGCAGCCGTAGCAAGCTGAACAAATGAGAACCTAGGACTTCTAATGTCAATCATACTTATTTCTCAATTCAAAACTCGCTTTTCCGTCATTCGGTTTGTAAATAATCTTTGAAATGAAACCTTCGCCATCGCAATGATTAATGTAACCGTATGGATTAGCCTTGATCCGTTTGAAGTCGGAAAGGCTCATTGGGTATTCAAAAATAATACTTTCAGGACGTATTATTGGTAAGATGTCTTCAACTCTTTCAAATTTATCATCCGTTATGTCATCACTTTCACCGATTGCTGTGTTTTCGGGAGTGCAATCATCAAGACTTAAAAAACCTTCAGCTAATATATTCCCTTCACCTGAACTTAAAACTATTTTACTTTCTAATGCTGTGTAATCCCTGTAAGCACCCATGAATAACTTAGCTAGTCGCATCATGTTTCTTATCGGGGAGATTCTAAAATTTACCACCGTATCAGGATCGAACATATTCGCTGAACTTGTGATTCCGCCTTGTTCTACGACATACCCACCGTAAACATAAGGATAAGTATATCCGTAAACATCTTGCTCAAGGCAAAGAATAAAAGTATCGTTGTCATATTTAGTGTCGGCGGCTCCGGTATCTGCAAACGACTGTAACCTCGTCAGCTCAATAGCGTAGCCACCGGCAATAAACTTACACCTGTAATCTAAAGTTCCTTTTGCGTTATTTATAGTTAGTCTGTATTCTCTTTTTGAATTAAACTCATCCAACCCGTTCACGTTCTCTACTTCCCATTTTTCGTAACCTCCTAAAATTATTCCCGGTATTTCTTCAGGAAGTACAGCTTTAGTCTGGACGTCCAAATCTGAACAATCCATTAACTGAATGTCCTGATAAAAGTGATCCATTTTTTCAACCCTTAAAAATTCGTTTGTTCCTTCTCTTTCCAATCCGAACCCTATATTGTGTATCGCCTGAAGGCCTGTGAGCGCATCCTTCATGCCCAAAAAGAAAGTTGGGTTTTCTGCCCTTCTTATAAATAACCCTGATGTTAAGGCCTCAAATCCCCCACAACCGTTAGCTGGGTAAGAAGTCGGCTCAGAATCCATCCTTCCGAAATATTCGCTTTTTAACTGAAGGCAATTATTAGTATTTGATTCAGCTATTCGTGAAAGCGTTTCGTGTATAAGGAACATTTTAGCCGTCGAAGGATCGCAAAGCGTTTTTACTTCTAAAGTAAAATAAGATTCAACGTCATTTGTAAAAAGTACATCGTCTATATGGTCGCTTGTTACGAACTCGTAGTATAAATAAAGTAAATCACCTTCCGTAATATCAATTGGAATCGTATGTTCTTCGTCCCAGCTTCCCGTTATAACATGAAAACCACCGGCTATATCAGCACTTTGATATTCACGAACCCAATCACCCGGAACCGTAGCGTCACCTCCTGCAGGAAGTCTGTCAACTCTTATACTCAATCCCCATATTTTCCCCGACTGGACTACATCAATACTTCCCTTTAACCTAAATGAAAAATTAATGTCCGAAAAAGCACATCTTATTCTTCCGAAAAGGTCTGTTGTGTTTACTAAAGGTGACCAATCCAAATAAGGAGGGTAAGTAAGTGCATCGTCGTGCGCCACAGCGTCAATTATAGGGCTTGGATTAAAAGTTCCTAGCGAAGATTCCACCGTATTTTGGAAGGCAGGAAGGATAGCCGTATCGCTTTGTATGTCAGTTCCGTCATCGAAGTAAGGAGGGTCAGCAATGTTTTCTTGTACTTGTGTTGTCGTAGCGTGATCTCTAAATCTTAAAGCCTTACCTGGAATAGTAACTTCTTTTTCAAGTCCTGCATATTCAGCCAAAGGAGTTACTTTGTCAAAAGCAACATCACTCAAAAGATCAACTTTTTTATCGAAATTGTTATTAAACTGTGTAAAACAAGAAACGTCCTCAATGCCTATCGAAACAGAACACTCAGATCCGCACATTTCTTTGTATCGCCCAAAGTCTAATTGAAAATCTTCTGTGTCCTGTACTTCGTTATCGCAAATAGCAGAAATCCTTATTTTAACATCTGAGTCACTTCCGTTTGTTTCGTATTGATCTTTAAGAAATACAGCACCTTCACCAACTAATTTAATTTCTGAGAGTGAGTAAGAAATTGAAACTCCATGAAACTTCTTATCCCTGATTATCTCAAAAGCAATATCAGCCCATCCTATTGGCTCGTCGATTTCTAAATTATCAGTATCGGGATTTAATATAAACTGCCAATCAATCAAAATCTGAATCTATTGTTTAGGTACTTGGATTTATTGAGACCCTCAATGATGTATTGAGAGTATCCATTGGCATCAATATTATTAACTAATCGTGGATGTTTGGCTATTTCATCACCGAATTTTTTAGCCATTTTATCATAGTCTATTTGTATATCTTTTGAATGACCGTTTGAGTTATTAATAACCGTCATGTTTGCTTGAGGAGTTAAAATATCTTTCGTCTCGTTTGGATTGTAAACCCTTTCACCTCCTTTCATCCAAATAACTTGTGGATGGTCAGCGACAAAGTATTTACCGTTCATTTGAATTAACTCTGTTCCGGTTTCACCGACTTCAGCGAATCCTTTAGGCGCTGATTTAACACCTTTGCCGAATTTAGGGACTTGCCTTGCTACTATTGCAGCTATTTGTGCCGCTACTAAAATGGATGTAGCCACAATCTTAAACGGATCAGGAGCGGCCTCAACAATCGCAGCAGCACCATTTACTAAAGCCTGAAACAAAGCCATTGCCTTTTCTCTTTCAGCTTGCTTTTGTTTATTCTGCCTATCCAAACGATCAATTACTTTTAACCTTGCTTCATACTCTTTTTGGGAAACAATACCGTTATCGTGTAACCTCTGAAGTGAGTCCTTTTGTGCTGCAATTCTATTATCTTCATTTTGTGCAATAGTTTCCATAAATCCTCTTAGAGAATCAATAGCCTGTCCTGCGAACTCAGCAATAGCCCCGACTGTTTCTTTTAAATTAGCTAATCTCTTTTCTGATTCAGTTTTAACCAAATCAGTATGGGCTTTTTCAAATTTAGTCTTAACTGAAAAAGCATCATTGTCTATCTCTTGCCTTTTTTTCTCAAAGTCCTCTAAAGATTGAACCCCATCTAGTAACTCCTGTTCATTCTGAAGCCTTCTTTTTCTTATTATAGAACGTTCAAAAGATTCTAAATCTACTAAAGCATCTTTTCTTTTTTGAATTGGAAGAGTTTCATCGGAAGCATTTTGTTCTGCTATTGTTTTAGCTATAAAGGCATTTCTTTGAATAGTTTCTAACTCTTCTGCAAAAGCAGCTTCACGAATTGACTTTCTTTGCTCAAATATTTCCTTATCAAACTTTGCGTTAATTTCTTTTTCCTTTGTCTTGTTATTTACTACCGCAGAAAGCTGAATTTGTCTTTCAATTTCTAATTGCTCAATGGTTAATCTTTCTCTTTCGTCAAAAGACAAATTAAGTCCGGCAAGTTGTGCAGAAACTAAAGAAGCCTGATCTTCTAAAGCCTTTTTCTTATTATCAGAATTAAATTGATTTGTCAATTCTCTTTGATCCGAAAAGAATGTTTGTATTAAAAGTTTCCTTTGATTAAAAGTTAGCTTATCATTGTTAAGAGCTAATTGTAATTCATCCCTTAAAATATCTTTCTTAACGTTTAACTCATCCTGTCCACCTTTTTCAACTTGAAGTAATCTTATTTTATCTTTTGCAACCTGATCCTCAAAACCTTTTTGGATTAATTCTGCCTGTAGTTTAGCAGCATCCTCGGCACGTTTCTTTGCTTCTTCAGCAGCTTTCTTAGCAGCTTCTCTTGCTTTTTCAGCAGCAGCCGTTTGTGATTCTAATCCTGTAAGTTCAACCTTCTGATTAAACTCGGCTATTTGTTGTTGAAATTTTAAAGCAGAAGAAGTTGCCGATTCTAATTGGTTAACTGATTCTTTTGCAGATTTACCCAAATCTTTAAACGCTTGTGTAACTTTAAAATCCTTTATGTTATTAAGATTTTCAGCAGCAGCACCAACAGAATTAAATAACCTGGAAGTTAAATTTAATGCACCTTCTGTTTGGGCAAAAACAGTAGTGGTAAGTCCTTTGGCAGTATTTGCAGCCTCGTTAGCGAAAAATTCCAATTCTTTAGCCTGTGTTTTTAAACCATCGCTAATTATTTGTTGAACTTGTAATTCGGAATCACCCCTTTGTTTTGCTTTTTCAACTTCAATTTTAGTTCTACGATCAATAATATCTAAACTTTCGTTTGCAAAATCAGCCTCTTTTTCTAATTGCCTATTAAGTTCTGCCGTCACATCTGCCGCATCCCTTGTTTTACCCGTAAAAAAGACCAATGCAGCCGCTAATGCAGATAAAGCCGCAACAACTATCAATGCGGGATTCGCAGCCATGACAGCGTTTAAAATACGCTGTGTGACGATTGCAGCCCCTTTGATTACTACGTTCTTGGATTGTGCAGCCGTTTCAAGGTTTGTAGCTATAATTCCCGCCCTTTGTTGAACTAAAGAAACAGCCCTTATAATATTAGATTCTTTCTGAAGTAAGTTTTGTAATTGCTGAAGTCCGGCAAGTATCGACATTGCAGCATTTACCTTAAGCAATGTCTTTTGGAAATCCTCACTTTCGTCACCCGCTAAAGCTATTGCACCCTGCATGATAGCAAAGGCTCCCGCAATACCTTGAACGAACTCGATAGCCGTATCTAGTTTTCTAGTATCTGAAGCAGTCCTGTTTATTTCTTGTGTTACATCTTTTAGCGCATCCCTATAAAGACCGGCCTTTTCTGTTAACTCTTGATATTGTTGAGTGTTTTCCTGACCATTCAATTTCATTTCAGCCAACTGCTCGGTAGTATCTCTTAAACTTTGCTTTAGGGTTTTCTGAGTATCATCAGTTAGTTTTAATTGTTTATTAAAATCTTCTAATGAAACCCCAGCTTCATCCAAAGCCTCTTTAACTCCTTGCCCAAAACCTTCGGTAAATGAGTTTGTAATTCCATCAACTCTTTTTTTAAGTTCCCCCAAATCCTTTATTCCAGAAGTGGCTAAAGATGAAATTGATTTCTTAGCCGCATCAATAGCCGGTTTTAAAGTTGTTCCACCTCCCAACTTTGCAAACTTTGCCCCGAATTGATCTAGTGACTTACCCGCATCCGTAAACAAAGCTGCCATTTCTTTTGAAATGGTATTGTCATTTACAAGTTTATCAACACCTGATTCAAGTTTTGTGAAGTCTGGAATAAATTCCACAAGGATCTCACTCATGTACTATCTTTTTCCGGCTTTCAACTTAGCCATTTCAGCAGCCATTTTCTGATTCGCTGCATATTTTCTATTGAGTAAATGCCAGTAGTCTATTATGGGCATCCGCTCCATTGTTTCAATCTTCATAGGGTCATCACCGGCAAGCCAAACCATTTCTACATATCTATTGTCGTGACTTTCGGCGATAAGTGTTTTAAAACTTCTCGAAAATGTATCGTGTTCAACTCTCTTACTATTCCCGAATAAGTTTGTAAACTTGCTCCTTGAGAATCTAAGTAAGGTATCAAGTCTCTCAGAGGAGTCTGCAAAAAAAAACTTAAAACCTCAGGGTCTTTTTTCCAAAGTTCAATCTTCTTTTTATTATACTCCCTGTCAAAGTTATAAGGATTTTCATCTTGGTCGAAAAAAATCACACTCGCTATTTTATAAATATGATCACTAACAGGGATCATTTTTAATCTCTCCTGTAAGTGTTTAACTAAAGTCGCTAAGTCAATCAACTTAATTTTCTTGTTATCGCTTAAAATCTTTTCAGCACTTTCAGTCCACTTAGTTAAATAATCCTTCGTGCATCTCATGTTAAACTCTTCGTAGTAATCCAATGCCTGAAGCCCTCTGATTGAAGGAATGGAAAAAATATCATCAAACATAAAGTAAGACTTACCCTGATAAACAAAAGCCTTTATTATCTTTTGTTTATCCTGAAGCCTCAAGTTCCTGAACGGCCTTCTGAATAAGTTCTTCAATCGTTCCACCATTTTTTATTAATTTCTCTTTATCTAACAATCTTAAAAAACAATTCGTTCCATAAACCTTTATCGTGAATCTTCCTTTTTTATAAGTCCTTATTCGTGATGCACAAGCACAGTATCCGAAATCTTTAAACCCAAAATCTAAAAGGGTCTTATGTATTCCTTTGCAATCATTCGTCACTTGTACCCGCCTCCTTAATATGTTTATTCAAATTAATAATAAAAGCGTTTATCCCTGCTGCTGCAAAAACAACAATTATTAAACCTTTATCATACCCATTGTAAAATAAATAAGCTACCGATCCATACCAGAATGAAGCGCAAATAGGGCAACCGTATAAAGGCTTGCTTACCCACTCAGGAAGTTTAGTATCTAACCAATTCGCCACATCTTCAAATATCATCCCTTCCCATGTCGTAGCATTCAGGAATAAAACCGCAAAAGCAATAAGTATTGATAGTTCAATCATCTGAATATTTTTACATAGCCCGTAGCAGCACCGCCGTTATCAATGTGAATGTTTGTTGTCGGATTTCCATCTAACTTAATCTCAATTAAAGGCTCAATGTAATCACCCGCCTGTAAATGATAAACCTTCACATGAGGAACCAAGCCAAACCTATTCTGCATACTTACCGAATAAGCAATACTAAGTATTGCTGTGTTTGTAAAAGGGATTACAGTATGGTCACAACAATGGCTCACAGTCCCGCCTCGTTTGAAGGGTAAATATTACATTCGATGTCCAAAGAAATTTGTCTTACATGATGGCAAATGACAAAAGGAACACCTTGTTCATCGCCTGGATGGTCTAAAATCTCTAATTGGAAAGTCCTTTTGCTTTGAAAAAAACCATCGGGAACATCTGAAACAGGAATTTCTAAAGGATCTCCATCAACGTAAGTGAACGCTTTGGTTAGAACGGTATTGCCGTCAGTTATTCGCCAATAATAAACGTTTCCGTCAATAAGACCTGATATATTAAAAAGAAAGCTGTCTGTAGGTTCATCCGTTAGACAGCTTAGTATAAATTTAGGAGCGCATGGATCGCACATAATTATTGATTTATTGTGCTAATATAAACCTTTTTTTACTTTGCTTTCGTTTTATCGTTCTATTCAATGCTTCCTCCATTCCCCACCGTTTAATCATATACTTACTGATAAGTATTATTCCTCTTAATTTTCCAAACCCTGAACATTCTTTCTTTTTCATAAAATTGTATAAATTAAATTCTCTTGGTTCTTTGATACTAACTTAAACCCAAAGGGAAACATTATATCGTTATAGGCTTTTTCGTTCTTGCTGTTCCACTCAATGACAGCAACCTTTATCCCTAAAGCATCAAAGTCTATCTGGGGTAAAACGTCCAGCTCCATGCCCTCAATGTCCAAACTGAGCAAATCGAACCTGAAATGCCTTGACCTTTCTAACATGGTTTTTATAGTTGTCATAGTGACGGATAGTTTTTCAAATGGCATATTCAATGAAGCCCACCTGTCAAGTTCTGATTTTACACCTGAAGAAACCAAAGCAACATCGCCTTTATTAAGCAATTCGCCTGATTCGTAGAAGTCAAGAAATCCGTCTTCTTTACCGATTGCAACATTCTGAAAATCTATTTGCCCATTTATTAACTCATAGTTCTTTAAAAGCCTTTCATAAGCCTTCGGACTAGCTTCAACTAAAAGCCCTGTCCATCCGTAGTTATTGGCTAAAGCAAAAGTATTAGATAGGGTAACCCCATCATTGGCTCCAATGTCGAGGAAAGTACCGTTTCTTTTTAACTTAAAAAGGTTAAGAATTATATCTTCTTCATTATTCTGCGAGTGTCTCATTTTCTATAAATTACGAGAACATCGTCGTAACGATTTTTAATATGCCTTCTGTCAATTATCTCACCTTCCCAAAATAAATGTTTCTTAGCATCTATATCCTGAATGTCCTCAATTATATAAATTGATCCTTCGGCCATGTAGTCCTTTAAAATGTAATGTGTTTTTACTTGATCCTCTATATTGTGACTCCCATCGTCAATAACCACATCAAATTTCATCCCTTCATAATATCTAAATAAATCGTCTGGATTTGTTGCGTCACCTATTGAAACATAATAACCATCATTTATGACTTTGTTTAAATCAGCTCTCCCGTTAATTGGAGTAATAGAGCAATCAATTCCAAAAACCTGACCTTTAAAATATTCATCCCACATTCTTAAACTTTCCCCGTTCATTAATCCTATTTCTAAAATCATTCTTGCGGCTTTCCGATAAGGAGCTAAGATTTCCTCATATACAGGGATATAACTATGGCTTGTATTTTTGTCAGGCCAACCCGTTTTGGGGTCATAAAACTTATTATAAAGCTCCAATAATGATTTCATAATCCTGAATCCATTTACCAACTGATAACAATTCTTCTTTAGGTAATAAATTATGAAAAACTAAGTTCTCATAACAGTAATAAATGTTCCTACAAATATCGCCTTTCAATTCAATCCCACTTAATATTTTAACTACTTCTTCGTTATAAAGATAACCAGGTATTTCATCTTTAAAGTCTTTCATTAAATCATGCTTGTTCCTTTCCTGATAAACCTCACTTGGTGAATGAAATGTTACCCCTTGCCCTATTTCCCACAAACACCTTTGAGCAACAAAAGACCTCCAAATATCTGTCATTCTGAATGAACAATTAACCGGAAGATACATTAAAGGATAGGCATCAGGGAACCACCAAGTACTTTGTGAATTGAACGGACACCAAGTATTCTTATCTAAGTAAATTGACCGATCATATTTAAACTCATTCGGTTTATTATTCGTCATTCGGTAAATAGCATCCACATCAGGATCGCCGTCTGCTAAACCTTGCTGAATTGAACTAACAACACTTTCTTTTGCCCCGAATAATTCCTTACCCTTATTTACATGATTCAAGGGAAAACCACGAGGCCAAATCTTTGTTGGGGTCATTGGCTCGTAAGCATTAAACCACCCTTCGCCAAATGATTTGCTTGCTTTGGTTTCTTTGAATCTTAAACCCCATTCTGAATTTGGTATGTTGTCATCGTCTGTATCATAAATGCAATCTGCGTTTCCTGCCATTGCCATTAAATAGCCTGAATTTTTTCTTGCATAACTATTAAAAGGAGAATGTAAGCTCATAACCTTTCCTGCATAAATAGCTTTTTGATACCGCCAATTAGGGGGAGTTTTTTCATCACCGATTACAATCAGCCTTTCCCCGAACTTCTCATACAAAGCCTCAACAGCTTTTGTTGGTTTATTGATAGTGGTCAAAAGACAGTAGTTATTCATTTCTTAAAGCCCAATCGCATCCATTTTCGTTAAATAAAAACATTTTCATTCCGGTAATGTTGGAAAAATTATTAACAGCTTCTATAACTCCGAAATCTTCATCTTCAATATAATCATGGCCTGCCATTATACCGCC
>Ga0070715_10000374_pt1 | contig 11195 bp, 10 predicted proteins | sample LARL111metaG_FD_71394 | JGI IMG/M metagenome (GOLD analysis project Ga0070715, IMG submission 71394) | Corn, switchgrass and miscanthus rhizosphere microbial communities from Kellogg Biological Station, Michigan, USA - LAR L11-1 metaG | ecosystem: Host-associated > Plants > Roots > Rhizosphere ... | reverse complement strand
CCCAGGCCGAGCTGCCCGGGCCAGCCGCCACCTCACTGCTGCTGTCTGGCGCGGCCAGCACTGACCGGGGGGAGCTGCTGATCGCCGTGCTCACCCGGCTGGCCCGCGCGTACCGGGCGTGGGCCGCCGACCCGGACGCGGCCTGGCTGCACGCGGAGTACCTGGGCTGGTGCGCGACCGTCGGCCAGCCGGTCCGGGTCGAGCTGCCCGGCGGCGGGCTGCTCACCGGTATCGCGCGGGACGTGGACGCCACCGGCCGGCTGGCCGTGCAGACCCGGTCCGGCGTGGAGCTAGTCGGCGCCGGGGACGTCGTGCACCTGCGCTGAGTCCTCAGCCAGGCGACCAGGCCGCGTTCGGCACCTCCTCCGGTGTGGGTGATGCGCGGCCGGTGGCCCGGATGACTGCCATTCCATGCCACGATGTGCGCTATGGGATGGGAGGACCAGCTGGCCGACGGCGAGCGGAGTGTGCTCGTGGTGCACCCGCACTGGAAAACAGTGCTCTGGCCGATCCTCGGGTTCATCGTCGTGGTGCTGGCCGCCGCGGTACTGCTGGTGATCATCCCCGCCGGGCGGGGGGCGGCCCCAGCCCGGATCGCGGTGGGCGTGGTCGTGGTGGCCGTGCTGCTGTTCTGGTTCCTGATCCCGCTGCTGCGCTGGCGCACCACCACCTACCAGCTCACCACCCGCCGGTTCCGGCTGCGCCGGGGCATCCTGTCCCGGTCCGGGCGGGACTTCCCGCTGAACCGGATCAGCGACGTGTCGTTCTCCCACGGGCTGATCGACCGGCTGCTGGGCACCGGCCGGCTGACCATCGAGTCCGCGGGTGAGCACGGCCAGCTCGTGCTCACCGAGATCCCCGACGTCGAGCAAGTTCAGGCCACGCTGTTCCAGCTGGTCGAGGACGAGCACCAGCGGCTGGCCCGCGAGGAGCGCTGACCAAGCGGCCCGGTGGCTGAGGCGGTCGTGAAACGGGTTAGCCTGCGCTCATGGATGGTGTTTCGGTACGGAGGCATGTCATCGGGGTCGGCAGGGTCGCGGAGATCGTGCTGGACCGGTCGGAGGCGCTGAACGCGCTGAACACCACGATGGCGGTGCGGCTCGCCCAGGTGTGCGCTGAGCTGGCCGCCGACCGCGAGGTCTGCTCCATCGTGCTCACCGCGGCCGGGCCGCGGGCCTTTTGCGTCGGCGCCGACCTGAAGGAACGGCACCGGATGAGCGACCCGGACTGGCTCGCCCAGCGGCCGGTGTTCCGGGCCGCGTTCGGCGGCCTGCTCGACCTCCCGCAGCCGGTGGTCGCGGCCGTGCACGGGTACGCGCTCGGCGGCGGCTGCGAGCTGGCGATGAGCTGCGATGTGATCGTCGCGGACGACACCGCGGTGTTCGGCCTGCCGGAGACCACCGTCGGGCTGGTGCCCGGGGGCGGGGGCACGCAGCTCGCGCTGCGCCGCCTCGGCCCAGGCCGGGCGGCCGACCTGGTACTGACCGGCCGCCAGGTGCCGGCCGCCGAAGCCGAACGGATCGGGCTGGTGGACCGGCTGGTGCCGGCTGGGACGGCGGACAAGACCGCGCTGGAGATCGCCGGGGGGATAGCCTGCAACTCCGCGGTCGCGGTGCAGGCAGCCAAGCGCGCGCTGCGCCAAGGCTGGGGGATCGGCCTGCAGGCCGGGCTCGAGGTGGAGGACGCCGCGTGGCGCACCGCCGCGATGGCCGCCGACCGGAAGGAAGGCATCGCGGCGTTCAACGAGAAGCGGGACCCGGTCTGGCCCGGTTTCCCGGAATGGCCCGAGTGACGCCCGGCCGCGACCGCACCAGGCGGCCGGCCATCCCGGAACGCGAGGACGCTGTGCATGAGTGACCTGCCCGCCCGCATCTCGCTGCGGGAAGTGGGGCCGCGGGACGGCCTGCAGAACGAGGACCCGGTACCCACCGCGGCCAAGATCGAGCTGATCAACTCGCTGGCCCAGACCGGGGTGGCCAGGATCGAGGCGGTGTCGTTCGTCCGGGCCGAGGCCATCCCGCAGATGGCCGACGCCGACCAGGTGTGGCAGGGCATCACCCGCCCGGACTCGGTCCGCTTCTCCGCGCTCACCCCCAACCTGCGCGGCGCCCGGCGCGCGCTGGGCGCCGGGGTCCACGAGCTGGAGGCCGTGGTGTCCGCGTCCGACACGCATAACCGGAAGAACGTCAACCGGGGCACTGCGGAATCGCTGGACGACATCGCCCGGATCATCGACGAGGCGCACCAGCAGGGCGCCAGCTGCCAGGTGGTGGTGGCCACCGCGTGGGGCTGCCCGTATGAGGGGGACGTGCCGGCCAGCCGGGTGCTGGCCGTGGCCGGCCGGGCCGTGGCCGACGGGGCGGACTCCATCTCGTTCGGCGACACCACCGGGATGGCCACCCCGCGCCGGGTCACCGAGCTGGTCGGCGGGTTCCGGTCGCAGCATCCGGATGTCCCGCTGAACCTGCACTTCCACAACACGAGGGGGACCGGGCTGGCCAATGTGCTGGCCGCGCTGGAGCTGGGCGTGGACGACTTCGATGCCTCGGTCGGCGGGCTCGGCGGCTGCCCGTACGCACCCGGGGCCACCGGCAACATCGCCACCGAGGAACTGGTGCACATGGTCGAGGACATGGGGGTGGCCACCGGGGTGGACCTGGACGCGATGATCGGCGCGGCCGCCGAGGCGGAGCGGATCGTCGGGCGGCAGCTGCCCTCCCAGGTGCTCCGGGCCGGCCCGCGGACCAGGACCATCCCGGCATGACCGACACCGAGCGGCCGGTGCCCGGTCACCCCGAGCTGGCCGGGCTGCGGGCCCAGATCGAGCGGGGCGGCGCGCCCAGGTACCACGAGGCCGCGGCCCGGGCCGGGAAGCTGTTCGCCCGGGACCGGATCGCCGGCCTGCTGGATGCGGGCAGCTTCACCGAAGACGGGCGGTACGCCAACGCGGCCGCGGCAGGGCTGCCCGCCGACGGCGTGGTCACCGGGACCGGCACCGTCGACGGGCGCCCGGTGGCGGTGATGGCCAACGACTCCACGGTCAAGGCCGGGTCGTGGGGCGCCCGCACCGTGGAGAAGATCATCCGGATCATCGAGAAGGCCTACCAGGCCGGCCTGCCCATGATCTACCTGGTGGACTCGGCGGGCGCACGGATCACCGACCAGGTCGACATGTTCCCCGGCCGCCGCGGGGCCGGCCGGATCTTCCACACCCAGGTCCGCGCGTCCGGTGCCATCCCGCAGGTGTGCGCGCTGTTCGGGCCGTCCGCCGCGGGTGGCGCGTACATCCCGGCGTTCTGCGACTTCGTCGCGATGGTGGACGGCAACGCGTCGATGTACCTGGGCAGCCCGCGCATGGTCGAGATGGTGGTCAGGGAGAAGACCACGCTGGAGGAGATGGGCGGGGCCCGGATGCACTGCACGGTCTCCGGCTGCGGCCACTACCTGGCCGCCGATGAGCAGGACGCGCTGCGCACGGTCCGCGGCTTCCTGTCCTACCTGCCCGGAAACTGGCAGCAGCGGCCGCCCGCGGCCGCCGCGGCCGAGCCGGAGCCCGGCATCGACCTGGCCGCGCTGGTCCCGGCCAGCGAGCGGCAGGCGTTCGACATGCGCCGCTACATCCGCGGGCTGGTCGACGGTGATTCCTTCTTCGAGATCCACGGGCTGTGGGCGCGCGAGCTGACCATCGGGTTCGCCCGGCTGGGGGGCCAGGTAACCGGGGTGGTCGCGAACAACCCGATGTTCAAGGGCGGCGTGCTGTTCGTGGATTCCGCGGACAAGGCCACCCGGTTCATCCAGCTGTGCGATGCGTTCAGCGTGCCGCTGCTGTTCCTGGCCGACGTGCCGGGCTTCATGGTGGGCACGGCCGTGGAGAAGCAGGGCATCATCCGGCACGGCGCCAAGATGATCAGCGCGGTGGCCGAGGCCACGGTGCCGAAGATCAGCGTGGTGGTGCGCAAGGCCTACGGGGCGGGCCTGTACGCGATGGCCGGGCCGGGGTTCGAGCCTGACGCGACGCTGGCCCTGCCCACCGCGAAGATCGCGGTCATGGGCGCCGACGCCGCGGTCAACGCGGTCTACTTCAACAAGCTGGCCGCGATCGGTGACCCCGATGAGCGGGACAAGGAGATCGAGCGGCTGCGCGCCGAGTACGACGCGGATATCGACGTGCTCCGGCTGGCCAGCGAACTCGTCGTGGACGACGTGGTGCAGCCCGGGGACCTGCGCGGTGAGCTTATCCGCCGCTTTGCGGCGGCGGCCGGGAAGGATCGCTCCTTTTCCCGCCGCCGTCACGGCGTCACCCCGGTATGAACCCGCTGACGGCCGGGCTCGCGATTGGCCCACTTTTACCGCCGAACGGGGAACCCCGGGCAAATTCTTAACATAAAGAACACGCACGTCAGCGGGCAGTGAGGGCTCGCACACAGGATTAAGCCGTAACATCTGTGCATGACCTGTGTTCTGCTCGCTGAGGATGACAGCTCCATCTCAGAGCCGCTGGCCCGCGCGCTGCGCCGGGAGGGCTATGACGTCGACGTCTCCGCGGACGGCCCGGGCACGCTGGAAGCGGCCCAGGCCGGGGGGATCGACCTGATCGTGCTGGACATTGGGCTGCCCCGGCTGGACGGGCTGGAGGTGTGCCGCCGCCTGCGTTCCGACGGGCAGACCCTGCCGGTGCTGATCCTCACCGCGCGGGCCGATGAGGTCGACACGGTGATCGGCCTCGACGCGGGCGCCGACGACTACGTGACCAAGCCGTTCCGGCTTGCCGAACTGCTGGCCCGGGTCCGTGCGCTGCTGCGCCGCGGCACCCCGGAGACCAGCACGGTGCAGGGCGTGCGGGTCGACGCGGACGCCCGGCGGGCGTGGATCGGCGACACGGAACTCGAACTCACCACAAAAGAGTTTGACCTGCTGAGCGTGCTGGTAGGCGACGCAGGGAAGGTGGTCACCCGTGAGCAGATCATGCGGGAGGTCTGGGACAGCAAGTGGTGGGGGTCCACGAAGACGCTGGATATGCACATCTCCTGGCTGCGCCGCAAGCTCGGCGACGACGCGCACAACCCCCGCTACATCACGACGGTCCGGGGGGTGGGCTTCCGGTTCGAGCGGGGTGACTGACAGCTTCGTCCGGGGGCGCTGAGCCGTGCGCCGCCGCCTGCTCGTGTCCACCCTCGCGGTGGCGGTCACGGCTGTCCTGCTGCTCGGCATCCCGCTAGCCTTCGTGCTCAGCCGGCTGCAGATCAGCGCCGCGGACCAGCAGGTGCGGCGGGACGCGACGACCATGGCCCGGACCCTGCAGGGCCGGGTCGACTCCGGCCTGCCCGCTGACGTGGCCGAGGCGGCGGCGGCGGCCAAGTCGCTGCCCGACCGCTACGTCAGCGTCCGGCAGTTCGGGCTGCGCGAGTTCACGATCGGGGACCGGCCCAAGGCGGGCCAGGGGATCATCTCCCAGGCAGTGACCAAGGACTTCCGGGTGACGATCGCCGCCGACGATTCCGTCCGGTACGGCCGGCTGACCGGCGCGCTCGCGCTCATCGGCGCGCTGGCCCTGGCCGCCGTGGCGGTGGCGGTGGCCCTGGCCATCCTGCAGGCCCGGCGGCTGACCCGCCCGCTGGAGGAACTGGCCAGCGCGGCCGACCGGCTTGGCCTGGGCGACGCCCGCCCGCTCGGCCGCCGCTACGGGGTCGCCGAGCTGGACCAGCTGGCCGAGGGGCTGGACGGTTCCGCGCAGCGCATCACCGACCTGCTGTCCGCCGAGCGGGACTTCGCAGCCGACGCGTCGCACCAGCTGCGCACCCCGCTGACCGCGCTGTCCATGCGGCTGGAAGAGATGATCGCGTCCGCCGACGACTCCGCAGTAGTCCGGGAGGAGGGCGCGGCCGCCCTGGCGCAGACCGAACGGCTGACCGAGGTGGTCAGCCAGCTGCTCGGCCGGACCCGGCGGGCCGCCCGCGGCGTGCCCTCGCTGCTGGCCATCGACGACGTGATCGCCCAGCAGGTCATCGAGTGGGATCCGGCGTTCCGCCGGGTCAACCGCAAGCTGGAAGTGGCCGGGGAGAAGGGCCTGGCCGGGTACATCACCCCTGGCGCCCTGGCCCAGGTCATCGCGACCCTGCTGGACAACGCGCTGGTGCACGGCGCGGGCACGGTCACCATCCGCGCCTCGCGGACCCCCAAGTCGGTGGTGGTGGAAGTCCGCGACGAGGGCAAGGGCGTACCGCACGAACTGGTCCCGCGCATCTTCGAGCGCAACGTCAGCGGCCGGCCCGGCGGCACCGGGCTGGGGCTCGCGCTGGCCCGCGACGTGGCCACGGCCGACGGGGCCAACGTGGTGCTGGTCCGGCCCAGGCCGGCCGTGTTCGCCGTCTTCCTGCCCCGCGGGCTGGGCGGGGTGGATGACCGCCCGGTGGTCACCGGGCCGGCCTGAGCGGCAGGCTCAGCCGGAGCTGGCCAGCGCGGCCCGGCCCTGGCTGCGGGCGATCCCGTGCCAGGACAGGTAGATCAGGGCGGTGAGGACGAAGCCCACCTCGAAGGTCAGGTCGCCGACCGACGGGACGTGCTTGGGCACCACGCCGACGTACTCGGTCTGGTTCGAGAACAGCACGATCGACACGACGATCCCGACCAGCATCGACACCGGGCCGGCCCAGTTCGTGTACTTGGTGTCGAACAGCAGCCGGTCGAGGTCTCTCGGGTGCTGCCCACGGCGCAGTATCTGGTCGCAGAACATCACCGCCAGCCATGGGGCGATCCAGTACGCAATCACCAGCAGGAAGTTCTCGTACTTGGTGCCCGCGTCGTGCAGCCCGGTCAGTGCGACGATGAAGCCGATCACGCCAAACACCAAGGCGACGATGGCCCGGCGCAGCGCCAGCGGCAGCTTGATGCCCAGCGCGGTGAAGGACAGCGCGCCGGAGTAGATGTTCAGCACGTTCGCGGCCACCGCGCCGATCGCGATGCACAGCAGGGTGAGATCGGCCAGGAACGTGGGCAGATTGCCGGTGAACGCGCCGGTGGGGTCGTTGACCGCGGCCGCCCCGGTGACGGTGGCCGACCCGGCCCCGGCGATCTCCAGCAGCACGCAGGACACGAACACACCCAGCCCCGACCACCAGCCGATGGCCTGCTTGCTGGTGTGCGGGGAGAAGTAGCGGGTGTAGTCGGCCGCGTACGGGTTCCAGCCGACCGCGTAGCCGAACGCCGCGCCCAGGGTGAGCAGGAAGCCGCCGATCCCGCCGCCGTGTGAGGGGGCACCCGGGCTGGACTTGGCCAGGATGACGCAGGTGGCGATGACGAAGATGACCGCCAGCAGCGGGAACGCGTACCGCTCGAACGCGTGCACCAGGTTGTGCCCGAAGAAGGCGACGACGACCTGCACCAGGACGATGATCACCAGGCACAGCGGCTTGGGCAGGTGGGTCAGGGTGTTCAGCGCGAACGTGCCGCTCACGCTGTTCACCGCGAACCAGCCGATGCCGGCGGTGATCGAGTTCAGCCCGGCGGGCAGCACGTTGCCCCAGTAGCCGAAGCCGAGCCGGGACAGCACCATCTGCGGTACGCCGAACTCAGGCCCGCGCGCGGACAGCAGCCCCTGGGTGACCGAGCCCAGCCCGGTCCCGATCACGATGGCCAGCACCGCCTGCCAGAAGTTCAGCCCGAAGATGGCCACCCCGATGACGCCGACGAAAACCGTGGCGAACTCGAAGTTCGGCGAGGTCCAGGTCCAGAACAGCTGGATCGGCCGGCCGTGCCGTTCCTCCAGCGGGATGAATTCCGCGCCACCGGGCTCTACCGCTGTCACCTTGGCGCCGTAGCTGCCCTCCCGGACGACGACACCGGGCGGTGGCTCTTCTTCCTCGAGAACAGGGCTCGTCTGATCAGGTCCCACCATCGGCGTGCTCCTTACGGGCTCGTGCCGGTCGGTGCCCCGCCAGCCAGGCCAGCAGCGCGATCGGACGCGCTGATCATGAGTGGCGCTAGGACCGGGGGCTGTTTCCGATGCGTTAAATATCCCGTAGCCACCCGGTAGGGACAAGAAGGCCGCGTAACACTCTGGATTCGACTGCGTCACGGCCATCACCAGCGCGTTCCGGGTAACCGCCAGTGTGCGGCCGGCATCCGGGCCTCGTAGGCTACGGCGGGTGACCGATGTTCCTGACGCTGGGCGCGCCATCCCGGTGGTGGGCATGGTCGGCGGCGGGCAGCTGGCCCGGATGACCTACCAGGCCGCCATCCCCCTCGGCATCCGGTTCCGGGTGCTGGCCGACTCACCGGCCGACAGCGCCGCCCAGGTTGTTCCCGGGGCCGAGGTCGGGGACTACCACTCGCTGGACGACCTGCTGGCCTTCGCCCGAGGGTGCGACGTGCTGACCTTCGATCACGAGCACGTGCCCGGCGAGCACCTGGCCACACTCGCCGACGCCGGGGTGACACTGGCCCCGGGTGGCGGCGCGCTGCGTTACGCCCAGGACAAGCTGGCCATGCGCGAGGAGCTCGGCCGGCTGGGAGTGCCCTGCCCGCGGTACACCCCGGTAGCCACCCTCGACGAGGTCGCCGCGTTCGCGGCGGCCACCTGCTGGCCGGTGGTGCTGAAGGCGGTCAGCGGCGGGTACGACGGTCGCGGTGTATGGGTGTGCGAGAGTGCCGAACAGGCCGCGCGGGTGCTGGCGCACGGCGTCGCGCTGCTGGCCGAGGAGCATGTCTCGTTCGGCCGTGAGCTGGCCGCCGTGGTCGCCCGGTCCTCGCACCGGCAGGGCGCCACCTACCCGGTGGTGCAGACCGTGCAGCGCGACGGCGTGTGCCACGAAGTGCTCGCGCCCGCGCCGGGGCTAGCCCCGGCCGTGGCGGAGGAGGCGCAGCGGCTGGCCCTGACCATCGCCGACCGTCTCGGCGTGACCGGCCTGCTCGCGGTGGAACTATTCGAGACTGACGGCGGGCTGCTGGTCAACGAGCTGGCCATGCGGCCGCACAACAGCGGCCACTGGACCATCGAGGGCGCCCGGACCTCGCAGTTCGAGCAGCATCTGCGGGCTGTGCTCGACCTGCCGCTGGGCGAGCCGCAGCCAACCGCCCCGCAGGTGGTGATGGCCAACGTGTTCGGCGGGACCGACCCGGACCTGTACTCGCGGTTCACCCATGTGATGGCCGCCGACCCGGGGGTGAAGGTGCACCTGTACGGCAAGGCGGTCCGGCCGGGCCGCAAGATCGGCCACGTCACCGTGCTCGGCCCGGCCACCGGGGACTGGGGCGGTGGCGCCGCGGACCTGCGCGACCGCGCGCTGCGCGCCGCCAGCTATCTCGGCACCGGTCAGGAGCAAGGGCTGTGACCGGGCCGCTGGTCGGCGTCGTGATGGGCAGTGACTCGGACTGGCCGGTGATGGAGGCGGCGGCCGCCGCGCTGGCCGAGTTCGGCGTGCCGTACGAGGCCGACGTGGTGTCCGCGCACCGGATGCCGCACGAGATGATCCAGTACGGGGCGGCGGCGGCCGGCCGCGGCCTCCGGGTGATCATCGCGGGCGCGGGGGGCGCGGCGCACCTGCCCGGCATGCTGGCCGCGGTCACCCCGCTGCCGGTCATCGGCGTGCCCGTGCCGCTCAAGCACCTGGACGGGCTCGACTCGCTGCTGTCCATCGTGCAGATGCCCGCCGGTGTCCCGGTGGCCACGGTTGCGGTCGGTGCGGCGCGCAACGCCGGGCTGCTCGCCGTGCGCATCCTCGGTACCGGCGACCCGGCGCTGCGCGAGCGGATGACCGCGTTCCAGGCTGACCTGCGCGCTACCGCCCAGGCCAAGGGGGCGGCGCTGCGTGACCGCCTACCATCAGAGGATGAGCGCTGACTTTCCTGCCTTTGCCCTGTCCGAGGAGCACGAGGCGATCCGCGAGGCGGTCCGGGCCCTGGCCGACGGCAAGATCGCGCCCCGGGCGGCCGACGTGGACGAGTCCGGCGAATTCCCCTGGGACGTGTACGAGGCGCTGGCCAAGGCCGATTTCGCGGCCGCGCACATCCCCGCCGAGTACGGCGGCGCGGGCGCGGACGCCATTGCCACCGCGATCATCATCGAGGAAGTGGCCCGGGCCTGCGCCGCGTCCTCGCTGATCCCGGCGGTGAACAAGCTGGGCACGGTGCCGCTGCTGCTGGCTGGCTCGGCCGGGCTGAAGCAGCGCTACCTGCCGCCGGTGGCCCGCGGCGAGGCGATGTTCTCCTACGCGCTGTCCGAGCCTGAGGCCGGCTCCGACGCTGCGGCCATGAGCACCCGCGCCGTGCGTAACGGCGAGAACTACCTGCTTAACGGAACCAAGCGGTGGATCACGAACGCCGGGGTTTCCCGGTTCTACACGGTGATGGCGGTGACCGACCCGTCCGCCGGGGCCAGCGGCATCTCCGCGTTCGTGGTGGAATCCGGCGATCCGGGATTCTCGTTCGGCGCGCCCGAGCACAAGCTGGGCATCAAGGGCTCGCCGACCCGGGAGCTGTACTTCGACGACTGTGCCATCCCAGCGGACCGGATGATCGGCGCGGAGGGCAGCGGGTTCCGCACCGCCCTGGCCACCCTGGACCACACCCGGATCACGATCGCCGCGCAGGCACTGGGCATCGCCCAGGGCGCGCTGGACTACGCCACCGGGTACGTCAAGGAGCGCCGCCAGTTCGGCCAGCCGGTGGCCGAGTTCCAGGGCGTCCAGTTCATGCTGGCCGACGCGGCGATGCGGGTCGAGGCGGCCAGGCAGCTCACCTATGCGGCGGCGGCCAAGTCCGAGCGGGCCATGGCCGGGGACCGCAGCAGCGACCTGACCTTCTTCTCCTCGGCGGCCAAGTGCTTCGCGTCCGACGTGGCCATGGACGTCACCACCGACGCGGTCCAGCTGCTCGGCGGCTACGGGTACGTCAAGGACTACCCGGTCGAGCGGATGATGCGCGACGCCAAGATCACCCAGATCTACGAGGGCACCAACCAGATCCAGCGCGTGGTCATGGCCCGCCAGCTGCTCAACGGCTGATGGGTGAACTTGGCGCGTGGCCCGTCCTGCCGGTTACCTGTTCGGTCAGACGGTCAGCAGGGCCTGTGTCGGTGACAGGCGGGCGGCGCGGATAGCGGGCAGCAGCCCGGCCAGGGCGCCGATGATGACGGCCGCGGCCAGGCCGCCGGCCCAGGCCTGGGGCGGGATGACCACGGCCTCGCCGTGGCCGCGGGC
>Ga0070715_10000367_pt1 | contig 11306 bp, 9 predicted proteins | sample LARL111metaG_FD_71394 | JGI IMG/M metagenome (GOLD analysis project Ga0070715, IMG submission 71394) | Corn, switchgrass and miscanthus rhizosphere microbial communities from Kellogg Biological Station, Michigan, USA - LAR L11-1 metaG | ecosystem: Host-associated > Plants > Roots > Rhizosphere ... | reverse complement strand
TTATTCTTATAAGCTAGTTGAAGACCAGATCATGGGGATAGCAGGCACATACAATTTCCCTCTTAGAGATGTATTTCTTGCTGATGAATACTTGGTGAGCTTCATTGACACGTTTCACCAATACCTCAATCTTGAGAAAAACAAGGAAACCTATTCATTAAAAGAATTGAAATATTTATTGTCTAGCGTCATTCCGATGCTTGCTGCCATTTCCCCTAACTATGCAGATTGGGTAGTCAAACATGATCATAGTATTGATTCCTATGATAGATTCAGAGCTGGCGAAAGCCATAAAAAGCAAATGGCCGAAGCTATAAATAAAATTAAAGAAGAATATCTACCCAAAGTATCGGTTACTGTTGTATCTCAGCGGTATAATATAGAGTTAATTCATTTTTATATCGCCTTGTTGGAATCAAAAAGTTTTAACGTAGTAAAACGGCAATACAAAACCGGTGTACGGGACGAAAAGATGTACAACGTCCCATTATGGAAAACGTGGAGCAGAGAAGTATTATGGCAGAATGTCAAGCACTTTTATTCGCAATTTTATAAACTTTATAAAGAATATATCCGCAATCATTTTTTTAATATTCAGCAATATCTTCAAATTTTGGAGTCTGATGAAACGACCACTGTACATGTTTATTATTCCGATGATGCGATGAGCTATCCTCCTCACTTGGAGATATATCACCTTCGTCCTGAACTTCCCCAAGAAGGAAAAATCTTAATCTTCCGGGCCGGCGATCCCCAATGTCCTATTGACCGAAGAAAATATTACGAAGACAAAGATCTCACCTGCATAATTGAAGGGAATCGGTATCAAGTAATGATTATCCAGCGACAGCCACTTGATTTCATGTTTACTGATTCCCCGACTTACACTCTGATGAATCAAACACTATCTGGTCTTCTAAAAAAATTCTTTTACGAAAGAAAATACGTGAGGCAAGATCATACTAGGACTGAATAAAAAAAGGGGCTAAAGCAACCCCTCATCTGCAAAACTGTAATAGCTATCAGAAGAAACAATCACATGATCGAGCACTTTTATATCATGAAACTGTGCAGCATATTTAATCTTATTTGTTAGTTCTTCATCCGCTTTTGATGGTTTCAGACTGCCTGACGGATGATTATGTGAAAGCATTATCGAAACAGCTCCCACTTTAAGTGCAACTGCAAGGATTAATCGAGGATCAGCAACAGTTCCTGTGATGCCTCCACTTGAAGCAGAATAAATTTGCAAAACCCTGTTTGATCTGTTTAAAAAAAGTACTTTGAATTCTTCCAGCAAATCAATCTTGCCATCATCCCAATAATGCAGTAATATTTCATAGGCATCGGATGAAGATTTAATCAGTGGACGTTCTGAAACTTTACAACTTGATTTTCTTTTGTAAACAACGTCAATTTCAGATACATTATTTAATTCTTCAAGGCTTAATTTTTTTTCCATAATCTTAGTTTTTAATATTAAAAATTAATTATGGAACTCTCCCCGGCTTTGGGCGATAAAGGCAAAGAAGCAACGGAATAAATAGTATCTAAAACTTTATAGGAAAGCATTTCTTTATGCCGAAATTTCTTTGCCGCTTCAGAAGCCCAATAGCCGAACTTTGTGAAGGAATTAATGAAGGAAATAAACAACAGTGATACCCATTTCGCTCAATAGAGGATATGTTCTTGATCTAAATAAAGCGGGGCATAAACGCTGATCATATTCAACATGTCAAAGTCTGCGGCAAAAGGATGCGGAGGTCCGTTGGCTGTTAAATATTTGCATACCGGAAGTATTAGCCTTTTTGATGTCCAAAAATCATTATCACATTGACAAGACGTATTAATGTCACTGTTTGGTATTTCACTTATAATTCAATGAGGATAAATCTCACTTACAATCCCTACTTCTCTTTAGCTTTTCTTATTTTGCACAATAACTATCTAGCCTAATGCCACCAAAAGAAGTTTATGGACCTGAATTAGATAAATTCAAGCAATATCTGCGAAGTGAAAGTGTAGAGAATGCCCGTCGAGCTTTACTATATCCCCTTTTTCAAAAATTATTTAAAGATCGTTTCAAAATTGAAAATGATGCAAAAGGAGCTGATGTATATATAGATGGTCAGTTAATTGTTGAGAGCAAAACTGAATATAAACAATGGCTTGAGGGATTATTCCAGGCATTACATTATCATAGAAAGTTTGGGCTAGGATTTCATACAATAATGGTAATTGCAAATGAATTTATTGGAATTTGGAAAGTGAATAAATTGCCGGAAGAAGCAATTAAATTATCCTATCAAGCAGATGCTTTAAAAGCACCAAATATTATTGGTAAGGAGACGGCGAAGAAATGTGATAAGGAGACAATTAGAACAATTCATAATAGTGCATTATACTGGCTCGAACCCAAAAATTTACAAGGAGATATTTTTGGAGGGGCAAGAAATCTTCTCACAGAATCATATGAAGTCCTGAAAATTCTAAAAAACCTTGACAGCGACCGTTTTCTTATCAGCACTCACAACTTTATTGATACTATTGAAAGAATGGAAGCATTCCTTCCTACACATATCGAAGCTGTCCATGCTTTTTATACTATCGTCGCATTTTGGGATATTACAAGCACAGTAAGCGTTAATGAAGATGAAACAGAGATCACAGTTACTGGTTTCAAAGGAAAGAGACATAGCTCACCAGTTTCAATACATCGGAACAGGATTCAAGAGTTTACCCGATTTGTAGAAACTCAATATGTATTTACAAATGAAGGAAGTGGTTTAACAGTTGATTATTACTTCAGCAGATTTGATGAAGTATTGGCCAAAGTGGCCCCTGAATATGTAAAGCAACATGGCATCTTCTTTACTAATAATAACCTCAGCAAGTTTGCACTATGGTTTGCCAAACAAGAAATAGAAGAAGATTTGAATGAGAATTATATTGTTTTCGATCCTGCCGCTGGTAGTGGTAATCTTGTTAGTAGCTGGCGGGGCAGATTAAAACATAAGATTGTTTCCGAATTACAACCCGACTTACTCAAGATCATCGAACGACGTATGAAGGCCGATCCATGGCATGTGGAGCATGGCTTTACTATCGTTCCCCGCACTTCTAATAACGAAGGTCTCAACTTTCTTGATGTTGATGCCACATCTTATTTAAACAGGTTACAGGAAGAAGTCAGAAGAAATAATGTGGCAATGGATAAGCCTCTTGCCTTTCTTCTAAATCCGCCATATAAGAACACGGATGAAAATGTTGCTGCTCGTGATGCTACAAACTCGGAATATGCAATTCATCCAAGCATTTTAGAATTAACAGGTGATGATGCAGGAAAAGAAAGATATCTCGCATTTCTTGGTCAGATTTTAAATATGGCAAGGGCACAGTCCGAACAGATATCAGGTGCTGAGCCATTAGTTATGATTTTTACACCCACTAGTTGGTTATTGCCCCGTCCTACTTATCAGAACTTTCGAAATACTTGGGATCAGTATTTTGAATATCAGGCTGGCTTTATCATAACAAGTAATGAGTTTTTCAAATTAGATGGTAAGTGGCCTTTGGCATTTACTATATGGAAGTATAAACATAAAGAATCAGGTAATAAAAACATAGTTAAAGTAAAAGACCTTACAAGCTGGAAGGCTGCTGATCTCAATATTATTTGGGAGCAGGAAGATGAAAAACTTGAAAAAGAGATAAAGAAATTACTAAGAGGGAAAATGGAAGTGAAGCTTGATAATTCAAGAGGCGATATTAGAGCTTCACTCCCATCGTTATATAAAAACGATAAGTTAATACAACAAACTAGATATGATTTTAGTACTGCAAAAAAAGATAAAGACAAAAGAAAATTAGTTAGCGGGTTTCCAATAAAATTCGAAGAAGGCCATTATAAACTAATGAGGAAGTGTGGTAACGTAAGTGGAGTGTTTATAGGGTTCATGGATTCAAATACACCGGTTAGGATATTGCAAGATTCACTTAATAGAATGTCGAATGATCCTGATAGGATCTGGCTGCAGCTAAGACCTACATTTATTGATGTAAATCTTACCAAAGTTCAAACGGGTGCGCCGGATAAATATGGCTATTGTGCCTATGATTTAGAATCAGCGAAGGCGACCTTTACATGGTTTGCGATTACCAAAGCATTAAACGGTCTCTATCCTATTTGGGCTAATCAATATGATATATGGCAACCTAACATTACATCAAAAGAAGATAAATACTGGAATAGCTTATGCTTTGCATTTGTACTTGGTGAAAATCGTTGCGTAGTCACAAAGTTTGAAGCAAACAATCCTGTTAATGATGCGCCTGAGGTCTTTGTTGATAATCCTCTTTGCCCAACAAATCCTAAAAGCTTTTGGTCAACCACGCTGTCAAAGGAAATTATGAAAAAGCCTGCTGACAATGCTGCTCAATTATTGGTAGATGCAATTACAGAACTCTACCGGTATTGGAATAAAGAATATTGCAAGGGACAAACGTTAGAAAATGTTGGTTTAAAAATCGAACCATATTTTAAATATTTCAACTATCCTGACTTTGTTACTCCCTATAGTGGTCTTATACAAATTAGAAAGTATGCGGAGCAGAACGGATCAATAGATCTATTAAACAGGTTTAGCGATATACAAAAACTGACTAAAGCAGTAAAGGACGAGTTATATAGATTGTTGGTTAAGGATTTTAAATATTTTGAATGATTTTATAATTCTAAATAATTGAAAAATTAATAATGGCAAATATTAGATTAAATTTTCTTTCATTAGTTGATAGTGATTTCAGTTTTGACATATATCGTAAAACGAAACAAGAGGGCGAAGTAAAAGATGATACTGTTTACCAAGCCCGCTTATTAATTAATCATGAAGCAAAGGACAAAAACACTTTTTTAATATCAACCCATGCAAAAGAAGGATATGAAGTTTTCAATGTGAGTTCTTACGATTCAATTAATCTAACAAAGAGAATAACTCTCACTTCTCTTTATGACATGTTTATCTCACAAGCAATTCCATATCCAATTTCGTATCAAAAAAAATTCGGAGGCGATTTAATTGAAATTACAGTAGACCAGCATGTAAAGGGGCGTAAGTTAATTGTTATTTCTTCCTATTATTTAGAAGAGCAACGAAGATTTGGTTTTTTAGTTGATTATAGATTTTCGATAAACAAAGGGATTCCATTTGATAAGGAAATGCAAAGACTTAGTTTGAGTTTGGATTCGCAATATCGGAGTAATAAAAATTTTTACGCCGATAAATTTCACATCGTTAGTGCTGCCATCTCAAATATTTTCTCGATTGTTAAGTGTATTAAAGTAGCCGATAATCTTATAATTGGAATTGCGCCTTCTTTAACTGAAATTCCATGTTTCCAACTTAATAAGAAGGAATATATTTTTAATAACAACAAAACTTCATACTCCCAGTTTCAAGGAATTAAAAATTATGGCCCTTATCAAAATATAGATGAAGAGGTTGAGTTTGTTTTTCTTTTCGAAGAGAAGTATAAGTCATTTGCAAATGAAATATATCTTAGTTTAGTAGGCAAATCAAACCCTGGTACCTTTCCTGGCTTTTCAAGCATGTTTAAAGTTCAATTTGGATTAAATAATATTAAACAAGTGAAGATAGCCAACTATGACACGGCTGAACTATTAAACGCTATCGATCAAGTAAAGACAATTAGAGCTAATTCGGCAGGTAAAAAAGTTATAGTAATCTTTATAGAAGATTATTTAATCGACAATGATATTTCTGGCGCTTCAGATATTTACTATTTTTTGAAATATAACTTTATTAAAGAGGATATTCCACTTCAGGTAATAAACTATAGAAGATTGAGTGAGAAAAATGCTCTAAAATGGTCAACTTCAAATATTGCCCTTCAAATTTTTTCTAAACTTGGAGGGATACCATGGATTGTAAAGCCAAGCAATAATAATTGTTTAATATTAGGCATAGGGAGTTCACATTTTAGAAATAGTGATACAGGACAGATTTCGAAGTTCTTTGCATATACAGTATGTCTTGATTCTAGCGGCCTTTACAAGAAACTTGAAGTCCTTGCAGATGAAACAAACGAAGAACACTATTTAGAAAAGCTCCAAGCAAATTTGGTTACATTGTTAAAGTCAGATAAGTTTCAAGATTATAAATCTTGTGTATTGCACTTACCCTTTAAAATCAAATACCGTGAAATTGATGCCTTATCAAAAGCAATAAATCAGATAAAAGAAATGGAATTTGTTGCAATTAAAATTAATACGGATAACAAATTTTTTGGCTATAGCTTTCACAATACTTATGTACCTTATGAAAGTACTTTCATCAAGTTATCGCATTCCGAATATCTTGTTTGGTTTGAAGGTCTTCAATATGGAAAAGAAATAGTCGATAAGAGATTATCAAATCCTGTTCATATACAATTTCTAAACATTTCGGAAAACAGACATGTTGATGAAAGAAAATATTTGCAAGATGTATTAAATCTTTCTGGGGCAAATTGGAGAGGGTTTAATGCCAAGTCAATTCCAATTTCAATTTATTATTCGCAGATAATTGCCGAGTATACAAAGTCTTTCGAGAGTATTGCATTTTATAATGAAAACTCGCTTTCAAATGAGCGGCCGTGGTTTCTTTAAAAGAAATAGTTATGGAAATTAATAGCGATCATATGCTTTTTTTGCTTGGAGCAGGAGCAAGCGTTGAGGCTGGTATCCCTATCTCAAGCCAAATGGTTAGTAAAATTGAAGGTTTAATAAATAGTAATGACGATTGGAAGCCATTTAAGGATTTGTATTTCTATTTAAAAAGTAGCATCAACTATTCAGATGGAATAATGGGCAAATTTGATGAATCATTCAACGTGGAAAGATTATTAATTGTTATTTCTGAAATCGAAAAAAGAGAAGGCAATATAATGTACCCGTTTATTGGCTCATGGAATATTCGTTTATTGGATTTAGCAGGTACGAATTTTGAAAACATTACTAAGTTTCAGAAACTTATTAGAGGACAATTAAATAATTGGGTAAGAATTAAAAATTATGAAAATGCAAGCTATTATGAAGCATTTGATTCTTTACAGAGTGAAATTGCAGGGCTAATTAAAGTTTTTACATTGAACTATGATTTATGTTTTGAAAGGATTTTAGGTAAGCAAAAAGTAATTGAAGTAGGATTTAATAAAGGAACAAAAGATTGGCATTATTCAAACTTTGAAAATCCAGAAGGCAAACATTTTTTTCTTTATAAACTTCACGGTTCTATCGATTGGTATCAAAAAAACAATGACGACACTAAGTTTTATATCAGCGATGATCCGGTTGAAAAACCAGAGTTAATTTTTGGAATACAGCATAAGATGACTTCGGTAGATCCATATTTTTTCTACTCTTCTGAATTAAGGAAAGCTTGTTTTAATGATGCTAGATTAATTGTCGTAATTGGTTATTCCTTTGCTGATGAATATGTTAATATGATATTATCGCAAGCTTTAAAGACAAAGGATTTTTTGAAAATTTTAAGTGTCGGTCCACTTGGTGACAGTAATACAATAGAAAAAGAGCAGAATGCAATTGCAGGGAAATTGAAAATCGCTAACGTTAATCAAATTTTAGTTGAAAATAAAACGGCAGGAGTATTTATGACTGAAATAATGGGCAAAGAATATTTTGCAAATCATATTGGCGAGCCTGAAGATGTACCATTCAAAAGTTTATAGCTCGATTGGTCTAAGTCTTACAATCTAAAACTCTCACTTCTTAAATAAACTTGACTTGTGGCTACCATCACTTCACCATCCACACCGTCTGTACCAGCTTCTCCGGTTTCTCAAAAAAGAACCGAGCATCATCTTCCTCTGTACTATGTTCCTTGACCTTAATCTTGTTTGTTCTACCACTCGCAACTGTAGGTATAGAAACAAAACGATCTATCTTGTCATTCCAATTTAATCTGACCAAATACACTAACCTTTAAATAAACCCCAAGCTGCCGCCCCATTTTTCAACATCTGTCGCCATGTGGGGCGGCAGCTTTTTTTGAAAAAAAACAACGGCCATTCAGCCGTTGTCATTTCGTATTATAATCTTATCAGTTGAATGAAATTTTCCCCGTTGCAAAGTCCTCACACAGATTAAACGCCTTCTGAGTTCTTTGCTGGGCTGTTCCTCCAAATAAAAGTGATTTTACTTTGGCTTCATCGGTTTTATAACTTCTTATATTTTGAAAATATCCGGTAACGGAATTATAAGCGCCAAATACGGTTCCTTTAGTAGTTTCCGTTTGTTGTGTCGGGCAGCTCATTGCATATTCATAAACCGAATCACACATATTTTTATAACAGGTGGAAAGTTCATCCATCATACCAGATTGCAGGTCTTTTAATACTTCCTTATTCGGAACCATCGCAAGTTGTATTAATTTCATTACCTGCTTATCGTCTATCCGAAGTTTTGACCATTGATTAAAAGCGGTTTCCAGATACTCGGATAATTTATATGAAATACCCATCACTTTATGCGCCTGTTCCAGTCTTTCCTTTACATTGGAAGTATGACGGATTTTTATTGAATTGCTGCAATTCCTGAAAGCTGCATTCAACGTATTATTACAAACGATTCTTATCGGCGTAAAGGCTGCGGTAATACTGCCGAACCCGTCGTGTGAAGTAGTTAAAAATAAATACTGCTCAATCAGATCATCATTACCGACTTTGATATAGTCTGGCAGTTTTGCCGTAATAAAAATCCTCTCTCCTTTTCCCAATGCTCCGGCGGTTTCATATTGGATGCCATCGCCACCAACTATTGAATCAAAGAAAGTAAAAGCATCTTTATTTTGTACTATTTCATAATCCTTTCCAACTACCCCAAGAACATCGCCTGTATCTTTTCTCATAGTTGCAAAATGGGTTTTAATACGTTTTGTAAAATCCATTGGTTGGCCATCGCTATTAAAGGAAGTTGTATAAATATCTTCCTTTGATACTACGTAATCCAGCCCTGCAAATTTTAATGCTTCACTGCTGGTTGGATAATCCTGTACAATCTGTCCCAACCCATGCCAGGCTTTTTCTTTTACTGAAAAGAAACTGTGCTTTCCTGTTTGCTCGTTAAAATTGATATTATGTGCCATAATTTGTTACCCAGCTTTAACTTATATCCCGCAGGCGGTACTGCTGCGGTTTAATTAATAAAAAAAGATTCTTCGATAAGCTCAGAATGGTAAATCCTCAATGGGTTCCTTAATTTCACTTGCAGCCGGAATAGATTCTTTAGAAGCTGCATTGCCTTTGCCGTGAAGTTTAATACTGTTGACATGAAAAGTAAGGCTGGCTTTTGCTTCTCCTTCGGCATTTGTCCATGCGTTTACACCAATCCGGCCGGACAATTCAACCAATGTGCTTTTTGTGAGATGTTCTGCAATCGCCGGATTAATCCAATAAGAGCAATTAACAAACGTGGTAATCTTTGTTACCATTTCGCTGCCTTTTGGTTTGTAGCTGTCGTTAATAGCAATAGAAAAGTTTACTACTTTTCTTTCGTCTTTCAGAGTGCTTACTTTAGCATCTGCTGTTAATCTTCCTACGAGTTCCATAACATTTAATTTTAAGTATTAAGAAATGATAATTACCGATTAAATAAAGTCAGTCCTTCCGCTTGTACTTTGTTGACATACTTTTCATGGCTGTGCTTCTTTACCAAGTGATAAACCGTTATATCTTCATTCTGAAAAATTGCCCATGCTGCAGTCATTGCACGGGAACGGTCGTTTTTTCGTTTACGCTGAATCTCCCATGACAGGTACATCAGGCGGGAAAAATGTTTTCGTTGCATACGTTTTAAATTTTAATCTTTAACCGAAAAAAAATGTTTTGTAAAAGAAAAAATGGAAAAAAAGAAAGCCTTCTACTCAGGCGGCTGCATGGAATAGCAAAAAGGAAACGGAATAAATAGTATCTGGAGAAGTAAAGGAGGGCAATTGTTTATGCCGTAGTCTTTTTGCACCTTATGACATCATTCAATGCAGCCGCATAGCTTCGCTTTCGCATTTGCCCATTTTCTTGCAAAACATCATCCATATAAGAATTGCAATGCTTTTTACATATTCCAATCTTAATAAGTAATAACTCCTGAAAAAACATTTTCATTTATTTTTACCAATATGGAACCACGCTACCGCACTCTTAGCACCATCTATGAAATTGTAAAAAATGATCCCGAGCCTCTTACTTACCTATGCAGACCAAGAGAACTCATTCTTCGGCAGTTTGAAGACTGGAGCATTATTCAGCAGCATCTTGAATTACTTAAGGAAGAAGATTTAATAATAACTAAACAGTTGGATACACTTGTTATTTCTATTACTGCAAATGGCATAGAAAAATTAAAAGAGAAAGGAATTACGGTGTAGTCAAATTAAATTTCTGAGTAGTCTCATTTTCCATTCATTACTTCAATCTCGTATTCTACTTGGAGCGGATGACTGAATGCAGCCGCCGGTGGAATGCGTTGTAAGTCTTTTAAGTCTATGTGCTTCCGATTTTGGTCTTTTAGCAAATCCTACATAATTAAAAATCGGAATGCCATAGCGGATCAATAGTGGAACAGAGCATGGAAGCGGCAATGCTGCAATGAAGGAAGTAGCGCAAAGTGGAATACCAATATATCCTTGAAGGTGTTCTATCCCGAAGCATGAGGGATTGTACACCGGGAAATCTTAGGAATTGCTCAACAATGTACAAGGCGATAAACGGAGCGTCGCAAGAAAAGACAAATTAATACGCTAAAGCCGACTACAAAATAACTAATGAGCAATTGCCTCTTTAATTTCAATAACTGTTTTTGAGCCGATGTTACGAATCAATGATAGGTTAGCAATACCGAAATGAATGATGTCTTCAACGGTGTGAAGCTTGCTTGACCTTAGTGCATTGTAAGCCCGGAAAGACAATTCAAGATCTTCAATTTTTTTCTTGATAAAAGGTAAGCTATCCAGATATTTAATTCTCTCGTTTAACCAGTGCTCTAATTCTCTACATTCATGAACCCTGAGAGAGTTAAGCCAGCCTTGCGATTGCTCATCAATGCTTTCAAAAAAATCATTTGCCATCTTAGAAATTTGTTCCTAAAGTTCGAGAGAAAATCCATTACCCTGAGGACAATCTGTTTTGAAAACAGGATAAATAATACTGTAATCGGGATTATTTTTCTCTTTCAAAGGAATTATTTTATCAGTTCAGGATGAGCGAATTTTTAATAAAATTTCATAATTTAA
>Ga0070715_10000364_pt1 | contig 11344 bp, 18 predicted proteins | sample LARL111metaG_FD_71394 | JGI IMG/M metagenome (GOLD analysis project Ga0070715, IMG submission 71394) | Corn, switchgrass and miscanthus rhizosphere microbial communities from Kellogg Biological Station, Michigan, USA - LAR L11-1 metaG | ecosystem: Host-associated > Plants > Roots > Rhizosphere ... | reverse complement strand
TGCTTGAATTTTTCAGTGTAACAGTCCTGCACCATACGAGCCAGCATTTCCGGTCCGATGGTGGCAGCAATGCTGTCAGATTTATTAGTAGTTTCTTCCAGCAAATCCTCTACCTCGTCACTGAATTTGACGCAGATATCAAATCTCTCCTGATTAAGTAATTGTAGAAACCGCAGAGCGCCCCCGCTATCTTGTTTTTTGACATTAGGTGAGCGACGATCCAACAAGAAATAGCGCACTGGCATTAGCACCATGTCGCTGGATTTGAATTTAGTTAAATCCACGCTGCGAGGTAATTGTCGCGTGGCATAGAAAAAATAAATGCTGTAAATATACCACATTGCCGGACCAAGCTGCGCGTCAATAACCATTTGTCGCCAAGCTTCGGCAGACGTAGCTTTAAGTAATTGCTTGCCGGTATAATACCCATCAGGGCTGAGTATTTTATCGCGGCGTTCCTGCCAAGTTTGTGTGGTAATTCTGTGGCCAATGTGCGATGTGGGTTGCTGATCCATTTTTAGCTCTCGATCTGAACTTTGCACGGTGCGGGGAATAGTCATTTTGCGCGTCCTAGTTGTTTGATGATTCTGATTACTTTACTGGCGGAACCGCCGTTCGCTAATTTCTCCTAATCTGGCTAATAATAAATGGGTTTCGCTGACGGCGAACCGCTGCATTTCTGCTCGTAAATTGACAAGCTTACTATGCACGTAAATAATATTGGTTAATGTTGGTAAATCTTTTAAATAGGATTGCATCTCACGGGTCAATGGGTGCCAAAAGCCGCGTGCGCCGGTGTGCTGATTAATCAGCCAAAGGTTGAAATTCAGCATCATATTAACCACTGCGATGGTATCGGTCAAACCCTGCACTGTGGCGAGTAGCGCGGTGCGTCGATTAGTATAAATTGCGATAATTAATTTAGCCGCAGTGCGATCAGCGGCTTGTGATTCCAACACATTAGTTGCTGCCTGCACCAATTCACTGGTTTTAATTGCCCGACCCCGGTTGGCATGTTGGAAATCCACCGTGGCTTGCAGCATATTTAATGCATTGGCTGGACTACCGGCACTGGCCTCAACCAGTTTGCGGATAACCCGGCGATGCAACGGTTGGTCAGGAATTTCCTTGGCACATACTTTTAATATCAAACGGCGAATATCTTCCGGCGTAGGTGTCTGCAAAATAATTGTATTAGCGCGACGCCGGATGGTGGGCAATAGGGACTCAGGAGTATTCGTTGTCAGAATCCATATGGTACGCTCGGGCGAATCTTCAATTGGCGTGAGTAATTCATTGGCAGCTTGGCGGGTCAGCACATGTACTTCGTTGAGAATTATCACACGGTATTTATTGCGTGGGGCAAAATTTGCAGTGGCTACAATTTCACGGATCGCATCGACGTTGCCAACGGTTTCCTCAGTTAAATCTGGCAATGGCTGACCATATTTCACGCCATTAAATAAATATGCCAGGATACGGGCCAGCGAGGTTTTGCCAACGCCAGATGGGCCGACAATTAGAATGCAATGCGAGGGTTCACCGCGCGCCAGCATTCCATTGATACGGTCTACCGCAGCAGATTGGCCAATTAATTGTTTGAGATTTCTCGGTCGATATTTCCTGACGTATTCCATAATTATCCTTTGGATTTACGTGCTGCATTGGCATAGGTTAACATTAAAGACCCGCCACGCAAATTCTTTGTGCCAGAATTATAGTCCAATAAACTATCGCCGTGCTGAATCATTAATACCGGATGCTCAAATACAATGGTCGCGGTGCGCTTGCGGCTGCTAAGATCAAAATACGTAACCGTCATTTCCACCGATATTAAATCACTTGGCGACTGTGGCATAGGCAGCTTTGGCTGATCCGGTGGCATCTAGTGTTACCTCACGGGTTATCGTGCGAACTTTTAATGGCTCTAAAGCCAGTTCTAATTGTTGCTGTTCGGCCTGTGGCACTGGTTCTTTGTCTTTTTTCGCGGCTTGAATCACCAGCCAGAGCATGAATAATCGCATTGGCAATTCAAGGAATTGTTCTTTGGTTAAATTCAAATCAGCGATGTAGACCATGAATTTGTCGAGAACGTCGCTGACATTGATGAACTCGTTCCAATCTCTAATTGGGTTGGCAGCGTAAGTGGTTTTGTGATTGCTGTCATCAATGTGATAGCTGCGATCTTTTTCTATGGTCAGGATAGCGCCCCCTGGCAGCCGATAGGTGCCACTATCTAGTGTTAATGCCTTGTCACCAAATGCTTTGGAGGCAAACTCCGATATCGACAGGCAATTACGATTAAGAAAATCCACCACATGCCGAATTGCATAGGTTTCACTGCTCATTAATTCGTCGCTATTATTATATGGACAATCAATATCATCGGTATTATTAATTGCTACAGTATGCCAGACGGATGCTGATGTTCCAGTTGTCTGGGTAGGATAATATTGTAGCATGTTGGTAGTTGATGGAGTTACCACCGTGGTAATAAAATTATTATAATAGGCTCCCGTAGTCATAGTCATGGTGGACGACGTGGTATTATTCATCATCCACATTATATGTTGTGGCGGTACCATAGCTTTCTTCCTATAGAATTTTTGCCGACTAATTGCTGATTTGTATTGTAAGTGATTAACTAATTGTTGCTTGGCAGCGTGGCTTTTCTGCGCACGGGTTTGCCAATTATCAATTGCTGCGGTTGCCATTTTTATTGCTGCCGGTCAGATCGGTTCAGCCATCGGTCACGCAAAAAATGCGATACCGTACTAGTTTCTATTGGAATTGTGGAGGATTTCCACATATTGCGCTCGGTCGTGTCACGAGTAGTCTTAGTAGTGGGGTCAGAATCGTAGCGTTCACTGGTGACACGACCATTAATTATTTTGCGATAATGACTGTGGCCACATGCTGGACACTCAATAATATGCTGGCCATCGATATCATAATCAATGTGAGCCAGAAAATTCTTATTGCAATCATGACAATACATATCTGTACGTACGATACCGCTTTGCTTACCATACAGATTGGTATCCGGCATTATTTTATTTCCTTTTTTCCGTCAAACGGTCTTTCATAGGCACCGCGACTTTTCCAGGCTTCACATTCCACATGCTTGGATACTTCATCCTTATGCCAAGTATGCAGCAATAAATTGCCCCGGTGATCGTAACCGCGCACATTATACAATACATCTGAGCCAGAACCACGCATATCTTGCACAGTAAAATATGCCGGTTTGCTCCAGCACGGTTTACTCATATTTTGTCCTAATCAATTTGCTTGTTGTGGTAGATGTAATCGACGATCTGGCGCGGAGTTAAATGTTTACCAGTTGACAGTACGTCAATAATATGACCTTCGCGTTCGAGAAATCTATCGTTGTGGCGGTTTTTGTAAACCAGGCTGCTTTTGTCATTTTCCAGACACCACACCAGCGGATTGCGGGTAACATTATCTGACATAAATGCTAGCGGAAATGGCTTGACATATAAATCATTTCCCAAAGGTCGTACCCCTGGCTCATTCTTATCTGTGGTTGCCAGCATCGGTATTCGGTCAGTAACCTGCAAGATTAATAAACTCGCCAGATGCTTCACCGCACCTAATTTATTATCTGGAAATGACACAACTATCCAATCCATTTCCTCCCAGGGAGTATAGCGTATTTCAAATAAATCGTTAGCGGGGGTAAATGGCTTGTACCAATACCATTCAATCGCCGACATTAACACCTTGACACCCGGACGGTCAGCACTTAGTATTAAATGCGCCTTGCCGGGTTTAGCTAATTTAGTGTGGCATTCCTCCAGTGATTCGGTGACATATTCATTTCTAGTTAATATACGTTTGATTTCCATTTAGGCTCCAGGGCGATGATCGCCATCGTTGTTGTCGTTGTGACCGAAGCGCCGCGCAATCATGTCAGTTAATTCAGCGGCAAAGCGCCGCATTGGCCGACGGATATAACGCCGCATTAAACTATTGATTTCGTCAGCTAATAATTCAGTGCCTTGTATTTTTAGATCATCCGCTACTTGCTGTGCCGCTGACGGATTAGGATTGAGCAAGCGATCCCGGCTGGTTTTAACTGCATCGGCGTGATCCAGTACATCTTGTGCCGAAGCCAATCGGGTGCCGGATGGTGAACCGGCAGCAATTACTTTATCCCACGGGAATGGGGTTTTGTCGTGAAATATCCAGGGGCCTGTTTTTAATTTATCCGGCGATGACCAGGAGAATTTCCGTTTAAAGTCATCTTCAGGCATCGCGTCACGATATTCAACTACCTTGCCCCCGGATAAATCGAAAATCTCGAATATCACTCGATGGTTTTCCACCGATGCAATAAATATTAGCGAACCGTCTTTGTGTTCTCCCCAAACTCCAAGTGCCAATTGATCTGATTTAGCACTGCCGAATGATGGCACATCAAGAGTCGACATTGTTTTCTCCTACTGTTTTTTCGTTGGGTTCGATTCGAACTATTTCGGTGCCGCCTATTTCTGGACAATCTTCCCCGATTTGAGTAGTTAACTTACTGAGCAATCCCAGTACTTCGCCAAAAGTAATTAGCGTGCCGGAACTGAGTTTATTAATTAACGGTTGGTCAATCGCGTAGCCATGCAATACGTGACGAGTGTTTTGAATGTAGCCCAGCAAGGCGAACGGATTAGACATTTTATACTCCAATTAAAAGTGGCGATGGCGGTGGGATTTTAACCCACAAATTCCTTCTGGGAACTCCGCAACTTCACAGGCTGCGAGCGTCTAACAATTCCGCTACGCCATCGTAGACCCATTTAATTTGATGGAGGCGACGGGATTTGAACCCGCGAGTACCTTTGGAGTACTACCTGGATTTGCAGTCCAAGTGCGCTGGGCCACTACGCTACACCCCCACAATTATTTACGCTGCTTTGCGTTTTGTACTAAATTGGGGCAGCGTAGCGAAATTGGCTAGTCGCAGTTTATTGCGTTCCAGCAGTTTTTCCTTGTCTACCATTAATCGGCCATGACAGCCTTTGGTTGGCGGTTTAATTGATCGCACCAATGCGCCGGGTATCTCACCATTCAATACCCATTGGTGAACATAGGTTTTATCGGTCTGGCTGCCACCCATTAATTTGGCAGCATCCTCTGAGGTTATATAACCTTGTGGTCGTGCTTCTACGGTTTTGCAAATCTTGTTAAGTGAGCGTCGTGCCTTGCGCGCCTTGATTTCCTCATGGCGTGGTATAGCTACCACGGTAATTGGAGTTGGTTTAATTATTTCGGCTGCCACCGCTGGCGCCGTCGCTGGTGTTACCACCGGTTCTGCTGGCGGTGGCTGGTAGCCTTGGATTAAATTTTCCTTGGCAATTACCCGTGCCGCCCGTACCATTGCACGAGTTAGCATATCTTCGAGTTTTTTCAAATCGTCGTCGTCAAATAAAGTGAATTTGAAGTTGCTTGGCATATTAACTCCTGTATTTGTTTCCGTCATTGTTGATAAACCTACTTTACCCAGCTTATGCTGCTAATAGTGCATGATCGTGGCAGCAGAATACGGCGGGGCCTCGGAATTTACGCTGACATTCACTATAGTAACAGGCTTTTTCTGGCAGGGTTGGATCAAAATATGCCATTTGATTGCGTAGCAGATGCATCCCCAGCAGATAAATCGGCATATTAGTAATTGCCAAGCGGGCATATTCCGCTACTTCATCCACCGAGATTTCCAACATGTGCCGGTTAAATATTTTGATCTGGGCGATTTCCTTGCCTGCCTCATCATATTTTAATGGCGTGTAGAGAAATACCGAGAATATTATTACCGGCCATTTGCGATCATCATTGAGGTTAATGCGGTAGGAAAATTCGCCATCAATTGCCAGACTTTTATGCATCGCGTCAAGCATTCGGATAATAAATTCCTCATCCGGTTGATTGAACTCAATCATTTATTTATTCCTGTTCCAGCGTTGATTGGCGGCATCACGCGCAATAGTACTACGCCGCTCTGGTGATAAATTAGCAGCACGGGCATCACCACCTAGTTTACCCAGGATTTTCGCGGCAAAACGCTCGGGTTGATAATATACCCAATAGGCTAATTGTGCTGCTTGGCGTTTGGTTAATCCTGATGGATCGGTGTGATCGGCGGGACCACCAAAACAACTGCATTGGCGGGTTATGTGATAAAATCCACCAATTATCATGCGAGCCTGACATTCTTCGTGATACGGTTGATCGATTTTGGTAAGTGCTTCGCTGATGTGCGGTATGAACCGACCGAAATCATTGTCGGTAAATAATTCCTGGCAGTGAAAACACCGCTGACCAACTGGTGTTGGCACCATTTCTGCATCATCTACCAAATCGCAAATAAATTGCGGTGCAAAGCTGTGCATGGTTTTCTCCGGCAGATTTACTTACTTTACCACTGGGTATATGTGCTGGTAAAGTACCAACGGACGGTAGTTTGGGTGGGTTTTATTATCGTCGGCTATGGTCAAATCCATTTAATCGGTGTAAATCGGTTAACGCATAACCTAGGTGGTGGTAATGACACAAGGTGCCAATTCCCGGACGACTGGACGGGATAGTAGGGATCGTCGGTATAACGTGTCGATATCGACAGACGGATTTCGACAAGCGGCAAAACCACTGTTTGTTTGCTATATACGGCTTATGCAGGCATTCCGGACTATATCGTGCTAAATTACTGCCGATGATTTGGTGCGAGCGAGAGCATTAAGTTGCTGTGAGTTCATATTGCCAGTGTGCGGGTAATATGTTCCTGCCGAGTGGGGTAGTAACTATTTGGATTAATCAGTCGGATTAATTGTGTGGGTGAGTCACGGCCCTCCCATCCACATTCTGGTGACGAGTATCACTGGACAAATAGGCGCGCACCGCACTTAAATGTGCGCTGGAATATGTGGTAAATAACCTGGCTGGTCTGACCAACCACGCGAAGGGAAAAGCGAGCGACAGTGCCGCAAGGTGCGCCGGGATTAATTCTCAACCGAGATTGATCTGGGTAATTCGCTGCCACTTAGTTCCAATATCCATCCGCAGGGGCATTTAGAATGTACCCCATTGTTGTTATATCATCATTATTACGATAATGATTAGTAAGGTAATTCAATTAGTTAAAGGTAAAAGAAAAGAAATTAAAAGGTTTATCCGAAGCGAGCGAAGCGAGCGGAGGCTGAAACCACTTAAACCTACGCGAAGCGTAGGTTAAAGGCCAGGTACAGGTATCCAAGGGGTTATCAGATAGTAGCTGTTAAATCAAATCGCGGCATAGCCGCGCAATTGATAAATTAGCTATAGCAGATTGCTAGAGGGATTTACCTCGCTCGCCTACGGCTTCGCTCGAAAAATTCAAGTCCCTTGAATACTTCCGAATCCTTTCGGTTCCCCCCTCACTACGTGAGGGAACCCCCCGAAAGATTCGGGTTTTCCTCTTACTAATAACTGTACATTTGCTGGGGAGTCTGTCCAAATTTTGGGTATTTAATGGTAAGCCTGTTGTACAGGGTGGGCGAAGCCCACCCCTCTCCCCCATTCCGCAGCCCCCTCTCCCCTCCCGCGTGCGGTAAAGTAAATCAATACCAATGGAGTGCCATAAATGCCGTTTACTGCTATTAAATTGGTGCAGCGGAAACCAACGCAGAAACCGGTGCAAAAGCCTGCGAGGAAATTGCCTGCACGAATGGCGGCAATTAGTCGCATTCAAAATTTATTATATTTTGATGGTGGCGCTAAACCAAATCCTGGTCAAATGCGTTGCTGTGTTGCTATTACCAGTGTGCCGACTGAATATATTTTTCGCTATTTGAATTATGGTACTAATAATGTGGCGGAATGGTATGGATTAATTTTAGCAGTACGGATTGCGATAGACCGTCAATTTGATAATGTGGCGATCTATGGTGATTCGCAATTGGTTATCAATCAGGCTAAGGGTCTGTGGCGGATTAATGTCGATGAACACCGCGCGTTGTATCGAGAGTTCTGCCAATTGCGAGATAAAATAGATCAATGTGTTCTGCATCAGGTGCCGCGTGAAAACAATCTGGCAGGCAATTATCTGGAGCATCACTAATGCTGTATGACATCGATGACGACGATGGCGAGGAAGCCAGGGTAATAATTAGTCGAAATACCCGTATAGCAATGGGTAAAATTATTTCGGACGCTTCGCACAATATTAAGATCATCACCCCAGAGTATATTAATGCCCAGCGTAAACTGCGCGAACTTAATCCCTTGGAATTTGTGTTGCAACGCCAACCTCATAGTTTTGCAGTGCCAGAAGGCTTTGATTTGCATTATTGGCATGAGCAATTGGGATTATTTAGATTTAGACATATGGTGATTTCTTTAGACGGTGGACGCCGGATGCCACCAGCCGAACCGGTATCGGCAATTTGTGAAATGTTTGGCATTGGTTCATACGCCGCCGTGATGCATGAATTACATAAACCACTGCGTAATACGCCTGATATTATGGATTATATAGCCGGGGAATTGATGGGCAAGTGGCTGGAACCGGTGCCATTGGCCAGTGATCCAGAATATCGTGAATTGCATTTACTATTTTTTGATATTGGCGATAAGCAAGGTGGGCGGCTTAATTCGGAATTGAATACCCACTATCCGATAGTGGTTGATACCGCTGCCGCAGCACCACGTTGGTTGGTGGATACCGCCAGTGCAACACGCGAGAGTAAATAATTGCTGGTAAAGTAACCGCAACTAGCCATAAAGGGAAAATCCATGAGTGGCATAATTCCTTTAATTACCGTGAAACAATTCAATTTGCTGTTTGAGTAAGCCATCAAGCCACTGGAATTTGTCGAGGCAATTAATACGCAAGTACCCAGCTTACCGATCCCTGCCATCAAACTTCGTGAAGTATTTCTGATCTTCCTGGCACAAACCTCCTATGAAACCAATCGCTATACCACGCTGGAAGAACCGTTGGATTATTCCTGGCGGGAATTAGTAAAACGTTGGTCGTATCGCTTTGCTCCGGCAGATGCGATGGATTATGAACATAATCCCGAGCGTATTGCTAATCGAATCCATGCCGGTAATTTTGGCAATGGTGATGAAACCTCGGGTGATGGCTGGCGTTATCGTGGGCGTGGGGTAATTAAAATTGTTGGTAAAGATAATTATCAGGAATTTGCCAATTTTAGCAACCTCACACTGGATGAAGCTTTGCAATACATTGTCACCCCGGCTGGCGCAATTGCCGCAAGCGTGTGGTATTGGCGTAGCAAAAATCTAATGCGCTTTATCACCACCAATCACATGATAACCGTCACTCAAATAATTACTGGTAGCTCTGCCAGCAATGATGCCCGTGTGGCGGAATTGCGTCGTATTATTGGACGCTTAGCGGCATATCGATTGGCAACGGAAAAGTAATATGCCAGTCTATCTATCATTTTTAATTTGTACTTTATCAGGAGCATCTTGTCATACTATTGTTCCGATTGACCAGCCATTTCTTGGATTACCAGTTTGTCAAAAGCAGGGAGAAATAATAGCAGCAAGATGGATTGAACAGAATCCAGGCTGGGTGGTAAAACGTATTCGATGCACAATTGGTAAAATTCCCACTGACAGTGACGCTGAAACATGAAGATTATAATTAACCGGAGATAAAATAGTGTCAGACAACCATGCGCGCGAGCAAACCCGTATATTAAGTCTCGGGCTACAATATGTCAAGGAAGATTTGCGATTGGAGTTGCCTAAACTGCGCCATCGCAATGATAATATCGAGGATATGCAGCGGCAATTAAATGCCTGGTTTGCCATGCGGTTTAGGAATCACATGGTAGCACTTAACAAAATTGCCTGGGGCATGAATGTCAGATTTGTCATGACCGGTGCCGGGATAGTTATGGAGGCACGCGAGGATAGCGAGATCGGCAATGTGGTTAAAAACAACGCATTATTAATTGACAAGCATATGCGCGAATTATTCCTCATGGCGACAGGACCATTACCAAATGCCTGATGACCTGACCCCAGCTTTTCTAGTTGATATTGATGGCACATTAGCCAACACCGATCATCGAATGCATTTATTACCGCAAGGTGATAATCGTGATGATCCGGCAGCATGGCAGAAATTTCATAGTCAACTGCATCTGGATAAACCCTATCTGCGGGTATTTGATTTTGTAAAGCGCCAAGCCAGGGAGGCCAAATTGGCACCAGTAATAATTACTGGCCGACCGATGGATTTTTCTGAACTCAGTAATCGCTGGCTGGTCAATAATAATCTGCTGCCGCATTTTTCAATTTATCGTCGGCCAGATAATTCTAAAGTGGATACCGAATACAAGGCGGATGCTTTGCGGCGTTTACGCCATGAGGGATATTGGCCAGTGGTGGCGATTGACGATCAGCCCGATATATTAAACGTGTGGCGACAACATAATATTAAAACCTGCTATCTTGCCAACAAAGGTCAAGTGGAGCGTATGCAGTGACACCTGGATCAATCGCGGCTAAAATGTATGGTTGCATTTGCTCTGAGGCGGAGAACAATTTTGGTATAGGTTGCACACCGATTTTAGATATTAATCAAAAATTTACCGTTGCGGTATGTTGTCCGATACATGGGGCGCCACGCTGGACGATACCGCATGTTGAGCAAAATAATGCAGGACTGGTGACCGCTATGGTGTATGGCAAGATGTCCAAATGATTTTACATTTAAATCGTGAGATAATTATTAATAACCTGTGTCGTCGCTATTATTGTGAGATATGCGGCAAGGAATTGGTGGTTGATTCCAATCCTCAATATTATGAAGGCAAATCCGGCACCACATTTATATTATCCAATGGCGGGGTTGATTTTATTACTGATGATATCTTGGAATACGATCAGCCAACCGCGCGAAAGGATTTTATTTCATGCGGTGTTCTACCATTTAATGGAATCTGATGATGCTACCTAATGGATATTTCCATCACAAGCCACTGTTCCGTGAGTTACTTAAAATTCAAGCGGGCAAGATTTATATCCCACCGCGCGAGCCGATCCTGCGGGTGAGTGAATTACCATTCTGTCATTTATTACACGTCATCGACAAGGTAGCATACGATCCCAAGCAGTACGAAGCAATTGACTACGAGGCTGGCTTTTATTTTAATATGGGTCATGCGGTTCACAGTCTGTGGCAATCAGCAGGTACTTACAATTTATCTGATAGCCTGATCGGCAATTGGCAATGCACCAGGATATTAAAACAAGCTGATGATCCAACCAAAGTCAGCCAAACCATTACCCGTTGCAATCGTGTGGTACCGTTTACCAC
>Ga0070715_10000356_pt1 | contig 11409 bp, 3 predicted proteins | sample LARL111metaG_FD_71394 | JGI IMG/M metagenome (GOLD analysis project Ga0070715, IMG submission 71394) | Corn, switchgrass and miscanthus rhizosphere microbial communities from Kellogg Biological Station, Michigan, USA - LAR L11-1 metaG | ecosystem: Host-associated > Plants > Roots > Rhizosphere ... | reverse complement strand
GACGGAGCTGTGCGCTTCGCCTTTTTTGGAAACCCGGGGCCGCTCTGTGAAGCCATCCGGCGCGGAGTCTCCGCCGCGCAGAACGGGTCCGGCGCAACCCGCCGCTGGCGCACCACGGCTAGGACTCGGTCGATCAGCGATACAACCCACGCGGTGACGGCGATGTCGCGCCACTACTACTGGGGCCGCGTCGTCGCCAGCGATATAAATGTCTTCCTCCGACGAACTCGAGTTGAGCATCAACGCCATCCTCATCGACGCCCACGCGGTCCTCGCTGGCGACGGCCCGCATCGGCAGACCTCGTCGGAGTTCGCGACTGCAGGTAAGTAATACCGCGCTGACGCCGCCGAAATTGCAGTGGCCCGCTACTGAGCTCGTCCTCCCCGCTCCGAGTGACGATTCCTATCGACGGAAGTAGGCCCAAGACCCGATGCCTTTTCGCCGTATCAGAGATGGGGGGATACCACAATGAATACCGCCGGATACTCCGCTCGTGGCGGCGTGACGCCGAGGTTCGCGCCACACACGACCGGCCACCAATGGGCCGCAGACGGCACCCTGCTGCGCGTGGACTACGAACGCGGCGTCGGTTGGATCGCAAGGCATTACGACCGGAATCTCCGCGTGCTTCAACAGGTTAGAGGTTCGGATGAGGAAGTGCACGGCGCAGCAGCGCGGTGGGCGCTGGACTAGGAGCAGTCATGGGCTTTCACGTGCGCCTCGAATCGACGCTAACTTGCACGACGGATGAAAACTTGGTGAGAAGTGGCTACTGAAGCCGGACGGTGCGCTTTCGACAGTCATCAGCCAAACGAGCCGATCGCGATTCTGGGCGTCGGATGCCGCTTTCCTGGCGGAGTCAGCTCGCCGGATGACTTGTGGCAACTGCTGTCCGCAGAACACGATACGGTTTCGGAGTTTCCCACCGACCGCGGGTGGAATCTTGATGCGCTGTTCGGGCGCGACCCCGACGCCCCGGGGGCCACGTACGTCCGCGCAGGGTCGTTCTTGGCGAATGTCGGTGATTTCGACGCTGCGTTCTTCGGGATCGGTCCGCGTGAAGCCCAGGCCATGGACCCGCAGCAGCGATTGCTGCTCGAGGTGACGTGGGAGGCGCTGGAGCGGGCAATGATCGACCCGACTTCCCTGCACGGCAGTGATACCGGCGTATTCGTCGGCGTCGGAGGGCAGGAGTACGGTCCGCGCATCTACGAGGAGACGGAAGGATTTGCCGGCTATCTGGCGACTGGTACCACGCCCTGCGTCGCGTCGGGTCGGGTTGCCTACACACTTGGCCTGGGGGGCCCAGCGGTGACAGTCGACACCGGCTGCTCGTCATCTCTGGTTGCAGTTCATCTTGCCGTGGCATCGTTGCGGTCGGGTGAATGTGACCTGGCGGTGGCGGGCGGTGCAACCGTGGTGTGCTCACCCAGCATCTACGTCGGCTTCGGCCGACAGGGCGCGCTGTCCGAAGACGGCCGATGCAAGCCGTTTGCTGGATCGGCGGACGGGTTCGGCGTCGCCGAAGGCGCTGGCGTTCTGGTGCTGGCCAGACTGTCGCGCGCACGCATGCTCGGTTATCCAGTGCTTGCGCTCATCCGGGGCACCGCCGTCGGACAGGACGGAGCCTCCGATGTGATGTCCGCCCCCAGTGGTCCAGCGCAGCAGCGGGTAATTCGTCAAGCTCTGATGGACGCGGATTTGACCGCGGGCGATATCGACGTGGTCGAGGCGCATGGCACTGGTACGAGGATCGGCGATCCGGTCGAAGTCGAAGCCTTGCAGGCAACATACGGCAAAACCCACTCGGCGGCGCGGCCACTACTAGTGGGCTCGGTCAAGTCGAACATCGGCCATACGCAGTACGCGGCCGGCGTCGCCGGAATGATCAAGATCGTACAGTCGATTCGGAACGGGGTTGTGCCTGCGACATTGCACCTGGATTCGCCGACACCGCAAGTGGATTGGTCGTCCAGAACAATCGAGGTGGTCGGAGGCGCACGCCCGTGGCCCAGCCAGACCGACCAACCCCGGCGTGCTGGGGTATCAGCGTTCGGCATCAGCGGAACGAATGTTCACGTGATACTGGAGCAGGCTGCGACGGAGTTTGTGACCGTGCAGCCGGCTCCTCGTCGGCCCTTGGTCGTGCCGTGGGTGCTGTCCGCGAAGTCGCCGTCCGCATTGGCTGAGCAAGCGGCTCGGTTGCAGCAGTTCGTCGAGAAGCGCACCGACACGCATCAGAACGATGTTGCCTACTCATTGGTCGCCACTCGGGCGTCGTTCGACAACCGCGCTGTGGTGATAGGGGCTGAACGTGACGAGTTGTTGAGTGGGCTGGAGGCGATCGCATCCTGCGCGCCTGCACCCAATGTGGCAATTGGAAAGGCCGCTCTCACCGGGGGGACGGTCTTCGTCTTTCCCGGCCAGGGGTCGCAGTGGACGGGCATGGCGGTTGAACTGTTGGACTCCGCGCCGGCGTTCGCTGATCAGATGCGACTCTGTGATGCCGCTTTCGCCGAGTTCGTCGACTGGTCGCTGCTCGAGATCGTGCGCGGCGGCGGCGTGGTTTCTCCTAGTCTCGACCGGGTCGACGTGGTGCAGCCCGTGCTGTTCGCGGTGATGGTGTCGCTGGCGGCGCAATGGCGAGCGCTGGGAATCGAGCCGGACGCCGTCCTCGGCCATTCACAGGGCGAGATTGCTGCCGCCTACGTCGCAGGGGCGCTGTCGTTGCGAGAAGCGGCGAAAGTCGTCACGTTGCGTAGCAAGGCGATTAGGGCGATTGCAGGAACCGGCGGAATGGTCTCGATCCCGCACCCCGTCGAACGGGTTCGCGCCCTCATCGAGCCATGGGGCCAATCGATCTCAGTCGCCGCGCAGAACGGTCCGTCTTCGACAGTTGTAACCGGCAACGCAAACGCGTTGAACGAGCTGATGACCAGATGTGAACGGGATGGTCTGTCGCCCAACCGGATTCCCGTCGATTATGCCTCGCATTCGACCGAGGTCGAGAACTTGCGCGAGACACTGCGCGAATCCCTCTCCGGGCTGCGGCCGCGAGGCAGCGATATCGCATTCATCTCCGCGGTTGCCGGCGCCGGGCTGGACACGTCAATCCTCGACGGCGATTACTGGTTCGCCAATTTGCGGCAACCGGTGTTATTTGAGCAGGCTGTCCGATGGTCGTACGAACATGGATATCGCACATTCATTGAATCCAGTCCGCATCCAGTGCTGAACGTCGGTATGCAGGAAGCACTAGAGGAGTATGGCGACGACTACGGAGTGGTTGGGACACTTCGACGCAACGAAGGCAGCATGCGCAGGTTCCTGCTGTCGGCTGCCGAGCTCCACGTACTCGGGAAATCGCCCCACTGGGCGAGCATGTTCGACGGCGCCGGCGCATGTCGCGTTGAATTGCCCACCTATGGCTTTCAACGGAAGCGCTACTGGATGGAACCCGGGCAGAGATTCGTCGACACGAGCAGTCTCGGCGTCGCAGTCGCAGAACATTCACTGCTTGGCGCGATTGTGGCACCTGCAGATTCGGACGAAATCATCTTCACTGGCCGGTTGTCGCTTGCGTCCCATCCGTGGCTGGCCGACCACAGAGTGCATGGGCTCGTGCTCGTACCGGGTGCGGCGATGGTGGATCTCGCGCTGTACGCGGGTGACCACGCAGGATGCGCGCGTGTGGACCAACTCGTGCTGCATGCCCCGTTGATCATCGGCGAAAATGATTGTGTAGCAGTGCAAGTCGTCGTTGGCACCCAGGATGAGGTCGGCGAGCGTTCGGTCCGGATCTATTCGCGGATCGACTGTGACGGTGTGGGCGGGGCGTGGATGCGCCATGCCGAGGGCTTGCTCGCCCCGACCTCAGATGCTATCCCCAATGCGGAGTTCGACCGATGGCCACCGGAGGGTGCGGAACAGCTTGACGTTTCGGAGGCCTACCCGATGCTCGCCGCGCGTGGATACGAATACGGTCCGGCATTTCGCGGCCTGCGTTCGGTGTGGCGTCGCGGCGCCGAGGTTTTCGTGGAAGCGGAGTTACCTGACCAGATGGTCGATCGGGGTTGGTTCCGTCTGCATCCGGTGCTGCTTGACTCAATCCTGCACGGCATCGGTGTCGGCGGCATTCTCGCTGAATCGGAGCTGACCCGGCTGCCGTTCGAATGGGAGGGCGTCTCGCTGCACGCGGTCGGCGCGACTCAGCTACGTGCACGGGTCACGCTTGTTGACGACGATACGATTTCCATCACCGCCATGGACAGCAGCGGGGGTCTGGTGGCTAGTGTCGATTCGCTTGCCCTGGGATGTGTTTCACCAAGGCAATTGCGCGTGAGCGCAGCTGCCGATGACGCAATGTACGGATTGGACTGGGTCGCGCTCACAACCTCTGCCGTCACCGCGGACAGCCTCGCTGCGGATAATGTAACCGTACTGCGTTGTCCAACAACGACTCCGGATGGCGCAGCACCCGATGGGACTCGGCAAACGCTGGCATATGTGCTGGACCGGGTGCAGAATTGGCTGTCGGACGATAGCCGTAACGAGGACGCGCGACTGGTGGTGCTCACGCGCGGGGCGATCGCGGTCGACTCATCCGAAGACGTACCGGATCTCGGCCAGGCCGCGGCGTGGGGGCTGTTACGTACCGCACAGGCCGAGAACCCCGGGCAAATACTGCTTGCCGATGTCGACGACTGGGCCGGTGCAGATATTGCAGTTGCCGAATCGACGAGCCGTGACGAATCGCAACTCGCGCTTCGCGATGGCGTGTGCTTTGCCCCGCGACTGGTGCGCACCGCTGTTGAGCGGATCGGGGGGGCAGAACTTATCGAGGCGAGAACATGGCGACTTGGGATCCTCGACAAGGGGACGCTGGATTCGCGCAACGTTGTCCTGCGCCCGTGGCCCGAATCCGACCGTTCCCTGGCGCCGGGTGAAGTGCGTATTGGCGTGCGCTGCGCCGGTGTGAACTTCCGAGATGTCCTGATCACGTTGGGTTTATATCCCGACCCAGGGGCCGACGTCGGCAGCGAAGGTTCCGGCGTCGTGCTCGAGGTCGCCGAGGATGTGCTCGGATTCGTCCCAGGTGATCGAGTGATGGGTCTGTTCGAAGGGGCGGGACCTGTCGTCGTCGCCGATCACCGGACGATCGCGCATATCCCGTCCGGGTGGTCTTACGCACAAGCAGCGGCGGTACCGGCGGTCTTTCTCACCGCGTACTACGCGTTGGCAGACTTAGCCCGCGTCAGCGCGGGTGAGCGTGTGCTAGTGCACGCCGCCACCGGCGGGGTTGGTATGGCCGCGGTGCAGTTGGCTCGGCACTGGGGCCTCGAGGTCTTTGCAACTGCCAGCCCAGGCAAATGGGAAACTTTGCGTAGCATGGGATTCGACGATGACCACATAGCGAACTCGCGAGCGCTGGACTTCGAGCAGAGCTTCGCCGCGGCGACCGACGGTGAAGGAGTGGATGTTGTACTCGATTCTCTGACAGGAGAATTCGTTGATGCATCGCTACGGCTCTTGCCGCGCGGAGGGCGATTTATCGAGATGGCCAAGACGGACGTCCGAGATGCCAAAGAGGTATCTGCGCGGCATTCGGGCGTTCAGTATCGAGCGTTCGATCTCGTCGAAGCCGGTCCCGATCGTGCGCAACAGATACTCGGCGAGCTGGTGAAGCTGTTCGAGACCGGTGCGCTGCGTCCACTTCCGTTGCGTTCCTGGGACATCAGACAAGTATCGGATGCCTATCGATTTCTCAGTCGTGCCCGCCACGTCGGCAAGCTGGTGCTCACCGTGCCCAGGCCGCTCGACCCCGAAGGCACAGTGCTGATCACGGGCGGCACTGGTGTGCTGGGGACACTCCTCGCACGACATCTGGTGACTCGTCACGGTGCGCGCAACGTGCTGCTCATCAGCCGCAAGGGCCGTGCGGCCGACAGTGCCGCAGCGATCGAATCCGAGCTCACCGAGCTCGGTGCGTCCGTACGCATCGTGTCGTGCGACGCGGCGGACAAGGATGCCCTGCAGCGACTCCTGGTCGGAATACCCGTCGAACATCCGTTGACCGCCGTTATTCATGCCGCCGGGGTGCTCGACGACGCCGTGTTCGCGGCGCAGACGCCACGCCGCCTCGACTCGGTGCTTCGGCCGAAGATTGATGCGGCGTGGAATCTGCACGAACTCACCGCATCCGCGGACTTGTCGGCGTTCGTGTTGTTCTCGTCCGCAACCAGTGTTCTCGGTTCGCGCGGTCAGGCCAACTACGCCGCCGCAAATGCGTTTCTCGATGCACTCGCGCAGCATCGCCGGCACCACGGGTTGCCAGGTGTCTCCGTGGCGTGGGGATGGTGGGCGCAGGCCACCGGGATGACAGGTCATCTCGACGAGCGCGACCGTGCGCGCATGTGTCGTAGCGGATTTGTCCCGATGTCCTCCGAGGACGGACTCGCACTGTTCGATGCGGCGCTCTGGCAAGCGCGCTCGCTCGTCATGCCCGCGAAACTCGACCTCGCCGCCATTCGGTCCGATTCGGCGGTGACGGGCCTGCCATCAATGTTCCGTGGACTGCTCCGTGCGGCACGGTGCACCGCAGAGTCTGCCGCCGCAGTCGAATCTTCCTCTAATCTTCGACAGCGGCTAACGGCGATGAGCACGTCCGAACAAGAACACGAACTGCTCAACATCGTGCGTTCGCACGCGGCCGCCGTGCTGGGGCACGACTCCGTCGACGCGGTTGGCACGGACCAGGAGTTCAAGGAACTCGGCTTCGACTCACTCGGTGCGGTGGAGTTTCGGAATCGGCTCAAATCAGCGACGGGTTTGAAGCTGCCGACAAAGGCTGTGTTCGATCATCCGACACCGACGGCGTTGGCCCGGTACCTGGCAAGTGCACTCGACACCGACGGCACTTCCTCCGACGGGGAACCCCGAAGCCACGGGCATATACAACAGGAATATTGGCCACTGACGAGTTATCAGCGCGACATCGTCGCGATCAGCGCACGCTATCCGGATCTGCCGATCGCGCAGGCAGTTGCCTACGCGCGACTGGATGGCACGGTGAACCTGGAGTGGATGCGCGAGTGCCTGCGGCGAACATATCTGCGAAACGACGGGCTGCGATTGCGCTTTGAGCTGCGAAACGAAGAAGTTGTTCAGCGCGTCGGTACCGAGGTGCCCGAGCTCGAGTTCGTCGACTTCACCGGTGACGTGGACCCCGAGGCAGCGTGCCGGCGCTGGATCGATGAGGCGGGTGAGCACGTGCTTGCGTTCGACGGCCCCCTGACACGTCTCGCCGTCCTCGTCGATCGGACAGATTCGTTCCTGGTGTACGGGTATTTCCATCACGCCGTGGGGGACGGATGGAGCGTCAATCTCGCGATGGGCCAGCTGTACTACGAATATGTGTCAGGGGCATCCACCGGCAGTGCCAACGACGTTCCGATGCCGAGCTACTTGGACTTCGTACGCGCGGAGCGCGAATACCGCGAATCGCCGGACTGGGTGGCTGACCGCGAGTATTTCATTGAGGAATACCGCGACGTCGAGCCTGCGTTGTTCGCCCGCAGCGGATCGGTGCGTACTCGTCGTCGCCACCATGACACCCTACGGGTGAATCCCGAAATGACCCAGCGTATTAGAGATACCGGCCACTCAATCTTCGCGTTCACCGCTGCCGCCCTCGGCGAGTACTTGCGCCGAGTTCACCGCGGCCGAGACATCATCATCGGGGTTCCGTTCCTCAACCGGTCATCTGATGCCGAACTCCGCACGGTCGGTTGCATGGTGAACATGCTGCCGCTGCGAGTTCCGGTCGACGAAGCGGCGTCGATGGCGGAACTCGCCGATCGGGTCGGGGCGCGGGTTTGGGACCTACAGGCTCGACAGCGATTTGCTTATGGTGACATTGTCACAGCGGTGCAGGAACGTGCTGGGGCGTCCTCGCCGCTGTTCGACGTCACTTACTCGTATCAGAAAATTCGTGACGATCAGCGCGCACCGGCGTTATGGAAGAACACGGGTGTGCTTGCGTCGGGGTACTCACTCGATGCAGTGAACATCGCCGTCCGGGACAACGAACGAGACGGATCGCTCGACGTGGACCTGTTCTACGCGGATGATGTCTTCGACACGAACTATAGGTTCGCCGATGCTTTGCGTCACGTACTGACCTTGATCGGCAGGACGCTGGACGCACCCGATACACCACTCAGTCAAATCGGCATGCTGTCCACCGCGGATCGAATCGAGCTCGACACCTTTGCTTTCGGAGGGCCGATTGATGCTTGATATGGCGCAGAACGTGACAGCCGACCTATTGGCTTCAGACATACCTGGTGATCGCACTGCGGTCGTATCGGAAGGCGGGGCTCTGCGCTACTCTGAGTTCGACGCTGCGGCGTACCATGTCGCGGAAGTGCTGCGCACCAAGGAAGTTCGTCGTGACGAGTGCGTCGCGGTCATCGTGCCCCGGTCGCCAGAGCTTGTCGTTGCGATCCACGGAATCCTGCGCGCGGGGGCCGCATACGTGCCCATCGACCCGGAGTACCCGAAGCTGCGCATTCGTACGATCATCGAAGAGTGCGGTGCCCGTGTTGTCGTGGCCGGAACAGAATTCGCAGAAATCATTGATGAACTCGGTGTCAGTCGCGTCGAACCGAGTACCGTCGGCGCCGATCCCGTCGAACCGGTCGCCTCGCCCGACGACTTGGCTTACGTCATATATACGTCAGGATCGACCGGCCGACCTAAGGGCGTGATGGTCGAGCACCGGTCGGTAGTGAACCGCCTGCGGTGGATGCAACGGCGGTACCCACTCGGCGCCGACGATGTGATCCTGCAGAAAACGCCGGTGACGTTCGACGTCTCCGTGTGGGAATTGATGTGGTGGGCGATGGCGGGTGCGCGCCTAGCGCTGCTCGAACCATGTGCTGAGCGCGATCCGCGCAAGATCGTCGCCGCAGTGCAGCGACACCGGGTCACGGTGATGCATTTCGTGCCGTCAATGCTTGGCCCCTTCCTGGATCAGCTGGAGGCGCAGCCTGACTCGATCCACCGGCTTACTTCATTGCGCACGGTGTTCTGCAGTGGGGAAGCGCTTACGCCGGCGCTGGTCGAGCGGTTCAACCGGGTGTTCGGCGCCATCGGGGTGCCGCGGCTGGTGAATCTCTACGGGCCAACCGAGGCGACGGTGGACGTGAGTTACTTCGACTGTCCTTCGGACGGGCCGGTAGATGTCGTCCCGATCGGAAAGCCGATCGACAACACCACATTGCTGGTTCTCGACGAGCGCAGAAACCCCTGCCCGGTGGGAGTGCCGGGTGAATTGAATATCGCCGGTGTGGTTCTGGCCCGCGGTTATCGCGGGCGCCCCGACTTGACAGCGCGTTCCTTCATCGAGGACCAATGTGTGCCTGGCGGCCGCCGTTACCGAACTGGCGACCTCGCCCGCTGGCGGTCGGACGGCAACCTCGAGTTTCTGGGTCGCATCGACGATGAAGTCAAGGTCCGTGGCAATCGGGTGAGCCTCGGCGAAGTCCAAGCCGCGATGGAGTCGTGTCCGGGTGTGCGGTCCGCGGTCGTGATAGCCGAACCGTCGGACACCCACGGTACCCACCTGATCGGCTATCTGGTCGGAGAGTTCGTGTCCCTCGTTCAACTCGGCGACCACCTGGCACAGCGGCTACCCACGTACATGATTCCCACCAACTTCGTCCAATTGAACGCGCTCCCCCTCACGACGAGCGGCAAGGTGAATCGTCGGGCGCTGCCCCGGCCCGGCGCGCCGGATCGATCGGCGGTCGCGCCGCGTACTCCGGCCGAGGCGGCGCTGGTGGACGTGTTCGCCTCGGTTCTCAAGGTGGACTCTGTAGGCGTGTATGACAATTTCTTCACTGTTGGCGGAGATTCGATCCTTGCCCTCGCCGTGCGCAGCGAGTCAGAAAAGCGCGGCATAGCTTTCGACATCGAGGAACTGTTCGCCCGACCTACGGTTGCCGAACTGGCCGAGTCGAGTTCGCGGCTGACGACGGCGGAGCCGCATGGCGTCACGGACGCGTTCGCAATGCTCCCTCTAATCGATCGCGCGTCGGTGCATGACGCCGAGGATGCGTTCCCCGCGACCGGGTTACAACTCGGAATGTTGTTCCACAGCATCGAGCGTGCCGAATCGACGATGTACAAGGACGTCTTTCGATACCGCGTAGCGATGCCGTGGCACGAAGAGGAGTTCACCGGCGCGTTCGATCGGCTGGTCGAGCGGCACCCCGCGCTACGGTCGTCGTTTGAACTGAACCAACATTCGGTGCCGTTGCAGGTCGTCAGGTCAGCAGTGCCACGAGCTTTCGACGTCGTGACCGGAGCCGGCGATGCGGATGTCAAGGACTACATGGCCGCCGGGCAGAGGCAAACGTATGACTTTCGCTCCGGCCCGCTCTACAGCCTGCGCGTGTTTGTACGGGTTGATGGCGCCGACCTGGTCTTCGCATTCCATCATGCACTTCTGGACGGCTGGAGTGTCGCAAATCTCATCCGCGAACTGTTGCAGGACTATCTGGTCAGCCTCGGCCTCGACCTGCCGCCGATCAACACCGAGCCGTACTCGGCCACCATGCTCGCCGAGTATGTCCGCGCTGAGAGGGAGGCGCTCGAAACTCCTGCTGCGCAAGAGTTCTGGCGTCGTGCAATGGCCGGATCGTGCGCAACCTCGCTGGAATCCTATTGTGCCTATGAAGCACCGACGACCGTCGACTCGGTTGTGACTGTCACGATTCCCCAGTGGCTGGAGGATGCCGCTCGACAACTCGCAATCTCTCGTGACATACCGATCAAGTCGCTCCTGCTCGCCGCGCATTGCATTACCCTACAAAGACTCTCGGGTGAAGCGGACGTCACGACCGGGCTTGTCACCCACGGTCGGCCTGGCCGTGCCGGGGCCGAAGTGGCCGCCGGACTGTTCCTTAACACGATTCCGATCCGGCTGAACGTCGCACCGACGACATGCCTGGAGGCCGTCGAACACATTGCCCGATTGGAGCGTGCGGGCCACCGTTATCGACGTTACCCGTTGCAGGCGATGCAGTCTGATGCGGGCCGTCCGCTGTTCAACACGGCGTTCAATTTCGTCAACTACCATCATTTCGCCGAGTTGGCCAGTGCCACCGGGGTCGAACTGCTCGACTTCGAGGTGTACGAGCAGACGAACTTCGCTCTGCTCGTGACCGCCGGCATCGACCCGCGCACCGGGCGGGTGTTCGTACGCGTCAACGGCGATCCGGTAAGCGTCACGGCCGCGCAAGCGCGCGAATACGCGATCGCGTTCATGCGTGTGCTGGCGGCGATTGTTCGCGCACCCGACCGGGCCCTCGATGTGAACGCCAATGAGTTGACTGCTCCTGACG
>Ga0070715_10000353_pt1 | contig 11479 bp, 13 predicted proteins | sample LARL111metaG_FD_71394 | JGI IMG/M metagenome (GOLD analysis project Ga0070715, IMG submission 71394) | Corn, switchgrass and miscanthus rhizosphere microbial communities from Kellogg Biological Station, Michigan, USA - LAR L11-1 metaG | ecosystem: Host-associated > Plants > Roots > Rhizosphere ... | reverse complement strand
GGCCCCGGCTTCCGCCAGCCCGGCCCCGGCTTCCGCCAGCCCGGCCCCGGCGGGGGCTGAACGGGGGGCGCGGAGGGGTTAGTCTTCGTGCGTGGTCCAGGCGTGGGATGAGGAACTGCGGGCGCGCGGCTACCGGGTCACCCCGCAGCGCCAGCTGGTGCTGGAGGCGGTGACCAAGCTGGAGCACGCCACTCCCGAGGAGATCTGCGCCGACGTCCAGCAGACCGCCCGCGGGGTCAACATCTCCACCATCTACCGGGCGCTGGAGCTGCTCGAAGAGCTCGGCCTGGTCACGCACACCCATCTCGGGCACGGGGCGCCGCGCTACCACCTGGCGGCCGAGGCCGAGCACGTGCACCTGGTCTGCTCGCAGTGCGGCCGGGTCACCCAGATCGGCCCCGAGGAGATCAGCCCGCTGGTCACCGCGCTGGACGGCAAGCACGGCTTCCAGACCGACGTGGGCCACCTGACCGTGTACGGCCGGTGCGCGGACTGCCGTGGCCGGGCGGCCGGATAGCCTGGCGGGCATGGAGAGTCCGCTGCTGAATGCCCCGGGAGCGGTGCCCGCCGAGGGCATCGACGCCGGGGTGGCCGCGCACTACGGGAATCCCTACCCGGAGCAGCGCGCCCTGGCCGAGGCGGCTGGCCTGGTGGACCGGTCGAACCGCGGCGTGGTCCGGGTCACCGGCCCGGACCGGCTGTCCTGGCTGCACAGCCTGACCACCCAGCACCTGGAGCAGCTCCCGCCGGGTGACTCAGCCGAGGCGCTCATCCTCAGCCCGAACGGGCACATCGAGCACCACCTGACGCTCACCGACGACGGCACGTCGGTGTGGATCCACGCGGAGCCGGGCACCGCGCCCGCGCTGGTGGAGTTCCTGGAGTCGATGCGGTTCATGCTCCGGGTCGAGACCGCGGACGTCACCGGTGATTACGCGGTGCTCACGCTCATGGGGCCGGCCGTGGGCACCACCCCGCCCGACGCGGTGGCCGTCGCGGCGAACGGGCCGTTGGGGCTGGACGTGATTGTCCGGCGGGACCGGCTCGAAGCCGCAGCGGACAGCCTGCGGGAGCGCGGCGTGGTGCTGGCCGGCCTGCAGGCCTACGAGGCGCTGCGGATCGCGGCGCACCGGCCGCGGTTCGGGCTGGACACCGATCACCGGACGATCCCGCACGAGGTGGGCTGGATCGAGTCGGCGGTGCACCTGGACAAGGGCTGCTACCGGGGCCAGGAGACGGTGGCCCGGGTGCACAACCTCGGCCACCCACCGCGGCGGCTGGTGTTCCTGCACCTGGACGGCAGCGAGGACCGGCTGCCTGCCCACGGCGACCCGGTCGAGCTGGACGGGAATGTGGTCGGGTTTGTCGGCTCGGCCGCGCGGCACTACGAGCTGGGCCCGATCGGGCTGGCGCTGGTCAAGCGGACCACGCCGGTGGATGCGACGCTGCTGGCCGGCGGGGTGCCCGCCGCGCAGGAGATCGTGGTGCCGCCGGACACCGGGGCCAACGTCAAGGTCACCCTCAAGCGGCGGACCGGGCTGGTCCGTTAGAACCCCAGGCGGGCGGGGTGCCCGCCGGTGAACCTGTGGAGGTCGGCTGTGCTACGGCGGATGCTGCTGGCCGCGTCGGATAGTGAGCGGACGCGCCAGCTGATCACCTCGGCCCCGGTCACCCGGGGCATCGTCGCCCGGTACGTGGCCGGGGACACCGCCGAGCAGGCCCTCCAGGTGACCCGGGGACTACTGAACAGTGGCCTGCTGGTCACCCTGGACCAGCTGGGCGAGGACACCGTGGACCCGGACCAGGCGGCCGCGCGGACCGCCGGGTACTGCGCGCTGCTGGGCCAGCTGGCCACGGCCGGGCTGGCCCAGGGCGGCCAGGCCGAGGTCTCGGTCAAGCCCACCGCGGTCGGCCTGGGCCTGCCCGAGCACGGGGCCAAGACCGCGGCCGAGAACATCCGGCGGATCTGCGCCGCGGCCCGCAACGCGGGCACCACGGTCACCGTGGACATGGAAGATCACACCACGGTGGACGCCACGCTGCGGATCGTGGCCGAGCTGCGGGCGGACTTCCCCGACCTGGGCTGCGTGATCCAGTCCTACCTGCGCCGGGCGGCGGCCGAGTCGGCTGCGCAGGCCCGGCCGGGCCAGCGGGTCCGGCTGTGCAAGGGCGCCTACGACGCGCCGGAGGCCGTCGCGTTCACCTCCCGGGCCGAGGTGGACCGCAGTTACGCGCGGTCGCTGCGGGCGCTGATGGACGGCCCCGGCTACCCGATGATCGCCACCCACGACCCCCGGCTGATCCGGATCGCCGCGGCGCAGGCCGCGCTGGCCGCGCGGGATCCGGGCAGCTTCGAGTTCCAGATGCTCTACGGGATCCGCCCGGCCGAGCAGCAGCGGCTGGCCAGCACCGGGGCGCAGGTCCGGGTGTATGTGCCGTTCGGCAGCGACTGGTACGCCTACCTGGTCCGGCGGCTGGCCGAGCGCCCGGCCAACCTGGCGTTCTTCGTCCGGTCCCTGGCCTCCACCCGGTGACCCCGCCCCCGGTGCCCCGCCACCCGGTGACCGCCGCCCGGCAGCGCGTAGGCTCCACAACGTGACCGGGAGCTTCGGGGCGGGGACATGATCGGGATCTTCGGGGCCGGGAAGATGGGCGAGGCACTCCTCTCCGGGCTGCTGCGCGCCGGGTACGCCCCGGGCGGGGTGGTCGCGGTGGTGCGGCGGGCCGAGCGGGCCGACGAGCTGCGCACCGCCTACGGCGTCGCGGTGCTGCCCGCCGCCGAAGCGGCGAAGAGCGTGGACACGCTCATCATCGCGGTGAAGCCGCAGGACATGCTGGCGATGCTGGACGAGATCGCGCCGCACGTGCCCGTGGACAAGCTGGTCATCTCGGTGGCGGCGGGCATCACCACCGAGGAGATCGAGCGCCGGATCGGGGACGTCCCGGTGGTCCGGGTCATGTCCAACACCCCGGTCCTGGTGGACGAGGCGATGAGCGTGATCTCGCCGGGCGCGTTCGCCCGCCGGGAGCACCTGGAACGGGCCGAGGAACTGCTCCGCCCGGTCGGCAAGGTGCTGCGCATCCCGGAGTCCCAGCAGGACGCGGCCACCGCGCTGTCCGGCAGCGGCCCGGCCTACCTGTACTTCCTGGTCGAGGCGATGGTGGACGCCGGGATCCTGCTCGGCATGCCGCGCGCCACCGCGCTGGATATGGTCACCCAGGCGGTGTACGGCGCGGCCACCATGCTCCGGGAGACCGGCGAGCACCCAGTCATCCTGCGCGAGGCGGTCACCTCACCGGGCGGCACCACGATCTCGGCCATCCGGGAGCTGGAGCGGCACGGGGTGCGGGCCGCGATCCTGGCCGCGATCGAGGCGGCGCGCGACCGCGGCCGGGAACTGGGCGGCGGATGAGGCTGGGCAGCAGATGACCTGTACCTTGCACGTGGCCTGGGATGACAGGCTGACCAGCTACGACTTCGGGCCCGGGCACCCGCTGGCACCGGTCCGGGTGGAACTGACCATGGCGCTGGCCCGCGAGCTCGGCGTGCTGACCGCCGGGGGGGTGAGCACGGCCGTGCCCGAGCCCGCCAGCCAGCAGCAGCTCGAGCTGGTGCACGACCCGGCCTACCTGGACGCGGTGCGGCTCGGCACGGCCAACCCGGCGTTCGGCCTGGGCACCCCGGACAACCCGGTCTTCCCCGGCATGCACGACGCGTCGGCGCTGGTCGCCGGGGCCACCCTGGCCGCCGCGGCCGCGGTGTGGACCGGGCAGGCCGACCACGGGGCCAACGTGGCCGGCGGGCTGCACCACGCCATGCGCCGGGCGGCCAGCGGGTTCTGCGTGTACAACGACCCGGCCATCGCGATCAGCTGGCTGCTGGCCCAGGGCGCGCAGCGCATCGCGTACGTGGACATCGACGTGCACCACGGCGACGGGGTGCAGGCCGCGTTCTACGACGACCCGCGGGTGCTCACGATCAGCCTGCACGAGCACCCGATGACCCTGTTCCCCGGCACCGGCCTGCCCCGGGAGACGGGCGGCCCGCACGCCGAGGGCATGGCGGTCAACGTGGCACTGCCCGCGGGCACCGGTGACAGCGGCTGGCTGCGCGCGTTCGACGCGGTCGTGCCGCCGCTGCTGCGCGGGTTCCGCCCGGAGATCCTGGTCAGCCAGCACGGCTGCGACAGCCACCGGCTCGACCCGCTGGCCCACCTGGAAGTGAGCGTGGACGGGCAGCGCACCGCGCATCAGCGGCTGCACCAGCTGGCGCACGAGACCGCGGGCGGCCGCTGGCTGCTCACCGGCGGCGGGGGCTACGCGCTGGTCCAGGTGGTGCCGCGGACCTGGACGCACCTGCTGGCCGAGGCGGCCGGGCGGCCGGTCGACCCGGCCAGCATGACCCCGCCGCCGTGGCGTGCCTACACCCTGGAGCGCACCGGGGTGCCCGCGCCGCAGCAGATGACCGACGGCGCACCAGCCACTTTCACCCCGTTCGACGCGGGGTATGACCCGGCCGATCCGGTGGACCGGACGGTACTGGCCACCCGGACCGCGGTCTTCCCCAGCCACGGGCTGCTGCCCGGGCTCTGACCTGCGCTCCCACCGGACCCGGCGCGGCCCGCCGGGTCCGTTGACCGGGCATTCGGCCGGGCAGCAGCGGCCGGGACGGCCCGCCGTTCCTGTGGTTTGGCACACGATTGGGACAGCAGGGCAGGGTTGCCCTTTTCTGCACAAGACTTACGCTGGGGACGGAGGTGACTGATGCGCTGAATCCGGCCCGGCGCACTCGGCTCCGCGGGGAAGAAGGAAAAACAGATGGCTGCAGGCGAGACTCCGCTCAGCGACGTCAAGTTCCTGACCGTGGCCGAAGTGGCCTCGATCATGCGCGTGTCGAAGATGACCGTCTACCGGCTGGTGCACTCAGGCGAGCTGGAGGCGATCCGGGTTGGCCGGTCCTTCCGCGTTCCCGAGCAGGCGGTGAACCGGTACCTGAAGGGCTCTTTTGTAGCGGCCAGCTGATGGGGGCAGCCCGAGGGGGCTTCACCGGGGAGGCTGCCGGACGGGTACCCTGTGTGGTTGGCGTGTGCCCAGCCGGCTGGCATCGGGCGAATACGTCGCATGCCTGGTTGCCTGTTAGCCGAGTGAGGGTGGTTTCGTGGGCTCCGTCATCAAGAAGCGACGCAAGAGGATGGCCAAGAAGAAGCACCGCAAGCTGCTGCGCAAGACGCGCGTGCAGCGGCGCAACAAGAAGTAGCCACAGCGACCGCAGGGGCAGGCTCAGCGTCGCGTGCCTGGTCGGGTAATGCTGGTCTGGTGAGTGCCAACGGCGGACCGCCCGGAGGCTCGGCCAGCCCCGATGGGGACTGGCGGGGCCGGCTGGCGGACGCGGTGGACTTCGCCCGGCGGCAGGTGACCGGCGAGGGCGAGGTCGACGAGTTCGGCTTCGACCCGGAGTTCAACACGCGGGTGCTTATCCCGGTGGCCCGGGTGCTGTACCGGCAATGGTTCCGGGTGCAGATGCACGGGCTGGAGTATGTGCCGTCCACCGGGCCCGCGCTGGTGGTGGCCAACCATTCCGGGGTGCTGCCGCTGGACGCGATCATGCTGCAGGCCGGGATGCACGACGAGCACCCGGCGCACCGCAACCTGCGGCTGCTCGGCGCCGACCTGGTGTACGAGGTGCCGGGGCTGGCCTACCTGGCCCGCCGGGCCGGCCATACCCGGGCCTGCCCGGCCAACGCGCAGCGGCTGCTGCTCGACGGCGAGCTGGTCGGCGTGTTCCCGGAGGGGTTCAAGGGCATCGGCAAGCCGTTCCGCGACCGGTACCAGCTGCGCCGGTTCGGCCGCGGCGGCTTCGTGGTCTCCGCCCTCCGGGCCCGGGTGCCGATCGTGCCGTGCGCGATCGTCGGCGCCGAGGAGATTTACCCGATGGTGGGCAACGCCAAGCCACTGGCCCGGCTGCTCGGGCTGCCGTACTTCCCGGTCACGCCGCTGTTCCCGTGGCTCGGCCCGGTCGGTGCGGTGCCGCTGCCCTCGCAGTGGATCATCGAGTTCTGCCCGCCGGTGCCGACCGACGGGTACCCGCACGGCGCGTGGAAGGACCCGGCGGTGATCGCCGAGCTGACCGCGTCGGTCCGCGGCACGATCCAGCAGAAGCTGGACGACGTGCTGGCTGAGCGCGGCCCGGCGTTCGGCTGACCGGCCCGCCCCTAGGTTGCCCGGCGGCGGCGCAGGGCGATCCCGGCGGCGATGCCACCGGCCACGGCACCCGCGGCGGCCGCAGTCGGCAGCGCGATCAGCGTGGCCTTGCGGCCCGAGCGGAAGTCGTGCACCGGCCATTGGTTGCGCCGGGCCTCGGCGCGCAGCCCGGCGTCCGGGTTGACCGCGTGCGGGTGCCCGACCAGCTCCAGCATGGGCAGGTCGTTGACGGAGTCGCTGTACGCGGAGCAGCGGGCCAGGTTCAGCCCCTCCCGCTCGGCCAGCGCGGCCACCGCCGCAGCCTTGGCCTCGCCGTGCAGCAGCCCGCCGACCAGGCGGCCGGTGTACACGCCGTCCACTGTCTCGGCCACCGTGCCCAGCGCGCCGGTCAGCCCGAGCCGCTGGGAGATGATCGTGGCCAGTTCCACCGGGGTCGCGGTGACCAGCCACACCCGCTGGCCGGCCCGCAAGTGGCCCTGGGCCAGTTCCCGGCTTCCCTCCCAGATGCGGTCGGCCATGCTGTCGTCGAAGATCTCCTCGGACAGGCGGACGATGTCGGCCACCTTGTGGCCGGCCACAAAGGCCAGCGCGGCCTGCCGGGCGAGGTCGATGTGCTCGGAGTTCTCCGCCCCGCGGACCCGGAAGTACACCTGCCCCCAGGCCATCCGGGCCAGGTCGCGCGGGCCGAACATCTTGCGCGCGGCCAGGCCGCGGGCGAAGTAGTAGATCGACGCGCCGCGCATCAGCGTGTTGTCCACGTCAAAGAAGGCACCGGCCGAGGGATCGGGCTCGGGCGGTGCCTGGGTAACGGTGGCCACCGCGGCGGATGCGGCCCCGGCGAGGGCGTCTCGCTCCTTGCGGAGGCGGCTCGGGCTGCGCAGGGTCTGCAGCTGCCTCATGGGCGCGAGTCTACAAACCACGGTGCGGGCGGGCCGGGCTGGTCAGTCATCTGGTCCGCATCATCCCGGCTCGTCGGGCACCATAGGTGGCAATGTCGATGTCGCTCCTCGCCGCGCTGGCCGGGACCGTGGCCGCCCTGGGCGGGCTGGTCCTGCTCATCCGGCTGTGCGCGCGGACGCCCAGAATGGACATGGTCGCGTGGGTGGTGGCCATGGCCGGGCTGGTCATCGCGCTAGTCGCGCAGGCCGCGGGCTACCAGCGCGGTTTCGGGCCGACCACGTTCCGGGCCGCGCAGCTCGGCGTGGCCCTGGTCACCCCGCTCGCCCTGGCCTGGGGCATGGCCGAGCTGGCCGCCAAGGGCCTGGTCGCCCGGTTCGCGGCCCGGCTCTGCCTGGCCGGCCTGTTCGTGGTGGCCAGCGTGATCCTGGCCACCGACGTGCTGAGCGCGCGGCCGTTCAGCCAGGCGTGGCCGACCGCCCGGATGCATTTCGAGTACCTGCCGCTCGGCCTGCTCGCGCTGATCGCCGTGGTCAGTGTGCTCATCGCGGTCGTGGCGCTGGCCACCGTGGGGCTGCGGACCCGGCATGATGCTGGCTGGCGCCGGGCGCTGCCAGCGGTCGCCTCGGCCGGCGTGGCCGTGCTGGCCGTCCAGGGCCTGCAGGCCAGCCTGCCGGACAACGCGGCGTACCCGGGCCTGTCCGTGGTCATCGTGGTGCTGGCCGCGCTGGCCGGGGAGCGGGCCAGCCGGCTGCCGCTGTCCACGCTGCGCGCGCCCCGGGGCCGGGCCGATGACCACGGCTGGCCGCCGCCGGGCCAGCCCGGCAACGCCGCGGACGATCCGCCCGGCCGGTATGCCGATGGCTACCGCCGCTACGACGACACCGGCGGGTTCGGGGGCGACCGGTACGGAGCCGGCGGTCATCCGGGATACCCCGGCGGCGGGTACGACACGGGCGGCTTCGGGCCGGCCACCGGTGACTTCCAGGCCGGCGAGGCGGCCGGCTACGGGCCGGACCAGTACCCGCACACCGGCCAGTTCAGCAGCTACCCGGCCGGGGAATTTGGCGGGCCGCACGGCGGTGCCGCGCCGGAACCGGTGACCGGCGCGTTCGACGCGCTCTACCGGGAGAACGCCGCGGCGGCCCGCCGCCCCGGCCCGGCCGCGGCCGACGGGCCCGGCTCGGGCGTCGAACCGGTGACCGGCATGCAGCTGGCCGCCCTGGAGGACGCGGTGCTGGAACGGGCGGCCCAGGCTGGCCCTAGCCCCGGCCCCGGAGCCACGGCTGGCGGCGGCGCCGCGGACGCACCCCTGGACACCGAACGGCTCTATGGCCAGATCGCCATCTACACGCTGCTGGAAGCGGGGGCGGCGGAATTCGACCGGCTGGCCGGTCGCGTGCTCGGCGAGGTCGCCACGGGAGAGCCGGACACGCTGGTGTACGTGGTGCACGGGGTGCCGTCCGCGCCGCTGCAGCGCATCCTCTACCAGGTCTACCGGGACCGGGCCGCGTATGACGAGCACCTGCGGCAGCCCTACGTGGCCGACTTCGACGCCCGGCTGCGGCCGCTGGTGCTGGCCACCAACGTGATCGAACTGGGCGTCCGGCAGGCCAAGGTGACCGCGCTGACCGGGCCGCTGGAGCGGGACGCCATGGCCGGGCGCTCGGGCGGCGCCGCGCCGGGCCGGGCCGCCGATGCCGGGTCCCGGCGGGCGGGGCAGGCCCCGTGATCAAGGCGAGTCATCAGATCACGCTGCTGTCCCGGCCGGGCTGCCATCTGTGCGACGCTGCCCGCGAGGTGATCGCCCGGGTCGCGGCCGACCTCGGCGTGGCCTGGTCCGAGCGGGACATCACCCGGTCCGAGGCCGACCTCCGGGAGTACTGGGACAAGATCCCGGTCACCCTCATCGACGGGGTGCAGCACGATTTCTGGAAGGTCAGCGAGAACCGCCTTCGTGCCGCGCTGACCCGCTAAGTTGACCGTCCCTTGACCGGCTGAGCAGGCCACTTGGAGCGGTACCCGGTGGCCTTTACTTTGTGCAAACGTTCACAAGAGCGTACCGTTGAGCCGAACACCGGCGGGCTCTGGGCCGCCCGCACTGCCACAGGTCGATCCCTCAGGAGCGTCGGCGCATGTCTCGCCGTGCAGTGTCCGCGAATGGTAGTCAGGGCATCCCGGAGGCGACCGTCGCCCGCCTCCCGATCTACCTGCGTGTCCTGTACGCGTTCGCGGAACAGGACATCCCCACCGTGTCCAGCGAGGAACTCGCGGCCGCGGCCGGGGTCAACTCGGCCAAGCTCCGCAAGGACCTGTCCCACCTGGGCTCTTACGGCACCCGCGGGGTCGGGTATGACGTGGAGTACCTCGTCTACCAGGTGTCACGGGAACTCGGGCTGACCCAGGACTGGCCGGTCGTCATCGTCGGGGCCGGCAACCTGGGCCGGGCGCTGGCCAACTACGGCGGCTTCGTCTCCCGCGGCTTCCGCATCGCCGCCGTGCTGGACAGCGACCCGGCCGTGGTGGGCACCGAGATCGCCGGGCACGGTGTGCTGGACGCGGCCCAGATGGAGCGGGTGGTGGCCGAGCACGGGGTGTCCATCGGGGTGATCGCCACGCCCGCGGGCACGGCGCAGACGGTCTGCGACCGGCTGGTCGCCACCGGGGTTACCAGCATCCTTAATTTCGCGCCTGTCGTCCTCAATGTGCCCAATGGCGTTGACGTGCGTAAGGTCGACCTGTCCATCGAGTTGCAGATTCTTGCCTTCCACGCGCAGCGGAGGTCTGTGGTGCGCGTTCCACAGGACGCACAGGTGGTGGGCCGATGAGCGTGCTGGTGGTCGGCCTGAGCCACAAGAGCGCCCCGCTCGGCATTCTGGAGCGGGCCGTGGTCAGCGGCGACAGCCTGGTCAAGCTGCTGCGGGACGTGTCCCAGGCACCGAATGTGGCGGGCGCGTTCATCGTGTCCACCTGCAACCGGGCTGAGGTCTACGCCGAGGTGGACAAGTTCCACGCCGGGGTGTCGGTCATCTGCGACCTGCTGGCCCGGCACTCCGGGATCCCGCACAGTGAGCTGACCCCGCACCTGTACGTGCACTACGAGGACCGCACGGTGCAGCACCTGCTCGCGGTGACCTGCGGGCTGGAATCGATGGTGGTCGGCGAGAGCCAGATCCTCGGGCAGGTCAGGCAGGCCCTGGCCGTCGCCCGTGAGCAGGGCACGCTCAGCCGCGGCCTGGGTGAGCTGGGTGCCCTGGCGCTGCGCACGGCCAAGCGGGCGCACACCGAGACCCGGATTGACCAGGCCGGCGCGAACCTGGTCAGCGTGGGCATCACAGCCGCGCGGCGGAGACTGGGCGACCCGCCGGACGCGGGGCAGCCCGGCGGCCTGCGCGGGCGGCGGGTGCTGGTGGTCGGGGCCGGGTCGATGAGCTCGCTGGCCGCCACCACCGCGGCGCGGATGGGCGCCGAGCACATCGTGGTGGCCAACCGCAGCGCGGACCGCGCCGGACGGCTGGCCGCCACGGTGGCCGGCAGCACCGCCGACCTGGCCAGCCTGGCTGGCCCGCTGGCCGCCGCTGACCTGGTCATCTCGTGCACCGGCGCGGCCGGGGTGGTGATCACCGCGGACCTGGTGTCCCGGGCCCTGCGGCAGCGGCCGCCCGGACGGCCCCTGGTCCTGCTCGACCTGGCGCTGCCCCGCGACGTGGACCCGGCCGTGGCCAGCCTGCCCGGGGTCAGCGTCGTCGGTCTCGACCGGCTGGGCGGGGCCAGCGAGCCGCAACTGGCCGGGATGGCCAGCCGGGAGCAGGACGTCGCGGCCGTCCGGGCCATCGTGGCCGAGGAATTCGCCACCCGGGCGTCCGCCGTGCAGGCGGCCCGGGTCGCGCCGACGGTGGTCGCGCTGCGGGCCAAGGCGGCGGGTGTGGTGGACGCCGAGCTGGCCCGGCTGGCCGGGCGGCTGCAGCCCGCGGATCACCGTACGCTGAGTGAAGTCGAGCGGGCCATGCGCCGGGTGGTGGATAAGCTGCTGCACGCGCCGACCGTACGGGTCAAGGAGCTGGCCGGGTCACCGGGCGGCGACTCCTATGAGGACGCGCTGCAGGTGCTGTTCGACCTCGACCCGGCGGTGGTGGCCGCGGTCACCGTGGCGGACACGGCCACGGTCAACCCCGACAGCACCGGAGAGGATGCATCGTGAGCAGGCCGCCGCTGCGGCTCGGGACCCGCAAGAGCCCGATGGCCATGACCCAGGCAGGGCAGGTGGCCAGGCTGATCAGCGAGCGTACCGGGACTGCCGTGGAGCTGGTCGGGCTGACCACCTTTGGCGACGTCACCCGGGCCGAGCTGGCGCAGATCGGCGGCACCGGGGTGTTCGTCA
>Ga0070715_10000350_pt1 | contig 11555 bp, 20 predicted proteins | sample LARL111metaG_FD_71394 | JGI IMG/M metagenome (GOLD analysis project Ga0070715, IMG submission 71394) | Corn, switchgrass and miscanthus rhizosphere microbial communities from Kellogg Biological Station, Michigan, USA - LAR L11-1 metaG | ecosystem: Host-associated > Plants > Roots > Rhizosphere ... | reverse complement strand
CGTCATGAACGCGCTGCAACGCGCGAACGCCAGCCGGAGCGCGCTCACACAGATCGTGCAGCGAGCTCAGCAGGGGCACCCGCAGGCCACGCACATCGTGCGAGCGTTGCAGCGGCCCGCGCAGCGCTTTGCGCCGCCGGCGTTCCCGTTTCGTGCGCCGCCCAGCGTGAGTCAATTCAGCTCGTTTGCTCGTTCGTTCGCGTGAACGCCATGAGCAACCGATTTCCGCCTCCGCACTCCGCGCTCCATGAGGGCTTGCGGATGTACGTTCCGGGCCCGCGCAACGTGAGCCCGCCGGGCGGCTCCGCGCCTGCGGGCGCGCCTGTCGGTGACATGGGCGCGCAATACGGCATTCAACAGGGCGCGATCTGGGGCGCCGGCGACGTCGTTCCGCGCCAGCTCGTGGACACGCGCAAAGCGGACTCGCTGTGGCGCTTCTCGATTTTCGGTGCGGTGCTGGTGACCATCTCCTACGGCACGAGCAAGAACCGTCCGATCGTAGACCTGCTGGCGCCAGTGGTGCTCACCATTCCCGGCCAGTTCACCGCGACGGCGCGGCCGCTCACCGACGAGGGCGCCAGCGCGGTGGTCACACTTACGGAAGCGACCGCCGGCGGCATCAGTCAAGCGCGCAAGATCGTAGTCCGCGGAGGCGCGGACGTTGCCCTGGACGACGGCGCCGTCCGATACTTCGCGCTGACAGCTTCGACGCTCACCATTGGGGGCGTTGCCGCCGTCGTGCCCGCGTGTAGTTCAGTGCCGCTCGTCGCGGGGAGTGTCCTCACGGCCGGCAGCGGCTTCCAGGAGTTCGAAGCATGAGCAGTCTCGAAAAAGACATCGAGCGCGCCCTCGCGCGCAAAAAGAAGGCTGGCAAGAAGAAGGCCAAGAAGAAGAAGGCCAAGCGCCGAGGGAAGCGCAGGGCAAAAGCCACTGTGCGTGTGGTGCACGTCCACCACCGGCCCAAGGCGAAGAAGCGCGCCAAGAAGAAGGCAAAGAAGCGCGCCAAGAAGAAGACGGCAAAGCGCAAGGCCAAGGGACGCAAGGGGCCCAAGCCCGGCTCGCGAGCGTGGGTCAAGAAGATGGCTCGAGCTCGAGCGAAGGCGGCGCGCAAGCGCTGACCCCACCATGGCCCAGGACGCTGGAAAGCCGCGCCTACCCTCTGCACTAGAAATGGTGCTGCGGCGGCTTTCCATCGTCGATGGGCACCGGCTCGGCTGCGGCTGCCCGGCGTGCGTGCGCGAGGGCGACGCGCGCAAGGTCGATCCGCCGTTCGTGATGCTCGCGCTGCAGGTGTCCGATGGGTGAAGTTGCGCGCACCGCAACGCCGCTCACGCGCGCCGAGATGGCGGCGCTGTTCGTGCCGGCGTACGTCGAGCGCTTCGGTGTCGAGCCGGACCGCGACCGCGCGGAGCTCCTGCTCGCGCTGGCGTTCAACGAGAACGCCAACGGCAGCGCGATCATTGACTTCAACTGGGGCAACGTCTCGGTCACGCCCAGCGATTCGGTCAACTACTGGCGGCCGCCGTGGTTCGACTTGGCCGAGGTCGAGGCGATGCCGGATGGCGCAAAAAAGACGCGCCTGCTCGACGTGCATCAGCGCATGGTCGACGGCAACGCGCCGTCGGCGTTCTTGGCGCTGCCGTCGCACGCCGCAGGCCTGCAACGCTGGCTCGGCGAGCTCGAGCGCCGGCCGAGCGTGCTGGATGCGGCAAGCTCCGGCGACGCGGACGCCTTCGCGCAGCAGATTTTTGCGACGCGCTATTGCACCGATCCGGAGTGCCGCGACGCGGGGCCGAGCTACGGCAAGCTACGCGACGAAATCCGGGCCGCCGGCTACTTCGCAGGACTAAAAAAAAAGTCAGCTCCACCGGAAGCAGTTCCGGTGGAGCTGGCGTTGTCGTTCTGGTGCTGGGGGCTGCTGCTGCGGCGGCGTATTTCTGGAATCGCGGACGCCGGCGGCGCCGCACAGTCGCTTTCGGGTGAGCCATGAAGCCGCGAGCGAACGTGCTGGCGCGTGATCTTCACGCGGGCCAAGTGGGCGCGCCCGCGCCGGCTGGCTTCGCGCAGGTGTTCCCGGGCTGGAACGTCTGGGACGTTTGGCAGTCGCAAGATCCGGTTGAGGGCATCGGCGACGCCGTGCTCAACGCCGGCGTGCCGCTCGAGCGCCAGCTACGAATCTGGGTCGAGGATTGGCTACGCGAGCACGCGCCCACGGCTGCCGTCGCCGACACGGCCAACCCGTTCGCGCTGAAAGGCTCGCAGGTCGAGATCATTCCGTCCGCGGGCGGGCTCGAGCTCCTGCAGACGCGCGCCGACGTGCCCGGCCTCGCGGGCGCAATGCAGCTCGGCAAAGAAGGCAGCCAAGGCGTGAAACGCACCGTGCGGTTTTTCAATCGCGGTGCGGAGACGGCAGCGGCTTGGCCGCATGACGAGAATTATTTGCTCGAGTCGGTGTTTCAGCCGAGCACGGCAAACCCGATCACGAACGGTGCGGCGCCTACGTCGCTCGCCGGCGCCGCGTCCGGCGCTGCCGACACGATCGGCAGCACGCTCAAAATCGTTGCCATCGTGGCAGGAGTCGGAATCGGCGCCTTGCTGCTGGTGCAGGTTCTCCAAGCAAGAAAGCAGGTCGCCGCATGAGTCAACAGCTCCAACAGTGGTGCGAAAAGCTGAAACGGGAAGTCACCGAGGGCGCCGCGATGGCGCGTCGGATTCGCCTGATGATCGTGGGCGAGGGAACCGTCTTCGAGACGTGGGAACCCGTGTCCGATCTCGACCCGGCGCAATTCGCCAGCGACGCCGAACAGCTGATCGCGGCTCTGATCGTCGAGCTGCCCAAGCGGCGCGTGCAGCTCGTGTTTCAGGCGGAAGATGCAGGCGGAGCGACGGTCGCGAACGTGCTGCGCACCGTGACGGGCCAGAACGCACAAGCGCAGGATTTGGGCACGCAGAACGGCGCCAAGGCGCTCGCCGACGCGATGACGGCTGTTGGAAAGCTCATGGAGCACACGCTCCAGCAGGCTTCGAAAATGCTCGAGATGCAGGCGGCGCGCATCGACAGGCAAGACGAAACGCTGGGCGAGTTTCACGACCTATTCATGGCCATCCGCAAGGCCGAGCTCGAGACGACGGAGCAAGAAAGCGCCGCCTCGAAGATCATGATGGAACAGGTGCAGCAGGCCGGCCCCATGCTGATGGCGATGCTGCAGCACTGGGCGACGAGCGCGCCGAAACAAGGTCTAGGCGGCGCAGTTGCCGCCGCAGCAAACGCAGCAACCAACGGAGCAAAAGCATCATGACGAGTCTTCCTATTCGCTACTCGCCTTCTGGCGCGGTGATCAACAACAACGACGGCGGCGGCCTGGTGCCCGGTTCGGGCATGCGCCTCCGCCTCACGGAGGCCATGAGCACGATGGGCGGATCGCTCGCCGTGCCGGTCGCGGCCGCGGTGATCAGCGCCGCGGGCTTCGGTGATCCGGCCGCCGTGGTGCTGACGCTCGACCTGCCGAAAGAGGGCTTGAAGTACCGCGCCAAGCTCTCGCTCGACCTGGTCAACACGACGACCAACATTGCGGCCGAAGTCGTGCTCTATCTGGACACGTCGATTGACGGCGGCACGACGTACACCAACCGGGCCAAGTCCGGTCACTTGGTCAAGTCGGGCTCCACGTCGCAGGTGGCGCCGGTCGGCAACGCGCGGAGCGCCGACGTCTATTTGCCCCTCACGCTCGGCAGCGATTTGGGCATCGACGACGCGACGCCAACCGCAAACATCAAGCTGCGGGCACGCGCAAACCTGCCGCTCGGCACGTTGGGTGACGTGGTCGTGAGCTCGTTGGCTGCGTCCGGCGGAACGTCGGTCACCGGCCTGAACGGCACGATCCATCTCGAGTTGGAGGAATGTTTCTGATGGACCAGCAAGAGAATCCGGACACGGCGCCGCCGGTCGAACCCGACACGTCGGCGGAGCCGCGCGAGTCGGAGTCTCTTGCAACGGCACCGGCGTCGACCGTTGCGGAGCCGGTGCTGCTCGAGAATCCGCACGCCGTTGCGGCGGCCCCCAGCGAAAGCATGGAGGGCGTCGTGACGGTGGAAGCGAGCGAGCGCGAGGCTTTCACGATCGAAACGCGCGACGTTGGCGACGCCGGCGCCGAGCTCGGGCTCGAGCCGGTGACGACCGAGCCCACGTTGCTCGAAAATCCAAACGAACCGACGCCGGCGCCCAGCGAAGGCTCGGCCGACGTCGTCACGCTGGAGGCCTCGACGCCGGCGCCGAGCCCCGAGAAACCAGCGACGCCGGCGCCGAGCTCGAGCAGCGCGACACCAAGCCCGGCAGTACCACGAGTGCCGCCGGCGGTGCGTGCGCTGCCGCGTCGGCCTCGGCTGCGCGCGACGTTCGCTTACGACGTCTCCGACGCTCTCACGGTCGAACTGGCGCTGATGGACGAACGGCGCGACCTCATCCACCGATTTGCCATGAACGTGCAGGAGGGTGGCGCCATCGCTCGCATTTTCGAGGCGTTGCTTGGCGTCGCGATGCAGGCGGCCGCGGCCGCCGGCGTGTTTGGCGGTCGAGTTGAAAGGTAAGGCGCGGTGACCCAATTCCTACAGCTAAGAAGCTCTAACAGCGGCGCCCCGTTCGTTGGTGAGAACCAACTGGACACCTTGCTGTGGGATACGGTGCAGCGCGCCTGGTTCGTGGGGCCCGGCGGTGGCGGTGGCGCAGTGTCGAGCGTCTTTGGCCGCGTCGGGGCCGTGCTTGCGGCAACGGGAGACTACGACAGCGATCAGATCGACAACGTGTCAACGGTGTCCGGAGCGAGCGTGTCGGATGCGCTCGAGACGCTAGCGTTGTCGGCGGGTGCGGTGGCGAGCGTATTCGGGCGCGATGGCGTCGTGACCGCGCAGCTGAACGACTACGCGGCTTCGCAGGTGAGCAACGACTCGAGCGTGCTGGGCGCGACTGTCAAAGCGGCCCTGAACACCCTGCTGGGCGCGATCGTGACGCCTGCCGTGGCGAGCGTGTTTGGTCGCGTCGGTGCAATCGTCGCGACCGCCAACGACTACGCGGCTTCGCAGGTGAGCAACGACTCGAGCGTGACGGGCGCGACCGTCAAAGCCGCGCTCAATACGCTCTTGGGAGCGATTCCATCGGTGCCGGTGTCGAGTGTGTTTGGTCGCATCGGCGCGGTGGTCGCAGCCGCCAACGACTACGCGGCTTCGCAGGTGAGCAACGACTCGAGCGTAACAGGCGCGACCGTCAAAGCCGCGCTGAACGCTCTGCTGGGTGCGATTCCGACGGTGCCGGTGTCAAGCGTGTTTGGTCGCATCGGCGCAGTGGTTGCGGCCGCCAACGACTACGCGGCGTCGCAGGTGAGCAACGACTCGAGCGTGACGGGCGCGACCGTCAAAGACGCGCTGCAAAACGTCGCAGCCACGCAGGGCTACCAGGCGCCGTCGACTGCGGCCGGAGCGGCGCCGGCAATCAACTTTGCGACGAACCGCTATTGCGTGTGGACGCTTTCGGTAAACGGGGTCCCGACTTTCACGATGCCGGTGGGCTACGAGTGTTATCTCGAGCTCGCGCAGAGCGGCGCCGGCGCGTTCACAGTGACGTGGCCCGCAAATGTCGATTGGACCGACAATCTACCGCCGATCCTGACGACGACGACGGGCAAGCACGACCTCATCAAATTCGTCTCGAACGGCACGCGGCTCCGCGGCTTCGCGGTGCTGATGGATTTCTGAGATGAGCAGCTGCCCGAGGCCTGAACGAGTCCGCGGCTTCAACCTACCGCCGGACGTGCTCTGTCGGCGGCGAGCGTTCGGGAAAAACCTGCCGAGCGGGCAGCCGCTCAGCGGCGGCGACAAGACGCTTCCGAGCGGTCGCACGTTGGTGGGAGGAAACACGCGCCTCGTTCCCACCGGGCGACCGTTCCCGCTGTTCGTCTATGGCTCGCTGTTGGACGTCTGCCAGGGCACCAACCTCGCGTTTGCGAACGACGTCCCGAACGTCATCAACTACGCGCAGGGCGTCACCACAGACCCGGTCAGCGGGGACGTCTACGTTGTTTACTACCGCAGCACCGGCGGCCTGATTTGCGTCGCGAAGCAGACCGCGGGCGTGGGTGCGTTCGTCACCACTGTTGGCACGGCAACGGCCGTCGGACTCACCGACGAGCACGTGATGATCGCGTGTGCCGTCGACAGCACCGGGAGGCTGATTGTCGCCTGGGGCATGCACTCCGATCAGATGAATTTTTGGCGCGCGCCGAACCCTGGCGACACGCTGATCACTGATGCCACGAAGCTAGTAAGCCCCACAGGCGCGGGACCCGGTCCAGGGACGGGGCTTGTCACGGGCAACACTGCAGCGGAAGCAAACGCCACCTACCCGTTTTTCCTGACGTACAGCGACGGGCAGATCGCCTTTCTCTGGCGGACTGGCGGGAGCTCCCTCGGCAACCAAGCGCTCTACAACATCAACGGCACGACGATCACTAGCGTCTCGTTGAACTTCCTGCTGGGCGTTCCGACCGGCGCGAGCTTCTATCTCAATACGCCGGTGCTCGAACCCGCAAACGGCGCGCACCCGGACCGGCTCTGGTTGTCATTCCAGATTCGCGACGCCGTCAGCCCCAGCACCGCGCACGACCTGTGGGTGATTTACTCCGACGACCGCGGTGTTACCTGGCACTCGTTCAACGGGACAGCGATGACGCTGCCGATGGACCCAACCAACATTGGCGCAGCGCTCGCCTATGCAATTCCCTCGGGCACGCTGAGCTACGACCCGATCCAAGGAATGGCGGTCGAGCTCGACGGCACGCCTATTGTCGTGGAGTACCACGGGACGACGGTTTCCACTTTTGCGCAGCTCTACGCGCATCGCTGCAAGGCTGACGGAACGGTCATCACCGCGCAGATCTCGAATTGGCAGGTCAGCGACAACTACGACTTTATTTCGCGCCCTACGGCAGTCGCACGTCAGGGGCAGATCATCGCGTTTTTTGGAGCGCGCACGACCGTCGACAACATCGGCAAAATCACGGCGCTCGTCGCGAGCGGCGCGGCGTTCGAGGAGACGTATCAGCAGACCGTCGTGTTTGTGAATGGATGGAACAACTCAAAGCAGGCCAGCGTCCCGTTCAACTTTCAGGCGTGGCAGAAGTCGAAGAAGCTGCAGCTGCTGCACATTCGCGCGGGCACGAGCGGCACCACGGTCGCGAACGGCCCCTATTTGCTCGACACGACAATCAGCGAGGCAGGTCCGCCGGCGGTCCAGACGCCGCTTCAAATTGCCGGAGCGCTGACGTACTGGCACGACGCGGTCAACTACACCGCCGGCAACTGGCCCGACCTCTCTGGAAACGGGATAGCCGGCATTCAGGCGACGGCGTCAAAGCAGCCGAGCTTTAACGCCGCTCAGATCAACGGTTTGCCGTCTGTGCATGCTGATGGTGTCGACGACGATCTCGTGCTGACTGTCCCGCTGGTACCACCAGGCACGACGCCCTTTTTCCGCTTCGTCATTGCGCGGCTCAACACCTACACGCTCAACCGGCAAATGATTGGGCAGGGCGTCGGAGCGTTGATCCTGAATCCCTCGAGTCCCACGATTCGGCTCAACGACAGCGTTGCAAACCTGGGCGTGAACACGATCGTGGGCCAGTTCCTGGTGATGATTTCGCAGCAGCAGAACACGACGGCTGATTATTTTCAGATCGGGATCAACCGCGCGACGGGGGTTTCGCCGGGCAACCTGGCGCAGGGCACCACCACGCTATTTTCGGGCACGCCAACGACGTTGTTTTGCGCGGCGGACATTGCGGAAGAGTGGGCCCTGCAGGGCGCAGCGATGACGTTTGACCAGGTGGGCAAGATGATCCGCTACGCCGTGAACAAGTACGGGCCCACCATCATGGGGACATTCTAAAATGGAAAACAGCGGCAAAATTCTGGACGTCGAGGGTAACGAGCTCGCAGTCGGTGACTCCGTGCTGTTGGAATGCACGGTGTCGCAGCTTCTGCCGCTCGAAGACGGGTTGAACCTGCGGGTGCTCGTCAAGAGCTCAGATGGCACGCAGCTCCAAATTGCTCTCAGCGCGGAGCACGTTCGGAAGGCAACGTGACTCGCGACGAGCTCCGGCAATCGGTGGTTTTCGCGGCTCGCTTCGAGCTGTACAACCAGCGGTTCAAGCTGCGCAGCACCGGCGCGGAGCTCGTGCACCCGGTCGCCATCGTGAACGACCGTGTGCCCACCGACTGGCAGCCGATCGAGAACCCCGCGCGGATTCGCGAGTATTGGGCCGACGTGCTGCCGCCGGGCACGCCGGCGCAGGATTACCCGAAAGAGTGGTGTGGGGCGCTGTGCTTGTTCTCGCTGCACCGCGCCGAGCTTGGGCTAGACGTGTTTTGGTTGGGCGGTTTTTTGGCACGCCGTTGTCGGCTGCTGGAAGCGCACCAGGTGCCGCAACCGGGCGACATGGCTTTTTTCGAGCGCTACCAGCACCACGCGATTGTGGAAGCGGCGGACGCGCAGCGGCGCACGTTCGACAGCATCGACGGGAACCAAGGCCCCGGCATCCTCCGCCACACGTCGCGGCCGTTCTCGGCGGTCCGAGGCTTCTACAGCATCGATCCATTGCTCGACGCAAAGGAGGCTGGGCATGGGACCGCAGAGTAAAGAGGCCGTGTGCGATGCGATCGGTCATTTGATCGACGCGGTGCAGGGCGTCGAGGGCACGCTTGGGCGTATCGAGCGGATGCTGAAGCGCCGAGAGGAAGTGGAAAACGAGCAACTGCAGCAGGTCAATCGGCGCGTGACCGTGCTCGAGCGATGGAGAGCCAATGGCGGAAAACCGTCCCCGGCCTAGCGGAAATCCGCTCGACGACGCACGGAGCGCACTGCAGGGGCTTCGCGCGGCGTCCGACTGGAACGAGGCAACGCCGGTCGTGCACGTGAACGTCCAGCAGGCAGCCGCCGCGCGCCGCAGCACGCCCCCGCCGCCGCGTGAAGGCGTCGTTGTGCTGGTGCTGGGCATCGTCAAGCAGGGCGTCTCGCGCATGCCACCGCTCGGCGTCGTCTTGATTTTCGGGATGTTGATTTTGGCTTGGGCTTATTTGGCGGTGCACGGCAAAGCGCCCGTGCCCTGAAAGGCAGCAGAGAAAATGAAAGTGCGTCTATCCCCATCCGGACCGGTGATCGCAAACGAGGAAGGCGGCGAGCTCGCGCCCGGCGCGGGCATGATGCTTCGCCTTGCGGAGGGTTACACCCATATCGGCGGCAGCCTCGCCATCACGCAAACGCCCCAGACGTTGGGAACGGTCCTGAACGGCGGAACGGTGCTTGTGGAGACGCTGCCCGAGCCGTCGCCAGATTTGAGGTACCGCGCCAGCCTGACGATCGATGTGGACAATAGCAGCACGTCAACGGCGGCCGACGTCGTGCTGTTCATTGACACGAGCGTGGACGGCGCCAGCTGGGTCAACCAAGTCAGCAACACGCACGCAGTCGGCGCTGGCTCGGGCGTGGACGGTGATCAATTTACAGGCATGCACTGCCGGCTGGACATGACCATGCGGCTCGGGAGCGACCTCACCGGCGGCATGCCTGTGGGCTCACCGTCGCTGCGCGTGCGCGGTCGCATTGCGCAGGTCGGCGAAGTCGTCGGCGCCGAGGTGGACAGTCGCGCGAGCTCGGGGCCGTACAACGAGTTCGTGGGGACCTGTCTGCTGCAGCTGTCCGAGCATTTTTAGGAGAGATTTGAATCTCCCGGCGATGGATGTAGTCTAAGATCGAGACGGCCCCGGCAGCGCGCAAACGCTCCGGAGCCAGGCCACGAACGGAAAGGGTTCGCGACATGTCAAACATACCATGGGAGAGGCTCGAAGCGTTGCCGACGCTCGAGCAACGAAACGCGCGGTACATCCGCAGGGTGATGGCGCTTTGTAACGGCGACGTCACTGCGGCCGCGCTGGTGCTGAAGGTTGGGCGGGCGACGCTGTACCGCAAGGTGCGCGAGTTGCAGCTCGAGACGCAAGGCGTGCGCAGGGAACGCGAGCGCCTGCAGGCCGCGCTGGAAATGGAGGCGCGCTATGGAGCCCGCTAGCCGTTGCGTGTGGCTGGTGCTGCTGCTGCTGGTCGGTTGCGGGGGCGCCCCCTTCGAGGCCAGCAGCCTCGCCGGCAGCCCGCTTGCCGGCGCTCCAAGCAGCGCCGGCGCGCAGTCTGCCGGCGAGTCAACTGGCCTCTCAGGGGGCGCAGGTGCGGCGGGAAACGTAGCAGCAGGAGGGAGCACTTCGGAAATCCCGGATGCTCCTGGCGGCGCCGGCGGCGCCGAGCTCGGCGGAGTGGGCGTGGATAGTGGAGGCGCGCCGACTCTCCACTTTCCGTGCGACACGAAAGTATGGAAGGCCAGCGCCTTCGCGAGCGAAAAGAGTCAGCCGGCTCTTGCCCTCGATGGCGACGCATCAACGCGCTGGACGAGCGGCACCGAGCGCGAGCCGGGGCAGTGGTTCGCGCTCGAGCTCGGCGCCGGCGTCGTGCTCGAGCAGCTGCAATTCCGGACGCCTGCAACGCCTTCGGACCTTCCAAGCTCGCTCGAGCTCGAGCTTGACGGGCAGCCGGTCGACGCGGCCGCGACGTCGCCCGAGCGCGGTTTGCTGGTGCTGACGTTCACGCCGCGGGCGGTGAGCTCGGTGCGGCTGGTGCTGACGAGCTCGGCGCCGCTGTGGTGGTCTATCGCGGAAATTGCGGGGGTCTGCCAATGAACCGCGACCAGCACGAAGCGACGCGCGAGCGTGAAGCGGCAGAGGCCAAATGGCTGCGCGCCTATGGCTGGGCCGAGAGCGGCAAACTCTGGACGCACGCGCGAGCTCCGAACATTCGAGAGGCGTACAGCCGGCGCGACGCGATCACGATCACAGAGGCCGAGCCGCTGCGTTATGGCGTCGTCCGCCTGGGGCGTGCGCTATGAACTGCGGGCAGTGCCGCAAGCCGTTGAAGGTCGGCGAAGATCTGAAGCTGCAGAGCGAGGCCGTGAGCTTCCGCACCGGGAACGGCGTCGACATCACGGTCCACTTTTGCTCGCTCCAGTGCGTCTGGTGGGGCGGCGTGAAGTACAGCAAGAGCATCAACCCCGGGGCGCCGACAACAAAGCGCACGTTCAAATCGCTTTATCCGGGGGCGGTCGAATGAAGCCGCGCACCGTGGCGCAGATGCATGAAGCCGAGGAAGCGCGGCACGAGCTCGTGAGAGAAAAGCGGCGTCGCGTCGACACGCTGCGCGTCACGCACGAACGACTGCAACGCGAGCTCCGAGCACTTGACGAAACCTCAAGTGCGTTGCGCTCGCCGGTCGCGATTGAGGCCATGCGGATCGAGCTCGCGCGGGTGACGGCCGAGCTGCGAGCGGCTACCCGGGACCTCATCGGTAGCATTTGACCCACCCTTGGGGTGTTGGAGACCCACCACCACAAGACCGGGAAAAGCGCGGAGAAATGCGGCCCGAGATCCGGACGACTTGACGGGAGCCGTCCGGGTCGACTTCCATCGCT
>Ga0070715_10000349_pt1 | contig 11566 bp, 16 predicted proteins | sample LARL111metaG_FD_71394 | JGI IMG/M metagenome (GOLD analysis project Ga0070715, IMG submission 71394) | Corn, switchgrass and miscanthus rhizosphere microbial communities from Kellogg Biological Station, Michigan, USA - LAR L11-1 metaG | ecosystem: Host-associated > Plants > Roots > Rhizosphere ... | reverse complement strand
CTGGACTAATCCGCGCTTGAGGATTCGCCCGGGGCGTTGCTCGTCGAATCGCTCCTTTCCTCCCTACGGAACTCGTCGCCACAGCTCGCGACACCCTAACCAAACCTAACCAAACATAACCGTGCTAACCCTCCAAAAGTGAGCGCGAGGCGACACCACTCACGCAGTCTCGATAGCTATGAAGCGCGGCTTTCTCGCCGTACCATGATCGCCATGCGCCAGATTGGGCTGCCACGATTTCGCCAGTTGGCACCAAAAGCGGTTCAGATATTGGCTCTCGTCCTTCAAGTAAAAGCGACCCCTTTCAAGAAAGCAAAGCTTGTCGATTTCGATGCGTTCACTCGTCGTATGGGTGAAGGTTAACACCCGATGAATGAAATCAGCGCGGGCAGGGTCTATGGGGCGACGGAAAACGCGGTGAGCACGATCACCGAAGGCTTGGGTCTGGAAGCCGTGGACAAGGTGCGCGTGACCGGTATTTCACGCACTGACTGCAGCTCGGATTTGAGTCTCCAATTAATTACTGACTGGCTATTGGAAAAGTAACAGTGGCTAAGTAAAGTTCGGCGAATCTTCGCGCGCTCATGATCCCAAAACATTACGCATTGCGACAGCGATTTGCTCCACGTGGGTTTCCAGCGCGAAGTGTCCAGTATCTAAGAACTCGACGGTCGCGTTAGGGTTATCGCGTCGAAAGGCCTCGGCCCCTGCCGAACACTTCGACCTTCTGCGCGTCGATGGAGAAGTAATCACATGAGTAAAGCACAACGCTATCCCGCTCATCCTGGCGGCTCTCCTGGCCCTTGGGATTATTGTTATCGGTTGTTTCTACCTTCTATCTCCTGAGCGAATCTCAGGAACATTTGGGCTGAAACCGCCTGCATCCGATGCTGACACTCGCGCCTGGCTACGTCCTAAAGGAAATCGGGACATCGCAGCTGGATTGATCGTGCTGGCCATGATGCTGACCGCGGATGGGCATTTGGTAGGCATCGCTCTACTCGTTGAAGCCATCATCCCTCTTGGCGACATGTCAATCGTTCTGGGGTCGGGCGGGTCGAAGTCGCGAGCGTTCTCCATTCATGGCGTAACCTGCGCGGTGATGCTTATCGTCGGCCTCTTGTTGATCCATGCCATTTGAAGAGAAATGCCTGTGACGGTTCTTGTTAAGTATTGAGCGTCAGATCGCGATCAGCCGGAATAGTCGGTCTATTGATCTTCGAAGCCGACATCCATGCGCTCTTCGCCGAATAGGCGAGCACGTATGCGCGCTACTGCGGCTGATGCCATTCGGCTCAAGCCATTAAAGGATGCACATAAGATATACTGCCAGATCATAAGGTTGGGACAGCACTCGCCGGAAGACACGCCGGCAGTTTCTGGCGGTGGCGCACTCGGTTCGGCTTTCGCCTTGAAATCGTTATCCGGTCCGGTTCAGCAGAGTAGGGCTGCGGCTTTGGAGGGTTGATGAAACGCGTCCTGTTTGTCGGTTTTGATCCTACGACGGTGGACTTTTCGGACCCGGCGTTGCCACCGGGCATGACCGCGGAGAAGATCCACGCTGGGGTCAAACTCGCGCTGGCAGATTTCGCAGGGCGGGGCTGGCATGCCCAGAACTGCTTCATCAGACCCGACGAGACCGCAATTCCGACGATTGAACGCTTCCTGGTCGGCGACATCTACGACTGTGTAGTGATCGGCGCAGGTGTCCGCCTCCCTCGCAATGGGCTACTACTGTTTGAAGCGGTGGTCAACGCCGTCCATCGTATGGCGCCTCAAGCGGCCATCGCCTTCAACACGCACCCTGAAGATAGCGGTGAGGCAGCGGCCCGCTGGATATGACGTCCGTTCGCGACTGGGCCCTCCGGGGGGTTATGGAAAACGGGCGGCCACTGCACTCGCCATGTCGGTCGCGACCAAGGACACGGACTCTGACCTGCTACTGTACGCGCACATCCGTGATCGAAGAGGTAGACCGCATCAGCGCCCACTAATCGTGGTTTGCCCTACCTCAATCAGATATCCCTCAGGGTCACGCATGTAGCAACGAATCTCACTCTCTCATGGTTTTTTGGCTCGGTAAGGAATTCGGCTCCTTTGCTACCGCAATCTCTGTAACTTCAGCGACACGGCGAACCTCGACGAAGGTGCCATGTGGCCCGTCGCCTTCGCGCTGAAGGAGTTGACCGCCACCGAAGAGGTAAAGATCGGCGCGCTCGTGAAGAAAGCGATGAGGTGAGGACCGGGTACGTTGAGGCGCATCACGAAAACACTTTTAAGTGTTGTCAGTCCGCTCGCCACTGACGAGTCCGCCCCAGGACCACTTCGGAATGTGCAAGCCTGCAGGCACATCCTCAGCCGAGTCATGGTAACGATTCATCGTGGTCGTGGTGGCCCACGCGAAGTAATCGTGCAGCACGCGTCGGATTCGCTCGTCGCCGGCAAGGTCGACATCTTCGAGCGCCTGATCGAAACAGGCGATCGCCCGCTGGTCCATGTCTTCATGAGGGCCGTTGCCGCTGTGAATGCGCACGACCGACGTCTCATCACCGAATTGGTCGGAGTACCTTGTTGGCCCGCCGAGCGCCTCCGCCCAGTACGCAGCAAGGCGCTCAGTGTGCTGCGGATGGTATCCGTGGCTGAACGCATGGCTAACCACTTCGTCCTCGAGCACCCGAGTGTGCCACGCGTGTGCCAATCTGAGCAGCCCGGCGATGCCACCGGCCGCTTCATAGATCGTTTGTAAGTTTTCAGTGTCCATTTGTCGAATTATGCAACATCTTGGCAGAAGCGAAGACAAGCCATAAGGCGCTGGCGTTCTATACCGATGTGCTTGGCTTAAAGAAGAGCAAGGAAATTCCGATGGGCGAATTCAAATGGCTTACAGTTGTCTCGCCCGATAGGCATCCTGATATCGAACTTGCGTTCGAGCCGAACGCGAATCCCGCCACAAAGACTTATCAGGAGGCCCTCTTCAAACAGGGTATTCCGTTTACGGCCTTCGAAGTGGAGGAAATTGATTCAGAAACGCAGCGCCTGAAGAAAGAGAGTGAAGTTTACGATGGATCCGACGGATGCCGGCCCGGTAGAGTGCTATTTTTTCAGACACGTGCGGGAATTTGATTCAGATATACCAATCGCCGCGAGAGAAGCCGTGCGATGATTGAAGAAAACATGGCCAAGAAACCTGAGCGGTGCAGGGAATCGCGTTCTACACGCTCGGCCCGCTCACTAAGGTTTTTTGTCTATTCACCTTCTGGGGTGGAGACGGCTATCGATTCTGTCCGTCAATTCCCAAATGCTTGGTGGTGTTCTCCGTCACACTGTAACTCGAAGGAGTGATTCGGGTCGTATCCGGCGGGCGGAGTTCCAGCGGATTCGTATCTGGCTGTAAAGCCGGTTCTGTCGGTAAAGCGGGTTGGGCAGCCCGTCTCACGACTTCCGCCAGCTTCTTGCTGACGAACACTCCGTTAACAATCAGTGCTAACCCGACGAAGATTGGTATTAAGCCGGCGATCCACAATCGGCTCAGGATTTCCGCGGCGGCAGGCGAAACGTTGCCGCTCAAGATGATGCCATTCATCAAAACGAGAAGGACAATTGAAAGTCCAAGACCGGCGCTGCCAGTGATCACGCCCGCTTTGATTTCGTTGTAACGGCGAACCTCAGGCGTGATGCCGCGCCGATGGTCTAACTCCTCTTTCCGTCTCTTGCTCTCCGCGTCCGAACGCGCAATCTCGGCAAACCAGGGTGTGTTCGAGTCTCGCTGCAGACTCGGGTCGCGAGTGTCGAGGGCTTGTTTCACGGTATACAGGTTTGAGCCGCACGCCGTACAGAATTTCAAATGCTCGTCTTGAGTAGAGCCGCATCGTGGACAAAACATAGAAATGCTCCAATTCTTAGTTCGGTTGCGCTAAACGTTAGCCGCTAAAATTGCTTATGAAAATAACGACCTCTTGCCAGCATGTACGGGAAATCTCCGCAGTATGTTCGCAATTCAAGGCAGGTCTCAAGTCCCCCAGATCAATTGTTAGATTCGTTCGTTGACCGTTCTTAGTCGCCGAGCCGATGAATCGTTCCAGCAGCGGGTTTGGGAGAATGAAGAAAAGTGGCACAGCCACATATAAAATCAAGCTCGCTTTCGTGCTCCAACCCGCTGCTTGAACGACGTATCGGCGCGGCAACCAGAGCGGTCAGCGCGAACGAATCTAATAACTAATCTGATGGCTGGCAACCGCCTTGGAAGTGTCATATCAGGAACTGATTCCGAGTTCGATGTCACATTCACCGGGTCAATCCCGTCTTACAATTGAAGGCGGCGCGGCAATTACACTCAACCTTCGTTTCAATCAATCAAGTTGCGAGACACGCGGTCCGCGCTCCGGTTCAACGATTTGTTCGACGCCGCCGTTCGCTGCAGCGCATCGTTGGACGCAAAGCTGCTGCTACTCGGCATCATCTAAAATCCTTTTCAAATCCATGAAGTTAAAGGAGTCATAATTCCAAAACACGATATGAGTGAACAGCTCGATGCACAAGTCCGCCAGTGAGTGCGCCGGATCGAAGAGGTCGTCGGCCAATTCTCCCATCTTAGTGACGCTCTGCGTTACTTCCGTATCCTCGTCGTTTGAGAAGAACCGATGTTCGATGCCGGCTTGGCGTGCGCGCACCCAGAGTGAGTGCGCTTGCCTGAATGTGTAGTGCGTCTCCAAATCGTGGGCGTGAGCGTTTCGGATTCGCGCGATCTCGGAAATGATGGATTTAATATTGGTTGAAATCAGCCCGCATGTGGCGACTGCCTCCACCTTACGCCAGAATGGCATACGTCTCGGGTAACCGGCGGGATCGGTCGCGCGAAGGAGTTGAGTAACCGCAACATCGAGTAGTAAATGTCCCCTAAGACTGATTGCCTGCATGCCAGGGCCAGCGGCGAAGACGTAATTCATAGCTCGTAAGCGCAGATCTCCATACTGCCAGTTACGTTGCGCATCGCTTTTCCACGGTTGTCCCTGACTCGCCATTGGGTCCATTTGCAAAATCGCTTGGCGTCGAACGTCAGAGTTGACCGGCACGATTGCACTCAGCCTTCGCCGCACCATTCCAGTTACGAAACACGCTTCCGCCGCTCCGGTCCAACGATTTTTTGAGCCACTCTCAAAGAAATCAGAGATATTAGCTGGTTAAGAAAGTGCCACTCGTATGGAAAAAGCGGTATCACAAAGACCATTCCCAAGATCAGAAACAGCACCACAGGCAAAAGAGTACCTAGAATTAGAGACTTGCTAAATTGCCCTGAAATGGAGGAGAGAATGCTGGTCATGGGCAGCCGCTCCGTTTGACAAGTATTATGATGTCACGTTTCCATCCGCTTTCTAGCGGGCTCGGAAGAGGTCAACAAAGAACGTGCAGTAAATCGCAGAAGTGAGACTGACTGCTTGTCTAATCAAATCACGGGATGGAACGCACGATAGTGTAGAGCTGAAACCTTGTCAATATTTCGAATTGCCTCACGAAAAAGGTACTCGAAGGGGATTCGTTGCCTCAACTGGAAAAAGTACTCGAAATAAGTTTCACAATCACCTCCTTGGCGAAGGGTGAAGGAGGAGAAAGAGTTGAGGTTAACGATGGCGGAGCGAAGAGCGGTGGTGCGAGCGACGGCGCGGCGATATCAGCGCGGGCAGAAGAAAGAGAAGCAGAAGATCCTGGACGAGCTGGTGAAGTTGACGGGCTACAATCGCTGCTATGCGCGGCGGGTGTTACGCTGTCACGGCAAACAGGCAAAGGGGCAGGGTAAACCGGTCTCAGGTAAGCGACGACGGTCACGGAGCTGGCAGCAGTACGATGAAAGAGTGTTGGTGGCTTTGCGGCGGATCTGGTTGATTCTGGATTTCATCTGCGGGAAGCGATTGGTGGCTATCATGCCCGAGGTCTTGCGGCGGTTGGAGTACTTCGGCGAGCTGAAGGTGGATGTGCGCACCAGACAGAAGCTGCTGCGGATCAGCGCGGCGACGATCGATCGGCTGTTAGGTCCCGAGCGGCGCCGGCATCAGTTGCGTGGGCGGGCGCGCACCAGGCCGGGGACGCTCTTGAAGCACCAGATTCCGTTGCGGACTTTCAGTGAATGGAACGAGCAGCGGCCGGGGTTTGTGGAGATTGATCTGGTGGCCCATGATGGCGGGCTGGCGGCCGGCGAATATCTCTATACGCTTGATATGACAGATGTTTACAGCGGCTGGACCGAAGTGCAGGCGGTGCCGAACAAAGCGCAGGTATGGGTCTTTGCGGCGCTGAAAGATTTGCGCGCGCGGCTGCCTTTTGCTTTGCGCGGGATCGACTCAGACAATGGCTCAGAGTTCATCAACGACCAGCTGCTGCGGTATTGTCAGCACGAGCGGATTACTTTCACGCGGGCGCGTCCGTATCGCAAGAACGACAACTGCTTTGTGGAACAGAAGAACTACACGATAGTGCGGCGCCACGTGGGCTATCAGCGCTTAAGCGGCCGCGAGCAGTTGAGCTTAGTCAACGAACTCTATGGTTATTTGCGACTTTACGCCAACTACTTTCAGCCGGTGATGAAACTGAAAAGCAAAGAGCGACACGGCAGTCAGGTGAAGAAAACTTACCATCCGGCGGAGACCCCATATCAAAGGCTCAGCCGTTCGGAACATTTGTCGGCGACCGCCAGGCGGCGCTTGGCGCAGCAGTATGGGCAGTTGAATCCGGCTGCGTTGAAGCGAAACATCGAGCGGATCCAGACCAGGTTATTGCAGATGCCTCCGCATGCCGGCCCGCAGCGAGTACATCCGCGGCAACTTCATGGCTGGACCAATGACTTTGCCTTTCCCCAAAAGCAGCGACCTCTTCGAGTACATTTTGACTTGAGGCAATGAATCTCATTTGGAGTACTTTTTCAGATGAGGCAACTGGTGCTTTTCTAACGCTCAAGAGTTCCTCCCTCACAGATACGACAGCCACCAATCACGGCGCCGCGCCTTCACGCCCGCGAACCATTTGCAGAGAGGATAAAGCAGCGCCACGCCACCAATCCAACACAGGTAGACAACGATCAGATTGAAACCATTTCCCTTTGGCGGATTGGTAAACCAGTCCACCGGAGTTTGAAACAGCCAATGCACCGGCTTTCCGAAGGCAGCATGAAGCACGATGGCAATAGTGTGAGCGGTGCACCATTGCAGAACGTAAAAGAAAAGAGGCACGCGCCCGAACGTTACAAAAAAGTTTCGCACAATCGAGCCGAATGAGCGCGCAGATGCCTGGATCAGATTCCGTCCCGACTCAAAAAAGGCGAGGGCGATGATTGCCGGCCCCAGCGTCATCAACAAATAGTCGAGCGAGGGTGGGTACTTTGTGGTGTTGATGAAAGACAGGATGGTAAAGACGACGTTCTTTTGTCGCGCCCACGGCAACGGTTCGCCGTACTTATCGATGGTCCTGAGAACTATAAACAACAGAGTCGCTATCCCACCGATCAGCAGGAGCCAACGCCGGCGCAGCCTCGCGTCTTTCGTGTAGAGCGAGCCAAGCGCGTAGCCAACCGCCATCACTCCAATCCAGGGAATTAATGGATAAAGAACGAAAACCAGGGGACTCGGAAATCGAGGCCCAATCGGAAACAGGCCCGGCTGATGAAGCAGCATCCAAAGCTTCGCGCCCCAGCCTGGTACCGGACTCTGCGGCCCCCGCCATGGTGTGGCCGGAAACCGATCGAAATAATTGTGAACGGCGATCATTACCAGGCCGAAGCCGGCAATAACTTTCAAAGGCAAATGAATCAACCCTGCGAGGACAATCATCGAAAACCCGATAACAAATATTACCTGGAAGAAAAAGAGGAACTTCGGATCCAAATTAAAGAATGCCGCGGTCCTCACGACCGTGACTTCCAGGACAATAAGCCAGAGTCCTCGGGTTATGAGAAAGCGCGAGAGCTCGCGCTTACTTTTGCCGCGAGCGAGTTGCAGGTAAGCGCCCGTTCCCGCCAGGAAAACAAACACTGGCGCGCAGTAATGCGTAATCCAGCGAGTGAGAAAAAGCCACGGCGTCGTTTGTGACAGGTCGAGCGGATCAAACAACAACGCTCCTGAATGAATGTAGTCGCGCGTGTGATCGAGCATCATGATCACCATCACGATGCCGCGCAGCAGATCAACTGAATCGATTCTCCCGCGCGCAGGTTTTGCCGGTTCAGGATCGACGGGACCGGCCCCTTGCGCGGCTGCTTTGGCTTCGACGTTGTTGCTCGGTCTCGAGTCGGGCATTGGTAAATTCCTCTTTTCAGAAGAGTCGAGGGGCGCGCGGAGTGTACCGTATAAAGCAGCCAGGACGCGAAAAAGAATCGTTCCTGATTTACAGTTCGATCTGCCGCAAAGAAACGATGGGTTGGAATTCCAGCAACTGGTTGAGGGTTGAGTGATCCAGCCGGCCATCGACTTCAATCAGGGCCATTGCTTCCCCGCCCCGCTCACGCCGGCCCAGATGAAATGCGCTGATGTTAATTCCCTGCTCGCCGAGAATCGTTCCCACGCGTCCAATCACGCCCGGCACATCGCGATTGTGCATCAGGAGGATGTGGCCGTGAGGAATGGCTTCGATCCGAAAGCCGTTGATCTCAGTGATGCGGCCTTCGCGCGCGTTCGCGTAACCAAAGATCGTTCCTGCCAGCAACTGTTCGCCGTTGTCGGCGACGACGCGCGTCTGAATTGCGGGAACGGATTCCCCGCCACCGCGAACATACGACGAGCTGACCGCAATCCCGCGTTCTTCAGCGATTAGAAAAGCGTTCACCACGTTCACGCGAGCGCTGACATCACGCAATAGGCCGGCGAGAAATGCGCGTGTGACCGGCGCGGCATCGACATTTACAACTTCGCCGGCAAAAGACAGATGGACCTCGCGCACTGCGCCGCCAACTATCTGTGATTGAAATCGGCCGAGGCTCTCGGCCAATACCAAGTAAGGTTGAAGCAGGTTCAGGTCTTTAGCTCCCAGGGCCGGCACATTCACGGCGCCGCGCAGCGCTCCGGTCAAGAGATAGTCGCGCATCTGTTCGGCGACGGTAAACGCGACACCTTCCTGCGCTTCGGTCGTCGATGCGCCTAAATGCGGGGTGACAATTACTTCGTCAAGTTGCAGCAATGGATGATCCGGCGGCGGCGGCTCCTGTTCAAAGACATCGAGCGCCGCACCGGCAATCGTTCCCGCCCTGATCGCTTCGTAGAGGGCTCGCTCGTCAACCAGACCTCCACGAGCACAGTTGATGATGCGCGCGCCTTTCTTCATCTTCGCCAAGGCTTCTCGCCCCACGATGCCGCGCGTTTCGTTTGTCAGCGGCGTGTGCACGGTAAGAAAGTCCGCACCTGCAAACACTTCATCGATCGAACCAGATTCGATTTCCAGGTTGCGGGCGTGCTCGGGCGAGATAAATGGATCATGGGCGACGATCTTCATCCCAAACGCGCGCGCCCGCGTGGCCACCGCGCGGCCGATGCGGCCCAGTCCGATAATACCGAGCGTCTTGCCTTGCAACTCAGTCCCGACGAAACTTTTCCGCTCCCACTTACCGGATTTCAAACTGGCATCGGCTTGCGGCACGCGCCGAGCGAGAGCAACCAGCAGAGCGATTGTATGTTCGGCCGTGGTGATCGTGTTGCCATCCGGCGCATTCATTACCACGATGCCCCGGGCCGTCGCCGCGGGCACGTCGATGTTATCGACGCCGACACCGGCGCGGCCGATGACGCGCAAGCAGGGCGCAGCCGCCAGCAAGTCGCTGGTCACCCTGGTTTCGCTGCGGACGATCAAACCTTCGCTGTCTGCTAATTCCTGACGCAGTTGGTCGAGGGAAAGACCGGTCTTCTTTTGGACAAGAAAGCCCGCATCGCGCAGCGGTTGAAGGCCGCTGTCGCTGACTTCATCTGACACGAGAATTTTCCTGACGTCTGCTGCCAAAGCGCGGAGTTAACGAAGGGACGGAGCCAGTAACAGATATCCCGAGATCAAAATTGAATTCAAGAGCAGCGCGTAAGCACCCGCGACGAGATCATCAGCCATAATCCCAAGCCCCGATTCCAACGCTTCAAATCGTCGAATCGGATAAGGCTTCCAGATATCGAAGACCCGAAATAAAACGAAAGCCGACAATACACTCCACCAGGTGTGTAACCAAAGCGGACCTGAAAGCAAAGCGATCATCTGGCCGGCGACTTCATCAATGACCACGATCGAAGGATCCTTTCGCTGGATTAACTTCTCGACGCGCGTGCCTGCCCAAATCCCAACCATGGTCACAAAGAAAATAGCCGCCAGCACCAGCGTTGGTTCGACCATCCAAACCAGCCTTTGATTGACTTCGTTATGTTCAATATTGGCGAAAAGAATATGATGCCCAAAGACAAATACGGCAACGTATAAAACGACGCCAACCAGCGATCCCAATGTTCCCGGAGCGAGCGGAAAGTAGCCAACGCCGCAGGTGGCCACGGCAAATGCGAAATAATCAGACGCGGTACGACGTTTCTTCGGTGGCGGCACTTCATCCGGAGAGATGGCGACCGCCGGATTCAGCTCGTCACTCGATTCTTTAACCGTGCTCATAAACAAAGCGGATCGTCGGCTACTCCCGGTATCGACCCATCCTTTGTCAAACCGAAAGATACACTCAATAGAGATTGAAGTTGTACTCAAGCTGGATGTACTGCGAAACCGGATAGCCATCTTTCGTCGCCGGTTTGAATTCGATATTCCTGGCGGCCTGGATTGCTGCCTGCGTCAAACCATGCGGGAGTTTCCGCATGACTTGAATGTTTGTTACTTTACCGTCTTTCGATAAGACCGCACGCAGAACTACGGTGCCTTGAACGCCATACTCGCGCGCACTTTCTGTATAGGTTGGTTCTCGTTTGGTAAGAATGTGGACCTTCTCTGTCAGGTCACGGGGCGCAAATACTGTCTCAGGGTTGGGGCCCTCGGGCTGTTCGCCGGTTGAAACCTGGCCGGCGTTTATCTGAGCAGGCGCGGGCATTTCGGTCTTCATCGCAAACGACTGAAAGAATCTTTCCCGGTCCCACGCGCCGCCGGGCATGTTCATAGCCAGCAGAACATAAATCCTCGCACCAGCGAGGTGGAAGTGCAGGGTTCCCGTTACCTCTCCGAGGGTAAGCGAATACTCACGACCCAAAAGCGGCTTAGCCGGCAATTCTTTCACGTAGGTTATTGAAGCATGCGATCGCCCATCTTTCGGAAGGTTATCCTTTGCCGGTTTGAGGAGTGATTCCCAGACCAAATCCGCGCAAGCGTCCAGGTATGCATCGGCATCCGGGGCTGGAACCGGCCGATAGTCTAAGTTCTCAAGCGACCAAAATGTATAGGTGGCTCCGTTAGCAAGCGCCGTGTATCTTTTGCCGTTTACAGCAAGGTCGCCGTATTTATTGGTCTGAAACTCCTGGTCAGGCTGGCGCGGCATGGACACTCGAAACAATTTGTCGCCTGGCGAAACTTCCATCCACTGACTCGGATCCTGCGCCCTGGTGAGATAAGTGCACGC
>Ga0070715_10000342_pt1 | contig 11613 bp, 8 predicted proteins | sample LARL111metaG_FD_71394 | JGI IMG/M metagenome (GOLD analysis project Ga0070715, IMG submission 71394) | Corn, switchgrass and miscanthus rhizosphere microbial communities from Kellogg Biological Station, Michigan, USA - LAR L11-1 metaG | ecosystem: Host-associated > Plants > Roots > Rhizosphere ... | reverse complement strand
CCAGCGGCGCTGCGCGGCGATGCTGAGGTGACGATCGGCGTCACCGCGGCGTCCCAGGCGCAGGGCGGCCCGCCCGGCCAGCAGGTGCGCCTGCGTGGCTTCCCCCGAACCGAGCGCGGTCAGCTGGACCGCGGCCCGGTTCGCGGCCCGCAGCAGCTCGGCCGAAACGGGCCCGGCCGCATAGCGGGCCTGGACCAGTACGAACCCAGCATGCGCTTGCCACCAGGCACTCTGCTGGGACCGGAACAGGCGGTAGGCGGCCTGGGCCCGGTCCAGGGCGGCCTGCGGCTGGGCCGCGGCCAGCGCACACTTCGCCGCCACCAGCAGCAGTTCGGCCTGCCAGTCAGCCTGGCCCTCGGCCTGCCCGAGCCGCCGCACCGCGGCGTCCGCCTCGGCCAGCGCGTCACCGACCAGCCCGGCCGCCAGCAAGACGGCACAGCGGTCGATGCTGAGAGATGATGTCGGCACATTCAGCGGCCGGTAGCGCGAAGCAGCTTCATCAATAAAGGCGAGCGCCGCGGGGAGATCTCCTCTGGAGAAAGCACTAAGCGCGCGGTTCTCGATGGTATAGATCGATTCGAGCTCCTGGCCGGTTTCAGCGTTAAGCCGGCCGGCCGCCGCAAAATCGGCATCTGCGCGACCGGGAAGCCCGAGGGCCAGGTAAACCAGCCCGCGACCGTTTAAAGTACGGGACATCCAAACTGGATCGTTCGCCCCCTGCAGCACGTCGGCCGCACGGCGAAGGTCCTCGAGAGCCGCGGCATACCGGCCGAGCCGCCACAGTGCCACGGCGCGCCGGTACCGCACTCGTCCGGCTGCAGCGCCGCTGGACAGGTCCAATGCCCGGTCGAACGCGGCTAGCCCGGCCGCGGTCCGGCGGGCGTAGGTCAGCGTCAGACCGAGCGTCGCCAGCACGTCAGCTTCGCGCTCAGTAGAGCCGGTCCGCCGGGCCAGGCGCAGCGCAGCGCGCAGCTCGCGGACCCCCGCACTGACATCACCGGTATCGCGCAAAACAATTCCGGCAGCCTGATGAGCCACTGATGCCGGATACGGACCGGGCTGCTCGGCGAGAACTGCGTGCGCCTCGGTTAGGGCCTCCTGAGGGCGGGACAAGGCCAGCGGCAGCAAGTCGTCTGCATTCTGCTGGCCAGATCCACTGGCACAGGCTCCCCCCATAAACCGATAATAGAGCGCCGTATCTTTACGGTCTATTGAAGATGCCGGTGGGGCGTGCCATGCTGCGCGGTGGGTGCTCCTGCTCGCTCTTCTCAGGCAGCATGTGAAGGGCGTTGTACAGATAGTAATCACGCGGTATGAGACTCCAGGCGCGGCCAACGCTGCCTGCCGAGACGTATCACTCGGCCAGCCGATCGCTCCGAAACGAGTAGCGGGCTGGGACGCCTTTGTGTCCCTGGCCGGCGGTCTGCCTTGAATCCGGGCAATGGCAAAGCCAGAACGTTCAGGACTTGCGGAGGGCACTGTGACCGAGACGGACAGCTGGAGGAACGAACTGGAGCCCAGCGTCGCCGATGAGGTTCGGCTCATCGTCGACGCCTTTGCGGCCAGGGAGAAGGGCGAGGGCAGGACCGGCAGCGGCAAGAGGGGCGGGGGCAGGAGAGGCGGCAAGGGGGGCGGCGGCAAGGACGACGAAAGCCCCATCGTGCCTGTCATGGACGAAGAGGACCACCGGCTCGACTACATGTACTACGAGGGCCGGCTCCTGGTCCGCGAGGAGTACCTGGGCCGCGTGCTGGACATCCTGCAGCACCCGGATGAGGCCACGCTGCGGCGGCGGGAGCCGGCCCAGATCCGGCCCGTCATCGCGGGTGTGGTCCTGCTCACCCTCGATAGAACGGCGGAACTCACTGCGCCGCTCGCGGCGCAGCGGGTCGATGACGCACTCGGCCGCGGAATCGCGACGCCGGATCACGTCCTGACGGTCGCGGGCAACACCGGTGGCTGCCCGGCCACTGAGCCCGAGGAGGTGTACTCCGGAATCGAGCCCTACCCCTCGGTGTGCCGGGACAACGGTGGCGAGGGGGTGCTGATCTACATGGCCGACACCGGGCTGCTGGCCCACCCCGAGCACGGTCACCCGTGGCTGGCCGGAGTCCGGCCCGGCGATCCCGCTGATGTGGACACGGGAGACGGCCAGGATCCGATCCCGCCCTACACGGCTCATGGCACGTTCGTCGCTGGGGTGACGCGATGCCTGGCCCCCGCAGCCGACATCATCGTGACTAACGCCTTCGCGATCGCGGGCAGCACGCTGGAATCAGATCTGGTGCCCCGGCTGGTGCACGCGCTCCGCCGGGGGGTGGACATTTTCCACCTGACGATCGCTGCACCGACCAGGCATGATCTTCCCCTGGTCGCCTTCGAGGCGTGGCTCAGGCTGCTTCGCCAGTACAAGGGCGTGGTCTGCGTCGTGGCCGCAGGCAACAGCGGCACCCGGCGGCCGAGCTGGCCTGCCGCCTTCTCCGAGGTGGTCTCGGTCGGCGCGCTGGGCAATGACTGGCGCGGCCGCGCCTCGTTCAGCAACCATGGCGGATGGGTCGACGTGTATGCACCGGGCCGGGACATCATCAACGCCTATGCCAGGGGCCGCTACCAGTGCCATGTCTGGCCCTATAAGGATGACATCCGGCACTTCTACGGTATGGCGAAGTGGAGCGGCACATCCTTCTCGACGCCGATCGTGACCGGGCTCATCGCCTCGCGGATGTCCCGCACTGGTGAGAACGGCCAGCAGGCAGCCGCTGCGCTGCTCGCCGAGGCGCGGTGCCATGCCATCCCCGGCGTGGGTGCCGTCCTGCTGCCCGAATGCAGCGGCGATCACCACGCTTGTGCGAGGGAGTGCGCCTGTGACCGGCGCTGCCATCACCACCCGGGCTGTGGCTGAACACCAGTCTGGCCCTGCCCCGGCCCGGCGCCGCTGACCGCTACAGCGTGATCCAGGTGGTCAGCACGCTGATCCCGTTGTCCGAGTGGAAGTGCAGCCGGAACGGGGACGGTGGCAGGGGCCGGATGATGAAGCAGCCGATCTCATCGGTGGGCGCGGTGACCGCGGCGCCGCGGGCCGGGCACGCGTCTGCGTGCCCGGCCCGCGGCGGGACGATCTGGCCGATGATGGCGTCGGCGCCGATTTCCATCTCGATGGTGAGGTCGGCCGAGGTAAAGGTGAGAAAGCGCGGGCTCGCCTCCTCCGCCCGCACGGCGGCGACCGCGGCTGGCACGGCCGAGTCGAAGGTCAGTGCGGCCAGCTCGGCGTCGATGCTGTGCCAGGTGAAGGCGGCCTTGCCCGCCTCGATGAAGTCGCGGGGGACCTCGTACTCGGCCTCCACGGCCTCACTCAGCGCGGCGAGCAGAGCATCGTCATCCGCCCAGTGCTGGCTGGCCACTCAGCCCACCTCCGGGGGTACCGGTTCCGGCATGATCAGCGCGGCCACCGCCGGGTGACGGCGGAGCCGGTCGAGGCACCGGGAACGAGTCGGCCCGATGCTGCCCATGGGAATGCCGAGCTTGCCGCTGATCTCAGCGTAGGGGACCGGCGGGTCCGCGAGGAGCAGGCCGATCAGCTCCTGGCAGCGCGGTGGCAGCTGGTAGAACGCCTCCCGCAGCGCCGCGTTGCGCTCGGCCATGAGCACCTCTAGCTCGGCCTCACCGGGGTGCGCGTCCGGGATCTCGGCTACGTCCTGCCCGTAGCCGAGCACCTCCCGCTTGCGCGCGGCGCTGAGCACCCGGCCGCACTCCCGCCGGGTGGTGGTGGCCAGCCAGCCGGGCAGTGCGGCCGGATCACGGATGACCGCGAGCTGGTCCACCAGCCGCAGCCACACGCTCTGCCCGACATCGTCGGCGTCCGGCCGGTCCAGCCGGTACCGGCGGCAGATAGCCCAGATCAGCGGCGAGTACCGGTCGACGATGGCATCCCAGGCCGCCTTGTCGCCGTCCCGGGCCCGGCCCACCAGCGAGGCCACGGATGGGTCATCGCTCATCGCGGTCCCGCCCCCTCGCGCCGCGGGGCGCAGCCGCGCGGCCGGCCCAGCTATGCCCTGTATTCTACGGGGCGTACCCAGGCCGGGCACTGTTTCCATGGGCTGCCTTCCTGTGGGGCACCTGGACGGCCAGGACGGCCATCTGCACAGTCCATTCCAGACAGAGGCGGGCCTGGCGCGGTTGATACACACCGGCCGGGCAGATTTGTTTATCAGTGGCCGGGGTGCCGGCCTGCTGACGCCTGGCATGCTGAGCGGAAGCCGGCGCGGATTTGCGGTCCACACGCATGATCGGCCCAGCGGTGGGCACTCGCAGCCGGACCTGCCGGGCATACCGAACAGCGAGGAAGACTCATGCTCGCGGCGTTGCTGCTGGCCGGGATCGTGGCGGCCCCGCTGGGCACGGCGGCGCTCTTCGCCGGGCCCAGGCCAAGGGCCGGTGGCACGGGAGCCTGGGGCGCCACCTGGCGGGTGCTGCTGGACCTGCTCGGGACCGTGCTGGTGGCGGCGGCCGCGGCGGGTGTGCTCCGGCTGCTGCACGCCACCGAGCGCAACCTGGTGGCGGGCGTGGCCGGGCTGGTGGTCGCCAGCCTCATCTGGCTGCCGGCCACCCGGCGGTGGACCGCGCGGGCCCACTTGTGCTGGTCCTCAAGCGTCTTCCTGTTCGTCGTCTACCTGGTGTTCGCGCTGCGCTGGACGTTCGAGAGCGATCTCGGCCCGGCCAGCACGGTGGGCGGCGTGCTGCTGTGGCTGTTGGAGGTGTTCGCCGCCCTGTTGTCTTGCGCCTACCTGTGGGAGATCTGCGACGCGCTGGGCACCGAGCGCTGGCGGCGGCGGATCACCCGGTCCGCACCGCTGCACCCGGTACCCGAGGCCGAGCTGCCGTTCGTGAGCCTGCACGTCCCGGCGCACAACGAGCCGCCGGACATGGTCATCGACACGCTGCGCAGCCTGCTCCGCCTGGACTACCCGCGGTATGAGGTCATCCTGATCGACGACAACACCGACGACGAGAAGCTGTGGCACCCGGTCGAGGAGTGGTGCGCCCGGCACGGCGTCAAGTTCGCCCACCTGGTGGACTGGCCCGGCTACAAGTCCGGGGCGCTGAACTACGCGCTGCGGGAACTGACCGACGAGGCGGCCGAGGTGATCGGCGTCGTCGATTCCGACTACCAGATCGAGCCGGGGTTCCTGCGCGGCTGCGCGCCCGCCTTCAGCCAGCCGTGGGTCGGGTTCATCCAGTGCCCGCAGGACTACCGGGGCTGGCAGAGCGCCCCGTACTACCGGCGGCTGTACTACTCCTACAAGTACTTCTTCGCCATTTCCCAGCCGTCGCGCAACGAGCACGACGGCGCCATCTTCGCGGGCACGATGGGGCTCATCCGCCGGGTCGCGCTGGAGCAGCTCGGCGGCTGGGACGAATGGTGCATCACCGAGGACGCCGAGCTGTCGCTGCGGCTGCTGCGGGCGGGCTGGCACGGGCTGCACATGGACCAGACCTGGGGCCGCGGCATCATGCCGCTGACCTTCGAGGGGCTCAAGGGCCAGCGGTACCGGTGGTGCTTCGGCGGGATCCAGATCCTGCGGATGCACTGGCGGTCCCTCATCCCCGGCCGGAAGACCAGGGAGAACCACCTGACCGAGGCGCAGCGCTGGTCATACCTGGCCGGTGGCATCCAGTGGTACGGCGACCTGCTCGGGCTGGTGTTCCTGGTCTTCCTGCTGGCCGGGGCGCTGAACCTGGCCACCGGCGGGGGTGAGCTGTTCCGCAAGCTCACCCCGTTCCTGGTGGCCACGGTGCCGGTGCTGGTCGGGCTGGGCCTGGTCCGGGCGATCGCGCTGCTGCGCCGCGGCACCGGGGCATCGTGGCGGGACGCGATCGGCGCGTTCTTCATCTGGCAGTCCACCTCGCTGGTGGTGGCGCGCGCCTCGGTGCTGGGGCTGTTCGCCCGCAAGGCCGCGTTCCTGGTCACCCCGAAGACCAGCGAGCGGGCCCGGTGGTGGGAGGCGCTGCGCGCGAACTGGGCCGAGTCGTCGCTGGCCGCGGCGGGCTTCGCCGGCATCGGCCTGGCGCTGACCCGGCCCACCCAGCTGAGCGGGCCGCTGCTGGCCGCGCTGCTGCTGTTCCCCACGCTGGGCATGGCCGCGGCTCCGGTCAACAGCTGGGCCGCGCAGCGGGCCACGCTGCCGCCGTGGCTGCGCGAGCGGCGGCGGACCGAGTACCGGCGGGACCGGCGGGCATTCGCGACGGGTGCCGCCACCGGCGGCGCGGTCGCCGTTCTCGGCGTGCTGATCGCCGCGCTGGCGCTGATGCTGGCGCCCAGCCACCACCCGGTGCAGCCGCCCAGCCTGACCGGGCCGGTCCAGGGCCGCACGCCCGCCGCCACCCCCAGCCATCAGGCCAGCACCGCGCCGGCCACGCCGTCCAGCCCGGCGGCGAGCGCGTCACCGACCGCCGTGCCGACATCCGCGACGGCCAGCCCGTCGGCGCCGGTCACGCCGACGGCCACCCCGACCGGGTCGGGCACCGCGCCGGGCTCGCCGACCGCGTCGCCGAGCCCGACGGCGAGCACCCCGGCGTCCCCGTAATACCTAGCGGTGCGTAGCCGCAGCGCCGCATTGATGTCCCCGGGCGCCGCCGGGAGCCGGCCGAGCTGTTCCCCGGGACCCACGACGCGTTCCTGGTGTGACAACCCGGTGGCAGCCGCGATGATGGTGCTGACAGGCGGCCTTCGTCACCCGGGCGGGGCGGGCCGCCCGGAGGTGGCAATGAGCATCAGCACCGGGACCGGCCCGGGCAGCCGGTGGGACCTGAGCCGGGACGACGACCCACGGCTGGTGCTGGCCCGGGCCCGGACGGCCCTGTTCCTCATGGTCGGCGTCCTCGCGCTGCTGTGGATCATCCAGCTGGCCAACTGGGCCAATCGCTACCAGCTGACGTTCGACTTCGGGATCCGGCCCCGCGACCTGGCCGCCCTCCCCGACATCGTGACCGCCCCGTTCCTGCACGTCAGCTGGGCGCATATCGAGGGGAACTCCGGGCCGCTGTTCATCTTCGGCTTCCTGGCCGCCTACCGCGGGGTGGCCAAGTTCCTCTGGGTGACCGCGGTGGTCGTGCTGACCAGCGGGCTGGCCGCCTGGCTCACCGGGACCGCGGGCACGGTCGGTGCCGGGGCCAGCGGAGTGGTCTTCGGGTACTTCGGCTACATCATGGTCCGCGGGTTCTTCGACCGGCACCCGATCGACATGCTGATCGGCGCGGTAATGGCGCTGTGCTTCGCTTACCAGTTCGCCGTGCTGGTGCCGCACGCCGGGATCGGCTGGCAGGCGCACATCGGCGGGCTGGCCGGCGGGATCGTATCCGGCTGGGTGTTCCGGGACCGGCGGCAGGCCCGGCCGGCATGACCGGCGGCCGTGGACGGTCATCCCGTGCCACCACGACGACCTGTACCCGGTGTTCCGGGAGCCGGTGACGATCGGGCTCAAGAGTGGCGCTATCACCGTCGGTGACGGTTAAATTCAGCGCGTGAACTAAGCTGATCGGGGCGAGTTAACTCAACGGCAAGATTCAGCAAATGGGGCCTGAGGCACTCAGGTCACTCCTTACGCTATGTTCGTACGTGCATGCCGGGCTAGCTCGCGGGTAGTGCGGGCATCCGGGGTCCAGCACGGGGGTGACCGGCAACAGCTGCGCTGGACAGTGGCCGCGCAGGCCCGCCAATGGAGGTACGGCCTAGGTGACGCAAGTGCCTACCCAGTCGGCCGACCCGCCTGGCGCAGTCAGGTCGGCCGGCCGTCCCGGCACGAATAGTCCCCTCGACGGGCCCGGCCCAAACGGCCCGATCGAGCGGTTCATGAGCTCGCTGATCCGCAAGCTCGCCTGGAGCCGCCTGTCCCACCCCCGGGTCGCCGTCACGCTGTCCGGGCTCGGCCTGCTGCTCGGCATGCTGCTGGGATCGACCGCGCCGAACGCCGAGACCGTGCCGATCCGGCTGCCGCTGTCGTCCCTGCTGCCAGCGCTCGGCGATCACACGGTCATCGCCAGCCTGATGCTGTACACCTCGATCATCCTGGCCTGCCTGGGGCTGGCCGGGATGCTGTGGGCGCACAGCCAGGGCTGGCGGCCCAACCCGCGGTACCTGCTGCTGGCCAGCGTGGGCATTGTCGCGGTGATGGTCAGCCTCAGCCCGGTCGGCTCGTCGGACACCGGCAGCTACGCCGCCTACGGCCGGATCGCGGCGCAGGGCGGCAACCCGTACCTCACCAACCCGCTGGCCTGGGGCGACCCGGCGTACACCCATGTCGTCGGCACGATGTGGAAGGCGCAGCCATCGGTCTACGGCCCGTTCGCCACCATGATCCAGTCGCTGGCGGCGTGGGTTGGCGGCCCGGATCCCGCCATCACCATCTGGGTCCTGATGGCGCTCAACGGGCTCGTCTTCATCGGCGTCGGCGTCCTGCTCCTGCTGACCTCGGACGACCCGGTGCGGGCCACGCTGTTCTGGACCGCGAACCCGGTTCTCATCCTGGCCCTGGTGGCCGGCGGCCACCTCGACACGTTCGTGGCCGCGGCGGCGATCGGCGCGATCCAGGTGGCACGGCGGGTCACCAGCCTGTGGGGTGACGTGGCGGTCGGGGTGCTGATCGGCCTGGCCTGCGGGGTGAAGATATACGCGGTGCTGATCGGGATCGGGCTGGCCTACCCGCTGCTGCGGCGCCGGGAGTGGCTGCGGGTCACGCTGATGACGGTGGTGGCCGTGGCCACGCTGGGAATCGGCTACAGCTTCTACGGGCTCGACGCGCTGAAACCGGTCTTCGGCGGGCTCCAGCTGGTCACCCTGCCGTCACCATGGCGGATCGTCGAGCTGATCGGGCAGGCACTGGGCGTTCACCAGGCCACCATGGCCACGATCATCAGCTGCCTGTGGCCGGCCGCGCTGCTCGTGGTCGCCTGGCTGGTCCTGAAGCGGATCTCCGCGGATCAGCCGCGTGAGGTGGTGGCGCCGTTCGCGCTCACCTACGCCTGGATCCTGGTCGCCCCGTGGGCGTTCGCCTGGTACACCGCGGTGGCGTGGGCCGCGCTGACCCAGGTCCCGCGCAACCGGATGACCCGCTGGCTGACGATCGTGACCGTCCTGCTCGCGCTGTGCCTGTCCAGCGGCGGGCAGGCGATGGTGGGCGGCCAGTGATGACCGCCGGGCCATCGGCCGGCTGGCCGCCCCGCCCGCTGGCCGCCCCGGCCGCGGGCCGGTCATGAGCCAGCTCAAGCCCGGCCTGGACAGCCCGGCCCCGGAGGCCCTGGACCGCGCGGCGGCGGAGACTGGCACCGAGCGCAGGGCACCCGCCGCGATGGCCGCCCGCGTGACGCGCTGGCCCGCGGTCCTGGCGGCTGCCGTGCGGCGGCACTGGCTGGTAACCGTGCTGCTGGCGGCCGGCCTGGTGCTCCGGGTGCTGGCCGCCGCCGCATACCGGCCCGCGCTGTTCTACATCGATACGACGCGCTACCTGTACAACGCCGGGGGCATGGACCCGGTCGGCTACAAGGGGCCGCTGCGGGCCATCTTGTGGCTGGCCAACTTCGACGCGGTCGCCGCCGCCCAGCACCTGCTCGGGCTGGGCATGGCGGTGCTGATCTATGTGCTGCTGCTGCGCCGCGGCGCGCCCCGGTGGCTGGCCGCGCTGGCCACCGCGCCGGTACTGCTCGACGCCTACCAGGTGCAGGCCGAGCAGACGATCATGCCGACCGCCTGGTTCGAGGCGCTGATCGTGGCCGGGCTGGCCATCCTGCTGTGGCGGCCCGGGGTCAGCTGGCGGCGGGTCCTCGCGGGCGGCCTGCTCCTCGGTACCTCGGCCACGTTCGCCCAGGTAGGCGAGGCCCTGCTGGTCCCCGCCGTGATCTACCTGCTGGCCGTGGGCGGCGGCTGGCGGCAGGCCATCGGCAAGGCCGGCGCACTGTGCGGCGCGTTCGCCCTGCCCATCCTGGCCTACTGCACCGGCTCCTACCTGCTGGCCGGGGACTTCTTCCTGTCGCACACCGGCGTGACCTCGTTCTACGGCCGGGCGGCCGCGGCCGCGGACTGCGGCACCATCCGGCTGCCCGCCGCCGAGCGGAGCATGTGCCCCACGCCAGCCCAGCAGGCCGCCGGGCCCGACTGGCTCGAATACGGCGACACCTCACCCATCCGGCCCTACTACGCGCACCTGCCGCGGGCCGAGACCGACAGCCTGATCTCCGACTTCAACCACCGGGTGCTGACCCAGCAGCCCGGGCGGCTGGCCGCCGCCTACGGCCGCGACGTGGTCAAGCTCTTCGCGCTGACCCGCAACGGCAGCCCGGGGGACACGCCGATCTCGCGCTGGCAGTTCCAGACCACGTTTCCGTACTTCTCGCCGCACGCCACGCCGCGGATCGTCGCGATCGCGATCGGCCAGTACGGCGGCGGGGCGCCCGCGGTCTGGCGGCCAGCCGCCGGGTTCCTGCGCGGCTACCAGCTGGGCGGCGGGTACACCCCGGGCCCGCTGCTCGCGCTGTGCGCGCTGGCCGGGCTGGCGGGCTCGGCCGCCGTGGCGCTGCGCCGGCGGATGGCGGCCGATCCGGTGACCCGGCAGCTGGCCCTGGCCTGCCTGCTGTGCTTCCTGTCGGCCGGGTCCCTGCTGCTGGTCTCCGACCTGTTCGAGTTCTCCTGGCGGTACCAGCTGCCCGCGCTGGTCACCCTGGTGCCCGCCGGGGCGCTGGGGATCGGGGTCATCCTGCGCCTGGCCCGCGGCCGGCACGCCTAGGCCGCACTGGCCGGCCAGCGGCGCTGGCCGGACATGCAACCATTGGTTGCGCTTTGGCGGCGGCGGCTGGTAGCCTGCCGGCATGCGCAACCAGGGGTTGCCCGGCGAGGACAAAGGCCAGTTACGTGGACATGCGCTCCAAGGGGCGGGACGCCTACCTGGCCGACCATGCCGCCGGGCAGTCCTGACACTGAGCGCCGCGAGCAGGAGCCCGGCGCGGACGGCGAGCTGTGGGAGGCGGTCGCCGAACCGTCCCGCCGCCGCGTGCTCGACCTGCTGCTGACGGATGGCGAGGCGACCCCGACCATGCTGGCCGCCAGGCTGCCTGTTACCCGCCAGGCGGTGGCCAAGCACCTGGCTGTGCTGACCCGCGCCGGGCTGGTGGAGAGCCACCGGCATGGCCGGGAGATCCGGTACTCGGCCCGGCCCGAGCAGGTCAGCGCGGCCGCCCGGGCCATGGCGGGTGCGGCCGCCCAGATGGCCCGCGCCGCGGCCCAGTGGGACCGCCGGCTGGCGGCGATCAAGCGGCGAGCCGAAGCGCAGCACCGCGCGCGCCCGACCGGCCCGCCGGACGGGGAGTGAAATCAGGCCGCCCTGCGGATGTGCCGGCGCGGCGGATGTATCCAGACGGCTCCTCGCGCGTCTAATGAGATGAGTACTTCAGGGGGCCGCAATGACTACATCTGCGCTTGACATCCGGGCCGCGGCAGCTCTTCCGTCCATGGCCTGCCGCCATCATCCCCGGTGCCCGGCGGCGACCGCGCCCGACCGGGACGCCGCGCACATCATGGCCACGCACCCGGAACAGGGCTGGAGCCTGCTGTGCAACGGGGTCGTG
>Ga0070715_10000332_pt1 | contig 11765 bp, 8 predicted proteins | sample LARL111metaG_FD_71394 | JGI IMG/M metagenome (GOLD analysis project Ga0070715, IMG submission 71394) | Corn, switchgrass and miscanthus rhizosphere microbial communities from Kellogg Biological Station, Michigan, USA - LAR L11-1 metaG | ecosystem: Host-associated > Plants > Roots > Rhizosphere ... | reverse complement strand
CCGGGGCCTCCGGACGACGGAGACGTACCTGCCGGATACACGGCGGTAGACGCCCCGGAGCCCCCGAAGGCTCCCGCACCCAGGGTGACTCCTCCGGCTCCGGCCACGGCTCCGGGTCCCGACTACGCGACCCGGGAAGCCAACCTCATGGCGTCGATGGAAGCCCTGGGTCACCCGATCGTCCGGGTGAGCGGTACCCGCACAGCGGACCAGCAAGCGGCTCTCTACGCGAAGGGGAGATCCGCTCCCGGCAAGGTCGTGACGGAGAAGTCCGGGAAGCCCGGGGACGAGTCCCTGCACCAGCGGGGACAGGCCACCGACTATGCGTTCAAGGGCCCAGACGGGAAGCCCGATTACGATCCCAAGCTCCCCTGGGATACCCTGGGCCGGATGGCGAAGCTCCATGGGTTCGACTGGGGTGGGGACTGGCAGGACCTCAAGGATCTCGGGCACGTCCAGGTCACCCCCCCGTCCGAGACCACCGCGTTGACCCCGAAGGAAGAGGAACAGTTCCAAGCCTGGGCCGTCGCGAACACGATCAAGGACCTGGACCACCCGGATAGCCACTACGACTACCGGGGGTATTGGAAGGATACGAACGGGGCCGTGTACCCGCCCCCGGCTGGAGCCGGACACGGGCCGGATACCTACAAGCAGCACGGGCACGAGACGTTCTCGGTGGAGTCGAAGTATTCGACGGGGCCCGGGGACGGGGGACATTGGGACGGGGATACGTTTATCCCCCAGGCCCAGGCCCCAGGTCAGGCTCCGGAGGCCCAGCCCTCTGACGTCCCTGCTGGGTTCACGGCGGTGGACGTCCCCGCCGGGTACACCGCTGTCGATGCTCCCTCCACGGGTCCGAAGCCCACCCCCGGGCCCCCGCTCCCCTGGTACCGCCAACTCGGGGACACCATGGCGGAGAACCTCCCCATGGTGCTCGGGGCGACCGGCGCGATGCTCGGGGGGACCGCCATGGTCCCCACCGCTGTGGTTTCCGGTCCCATCGGTCCAGCCGGGGGCGCGGTCGCGGGTGCTGCCATCGGAGGGTTCGCGGGGGATCAGTTGCGGCAACTGTACCGGTCCGCGCTCGGGATCGAGCCCCACCCGGACTGGGCCTCCTCCTTGGGCACCTCCGGAACAGCAGGTGCGGGTCAAGGCGCGTGGGAGGTCTTCGGCCAAGCCCCCATCTATGCGGCGGCCAAAGCCCTCTCGGGGGCTGGGGCCCAGACGGCGATCCGGGCCACCCGGGGGTTCGGACTCAACCTCTCCGCTCCTGAGCAACTGACCACCCACGGGTTCCAGACCTGGGTCCAGCGGCAGGTCACGAGGGCCTCGGGTGTGGCCCAGGCCGTGGCGTCCCGGGCCCAGCGCCTCGGAGACGAGGCCGCGATCCACTCCGTCGAGAACGCGCTCGCAAAGCTCGATAGCCAGACCCGGACGTTTGCGGATATCGGGACGTTGGCGGAGAAGGCGCGGACCGCTGCGAAGGCGGGGTTCCGGAACTACCCGGCTCTCGTCGGCGGGGGTCCCTCCACCTCCCCGTTGAATGACTACTACAACTACGTCAAGCGGACGGGTCCGAATATCGACCTCCGTCCCATCGTCAAGGACCTGATGGATCTGTTCAAGCGGGAAGGGACCCCCGTCGATACCCGTCGCCTCATCCTCCGGATGATCCCGCCCCCCTTGACCAGGCAGGTCGGGAAGTTCGCCAGTACCAAGGCCTGGGAAGTGACCTTCGAGCAGGCCGCCGCCCTCCGGGGGATGGTGAGCCGCAAGGGCCGGGCCGTGGGGGACCTGTTCGCCAAGCCCGGAGCCCAGGCGATCGCGACCAAGCTCTATGGGGATCTGTCGATGCTCCTCAAGGCGGCCTCCCCGGACTTCGCGTCCGTCTCGCGGCTGTACCGGGAGAAGATGGCGGCGCTCTCGGCCCCGGTCATGCGGACGGTCCTGAAGACGAGCCCTGAGACCATCGTCCAGGCCCTGGGGAGGACCCCGAAGGATTCGACGGTTCGGGCCTTGCGGGATGCGTTCCTCGATCTGGCCCAGCACTCCCCGGATGTGGCCGACCACGGGATCGCCGCCGACGCCTGGGACGCGATCCGCCGCAAATGGTTCGAGACCTACATCCTCAGGAACGGTCGAGACCTCCCTGGGATGGTGCAGCGGCTCCGGGATATGAACGGGACCTTGCAGACGATGTACGGGGGGGACCAGGCGGGGCGGACGTTAATCACGACGGCTGGGGAGATCGCGGAAGCCCTGGGGCGGAGGCTCCCGACCTCGGGGGAGGGGCATACCGGGTTCATCCGGACCTTGTCCACCCTCTTGGGGGCCGGGGCTGGAGCCGCGACCACGGGGAACATCCCGGCGGCGGCCTTGTACGGGGCTGGGGCGGGGGCCCTGACCGAGTTCGGGTCTGGATTCATCATGTGGTTGATGCACAACCCGACCGCCGCCAAGCTGTACATCCAAGGCCTCAAAACCTTGTCGTCCGGAGAGGCACGTACCGCGTGGCCGGTGGTGAGCCGGGTCCTCCTCCAGTACTTGGAGTCCGAGGGTCAGATAGACCCGTTACCCCAGGACGATACGGGACCCCACCAGAACGATCAACCGGTGCCTGCGGCTTCTGCCCAGAGCCAGAGGTAGACCTCCATGCCTCCACAGCAACCGACCGCCGCACCCCCCTCTGACCCCCAGCCCTCGACCGCCGGGAAGGCTTGGGACTGGATGAACACCCCCCTGGCACCCTGGATCGCGTCCGCCGCCCACGATATCGCCCAGCGGTATACAGCGGGGGGCTCGGATCTCACGGACCAGGCGGCCAACGATCTGATCCCGGGGATGGGGACGTTGCACGCCATGTCCCGGGGGTTGATGGGCGGGGTGGTCGAAGGGGCCGGGAACTTTGCGGCCACCCTGACCTCCCCCGTGGGGATCGCCCTCACCTTGGCCGGGCTGGGACCGGAATCGAGCCTGGCGCGGAGGCTTCCGGCCGCGAAGGGGTTCCTGGACCTCCCCTCCGTCCAAGCCCTCCAGCGCGCCGTCCAAGTCTCCGCCGGAACCGCCTTCGAGGGCCACGGGCTCCAGCAGACCGCCACGGGCGTGTACGAAGGGAACTACCCGAAGGCCGCCCAGGGCATCGCGGAGACCGCCATGGGGACCGTGGGAGCCGTCCACGGCCTGATGCCGAGATCCGCGATGGCGCACCCGGTCACGAAAGCCGCTCCAGTGTACGAGCACCCCTCGGAGATGCCACTGGGGACTCCGGTACCCCCCAAGCACCCCGAGTACGTCCCCCAGGCCCCCGTCCTGACCTCGAACGTCCCGGACCCGGTGGCCGCCGCTGAAGCCGACGCCCAGTTCCAGCGCCAGTACCAAACCTTTGTGAACGACCCGAGGCACAATGCGTGGTACGGGCAACCGGTCCCGGCCAAGCAACCGTTACCGGACCCGGCCACGCGCCTGTCCCGTGAGGGGTTGTCCATGCCCGACTCCGATGTCGCGGAGGCGAAGTCGAAGCTCGATGCGGCCCGGGAAGCGGCGCGGATCCAGCGGGGGGAGCCTCCGAAGGAACGGACTTCATCGCCCTCGATGCCCTTGGCTGCGGGGGAGGAACTGGAAGAACCGGAAGGAGCCGGTACGCCGCGCCCTAGTTTTGCCTCCGAGACCGGAGCCGTCCGGATCCGGCCCGGAGGCCCCCTCGGTCCGGAGCCCCCCGAAGGCGACGGTCCCCTAGACCCGCTCCTCCAGCAGCCGTCGCAGGCCGGGGAAACTGAACTCGATGCCCTGACCCAGCGCCCCACCCGGACCCGCCCAAGCTGGTTGGAGTCCGAGTTCGCCAAGGGCATCGCGGTCCCTCGCTGGGTCAAGAACCCGGAGGACCCCCAGGGAGGTGCGTGGGCCCTGCCCTCCGGCGAATGGGAGGAAGCGACCGGGGAGAAGGCCCCGAGGACGGCTCAGGAGGCGTTGCGAGCCCGGGGCCTGGATCCCCAGTCGCGGGCGAAAGCGACGACCCCGGTCCCTGCGGAGCCGAGACCGGTGGCTCCCACGAAGCCCGGCCCGACCTCCATCCAACGTCCGTGGACGGACGCCCCGGAAAGCGGCCTCCCCGGAATCTTCTCGATGCTCCAGCGCATCACCGATGACCTGCCGTCCAGAGGGGTGGCCCCAGACCGGCTCCTGAACCAGATCAAGAACACTCCCGGGGCCAAGGCGGAGGCGGAGTGGAAGGGGCTCACCTCCTTTATCCAGGACCATAAGGAGCGCAACGGCCCCAACGTCTTGATCACGAAGGACGACCTCCAGACGTTCCTCAACGACCGGCGGCTCGTGATCGAACGCAAGGCCATGGGCCGCCCCAAGACCTTTACGGCGGGTCCAGCGGTCGCGGAGGTCCATCCGCCCCAGCCGAACTTCCAGGAGTTCACGGATTGGTACGCGGCCCGTCAACAGGGGTGGGGGCTCCTCGGACGCCCCTTGGAGAGCCTAGAGCCTCACCAGCGCCTCGGCTACGCCCAGGAGTACGCCCGGGAACGGGATCAGTACAATATCGACCACCCCGAGGAACTCCATACCCTCCTCTTCCAGGACGATCAGGGGAACCAGTATCAGGCCGAGATCCGCCCCATGGCCGATGAGGGGTACGCGGCCATCCTCCCGTACGAGGCGCATGTGGGGGTGTCCCCAGCGGGGGTCCCGCGTGCCGCGAGCAATACCCACACATTCCCCACGATCCCCGAGGCGGAGCAATGGATCCGGACCCGGCTCCAGGCCGGAGGGAGTCCCCAAGGGAACCCCCAGTACCAGACCTACAGTGTCCCCGGAGCCCATGGAGGGGCCTCTCAACGGTACGAAGAGCACCTGTATACGGTGCCTCACGATATCCCGTCGAACCGGGTGGCTCCCTACAGCGCGCCCCATTTCAGTAGCCACGGGAAAGATCTCGCCGTCCATGCCCGGGGGCAACACGGGTATACCCTCACCGACCCGGCCACGGGGGAGACCACGACCGGCACCCTGATCGATGAGATCCAGTCGGACATTCATCAAAAGGCGGGCCGGATGCGCCGCCAGGAGGCTCGACGGCTCCGGGAGGCGGATATCCAGGCCTACATGGCTGACCATCCCGAGGCCAAGCGCCGGGACATCAAGGACCAGTTCCCGATGGCGCGGTACCTCGCGAAGGTCCCCGAGAACTTCGGCTACGTCACCCCGGAGATCCAGTCCTCGATCATCGACGCGCAAGCCCAGGTCCAGGGGCTCTCGGAGCAACGGAACCTGGCCCAGGAGAAGGTGCGAAACCTGACCCGGCAACTCAAAGAGGAGCGCGCCGAGGCCCGGAACCGGATCCTGGAACCGTACGGAGGGGACCGGGCTACCGCCCAGCGAGATGCGTCCCTCCGGAACTATACGTCTACTGAGGGGGATGCGATCCCTTTCACCCCCACGTCTGTCGATCAACTCTCTCCTGCGGACCGTCTGAAGTATGATCATGCCGTCCAGATCGTGGACCGGCTCGATCACGTCGATATGAGGGACCCCCGGGTCGCTGACATTGCGACCCGGCTCATGGAGGCTTCCGAGGCCGTCCAGAACATCAATCAGTACTATCATGATGCCTACCGGCTCCTGAACGAGGCCCAAGACAAGGCCTCCGGGAAGGTCCCGATCTACCCCTATGCGGACGATGCGTACAACACGCTCGCGATCAAGGCCCATCTGTATGAGGTGGCGGCCGATCCCAACCAGTCCTTCATCGGGGTGGTCGGGGGCCTGGAGAACGCGGACCGGTACAGTCTCGCCCAACGCTACAGCAAGGTCCGGTACGACCCAGAAGAGGGGATGCTCCACATCTACGACGAGCACGGCACCGATATCCGCCGGACGTTCGGGGGTGGGGACGAGACCTTCACGTTCCCCCTGGAGGTGGGCCCCCCGGCGCACCTGAATCAGGACCTGATGGAGCGGGCCATCGGGGAGGATCTGACCGAGCAGTTGGTGGACAAAGTCCATGAGTATACCCCCGAGGTCACCCCAGGGGAACTCCGTCCTATCCGCCGCCGCCCCCCGATCACGAGCCGAGAGCACCCGGACCCCGATGTCACGAACGATCCCGAGGACTCCGATCGGTGGGGGACCCGGCACCAGCGGGAGCAGGCGCTCGAACGGTACTACGAGAATGAGCGTGAGTTCCTCCAGGAGAACGAACGCAACGAGATCGAGGTGGTCGAACTTCCTGGGGACGAGCTTGACGAAGATGCTGAGGAGAACGAGCCCTACTTCCAGGCCATGGAGCGGGCCCAGGCCCAGCGTGAGCAGTTCCAGAACCTCAACGCCCAGGGCTACAGTGTCCAACCCTTGTTGCCTGGGTTCGAGGACTGGTCCCCCTCCGAACTCGCCTACCTGATGTTCCCGGATCCCGAGGTCCCCGAGGACGCGGTGTACGTCCAGCGGTGGGGAGCCAAGCCCTCGTGGATGACTACCCGGGAATGGGAGTCCGAGATCGAGGAGGGGCTGGAGAGCCGGTACGTCTACGAGACCGAGCGTGAGGCCGAAGAGTACGCGGACCAGATGGCGTGGGACTACGCCAATAACTCAGAGATCGAAGACCCTGAGGACATGAACGAGTTCTACGAGAACGCAGGGCTCGAAGACCATTACGACCCCAACTGGGACCCGGATGCCGCCGACGAGGACGAGGACCTGGAAGGGGTCGAGGTCGGGGAGCCCATGCCGGGAGAGGTCGAAGACCCCGAGCACCCCGGGATGGTCCGGGAGCCCAGCACCGTGAACCAGGCCCGGCACCCCACCCTGAACACCGAGGAACTCGCGGCCGGGGGTCGGGGGATGATCCACTTCTATGATGAAGTGATCAAGACCCGGATCGAGAGCCTGCTGAAGACCTTCGGGTGGACGGGCGAAATGACCCGGCAAGAGATCCCTGGGGGGTCCGGCCGCACCGCCTATGCGTGGGTCGCGTACCTGACCCCGGAGCAGAAGGCCGCGATCGTCAAGGCCGGGTTCTCGATCATGGCTCTGGCCCTGGCGATACGGGATACGGACGCCCCCCAGGACCTCAAGAACTACTTGATGCGGTTAGCGATCCTCGACCGGCGGAAGACCAGCAAGGGCTCCGGGAAGAGCCCCGTTCAAGTGTCCCCTGTCCCTCAGTAAAGGAGACCCCCAATGCCACTGATCCTGATCGTCCTGATCCTTCTCCTCCTCCTGGGTGGAGGCGGCACCTACTACGGCTACAACGCGGGCTGGGGCCCGGGCCCGTACGGAGGGCTGTGGCTGGTGGTGATCGTCATCCTGATCCTGTTGCTGTTCCGGGGCGGGGGGCTCCACCTCTAGGGAGGGAGGGCCGGTACAGGCTCCCCGTACCGGCTCGTCCTAGATCTCGTGCCCGTTCCCGATCCCTGCCCCTTCGTCCGGATCTCTTTGGACGATCTCCGCCCGGGGGCCTTTGGGGCCCGAGGACTTGAGGAACCGGACCGCGTCCCCTTCGCGCAGGTCCATGAACTCCACCCCCCGGCACGCGGATTGGTGGAAGAAGTACTCGGTCCCCCCGATCTCCCGGATGAACCCGAACCCTTTATCCGTGACCATGCGCTTGACCAGACCCGGGGTCAGGGCCTCCGGGTTCGTGATCTCCGGCTTCTGGGGTCGAGGGGGGCCACTCTTGCCCGGCTTGTCTTTGCGCTCGTGCTCGCTGCGTCCCATCGTGGTTACTCCTTGTCCTTCGTGTAGAGGCCTGGTAACAGGGGCGTCTTAGCCTCGGTGACATGCTTCTGGAACCAGGACGGCATCAAGGGGGTCGAGACCATCGTGAGCCACGGGGACCCTTTGACCGTCGCCGCCTTCCCGCCTTTGCCGTTCCCGTAGAGGTACCCGGTCTTGAGATTCTTCCGCCAGTCCCAGTACACCGTGGAGGGGGTTACCGGTCTCCGGTCGAAGACCAGGACGGCTGACGGGAACGGAGCCGTCCCTGATAACTCCGGCCCCTGGTACGCCGGGTCCTTGATCAGGCGCTGGAGGGCCACCTTCGGGAGCCCGACCTCCTTGACCAGGATGGCCCATCCCTGGGCGTCGATATGGACCCCCTGGAGGGTCTCACAGATCAGGCGCTGCTTCAGGGTCGGGTAGATCTCGTACGAGACGCGGCCTTTGAGGTACCGGACCTCCCCCGCGTAGCACGACGCCATATGCCAGGCTTCGGTGTCCGTCCGGGCGGCGACGACGGCCACCCCCGTGTCGATATGCCCCAGCATCAACTCCTTGACCATCTTCGCGAGGAACGCTTTGGCCTTCGAGAACGGGGGGTTCATGAAGACGGTGCCCCACCAGTCGATGGACAAGGCGTCCATCTCCTCCGTGAGGTACACGGGGCACTTGGCGTTCTGCTCCGAGGCACACACGTCGAGATCGAAGGCGAACTCCTGACAGAGCCGGTCATAGAGCGCCTGCTCCGTCCCCCAGTCGTCTTTGCCTGAGGAGAAGTAGGGCTTCTCCTCCGGCTCAGGGACCGGGATCGGGACCGTCCACGAATCCACGTCTCCAGGGGCGAGGTCGAAGCCCTTGGTCATGGTCGCCTGTTCATAGCCTTTCAGGATCTCGTGGATGACCGGCCCCGTCTTGATCCCCGGGATCTTCTGCTCTCCGTCCGGCCCGATCACGAGGACCCCGACATCGGCCTTCGTCCCAAGGATCTTCTGGACTTCCTCCTCCAGGGCCTGCTGGATCATCAGGATATCCTTCTGGCTCAAGGGTTCTCCCGACACCGGCTGGAAGTCCTCTGGGTCAAACACCGCCGCGTCAAATTCCGCTGGGGTCAACTCCATACCCTTACCCCCTTCCTCCACCGTCACCCCGGGTCCGGCCGGTGGGGCCATCGGTGATCCGCCACCCCTTGACGACCGTATCGAGGTCCTTGCGTTGCTGGTACCGCCGGTACACCGCGCCCCCGGTCCACCCGATGAGCATCCCCACGATCACCGGGAGCCCCGAGTGGAGGATCTCGTGCCACGCCCCTCCGAAGGTCATGAGACGGACCTCTTGGTGACCCGCAGTTGCTCGATATGGGTGACCTCGGTCGCCATCTCGATCTGCACGGTCGTGACCCCGACCGACAGGAGCTTCTTGGTGTTCAGGGTCTTCCGGTCCTGGGGCACGATCTGCACCACCCAGGCGTCTCGCTCCACGCGCTCTTGGCCTCGCTCACTCAGGGCTCCGCGCAACTGATCGCTGTACGTATCGACCTCCTTCTGCATCGCATCCCGGAGCGCCGCCGCGTTCTGCCGGTTCTCGATCGCGAGGTCGAGTTCGTCATCCGTCATGGTTCGACTCCTGGAGCCCGCCGCCGGTCCCTATCCCTCGGGATGGTCGTGGGCCCCTCTCCGATCCCCCTGGGTCCGTCGCTCGCCCTCCGCTGGGGGACCGGAAGGCGAGGGTCCCGGGGGGGTGGAACCCCCAGACCCTAAGGCTTGTACCACCGCCCCGACGGCCGGGGCCACCCCGTTCTGCTCCGGGTCCAAGTCCGATCCCCGCACCCCCGGGATTTTGCCTTCCCGGGCCGACACGATCGTCAGGATCTGGCGCAAGGCCGTCTCCAGGGCCTCCTTGTCGTCCAGGAGCCTGGACAGTTGCCCGTTGGTCTGCTGGACGGCCTTCTCCGCGTCCTTGGCGATCGTCTTAGTGGTCTCGTGGACCTCTTCGGCCTTGACCGCTGCCGCCTCGGCGGCCACCTTCGCGGAGGCCGCCTGCTCCGTGATCGTCTGGGTCGTCGCGGCGATCACCTTCGTCGTCTCCTGGATCTGCTTGGTCCGGGTACTCCACACCCGGTAGAACCCCCCGAGCGCCACCACCAAGACCGCCGTCTGGGCGATGATGTTCGGGAGTTGGTCGATCAAGTGGTCCCAGATCGTGGGGAGCACCGGACCGGTGGTTGCGGTCAACGCTGCTTGTACGGCTCCAACCATACCGGCAACCCATCCGTCTTCCTCTTGGCCAGAGGGATCTGAGTGGGGGTACCTCTTACTTCCCTGGCCACCGGTTGGTCCGGCACGAGGGATGGACGGGCCCCAGCTTCAGGAACACCAACCGTCCATCCCCCCTGACGTGACAACGTCGGCACAGGGGCGTACACTGTGCGATCTCCGCTGCGATCTGCTCGGGGCTGTACCCCTTCCCGGCCATCGTGGAGATCCGTCTCGATGGCCGCTCTTCGTGCGCGGGGTTGTGCCATTCGATCGGCTGAGCCCCACACTTCGCGCAGACGGTCTCCGCACGCACCTTCGCCACGAAGGCCCGAGCCGTGGCAATCCGCGCCACGGTCTCCGCATGGTGCGCCGCGTGCCACGCCTGCATGTAGGTCTGGCCCACGATCGTCAGACCTTCTGGCAGGGCCAGTGCCACGTCCCCGCCTTCTTCTTCCCCTCGTCCTGGCTCACGAACTCCCGGAAGTGAATCCCGGTGGGGTTGCAGATCAGGAGGGACACCTGGCGCAGGGTCTTGGCCTCCTTGTTTCCGTGGGGGACCTCCGTGATGATCGCGGCTCGATGGGCTCCAGCCGTGTACTCCCCGCCCGGGGTCCCGAACGCGACGTAGTGGACCATCCGGCAGACCGTGGGCATCGGGCCCAGGTCCGGGGCCGGGGGCTCGGTCTCGGGTTCCTCGTCGGTCATGTCGAGGGTCTCGGTGTTGTCGTCACTGTCAGCCACAGTCGCCTCCTTAGAGTTCCGCCCAGACCGGCCCGATGGACCCTTTGCACGTAATGGGCACGTCCACGTCGAACGATGCCGCAACCATACTCTCAATCAGCGGCAAAAGCAAGGGCCCCAGATCCTCATCGAACTCCAACAACAGATCGTCATGGATATCGAGACACGGCTCGACTCTCCCCCAGGGGTACCCTTCGACCTTCGAGGGCCCCTCGGCGTTCAAGGGCTTGATGACCTCCGTCCACACCCGGTATTCAATCTGCTTCATGAAGAACCGGGCTCCGGCTTGGGGGCCAAAGGCCTGGGCCTCGCGCTGGGCTCCCTCCCGGATCTGCTTGTTGGGGGAGAGGACGGAGGGGAGGAACCGGATACGGCCCCCCCGGGATCGGACGTAGCCGTACCGCCGGGCTTCCGCGTGCTTTTCCTTGATGTACCCGTCGATCCCCCAGTCCGCGATGACGGCGGCCACCCACTCCCGGCACACCTTCGCTTGGGCCTGGATCATGGCGTCCCGGGAGGCGAAGACCTGCCCCTGGAGTTCGGGGAAGGGATAGCCCCGTTTCCGCATCTGTTCGGCCAGCCCCACTTCCGTGATCCCCATGGGGATCCCGAAGTTCACTTCCTTCGCGGCCCGGCGCTGGGCGTCCGCCCCTTCCCCTTTCGGCCCGAAGATCTTGAACCGGGTGCGCTCGTGGAGGTCCTCCCCCGTCTGGAAGGCGTGGATGAGGACTTTGGAGCCGGAATCCAGAGCGAGCACCCGCAGTTCAATTTGATTGAGATCCCAGCTACCGAGGAGCCGACCGGGGGGAGCTTGAACCCCCGCACGAAACCGCTTACCCAGCTTTGTGTATTTTGGAAAAGCGAGTGCGTTGGGATTCTTCGCAGCCAACCGGCCCGATACGACCCGTGTGGCGAGCAACTGGCATACAAGACGCCAGTACCCCCCGCGCTCCTTGCAGTACGAGGGGAGCTTGTCCACGAAGGTGGTCTTGAGCTTGTGGATCTCTCGCCAGTCGATGATGGCTTGGACAAAGGGATGGTGCT
>Ga0070715_10000317_pt1 | contig 11892 bp, 11 predicted proteins | sample LARL111metaG_FD_71394 | JGI IMG/M metagenome (GOLD analysis project Ga0070715, IMG submission 71394) | Corn, switchgrass and miscanthus rhizosphere microbial communities from Kellogg Biological Station, Michigan, USA - LAR L11-1 metaG | ecosystem: Host-associated > Plants > Roots > Rhizosphere ... | reverse complement strand
CTGGACCTGGTGGCCTATGAGATGACCATGCTGGCCGAGGCGGCCGGCGGCGTGCTCACCCCCCGCGCCCGCTGACCGGACCCGCGGCCGGAAGCGGGCCAGCCGGGTCAGCTGGAGGTCGCGGCGCAACCGGTAAGCACACTCCCGATCGAGGCCCCGGCTACCGGCAGGCGGGCGCCTCTTCGCGTCTGCGCCGATAGGCTTCTTGCATGGGCGAAATGCAGTGGCGCACGCACCGGCTCGAACTGGACGACCAGACGCTGCGCGAGTGGGAGGCCCAGGTTCTCGGGGCCAGTCCAGAGGGGATCGTCCTGGACCGGTCAGCCTTCTATCCGGGCGGTGGGGGCCAGCCGCCGGACCATGGCGTCCTGCTGTGGGGCGGCGTGCAGACCAGGATCGTGGACGCGCGCAAAGGCGACGACCTGTACCTGATCCCAGCCGAGGGTGATCCGCTGCCCGTGCCAGGTACCTCGGTGCGCGGCGCGATCGAGGATGAGCGCAGGACCGCGCTGATGCGCACTCATTCTGGCCTGCACGTGCTGTGCGGCGTGGTATTCCGTGATTTCGGCGCGCCGGTGACCGGCGGCAACATGGAGCCATTGACCGCCCGGATGGACTTCAACCTCCCGGACATTCCGCCGGGCTTTCGCGACGCTGTCGAGACCGCGTGCAATGCCGAGGTGCAGGCGGACCGCCGCATCGACGTGCGAGTCCTGCCCCGGGACGAGGCGTTCGCTCTGCCCGACATCATCCGCACCGCTACCAACCTGGTACCGCCAGACGTCAAGGACGTGCGGATCATCGACATCGTTGGCCTGGACCAGCAGGCGGACGGCGGTACGCATGTCGCCTCGACCCGCCAGGTCGGCCGGATCGAGGTCGTCAAGATCGAGAGTAAAGGCAAAGGCTTCCGCCGGCTGCGTATCCGCGTCGCGGACTAAGCTCGCCGATTTACCAACCGGTGACGCTGCGGGCTGCGCGCGGCCGTCACCAGGGCCCGTACGGGCCGGAACTCGACCCGTCGCGGAATTCGCGGACCTTGGGCCGGACGTCGGTCAGGTAGATGGCCGCGGCCACGAAGGCCGCGATCGGCAGGATGCCAACAGCGCCGAATCCACCGGACAGGACACCCAGGTACAGCCCGACCACCACGGCTACGCCGAGGATGATGAGCCAGAGCGGCTTGGTCTGCTTGCCCGCGGCCTGGTAAGCCTTGCCCGGGCGGCGCAGCGCGTCCGTGAAGGCCCAGACCTCGACGGCAAGGGCGGCGATCGCCAGTACCTCGAGGAACCAGTAGAGCGGGCTCATGGCCCCAGTGTTCAGCAACACAATGCCAGGTTATCCGGTCTGGAGGGAGACTGGTACCACAAAACCCAGCCTCCCGTCCAGACCTGCTGATGCTGCTCGCTAGCCGCGCTTGCGGGCCGTGCCGCCCTTGCCGTTCAGGGCGGTCTTCCCGTGCAGCACCCGCGCGCCGTCCGAGGCCAGCTTGTCGTATTCCTTGACCGCCCAGGTGCGGGCCGTCGTCATGTAGTCGGTCGCCAGCGTGGTCAGCGTCCCATCGCTGCGCCAGCGGGCGATCCGCGCGGGCAGTTCCCGCAGCGCGGTGCTGGCCAGTGCGCCAGCACCGGCAGCGGCCTGAACGGGCTTGCTATCGGTGAGCTTGCGGACCTCGGTCCGCACGGCAATGCCACGGTTCATGTCTGATTTCACCCTTCCTGGCCGGCCTGTCCGGGCCGGCCGTGTACCTCCGGGCCAGCCCGGCCGGGCCCGGCCGGGCCGGGCTGGCTGGCTGACCCGGGCGCGGGCACCGGCTCGTGCGGTGCCGCGTCGGTTGCGCCCAGCGGTTCTGCCACCGCGAGCGGGTCATCGTCGTCCTCGTCATCCTGGGCCGTGGGCCGGCCAGCGGGACCGCTGGGACCAGCCGCGCTGGCTGGTGACCCGGCATCCGCGAGGACCCCGGCCGCATCGGCCGCGGGCTCCGCCGCACCCGCCCGGGCCGCGGCGGCTTCCTTGCGGAAGGAGTCGTAGATCTCCAGCAGCACCTGCTTCTGCCGTTCGGTGAGCTCCGGCTCGGCGAGTACCGCCGCCCGGACCCCGGAATCGGCCGGCCGGTCCTCCAGGATCCCGGCCTGCACGTACAGCGCTTCTGCGGAGATCCGCAGGCCCTTGGCGATCTGCTGCAAGATCTCCGCGCTCGGCCGGCGCAAGCCCCGCTCGATCTGGCTCAGGTACGGGTTGGATACCCCCGCGGCCGCAGCCAGCTGGCGCAGCGAGATCTTCGCCTGCTCCCGCTGCTCCTTGATGTATTCACCGATGGAGCTGACTCGCATAGGACTCACGAACCCAGTGAATCAAATCGTGCTTGCAATTGCAAACGGGCAGCAAGCACTGCAAGCAGCCGGTCCTGGCCTGGATCTGGGCGGGCGCGTTACGGCGGCAGCGTGGCGCGGATCCAGCCGACGGTCTCCTCCCCGCCGATGACCGGGACGTGGGCGATCTCAGCCAGCGCCGTAGCTGCCGCGGCGCGGCCGGTAGCCACACCGAGCCGGCCGAGCAGGGCCACGGCCACCGGGGGCAGGGCCCGGGCGGCCCCGTCCTCGACCTTGACGGCTATGGCGCTGCCATCGGCCAGCGCCAGCCCGTCGACGCCTTCGGCCCCGGACTTCACCAGCAGGCCGGGCACCGCCGTCATCAGGGCCCGCTCCGGACGCGTGGTCCCTGAGGTCCACTCCGGGTAGGCGCGCATCGCGTCGGCGACCTTGCGTTCCGGCGTGGCCGGCGGCGCGGTAACCATGGCCTGGAAAGCCCGGGCCAGGCCGGTCAGGGACAGGGCGAACAGCGGGGCACCGCAGCCGTCCACCCCGGTGGCCGTGACCGGCTCGCCCGCCAGATCCTCGATCGTGGCCCGGATCGCCAGCTGGAGTGGATGGCCGGGATCGCGGTAACTGCCGGTGGGCCAGCCCGCCGCCACGCAGCTGGCCAGCATCGCCGCGTGCTTGCCCGAACAGTTCATGTGCACCCGGTCCGGACCGCCACCGTGGCTGAGGATCTCCCGCTGCGACGCCTCGTCCATGGGCAGTGCGGGCGGGCATTGCAGCGTGCTCTCCGGCAGGCCGGCCCGGCTCAGGATCTCCCGCACCCCGGCGACGTGGAAGTCCTCGCCGGAGTGGCTGGCGGCGGCCAGCGCGAGCAGCTTGCCATCCAGGTCTAGGCCACAGCGCAGCATCGCCGCGGCCTGCATCGGCTTGCTGGCCGACCGTGGGAACATGGGCTCGGTGACCTGGCCCGCCACCCAGGCTGGCTGGCCGTCCGCGCCGAGTATCAGTGCCGCGCCGCGATGGCGTGATTCGACGAACCCTGACCGGACCACCTCGGCCAGCACCGGTGACTCAGCTACGGCTGCTCACCCCCAGCAGCACCCGGGCCTCGTCCGGCAGCATCGGTGGCCGCTGGGCCAGCCCGGCCAGGGCCGCGGCGCGCTCGACCAGTTCGGCGTTGCCCGTCACCGGGCGCCCGCGGGCGAATGACGTGGTGTCCTCCATGCCAACCCGCAGGTGCCCGCCGGCGCCCAGCGCGCCGAGCATCACCGGCAGGGTCGTGCGGCCGATCCCGGTGGCCGACCAGGTGGCGCCGGACGGCAGCGCGGCGACCGCCGCGGTCAGCGCGGCCACCGTGCCCGGCATGCCGCCGGGCACACCCATGACCAGGTCGCAGTGCACATGCCCGCCGTGCGGCAGCCCCTGCTCGCTGAGCAGCCGGTGCAGCGTGGCCACGTGCCCCAGGTCGAACAGCTCGAATTCCGGGACCACCCCGGCGGACTTGGTCCGCGCGTAGAGCTCGCGGATGAACGGCCAGGGGTTGGCAAACACCTCGTCGCCGAAGTTCACCGTGCCGCAGGTGAGGGAGCAGGCATCCGGGGCCGCGTCCAGCACCGCCAGCCGGTCCTCGAAGCTGTCGGTCACCGCCCCGCCGGTGGACAGCTGCACGATCAGGTCGGTGGATTCGCGGAGCGCCTGCACGGTGTCCTTGAGCCGGCCCAGGTCCAGCGTGGGCCGCGCGTCGGCGTCCCGGATGTGCACGTGGATGACGGCGGCCCCGGCCGCGCGGCAGCCGATGGCGGTGGCGGCCAGTTCGTCCAGGGTGACCGGCAGCGCGGGCACCGCGGCCTTGTCGGACTCGGCACCGGTCGGTGCGACGGTGATCAGCGTCGCCGCGGCCGCGGGACGCGCGGGCGGCCCGGGAGCTCCGGCGGAGCGGGCGGCCACACTGCTGTTCGATGTCATGACGGGCAGAATGCATCCTCGGTCAAGGTCACGTCCAGCCCGCCGGCCGGGCGGGCGCCGGATTCAGGGGTGCGGCCGGTAATACTGAGCCGCGCGGCGTGACCGGGTCCTGGCCGGCCGGGACAGCCCCGTTCCTGGCTGGCCCGCCCGGCCCCGGGTGGTCCTGGCGCGCGGCGGCCTGAGCTGAGCTGTCCTGGCCGCCGGTGATCTGGATCGAACCGTCCCGGCTGCCGATGAAGTGGACCGGGCCGGGCTGGGTCCCGTTGGCCCGGGCCGGCCCGGGCCCGGCGGTGACCGCGTCACTGGCGGCCAGGTTGGCCCGGGCGAACTCCAGGGCCTCGGCCAGGTCGGCCAGGCGGGCCTCCTGGGTGGGCGCCCGGAACGTCTTGACCTCCAGCACGACGACGCCGCGGTAGTCCTGGGCCGCTAGCCTGCGCAGCAGCGGCGCGCACGGCTGGGTGCCGCGGCCGGGCACCAGGTGCTCGTCCCGGTAGGCGAGCCCGGTGCCGTCGGCCAGGTGCACGTGGGCCAGCCGGTCACCGAGCTCATCGGCCATGGCCAGGGCGTCCGAGCCGCTCACCGCGGTGTGCGAGAGATCCAGCGTGACGTGCGGGTAGTCCATGTCCACCGGGTTCCAGGTCGGCGCGTACGGCGCCACCTCGGCACCGCCCGCGCGGAGCGGGAACATGTTCTCCACGGCGAACCGCACGTCGGTCTCGTCCTGCATCCGGGCCAGGCCGGTGGTGAAGTCCCGGGCGTAGTCCCGCTGCCAGCGGAACGGCGGATGCGCCACGACCACCCGGGCGCCCAGCTGCTCGGCCACGTCCTTGGCCCGCAGCAGCTTGCCCCAGGGATCACGGCCCCAGACCCGCTGCGTGATCAGCAGGCAGGGCGCGTGCACCGCGAGCACCGGGACACCGTGGTAGTCCGAGAGCCGCCGGAGCGCGTCCACGTCCTGGCTGACCGCGTCCGGGGTGACCATCACCTCGACTCCGTCGTAACCCAGGCGGGCCGCTACCTCGAACGCATCCGGTGCCCTGTCTGGGTAGACCGAAGCGGTTGATAGCGCCACCAGGTGCCGCGGAGCGCTGTCCGCAGTGCTCACCGTGACTCCTTCCGCACCCCAGTTCCACACCCCGGCGACGATTGTGCTCCCGCGACCCAGCTTATGCGCCCGCCGCAGTGGTTCACTGCCGGGCACACCGGTATCCGGTACCGCCACCCTGTCGGCATCTGCCGGTACCGTCCTGGCCATGGCGAAGTCATCTGCGGGCCCTGCGTTCCAGTGCACGGAATGCGGCTGGCGCACCACCAAGTGGTCCGGGCGCTGTGGCGAGTGCCAGGCGTGGGGCACCGTAGAGCAGGCCGCGGCCCCGCGGCCGCTGCGGTCCAGCCCCGGGCCGGGTGGCCTGCCCGGCGCGGCCGCGCAGTACAGCGGGGTGGCGCCGGCCAGCCCCGCCGTGTCCATCACCGCAGTGGACGCCACCGCCGCGGGCGCCCGGCCGACCGGCCTCGGTGAGCTGGACCGGGTGCTGGGCGGTGGGCTGGTCCCCGGCGCGGTCGTGCTGCTGGCCGGGGAACCGGGGGTGGGCAAGTCCACCCTGCTATTGGCGGCGGGCAGGCACGCGGCCCAGACCGGCCCGGTGCTGTACATCACCGGGGAGGAGTCAGCCGCCCAGGTGCGGCTGCGCGCGGACCGGATCGGCGCCGTGGCCGGCAACCTCTACCTGGCTGCGGAGACCGACCTGGCCGCGCTGCTCGGGCACGTGGCGGTGGTCAAGCCAAAGCTGCTGATCGTCGATTCCGTGCAGACCATCAGTGCGGGTGGTGTGGAAGCAGCGCCGGGCGGTGTCACCCAGATCCGGGAGGTCACCGCGGCCCTGATCGCGGTGGCCAAGCAGCACGCGATCACTACCGTGCTGGTCGGGCACGTCACCAAGGACGGCTCGATCGCCGGGCCGCGGGCCCTGGAGCACCTGGTCGATGTGGTGCTGCACTTCGAGGGCGACCGGCATGCCCAGTTCCGCGTGGTCCGGGCGGTCAAGAACAGGTACGGCCCGACGGACGAGATCGGCTGCTTCGACCTGGGCGAGCAGGGGATCACCGAGGTCCCCGACCCGAGCGGGATGTTCCTGTCCCACCGGGCCGACCCGGTGCCGGGTACCTGCGTGACGGTCGCCCTGGAGGGCCGCCGCCCGCTGCTCGCCGAGGTGCAGACGCTGGTGGCCCAGTCCCCGCTGGAGAACCCGCGCCGGGTCACCTCCGGGCTCGACCCGTCCCGGGTCGGCATGGTCCTGGCCGTACTCGGCCGGCGGGCCGAGCTGATGATTGGCAAGCAGGACGTGTACGCGGCCACGGTGGGCGGGGTCCGGCTCACCGAGCCATCGGTGGATCTGGCCATCGCGCTCTCGCTGGCCAGCGGGATGATCAACCTCAGCGTCCCGGGGTGGGTGGTGGCGATCGGCGAGGTGGGCCTGGCCGGCGAGGTACGCCGGGTTACCGGCCCGGGCCGCCGGGTGGCCGAGGCGGAACGGATGGGATTCCGGCTAGCCATCGTGCCCGCGGGCTCCGGGACGGCCGGGCCCGGCGAACAGCGGAAGGAGGTCCGGCCGGGCGGCATCGAGGTCCGCGAGGTGACCGATATCCGGGAAGCGATGACCACCGCGTTCAGCGGGTTATCCCGCCGCCCGGTGTGCTCAGCCGCCGGCCTGGGCCGCCAGGCCCCGTTAAACTAAGGCCGTCCGATAACCTCCCGGGGGTCGCGTGCCGCCAACCGACGTGCCGCCAAGTGACAGGGGCCCCGCCCAGCCACGCAGCACAGACGAGCGCCGCCGGTCCATGCTGGCCGCGCTGGCACCCGGCACCGAGCTGCGGGACGGGCTGGAGCGCATCCTGCGCGGCAACACCGGGGCGCTCATCGTGCTCGGCGACGGCCCCGCGGTGGACGAGGTGTGTACCGGCGGGTTCGAGCTGCGGGTGCCGTTCTCCGCGACCCGGCTCCGCGAGCTGGCCAAAATGGACGGCGCCATCGTGCTGGACAGCGGCGCGCAGCACATCGTGCGGGCGGCCGTGCACCTGGTTCCCGACCCCACCCTGCCCACCGGGGAGTCGGGTACCCGGCACCGGACCGCGGAGCGGGTCAGCCGGCAGACCGGGTGCCCGGTGATCTCGGTGAGCAAGTCGATGCGGATCATCGGGCTGTACCTGGACGGGACGCGTCATGTGCTGGAAGGCTCGGCCGCCATCCTGTCCCGGGCCAACCAGGCGCTGGCCACCCTGGAGCGGTACAAGCTGCGGCTGGACGAGGTGTCCGGGACGCTGACCGCGCATGAGATCGAGGACCTGGCCACCGTCCGGGATGTGACCGCGGTGGCGCAGCGGCTGGAGATGGTCCGGCGCATCGCGGGCGAAATCGAGGGTTACCAGGTCGAGCTGGGCACCGACGGGCGGCTGCTGGCCCTCCAGTTCGACGAGCTCATCGCTGGCCGCGACTTCGAGCGCCACCTGGTCGTGCAGGACTACCTGCCATCGGCCGGGGACGGGGACACGGGCGGCCAGATCGCCCGGGTTCTCGCCGAGCTGGCGGCGCTGTCCCCGGAGGATCTGCTCGACCTGGGCCGGGTGGCGGCGGTGCTCAGGCTCGGCGGGCCCAGCATGCTGGACGAGCCGGTCGAGCCGCGCGGGTACCGCTTGCTGGCCAAGGTCCCGCGGCTGCCGGCCCCGGCCGCGGAGCGGCTCGTCGCGCATTTCGGCGGGCTGCACAAGCTCCTCGCGGCCACCGTCGCCGAACTGCAGAGCGTGGACGGCGTCACCGAGCCGCACGCCCGCGCGGCCCGCGAGGGGCTGTCCCGGCTGGCCGAGATGACGCTGCTGGAGCGGTACTCCTGAGCCAGTGACCGGCGGTCAGGCCCTGGACGAGCTCAGCACGAAGATCATCGGCTGACTGCGGATCTTGCCGCTGCGCGCGGTCGCGGTGTACGTGCCGGGACGGGCCCACTTTCGCGGCAGATGGCAGCGGGGCGCTGAGACCTTCCGGTTCCAGCTGATCTGGATCACCGCGGGAACGCCCCGGACCAGCCGGGTGGTGTGTGGCCGGGTGGACGCCTGGCAGTCCGCGGAACCCCAGACCCGGTGGTCCCCGGACTTGATGATCAGCTGGATGTTGCCCGGGCTCACGTCGAACATGCAGGCCCGCACGGCCGTGGAGACCACGTCGAGCTGGAACCGCGGGATGGCGTGCGCCTGGTAGCGGTACCGGGTGGCGAACAGGCTGAGCACGACGTCGGCCCGCGGGCACCCCTGGGACGCGTGCTGGCCGGCCGGGCTGGCCTGATGCTTCCCGGCCCGGTGCTTGGCCGTGGCCGAGGACGTCGCCGTCGGGGTGGGCGAGGGCGTCAGCGACCAGGTCGCGGACGGGCTGGGTGTGCCCGCCAGCGGGGTGGACGGCCCGGCCGGCGTGGCGGAGTGCCGGCCACCGACCGAGGTCACGTTGGCGCTCTGGCTCGTGCCGCTGCCGCCGAGCGTGCCGTTCACGGTCCACACGACCAGCCCGAGCACGGCGATCCCCCCGGCCAGCGCGATGACCCTGCGCCGCCAGTAGACATCGCCCCGGCCCGGCCTGTATTGCCTCGGCATGCTCGCAGTATTGCCCGGCCGGGCCGGTCACGCTCGCCGACCCGCCGGGCGGCGGCATTATTCCAGGCAGAGTAGCCCGCCGTAGCACCTTTACCCATACCCAGACCAGCAGGTGCACGGCCAACCGCTGCGTGCGATGATCCACATTGATGGCCACCCCCGACAGCACGGCGATCCTGCACTGGTATGCGGCGCATCAGCGGGATCTGCCCTGGCGCCACCCAGAAGCCACCCCGTGGGCCGTTCTGGTCAGCGAGATCATGCTGCAGCAGACGCCGGTCAGCCGGGTCCTGCCGGTCTACACGGCCTGGCTGGCCCGCTGGCCGACACCAGCCGCGCTGGCCGCCGCGACAGCCGGGGATGCGCTGCGCGCGTGGGGCCGGCTGGGCTACCCGCGGCGCGCGATCCGGCTGTACCAGACAGCCCAGGCGCTGGTGGAGCGGCACGGCGGAGCGGTACCCGCGTCGGTGACCGCGTTGCTGGCCCTGCCGGGGATCGGCCCGTACACGGCCGCGGCGGTGGCCAGCTTCGCGTTCGGCCAGCGGCACGCGGTGCTGGACACGAATGTCCGCCGGGTGCTGGCCCGGCTGATTAGCGGGCAGGAACTGCCGCCGGTCAGCGCGTCAGCCGCCGAACGGAAGCTGGCCGAGTCGCTGCTCCCGGAAGAGCCGGCCGTGGCCGCGCGCTGGTCGGTCGCGGTGATGGAACTCGGCGCCCTGGTCTGCACGGCCGCCAGACCGCAGTGCACCAGCTGCCCGGTGGCCGGAAGCTGCGCCTGGCGGCTGGCCGGTCACCCGCCAGGCGGCGGAGCCCGGCGCAGCCAGGGGTATGAGGGCACCGACCGGCAGTGCCGCGGGCGGCTGCTCGCGGTGCTCCGTGCGGCCGACGGCCCGGTACCCGGCTCGCGGCTGGACGCGGCCTGGCCGGGGCGGCTCCAGCGCAACCGGGCCCTGGACAGCCTGGTGGCCGACGGCCTGGTCGACCCGCTGCCCGGCGGGCACTACGCCTTGCCCGGGCTGGCCAGGCCAGCCCGCCCGGCGCGGGGCGCGGCGGTCTGACCAGCCAGGCTCCGCCAGCGCGCCGGACGACCCCGGGCCCGGCCCAAGCGCGGCTGCGGCGCCCGGGGACGCGGGAAATGCGACGGCCCCGCTGGTCCTGATAGCTCAGGAACCAGCGGGGCCGTTGCGCCGGGTCAGGCCGGCTCGGTCCTGCTGCCAGGCGAGGCCCCGCCGCGCTCGGCCGGGGCAGCGCCGCTGTTGACCTCCTCGGGCGGCGCGTCGGGCACCGCGTCCGGCTTGGGCACACCCTTGAACGTGAACTGGGCTTCCTCGCCGGTGCCCTTGACGTCCACGATGACGATCTGGCCTGCCTTCAGCTCACCGAACAGGATCTTCTCGGACAGGGCGTCCTCCATCGACCGCTGGATCGTGCGCCGCAGCGGCCGGGCGCCGAGCACTGGGTCGTAACCCCGGTCCGCCAGCAGCTTCTTGGCTGCCGGGCGCAGTTCCAGGCCCATGTCCCGGTCCCGCAGCCGCTCGTCCACCTTGGCGATCATCAGATCGACGATCTCGACGATCTCGTCCTGGGTCAGCTGGTGGAACACGATCGTGTCGTCCACCCGGTTCAGGAACTCAGGCCGGAAGTGATGCTTGAGCTCCTCGTTCACCTTGGACTTCATCCGGTCGTACGAGCCCTTCGACTCGCCCTGGCGGGCGAAGCCGACCGACACGCCCTTGGAGATGTCCCTGGTGCCCAGGTTGGTGGTCATGATGATGACCGTGTTCTTGAAGTCCACCACCCGGCCCTGGGCATCGGTCAGCCGCCCGTCCTCCAGAATCTGGAGCAGGGAGTTGAAGATGTCCTGGTGGGCCTTTTCGATCTCGTCGAACAAAACTACGGAGAACGGCTTGCGGCGCACCTTTTCGGTCAGCTGGCCACCCTCCTCGTAGCCGACATAACCAGGCGGCGAGCCGAACAGCCGGGACACCGTGTGCTTCTCCATGTACTCGCTCATGTCGAGCTGGATCAGCGAATCCTCGTCCCCGAAAAGGAATTCCGCGAGAGTCTTGGACAACTCGGTCTTGCCGACTCCAGAAGGCCCGGCGAAGATGAATGATCCACCTGGGCGCTTGGGGTCCTTCAGCCCGGCGCGGGTCCGCCTGATGGCCTGGGATAGCGCCTTGATCGCGTCGTTCTGCCCGATGACGCGCCGGTGCAGCTCATCCTCCATGCGGAGCAGCCGCTGCGACTCTTCCTCGGTCAGCTTGAACACCGGGATACCGGTCGCGGTGGCCAGGACTTCGGCGATAAGTTCCTCATTCACCTCGGCGACGACGTCCATGTCGCCGGCCTTCCACTCCTTCTCCCGGGCTTCCTTCTTCGCGATCAGCTGCTTCTCGTTGTCCCGCAGCGCCGCGGCCTTCTCGAAGTCCTGCGAGTCGATCGCAGACTCCTTTTCCCGGCGCACCTGGGCGATTTTCTCGTCATACTCGCGCAGGTCCGGCGGTGCGGTCATCCGGCGGATGCGCATCCGCGAGCCGGCCTCGTCGATCAGGTCGATCGCCTTGTCCGGCAGGAACCGGTCGCTGATGTAGCGGTCAGCCAGCTGGGCCGAGGCCACCAGCGCTCCGTCGGTGATGGACACCCGGTGGTGCGCCTCGTACCGGTCGCGCAGGCCCTTGAGGATCTCGATGGTGTGCGAGATCGTCGGCTCGGCCACCTGGATCGGCTGGAACCGGCGTTCCAGCGCCGCGTCCTTCTCCAGGTGCTTGCGGTACTCATCGAGCGTGGTCGCCCCGATGGTCTGAAGCTCGCCGCGGGCCAGCATCGGCTTCAGGATCGAGGCGGCGTCGATCGCACCCTCGGCGGCCCCGGCGCCGACCAGAGTGTGCAGCTCGTCGATGAACAGGATGATGTCGCCGCGGGTCCGGATCTCCTTGAGCACCTTCTTCAGCCGCTCTTCGAAGTCACC
>Ga0070715_10000311_pt1 | contig 12007 bp, 11 predicted proteins | sample LARL111metaG_FD_71394 | JGI IMG/M metagenome (GOLD analysis project Ga0070715, IMG submission 71394) | Corn, switchgrass and miscanthus rhizosphere microbial communities from Kellogg Biological Station, Michigan, USA - LAR L11-1 metaG | ecosystem: Host-associated > Plants > Roots > Rhizosphere ... | reverse complement strand
AGGAGGCAAGATTGTGAGACCCAAAATGGCCATTCCGGGCATTGGATATTTAGCGATATGTGAAGACACTGAAGGCATTTCGTTTGGTATTATACAAAGTGACCGAAATGCTAAGTAGATGGATAGATAGATAGATACAAGTTAGATTACTACGCCTACAACACCTTATTTATCCTATCACTATATGTTATCTCATCTTTGATCTAATTTTGTAAACTTATTAATCCAAAATCTAACAAGATGAAACAATATATAATCTAATATTAAAAGAGTTTTTCGTGTTATAATAGAATAATGAGATTGCTACGAAGCAGACAAAGGATGAGAAACAATAACAACAAAAAAGAACATATTCCATTAACTTCAACCTAGCATTAATGGACTAGCAAAAAAATCTGACTTATGCGTTTGGATAACAGGATTTATGGGATTACGAATGAAAAACAATCATCTTATTGATACGACGCTAAAATACAAGGGATCGAGGGAATTAAAGCTCAATAATAATAAAATTTGATAACAAATTTAATATAATAAGAATTTAAGGTATATCAATTTCAATGTGAAGCAAACAAATTTCTAATTGATATAGATTTAACAAATATTTAACTTATACAAAAATTAATAAACACCAAGATATCATATATGACAAATGACTATATTTATGCTGGTCATTGGATCTTTTATATTATTATTATTACTAATTGTCAGTACATCTGTAGTACATGGCCAGACTATTTCAACAATTACGATACCAATGAAAGTTTATTATAACTCTACTTATGGCGTAGTTATTCAATATCCAGCTAGCTGGAATGTTAGTAATATATCTAGTAATAATTCGCCATCTCCTTTTCAGGGCATAGTTATGATGACGCCACCAATTCAAAGTACAGGTAATGAGTTTGCGTCAGTTGTAGTAGGACAATATCCTCAATCGGTAAATACAACGTTACAATCTTTTCTAGATCATAACAAGGGAATTAGAATGTCGAATTCTAATACCAAAGACTTTAATATTGTTATGTCAAATGCTAATTCACTACTTGCTGGCAGACAAGCATATGGGTTACTCTTTACAGATACCTTTCATGGACATTCCCAAAAGAGTTTAGAACTTGGAACATTCGGGCTAGAACATAGGGGAATTAAATATGGTTACATTGTCAATTTTAGCGCTGATCCAATATCATTTACAAAGATATTGCCAATAATACTTCAAACAATTGATTCATTTGGAATTTCAAATATTAGCTGATATACCTATTGTAGATCTACTTCTCTTCTGATAGTGAATTAAAAATTTTGCAATTTTATTTTTTTAAAAAGTTAAGCATAGACCTACAAAAAACAGCTAAAATTGATTTAATTTGATTTATGCTATGTTGATTGTAGATGATGGCAACAAATAGGCCTACTAAAAGGCTTTTTCGTGCTTGGCCGATCCTAATCTTTAATTTCTATTATGATATTACATTACCCAGTTCTGAAACTTATCGAAGATAATCCGTCACATAAAGAGAACAGAATAGATAATTACTACAATAGAAGTAGATAACTTAACATAATATCATCAGATATTCAATTACTATTTCTCTAAGTTTTAGCTATAAGTTTATTAATCTATAGCACATAAATGCATAGAATATTTTCATATCACACAAAAGTTTAAACAATAATATATTGTAGAAATGATCATTACTAGCCGGAAGAAAAGATTAAGAGAAATTAAGATGTGCTAATTCCTTCTTTTTGTTCATATGTTTACATGCCATATGACTATATCAAATTGTCTGTTTTAATATTCTTCTAGTTTTAATGAAAGATAGTCCAAGTGTAAAAGTCAATATTCCGAATATTACTATTAAAGATAGCGTAACGGGAAATTCAATAAATCCTGTTAGACTCATCTTGACACCAACAAAAAGTAATATTGCAATAAGACCGTACTTTAAATAATAAAACTTGTTCATCATACCTGCAAGCAGAAAATACAAACTTCGTAAACCCAAAATTGCAAATATATTCGATGTTATTACTATAAATGAATCTGAAGTTATTGCCAAAATAGCAGGAATAGAATCTAGAGCAAAAACTAAATCAGTCATTTCTACTATTACAAGAGCAATCATCATAGAAGTGGCATACATAATTCCATCTTTTCTGACAAAGAACTTGTCTCCATTTAATTGAAAAGATACTGGAAAAATCTTTTTCATCAATCTGACTGCAATATTCTTTTCAATTTCTATCTTTTCATCTCTTTTCCTTATCTGTACGAGCATGCGTATTGCAGTAAACAGTAATAATCCTCCAAATACGTATATCATGAAATGAAAGTTTTCAAGTAGTGACACTCCTGCCAAAATAAGGACTATTCTCATTAGAATTGCACTTAGTATACCCACCATCAAAACCTTATATTGATATGTATAAGGAATAGCTAGAAATGAAAAAACTAATAAGAAGATAAACATATTATCTATACTTAAGGATTTTTCTATGATGTATCCTGTTACAAAAAGTACTGCTTTATCATGTCCAACTGTAACAAATATTATTCCAGCAAATATTGTTGCAAGAGAAATCCAAATAATTGTCCATATGAGCGCATGCTTGAATGTTTGCTGCTGACTCGATCCTTGTTTTCGCTTTATCAAAGATTTGATATTATTATAAAGACCGAAATCTACTGCTAACGCGATTCCAATCATGATACAGAAAATTATCCACAAGATAGAATGGTGATCACTACCACTAATAATAGTAATATTGGAAATAATGTCCATTAATATATAGATCAAGTATGTCATCATATTTTACAAACATGTTTTCAGTGTGTTGCATTGTAGACGTGTTAGTTAACTACTTAATTTGTTGTTATCTTGATCAAATTAAAATATATTGGCTAGATTTCTGAAGAGCTAGAGAAGAGCACAGGAAAATTAATCTACCAATAATAGCAGCAAATTTTTAATTTGTGAGCTATATTAAGGTTAAGTACAAGTGTTGGTAATCCCAATTATCTATCATGCTATAAATAGAATATTCAATCTGAATTTTCGTATCACATAGAATTAGCGTCGGCTATCTCAAATTACAATGCAATCAGAAGAATATTTCTTGAATCCTTGAATAATCTAATAGATTTCATGGATCACCCTTATTTAAGGTCACACTAAAATGTTATGATAAATAGAGAAACAAGTAACTTTGATAATAATGATAATATACTCTCAGGAAATTAATCCTTAAGTAAATGATTTTATTGATTACAGAATAGAATTGACGATTAAGAGATCAACTCAAAATTATATTTCGCCTATAATAAAAGAAACTATAAAGAAAAACTATCCTGGTTGATATGGATAAGGTACACTTCCTGACAGCAGGAGTGTAACCAATCTATGTCAACTATAGTGCCGCTTGTCTGGAAGTACGACAGCTAATAATAACTGGTTACACATAGTATGAGACATTAGCATAAAAATTCTACTGACATACGATTGAATAATTCTTATCCATCCAATATACTTAATTAATTTTTTACCATGAATAAGGAATAGTATTATTTGGTGGTAAATGAATTGTGTGACACTGTTCCACTTTATGGTAAGTTGGAATCTTCTTCTATAGGCCTTAGTCAGAATGTTCAATATTATCTATCTATCTTAGGTACATTAGGTTGGAACAAAGAAGGTGTAATAATGGCATTCCTTTTTACTTTTATCTCATCACCAAAGTTATGCACGGTAAAGTGAAATGAAAATGACAATAGCCGCAGTAATCGGTGTTGCGCTCTTGATGGGCGCGCAAGTTTTTCTAGTGGAAAAACAACAGTCTGCCTTTGCAATATCTCCATATCAATCGGGATGCTAGTTTTCCTTACTATTACATTGGGACAGGACACCTTTATGTCAAATAGGCTTCAATAAGAATATTATGATTGTGGTAGGAACTAATCAAATTTTGCAAAAAATTTGAGCTGGAGTCTTTATATAACTTTCTCAATGATTTGGACTCCTTTCTGAAAAGAGGCTCTAATTCAGCATTTATTTTTTTGCATACCAACTTTAAATAGACTTAACTAAACTCATTAGGAAAATTTATACTGACTGATTAGAAGCTGGAACTATAATTATATAGATTATGTCATTATATAAAAATGACCATTGAAAACTTCCAGTATTAATCTGCCCCTGCATGGAGGACATGCTCCGCAGTACTTAATTAGACGAATGATTAAGCTTTCTTATTCCATAGCAAAAGTAATGATTGATGAATATGGACAACAGGAATTTTTGAGAAGGTTATCTGATCCTCTTTGGTTTCAGGCTTTTGGTTGTGTACTGGGGTTTGACTGGCATTCGTCTGGAGTTACAACTGTGGTAACGGGCGTTCTAAATCAGGCATTGAAAGAAGATGTGCATGGAATTTCTATTGCTGGAGGAAAAGGAAAAAAATCTACAACAACCAAAAATGATATTCCAAAGCTTGCCGAAAAGCACTACAATCTCTCTTCTATAAAGATTAATGATTTGTTATATGCAAGTAGAATGGCAGCAAAAATTGACAACGCAGCAGTACAAGATGGTTACTCCTTATATCATCATGTGATCTTTTTTGACAAAAATGGGAATTGGGCAATCATTCAACAAGGTATGAATCAAGTTAATAGAATGGCAAGAAGGTATCACTGGATTTCCGATAAGATTAAGAGTTTCATTTTAGAACCACACTCTGCAATCATAAGTAAATATAAAAGCTCTAATGTTCTCAATATGACATCAATTAATTCAAAAGAGAACCAAAGAATCTGTGTCGATTTGGTAACAGATAATATTGATAATCTAAGGTCATCAGTTCATAAAGTAACAAGCATACTTACTTCGGATACAAGAAATACATTAGATACTTGGCTAATTCCAGAAATGTTAGTTTTGAATAGTCGACACATTAATAATAATAATTTAATTGAGCATTATAAGATGCCTCGTAAGTTGGACTGGAATCTATTCAGACGAATTTATGATATCCAACCACAAAATTACGAAGAATTGCTTTCTATTCATGGGATTGGTCCTGCTACAGTAAGATCTCTGTCATTAATTGGAGAATTAATTTACGGAACTAAAGCATCATGGCAAGATCCTGTAAAATTTAGCTTTGCTCATGGCGGCAAGGATGGAGTGCCATATCCTATAGCGCGAAAGACTTACGATAGATCGATTAGCTATTTAGTGTCTGCGATTGAAGGTGCAGAAATAGAAAGACATGAGAGAATTGAGGCTCTAAAAAAATTGTCTGAATATTCTTGCAGAATATTCGAACATAATTAAATTGAATTAGCTCACTTGTTGACGATGATCATCTTGGGCTTTCATTTTCCAAACGAAACTACTGTCATCTAAATATTCTGAGGATATTGTTGGCATTATTAAAAACAATCGTGCTACATTTAATGATTATTTATCATTCAAACTTAAATTCTAGACACCATACTGTGTGTATAAATACTGGTTCATACTAATTTACTAGTAGTAGGTAATGGCAAGAATTGCAGCAGAAATAAGTCATATAACAGAATTGTCAAAGCAGCAAGAACCTTATAGAAACTTTATCGATAGTCTCGATACTGAGGTAACAAAGAAGTGGAACGATGTTCGATAATGTTCCACAAAGTGATACCCCCCAATCAGTAATTCCACATGTTCTTTTATCCCACAACTGAATACTACCGTTTAATCAATTAATCGTTGCTCTCCTCGCCTCTTTGAGACATGGAATCTCGGGAGAAGGCTTCAGGGGGGCGCATTTAATACTACATTGCATGACCATGATCAAGATTCTATCATCATGGGTCCAGAAAGTAGACACGATCTTAAATATATCATAACCATTAATTTACCACAGCATACATTCAGTAGCATTGATAGCTGACGAATTAACTAAACTTGCAAAGCTAAAAGACCAAGGGGTAATTACCGAGGCAGAATTTATACAGATGAAAGGCAATCTGATAAAGAAAACATAAGTGGGGGGCTTGCCTACCTTAACTCATTGTCATGGTTGCCAACTTGCCATTACTGATCCCATAGCTCCATCGCTTACAATAGAGTTCCAATTCAAAGGATCTCCAAAATCCATATATCCACAATGATTATCTGTTGCCGTGTACACCCATACAAATCCATTCCACACCCAAGTATATGGGACTTGATTATCCAGGCAATCAGGTTGAGCAGTTCCATTTGCATCTTGAAGCTGCATTTTGTACGATTCTACATCTTGCTCAGCATAATTAGATGGATGGATTACAGAATAGGCTCCAGTTAAGCCAAGTGCATCATGAGCTTCAGAAGGACGATATTCTTGTAATAGCATGACATCCCTTGGATCGTAAAGATTAAAAAATTTAGCTACCATGTCTCTAATCGCATGCCCAATTGATGTATTGTTAGATGGTACATCCTCATTAACTGCAGCACCTAGTAAATCTACTGATGTAATTTTAAAGCCATTATTAATCCATGTTTGGTTTTTATCCACGGGCTGCTAACGTGATCATTATGACGATTGTTATGACCGTTGTAGTCATCATTAGCATGAGCAATCACATCGAAGCTGCTACTTGGCCTAATGCCTTTCACGTTGTCTGCATTATGATCTCTATCAACCTGGTTGTCTAGATTTTGACAATTAATGTCTGACGACATAATTCCGTTTCCACAAGCATTAGTCTGTGCAGCTGTTTGCCGAATGGATTTAGAATGGTGATGTTCACATGCAAATGCGATCTCCGAAGACATAAACACACAACCTGCTAACAATGATGCTAATATTGAAATAGCAACGATTGTAAGATTTTTGTTGTCCATAATTTTAAAAAATGAGCTTGTTACTTTATCACCGCTAGATGAGAATTTGTAATGCTATTAATCTAATAATATCTATCTAAAAACGTGTCAATTGGTTTATTCCACTACTATAGTGACACGACTATGTATGGTGGTAATATTTTTGTAGATGTCTACCATGAGGTGCGCGCCTGACTACATCTTCTAAGATTTGGATGGACAGAAAAACTAGTGAAAACTCCTATGTATGAGTACAGAAAATACGTTATATGGCATATCCTAGCACAATACCTTATAATATTAGAAAATGTTTTGATGATGAGGGTTTCAGATCATATCTGACATTCTATCGATCCAAGATAAGGTTAATGAAAGTTTGTCTTATCAAATTACTTTTAATATAAGAGATTAATTGCTAGTAATTTGTAATTGAGTTTAACTATACGGCAAATTGAACAGAATGATGTAGAGTGCTGCGGTAAGATTGGGTACGAAGCACACAAGACCATTTCTTCAGCTCATGGTTATCCTTGCGAGCAGCCTTCTGAGGAGTTTGGCATAGGGCTTATCAGAATGCTTCTTGATAATCCGAATTCATGGGGAGTTTTAGCAGAGCGTCAAGGCAAGATATTAGGAAGCGTATTCCTCCATGAATTTCCGCCTTCGCCTGTGGCAGTGATAGGCCCACTTACAGTCCATCCTACAGCTGAGGGCGGCGGTATAGGTAGAAAATTAATGAACGCTGCTGTAATTCAGGCTCATAAACGTAACCATGACCAGATTAGATTAGTACAATCGCCAAGTCATATTCGTTCCTTCGTATTGTATACAAAGTGCGGATTCACTTTACGTGAGCCTTTATTCTTGATGCAAGGGCAATCACTAAAAAGTGGAATCAATCATGCAAGCAATCGCAGCGCGCGCCTAGTTCTAGATGATAATGATATTTCTATGTGCAACGAGCTTTGCAAGTCAGCATATGGATTTTCACGGGATTTGGAATTACATCAGGCAATAGACCAAGGAGTAGCATTAATGACAGAACAAGACGGTGCTGTCACTGGCTACGCAGCAGGTATAGGAATACTATGTCATGCGGTTGCTAAATCAAATGATGATCTAAAGACATTGATTGCTAATGCTTCTACAATTCTTGGTCCTGGCTTCTTAGTACCTGGCCGGAATCATGAGATAATTAACTGGCTACTTGAAAATCGCTTCCAAATAGGTTGGCCTGCAAATCTCATGACGATTGGTCCTTACCAAGAACCACGACTGCCTTTTCTTCCATCTTTGGCATACTGAAATCACGTATGCAATTAGGTTGAAATATTCGTCTGAAGTGGATTGGATTTGCAGCTAGACTCTATTCATAGTTTAGTGACCTATGAATCCGGATGAGAAATAGCAAATGCTTCCTTTAGTGCATATATGGGAATGGTGCTGCTTGCGCTCTATCTTCACTCTAGACCTGTTGCATCGGACAAACCCTATACCATCATTGAATACAGCACTAAGATATATATATTTTATATTGACAACGATTTCCAAAAATAAAGATGGCTCACTTCATTATTCTGTGGAAGTTCACTGAACAAGGAATAAGGACTGTGAAGGATTCTGCAAAACGTTCTGAAACTTTTAAAAACAGCATAGAGAAAGCAGGAGGGAAGTTGGTTAGCACATACTATACATTGGGACAATATGATGGTGTATCCATTGTAGAGGCTCCTGATGATGCAACAATTATGTCAAGTCTATTATCATATGAAAGTCAACAGGGCAGTTCTACGACTATGACTCTCAAGGCATTTACAGCTGAGCAAACTGCCACGATACTTAGGAATTTGTGATCATGATGCTAAGTATCTATACCATGCAGAGTTGTCCTAAGAAATGGCCGTGAGGTATTAGTAAAGGAATTTAGCGACATATTTTATTACTACCGTAATCGTTGATTGTATTTCCAGACAATTAGTCAATGCACCAGTCCAGACACTTTCAATTTTGAATTCGAATAGTATAATAGGAACAGTAATGTGTAGGACATGCCAATCTGTAGTAAACTATAGGTAATTGATATTTATAATACTTGAGACACCATAGATGAAAGAAATTTACTCCCTTAATTGCTACTTTTTGGTTTACACTAGTAGCCTACATGTACAATGCTAAGAATGACAGTAGTAGCAAGGATGCTAATTTATTATAATTGTAGACCACAAATTTAACTAAAATCTGAGAGGATAGAAAAACTGTTGCAAACTCCATTGGTTGATTATAGGAAATTTGTTATGTGGTGCATTGTCACTTGTGACAATGGCATAAGTTGGTCCTTTAGAAAAAGGCATTTAAATGAATCGTTACTAATAAAAGGTCAGAATGAATTTTGAAATGCTCAATACTTGGATTTAGCTTTTCAGTAATTTAAGAACATTGTTTATGATATTGTTATGATCTGACTCTACCTCTGTTGTGACAAGGAAATGATCGTTTTCTAGTGGAAAAGTTATAAGCTTTATTTTCTCATATTCAGCCATAGCGTATCGACCTTTTCCAACTCGTGACGCAAGAGATTTACGCAATCCCCACATGGCTATTGCTTGAATGTTTGATTTTTTTGTTTCTTCTGACATATGCAAGTTCTTAACACCTTCGCGTTGTCCACCATATTTTATTTCGCCAGTATCATCACAGACCCCCGCAAAAACGCATCTTTGGATCCAAGTTAAGAATGTCTTCACATAAATTACCGTAATCCATAATTATTGATTGGACGATCAAATATAAAAATAATTAAACATATTTTCTCTGATATTATTAAAAAATAAGCCCTTGTTGCATGGCCAATTATCATTATAGAATGTAATGGTAATTTTAGGTACTCATAACTTATTCTTGCATTACCAATCTAATTTAGACCATATGGTATACTGTTAAGACAAGACAAGACAAGTGTATCGGGAGAAGTTCTTCTATACAGATGTAATGCGAATGAGTTTATAAACATCAGATAAAGTGGGATATCAGATGTATAGAACAGTGTGGATATACATAGCCGATGAGTAGCAGATAAACTCGGAATTCCTGTACGCATATCTATCATGAGGTGAGCTAAATATTGTCATATCGAACTCATAAATGATTAAAGGTGTGGGTCAGCCGCTGATAGATTCGAATCGTTTTTCATGATTATGAAAGATAATGACATAACGATCCGTTAAGGACCCTTATTCGGAAAGAAAGATAACTTTGAATCTTAATATTAGGCATTGATTCAATGCAGCTACTATACTTTTGATCCCTTAACCATTTTTATACCAATCAAATGTACTATAATTTCATGAGCGAGTTTGATTCAATAGGTGACAGTCTAGTTTCACATATTATCTACCGGGTTCCTAAAAACAATCATGACGCAATGTTGCAGCTTTGCAATGAAGCCTACAATATGTTGAAGCAACATGGTATTCTACACTATGACATTTTCAAATTAAGCAATAACAATGTACCAATGGATGGGTTTGATAACATTGCCAATACCGTTTCAGCAAACCAAGACGAGGAAGTATGGATTGAGTCAATCTATTACAAAGATCGACAACATATGAAAGAAGTAATGTCAAAGATGGAAAAAGACGAAAGAATGGGCGAATCTATGAAACAATCTATGGCCTTACTACCTTCCGGTGCTAAGTTTATTATGGGCGAATTTGAACGCCTCAGATTCTAGACTATAAATGGTTACTTTCTGCAAGATACATTCTATGAATGAATGCCTTATACTATAACACACTGAAGAGCTTTAAGTATTGTTCTCAGATTTGACTCTTGCTATGATTGCATATAGAAGACAAAATTAATTTGAGCTCGATAAACGCTAAAACTATCAGTACTTGTGATAGATTCACTGGCTCAGAAACAATCTGCGACAGTACAAATTCCGATATCTATAGATAGCAGCAATTAGTGATTGTAAAGCAAGGTATTTAGTTCACAAGCAAGTTTTAACGTATCGGATAATATTTGATTCAAATCCAGTTTAGTCATATCGGAAAAACTGTTCTAAGACGATATGCAGCATACGACATTATAAATATTTTCAAAAATGAGACATCATATTTATAGACGGACTGTTCGATATACATATACATTGATGAGAATAGTTCATTTGTAACTAAGCCATTTGCGCGTGCTACGTTCTGCCTGTCATACATCAGATCATGCTAGGTTAATATGTAGTTACTTGTGATGGCGTGGCCAATTCATGCACTTGTAACGTCCAAACAATTGTCACTATTAGTAATTCAATCGCTAGCACGCCCAGGAATTTTGTACTTCATTGGGGACATACGTGGTTACCGAAATGGTGACCTTATGAATTATCTTCTTTAACACAGCAAGGTTCAATAACATTTTTAGATCATAACTCAAGCTATTGCTTCATATGTTATAATCGCTAAATTATCTCCTATGGAATAGGAAGTTATATAGCTAGGCGACCATCATTTATCTGATACTTGAAGAGGAATACTGATGTTACAATTTTAACTGGAAACAGCGTAAATATGGTAGAAGGTATCGCTATTAATAATGGTAATCATTCTGACATCTATTATTATAATAATAATACAGTTACTTCGCTAGAAAGAGATATAGAAGATGTTTGCGTAGGTCTGCAGCCTCAATTTTCTAAGTATCTGCACAATACTGTGAATAGGAATGTGTTTGTCATAGTTAATTATATCAACGCTAGAACTTGTACTCCAGATGGCAAATACATTAAGTCATAGTGGGAACATATGTAGGATATCATTTTGCAGCTTGTGCGTTAGGCATGAAATTCTCACTGATGTACCTCTTTAGTCTTTGTGCATCAGTACTGTTTACCAATATATCATCATTAAAGACATTCTTCTTTCCCTTTGATGCTCTTACACTGATAACATATTCATTTTCTGTCTTAGGAGTAATTTCCATTCTCAAATCTGGGCCTTTAGCGAACATACCCTTTACGCCTTGAGCAACGAGTACATCTTTATTATTATTATTATCTCCAGCGATTACAACTTTGCGTGGATTATCAAATTCAAAATTAAATCTGTTGATTCTGTCTTCTATCATAATCTTCAATTTGTCAACTTTATCTT
>Ga0070715_10000309_pt1 | contig 12046 bp, 5 predicted proteins | sample LARL111metaG_FD_71394 | JGI IMG/M metagenome (GOLD analysis project Ga0070715, IMG submission 71394) | Corn, switchgrass and miscanthus rhizosphere microbial communities from Kellogg Biological Station, Michigan, USA - LAR L11-1 metaG | ecosystem: Host-associated > Plants > Roots > Rhizosphere ... | reverse complement strand
CGCGTCCACCTGACGACGGACGTAGAGCGTAGCCGTCTCCAGCGGGTAGCCGAGATCGAGGTACATGTTCCCGGGCAGGCCGCTGGTGTTCCCGAACAACTGGATCGTCGCGCCCTGACTGGCGCTGTTGCCGTCGCCGCTACAGAGCCGCAGCACAGAACTTTGACTCAATGTCCGTACTAGACCGTCGCTATTGAAGACCAGCCAACCGATGACGTACGACGATCCCCACGTCTGCGTATTGCCGCCCGAATCGACATTGAACATCGGGGACATTGACTGGTTCTGCACGCGGAAGTAGCCCGAGATGGTTGCCGTCACCCAGCCGGGATACGTCGCATGATTGGTCCCGTAGCAGTGCAGCATCCCGCCGGTGTTCCACGACGACCCGCCCCAGAGCGCGATGTTCCCGGCGCTGGTGCTGTTGTATTTCGCGACGAGAATCGTCTCCAGTTGGGTGCTACTGAAGAAGTTCCCCCCGGCCTGCACATTCCCGCCTGCAAACAGATCACGTGTAGCATACAAATCACGACCACCGAACACGTCGCCGTCACGGCGCATGATCAACGGGACCGACAGGACAACGTTCTCGGCGTCGTTATAGACTTCCCAACGCAGTTCACTCGTGCCGATATAGATCGTGGGTCGCCACTTCTTCGCATCGACCGCGTCGTTGGCGTTGACGATCCACATATGCCACGACGCCGCCGCCGTGAACCGCAGCCCGTCGCCCCCGCCAGTGATGACCCCGCCGAGCGCGAGATTGCCGGGGAAGGACACGTTCCCGGCCCGGTCCAGCACCAGCCCGTCGTTCGTGATGATGGTTTCGGAGTCGTCAACCGGGTAGATGCGGAACTGGTCAACCCCGTACGTGTGCCACTTCTGCCCCGCCGCTCGTGCCCACGTGATGTGGGATGCGCCCTCAAACCGCTGCTGGACGTTTAATAGCGTCTGGTTCGAGATGAACGTGTTTGGCTGATTCGTCCACGCGGCGTTGATGATCGCGTCGGCCCCGCCAGGTTCGTGTGTCGCGTGGTGAAGCGTCGCCCCGCCACCCGGCGCTCCCGTGTCTCCCTTATCCCCCTTCTCTCCCTGCGGCCCTACGTCTCCCGTGTCTCCCTTGGGCCCCTCGACTCCCTGAATACCTTGCGGTCCCTCGGGACCCGTGTCCCCTTTAGGGCCTGCCGGTCCAACCGGCCCCTGCGGTCCCTCCGGAGATTGCGCTACGATAATCACCGATACGCGGCTCTTGATGACCGGCGCACGCGGTAGCGGCGGCTGCGTCTCGCGAGGCGTAATGACGCCCGAGCCACCCGTGGACACCAGTTCCACCTGGAGGATGAACCAGTCCACCATTGCCACATACTGAATGAGTTTCCACTCCTGATACGTGACCGAGAAGTCCTCATCCTGCAGCCAGATACCGGACCCGGGCAGCAGCTTGGAGAAGAGCAACTGCGCATCGAAGTCGTCGGCCGTAAGGCGGTCGAGGTAAAGTTCGGTCGCGGCCAGCTGGTCAACGTTATTCCACTTTAGCCCACCCGTACCGGGGTCATTCGGAGCCTGAGAGTCGATGAGCGGGTAGTAGGGGAACACCGATGCCGAGGGGGACGGCTCTCCTTGAGGACCTTGTGGGCCTTCTGGTCCCTCCGGTCCCGGCACGCCCTGGATTCCCTGCACCCCCTGATCGCCCGTATCCCCCTTATCCCCTTGCGGGCCCTGCGATCCTACTCCCCCCTCCGAATACACTTCCCATGCCGCCCCGGTGCTGCGTTCGACCTTGCTCTCGTCGGTAACGCCATACAGCGTCCCGGGTACCACTGAGGACGCCAGCGGCTGCTGCGCTCGCGTTCCCCGGAGGACCAGGTCGTCGAACGAGTGATACGGAATGAAGATGGTGTTTGATGGCGTGTTCATGGCTATACCGGGACCATAATGAACGTCTGCGTCTTCTCAACGGCGACCCCACCCGCCACCGGAGCTTTCGCACTCCAACTAAGGAACGTTGACCCCGGCTTCTGGTTGTTCCAGTCGGCAATCAGCCAACTAGGCGAACGGACCACGTCCGAGAACCGCACCTCGTCATACGTGCCGGGGCAGGTAGCGGCCGTGTTGAAGCCAATCCGGACGAAATTGGCGGCGGCAGGGTCAAACGTATCGAACACCGCTGTGGACGAGGCTATCACTCCGCCGTCTCTCCACATCGCCTGCTTGTCCGCTGCCCCATCGACTACTGCTGCTAGCCGCTGCCACACCCCTTCGGTGTACCCGTTATCTCCCGTCTCACACACCGGAGACAACCCGCCGTGAACGCCATCCCGGAGCGTCAGCCCAAGGCGGTAATACGGAGACGTAGTGGTAACGCCAAAGCTGAAGTCTAGCTGACCAATCGTGCTAATAACGTCGCCATTGGCCGTCGCGCCGGGATTGAGCGCCAGCGACATCGTTATCGCGGGCTTGTTGCCGAAATAGTTGGCAAGGCCGGGGATGTCGATGTACTGCGCCCGGGTCAACACCGCCGCCCCGCCCGATGTCCCGGTCCCGACCGTTGCGCCACCGTTCGTGGCGTGGTTCGCCTTCTGGCTCGAGTCAGTCAGCAGATTTGCTGGGGTGCCGTTCCCGAAGTGGTATACGCCAACGAATCCCGCATCCCAGGTAGAGTTTAATGACCCATCCGTGATGAGTGCCGCATTCCCGAACGCCAGGTATACGACAATGTCGGCGGTAACTGATAGAATCGGCAACTTCACGTACATCTCCAGCTGTCCGGTAGCCGGGATGTAGGTGACCAACTCGTAGGTCAATGGGACCGTTAAGGCCGCATCTGCGAAGGGCCGGATGTCGAACCCCGAGGTGCTCTGTACGAACCCGCCATTCGACACCATCTTGAGGTCAGCATCGATAACCGCAATCTGGAGGGGCCAGTCAATGGAGTTGACGGTCCCGCACTGGTTATGATTCGTCGCTGCCGCCTTGTAGTAGCTGAAGGCCATTATGCCTGCACCGCCAGGGATAGCGTCACCCGTACCAGCGACGTGACGCTGTCTACCTTGAAGCCGAGCACGTCTCCGGCACCGACGATCTTGTTCCACCCGGTGAGCGTCGTGTCCTTGCTCTTCGTCGCCCCGCTGATGGTCGGCTTCGCTGCGGCCACGATGGAGTTCGCCACGGTCGGCGGGTAGCTCCCGTAAGGCGCCTTCCAGATATCCACCACGATGCTGCCACTCAGCACCAGTGGGTCGGAGGATAGCAGCGTTACTCCCGCGATGGTGCAGCTGAACGGTATTTCGAGGAAGCCCTTTATTCCGGGGGTGATGACGGCCGCGCCCCCGTCAATGATAATTCCCACCGCTCCCGTCCGGACCGTTGAGCCACCCCCGCCACCGCTACCCGAATACGTCTCCCACGTCGTACCGTTGGCGCGTTCGATTACGCCCTCGTCGACCACGAAGAATAGCGTTCCCACCGTGACAAGGGCGGCGGAAGGTTGAGTAACGCGAGTTCCGCGTCGATGGACGTCAGGTACAGTAGGCATCGGTTCCTCTTAAGCCGGGATGGACGGCATGAATCCCACTACCGCCTCGCCGTTTGAATCGAACAAGATTTCGGGCGACAGTGGATCGCCATTGGTGACCGGTGCCCAGTACCCGAGCGCCCACACCGGGGCGGATAGCACTACCCCATCTTTGACGTATAGCACGTCGCCATTATCTGTCCCCGGGGGGATGGAGATGCCACCACCACCACCGCTCCCGCCGTTCAAGTTCCAGAGCGGGACCCACTCTGTTGTCGCCGGATTCGGTGTGGTAGGACCGGTTGTACCATCCGCGCCACCACCGGGCCACGGTTCCGGAGGTGTCGTCACTCCCGCCTTGACGCAAAGGTAGGCGATACCGTCCGACGCGACTACAACGTCACCGTCGTTGTACGTAGTGGCCGCAACGTAATCCCCCGAGTAGTCGAGGTCGGACCCGCCCCCCGTTCCCGGAGGACCTTCAGGCCCGGTCGGACCCTCAGGCCCGGGCACGCCCTGTGGACCCTCCGGCCCTACTGGTCCTGCTATCCCTTCAGGCCCCTCTGGTCCTTCAGGTCCCTCTGGCCCCGGAAATCCCTGGGGTCCGGGAGGGCCTATTGGACCGTCCACTCCGGGTGGGCCTGGTAGTCCTTGAATGCCTTCCGGTCCCTCAGGTCCCGGTGGGCCATCCGCTCCCGTGTCCCCCTTGGGCCCGGGAGCGCCCTGGATACCCTGGTTCCCCGGGTTTCCTTGAGGCCCCATCGGCCCGGTTTCACCTGTCGCGCCTGTTGCACCGGTTAACCCTGTCGGCCCCTGCGGACCTTGCGGCCCGGGCGGTCCACCTGCTCCCGGCGATCCTGTTGCTCCAACATCTCCCTTGGGCCCGACCGGACCCTGAACTCCCTGAGGGCCGGTCGCCCCGGGCAATCCCGCTGGTCCTACTGGCCCCTCTATCCCCTGTGGTCCCGGCACGCCTTGAGGTCCCGGAGGACCGGTCGCGCCATCTGCACCTGCTGATCCGGTTGCTCCGGTAGCACCCGTGTCGCCCTTCAGACCTTGAGGTCCGGTCGCGCCCGTTGCTCCCGTCGCTCCTGGCGATCCCGGAGGCCCTACCGCCCCCGGGTCCCCCTTCAGGCCCTGGATACCCTGGATGCCTTGAATGCCTTGAGGACCGGTGGGACCGGTGGGACCAGCGACGCCCGTATCCCCCTTGATGCCCTGAATGCCTTGGGGGCCGGTAGCGCCGGGGGGTCCAATAGCGCCCGTTGCGCCGTCCGCCCCCGCTGCCCCGGTCGGCCCTATCGGCCCCGGGATGCCTTGAGCGCCGGTAAGGCCGATCGGCCCCTGCGATCCCGTCGCACCCGTTGCCCCAGTCGGCCCCGGGTCGCCCGTATCTCCCTTGTCTCCCTTGTCTCCCTTGGGGCCGATAGGGCCGATGGGGCCGGGTGCGCCCGTTAACCCCGTCGCGCCTGCCACACCCGGGTCACCCTTGTCGCCCTTAGGTCCCGTCGCCCCCGTGGGACCAGTCAACCCTGTTGTTCCCGTATCGCCTTTGATGCCCTGAGGACCGGACGGACCCTGAGGACCGATAGGCCCCGGAGGTCCCGCTATTCCCGCCGGTCCGGTGTCACCCTTGTCCCCCTTGGGCCCCGTCAGCCCCTGCGTTCCCGTTAACCCCGTCTCGCCGGTCGGCCCGGGATCGCCCTTAACGCCCTGAGGCCCTGTATCCCCTATGTCCCCCTTATCACCCTTCGCGCCCGTCGCTCCTGTCGCGCCCGTGGCTCCGTCTATCCCGGGGTTACCCGGTACCCCCTGCGGCCCCGTCGCCCCCGGGTCCCCTTGTACTCCTTGAGGCCCAGGAGGGCCCGGAACGCCTTGAATACCCTGCGGTCCTGCCGGTCCCTGAGGTCCGACCGGGAACGCGCCCGCGTCGTGCCACGTGTTGGTGTCCTCATCCCACACCCACAGGTGACCGGTGTCCTCCGTGATCCACGCATCCCCCGGCGATCCAACGGGCGGCAGGCTTCCGGATGACGGAACGCTACCTTGAATGAAAATTCCCGCTCCCGGCGGTCCCTCGGGTCCGTCCGGTCCCTCGGGTCCCACAGGCCCGGGCACACCCTGAATACCCTGCGATCCGGGGGGTCCGGTCGGCCCCTCCGGCCCTGTCTGCCCCGGCGATCCGGGCGGTCCTGGCGATCCCGGTGGTCCTACCGGCCCCGCCCCGAATGTCTTGTCTCCCTTGAGGAATAGGGAGCCGTCCCCCGGATATCCGCCCAGGGTGTCGATGTTGACCGTGTCGTTGCCGTCGAAGGCGTGGCTCGGTGCGTGCGGCAGTGCTGTCCCCGTCCCCCCGCTCCCTCCTACGCCTACCTCCTCCAGTACCTCCTCGATCTTCTTCTCCATCTGACCCAGCGTCAGATAGTCCTGAGGATCGACCGCATCTCCGGCGTTGATGATGCGCCGCCCATGCCAGTCAACGTTGCGCGGACCTGTTACCCGGTCAATCTCAATCCAGATGCTGCGTAGCGTTTCCTTGAGGTCGGGGTCGGCCGACTTAGGGATGCGGGGATTTGGCATGGCTAGGCGTTCGCTTCCCCGCCCATGCCGGACGGAATGCGCGTGTTGGGCTTCTCGCTCTCCGACGTCGTCTTGCGGTGCATGAACTCGACCCAGTACGGGTGGAAGTCGATGGGAGACTGGATGATGAGGCGGGGGACGCGGCCGAAATAGGCGCGGCCGATCGGCACCTCATAGATCGAGATCTTGTTCGGGACGACCTTGATCGTGACTGCCGGGAACAGGACGTCGTCGAAGTAGGGCGTGACAACGAGGTCGGCACCAGCGCGGACCTTGATTTGAACTCGGCGTGCCCAGATTAAATCCTGCTGTCCGAGGTCCATCGGACCCGAGTCCCACGCCTTGACCGCGATCGGCAGCGCAAGGTAGGGCACGAGGAAGCCGGAGAATCGGAGGGTACGGAACTCGCCCGTGATCTTCACCTGCAGCTGACGCCACGCCGGGACGCCGGTCATGTCGAAGGTGGTCGGCTGCATCGTGAATGACGGGGAGACGACGCGCTGAAGCAGGACACCGTCATCGTTCGAGTAAAGCTCGGCCGTATAATCGAAGGCCCCCGCGTCGAGGTTCATCGAGAATCCTACCGCCAGCTTCGGGGAATACGGGGTACCGTCGTCATCCCTCGAGGTCCAGATCGTCGCGGCAATGGTCGGGTCGCCGTCGTCGTCCGTCCCCGTGTGCATCTCTCGCACGTACCCGGCGTTGTCACCCGCGATTAACGTTCCGTCGGGCTCGGAGAATATGGAGAGGAACCGCGGCCTGTAGAGGAACCGGTACCAGCGCTGCGTCGAGAATACGTATTGAAACATCGCCTGGTTGTTGTCGTTATCGATCATCCAGGCGTTGAGCGTTCCGCGATTGATGTCGGCGCGAATACGGGCATCCTTGAAGATGGCTATTACGCCGTGCCGGTCCTCGCCGTGGTAGAGCTTCGACGTAGAACCGGTAAGCAGCTGCGAACCGGCACCGCTAAACGCCCGCCACCCGTCCGCCGAGAAGTAGACCAGCATGTTACCATCCTGGGCCACGGCGCGATTGCGGGGCGGTGAGTCGATATTGAGCGGCGTCAAGGTGAACTCAACCGTATCGTCCGGGAATTCGGCACCCGTTCCGTCGAGGCGGTAGATGTCCTTGGTCGTACCGATATACAGCCCGTTGAACGCCTTCTTCACCCACAGGCAGGTTTCGTCCGCGCCCGCGATCCTGATCACCTGGGAGGAAGCGTAGACTTCAGGCGAGAGGCGGCGCGACGGATAGAGGTGCGTAACGGTCAGGCAGAACAGGCGGTCGTAGTATGGCCCCTCGATGTCAATGATGTTATCGGGCGGGCCCTCGTTGAACTGCTCGAGCGTTATCCCGAGGTCGAGGGCCTCCTGATCGCTGATATCGTCCAGAATGTCTACTGGTCCTGTCCCGAAACTGCCCGTCTGAACCTTGGTACGGTAGTACTGGTCGAGGATCCCACCGATGCGGTAAAGCCAGATCTCGGTAATCTGTTCATCGCGGGTGGGATCGGCCGGAACGGTGACGACTACGGCCTGACCGTGGAGGGGGACCGACACGGAGGCGGGGGACGCGGCCGTCTTGGTGACGTAGGTGCCGTCGTCGCGGACGTACTGGTATACCCACTGATACTGACTATCGAGGGACGACTTCCCCGAGCCAGTGAAGGTCATGTTGTCGAAGTGAACCTCGGCGGACGTATTCTCGAAGCCGTAGTTGTTGGCGTGCATCGACCGTATGGTGTTCCAGCCCTTGCCGAAGGTCGAGCCCACACGCATGAAGTCGCCGCGCCGCCTCGACAGCTTGTTCCAACCCGGAACGAACGTTACCCGGTCGCCGTGGTCCGCGCCGGGTGTGTTCTGCCCGCGCCACGTCGTCTGGAAGTAGTCTCCGTTGAGGCTGTCGGCGGTGCTGAACTCGATCGAGATATCCTGAAGCTGCGGGAGGACCGCGATGTAGACCCAGACGGAGACGATGGTATCATCATCCGGGACGTTGCCATTGGCATCGGCGGCATTGAAGTCAATGTTCGAGGTGAAGGTGCGCGATACCCAGCCATAGCGCTGCGACTTATCCTGCATCAACACGAGGGCGGTATTGGTATTGACCGGATCGTGGCCCTCAGCGAACAGGTTGGCCGGCCCGCTATGCGTCTTCCACACCCACGGCGGCGACTCATTGTTGTCGAAGGTCGCCACCTCGCGCTGGAACTGGGTGGTGGTATCAGGATTGGGCACGACAGTTGGAGGTCCTCCGCCCATCTCCATGCCCCAGATGCGTACATCGACGGCATTGTACTTGTACTTCGAGGTGGACCGAGCAAAGAAGATCTGCCCCATGTGGGTGCCGAACGATACGTCTCCGCTCCCTGCCATCTCGACGCCCAGGTCATTGCCGTTGGCGTATACGTGGTCCCCCGCTCCGACCATGCGCTGACGGGACAGATTGAGGTACTGGGTGTGTAGCGAATGCACATCCGAGTCAGGCAGGGGGGAGTCGTTAATCTTCTGCGTGCCCCGGCGCAGGCTCAGGATATTGTATTCGTCGAGGACGGTATTATCGGCTCTCAACAGCGCTCCGGCGGGCGCGTCTACCGCGTCGGCATCCGGCATCCAGCCGAGCGGGAATCCCTTGCGGGTGAGCATGCCCATGATTACGGCCTCGCGACGGAACCAACAGTGAACCCGGTGAAGCGGGCGGCGTTAACAGTCGTGTTGCCCGCGTCCAGCCTCAGGTCAACGTAATCCGCTCCGTTGAGGTAGACGAGGGCCGACACTGTCCAGCGCGCCGGGGTGCCGCTCCTGACCGCCTCGACCGACTGCAAATGTACCCCACCCTGGAAGATGGAGAGACGGGCGGTGCCGCTAAGCGACAGGAGCTCGACGTAGCCCTCGACGTGGTAGTGGCCGGGAATGGTGGGCGCGAAACGTCCATTCGAGGGATTGTACCACGACCCGATGTCCCACTCCTTGACATCAGGGGCAATCACCGAACCAGGAACGACGGCAACGGGAACGGAGAGATGGGCGGCGAACCCGACATGAGGGAAGGAGATGGTCGAGATGCGCGTGCCGGTCTGCGTTCCGCCCCCAGGCATCGTCACCTCGACGTTACCCACCCCGATGTTGAGGTCCTCCTGAACGATACGCTCGTAGATAACGGCCATGGGTTGCTCCGGTTAGTTGTTGCGTATGCGCGAGCCGTATTGCCACGGCAGCTTCGGACGGGGCGGGGTCGTGGTTCCAGGTCGCGGGTCGGCCCCTCCGAGACGCCCGGTCCGCTCCGCCTGTTGACGGGCGATGCGTCTAGCGATTCGGGTAAGGCCATCGGCCCAACGGGCCTTGTACCACTCTGCAAGTTTAACATTCTGGCCGGGTGACTGTCTAGTCAGGCATCGATACATCGCGTACCACTCGACGTATTTACGGTATCGCTCGGGAATCTCTGTTTCGAGGCAGTCGTAGTGGGCGACGCGCCAGTGTTCGACCCTGACGTTGCGGTTGTCGCTGATGAACTGTCGAGGCGCACCCCATGGAGCGCGAGTACGTCGAGGACCAATTGGGTGCTCACCCGGGACCCGACGAGGGGCACCCCAGGAGCCACGGATATCCGATGGATCATTGACAAACTCCGTATCAACATGCCGTGCCACGCCCCACGAGCCTAGCGTCGGCATGGTCTGGGCTACGGCCGAGGGGACGCGAATCTTGCGGAGGGTGCGCGGGCCATCCTTACGCCACGTGTAGGTGAACACCTCGCCCGTCTCGATCTCGTAGCGCGAATCGGCGTCGCGATGGTGAAGGTGGGTGTCGGCGTCGAGGGAACGCTGATCCCAGGTCACGCGCTCGATCTCGGTCAGGCGGTGCGGCATCTCCGTCGTCGCTTGCTGCTGGTCTGCCTTCAGTTCGGTCAGGAAGGGAAGCTCGTCGGGGAAGGTGTAGCGCGCCGGTCCCTCGCGTGAATCCTCGGTGCGCCCCTTGACGGTGCGGCGCTCGAATTCCGCCGTGAAGTTGGCCAGTCCATCGCCCGCCCCGTCCCCCGCCCCGAAGTGCCATGGCGTCAACTCATATTCGAAGGGGGCAGTAAACGAGAACCCTCGAGGGAGGTCGTGCGCATACGTCCAGTCCCACAGGATGCGGGTCTGGGTAGACATCTCGCGGATGGCCTGGAGGAAGTAACCATCAATTTCGAGGTCGGTCCAGATACGCTGTTCCGGGTCCCCAAGGCGACGGGAGACGGCCTCGCAGTGAGGGGAGGGACCAGCAGAGGAGCCGCGAGGAATAGGACGGCCATTCGGATCGGTCGGATCGATCGGAAGGTCAATCGGAGGCGTAGGAGGCTCAGGGGGTTCAACCTCAGGGAACTCTGGATCGGGCGGGATGGCCTTGGGGACCATCATCATTATTGCAGGACAGGACGAGGCGTGCCCAAACATCGGCGGAGTACCAGTAGGGCTATAAGGCCCCACACCGTCACCTCCGAATATAGGAGCAACAAACGAGTCCGGCTCGACAACGCCCCTGTTGCTAGTAAACTGGATCAGGATCAGTCTACTGATCGAGTTGGAGCTGGCATCCCTACCCTGGGTCCATACCCACAACTTATCTGGACTATCATCCGTATCGTAAGTAAGGTGGTCTATGAAGGCCGGCCTTGAAATCTGATAAATATGGAGAACCGTCCCATCCGGAGCGTAATGGTACACCCAGTCAGAACTCCCGAAGAACCCCACTGCGATGGTACCATCTGACAAAATAAGTACATCGCCTATGTCATAGAAGTCCGCAGATGGACAAGGGAATGCTGGAAGAGGAACGTCTGCTTCGAGGTCGTGCCGGTATACCTCAAGAGTTTCCTCATTCCCGATATAGGCGATCTTGCCATCCCGGGAGACGGCAAATGCATCGAACTCACTCCCTAACTCCTCTGTGGTCAACAGCCAAGTCTTGGCGCTGACCTTGCCGTCCTTATTAATCTTATATAGGATCTTGTCGTTGTATTCGTAGTTTCCGACCAGGACGTAAAAGAAGTGCATGTTCGTCCCGGCCGCCGAATAGTACATGTCCGTCCCGGTATCGGAATCCGGGTCGAAAAGTTGGAGACGGGCGAACTCGGCGATGTTGGGAGACTTGTTATAGATGATTACCTGATCAAAATTCTCGTCGAGCATCATGAACTTGCCATCGGCGAGGACAGACCCTAGTTCACCAGTGACGATGCTGTCGAAGCAGTATACTAGGTTGCCATCTCGATCGTACCACAACGACGGGTCGCCCCCGGCCCGCGTCGGGTCATACAGACTCTTGACACCATTATCTCCTGTGATACATATTTGACCAGCTGCGGTAGGGTCAGCCGGGGCATCTACCACCGTCATGGTCGCTACGGTTCCATCACCCAGGTCTAACCTAAGGTAGGTATTAAGACCAGTCTTGCCTGGCATCATCATCGGGCTTTTAGTTCCCGAGTCAAAAAGCTTGGGATGCTGGTAGTCGTAGGATAGTGGAGGCCCATCGATGGCCGGGTCAACTGTCAAGTAGGTAGCGATATTAAAGTCGCTACTCGGAGGACCGGGACCCCATAGTAGGATGCTGATAAACTTATCCCCGTTACCAGGAATCTTGTACCAGCGACTAGTATTCCTGGCCTCATTTCCAGTGGGACGACTGGCCCCGGTCACGGTAGTAACGAATGGAGACACGCCTAGGCTAATGGCCTGCTCCGGCTCATGGTTAGGCACCCCGTAGGCGAACGGGCCGAACAATAGATCCTGGGAGAACTCGAAGTACGCGGCACTGTCGTCGATATAGTGGTCGCCGGGGGTCAAGTCGGGCAGCTTGACCAGATTTCCTTTGCGCAGGTTAAGCGCTTCGAAACTATTAGGCCCAGTGCGCGTCCCGTAATTTCCGAGGTAGTGGAGCTCCCCTGATGGACTATTGACTGGGGCAC
>Ga0070715_10000305_pt1 | contig 12069 bp, 14 predicted proteins | sample LARL111metaG_FD_71394 | JGI IMG/M metagenome (GOLD analysis project Ga0070715, IMG submission 71394) | Corn, switchgrass and miscanthus rhizosphere microbial communities from Kellogg Biological Station, Michigan, USA - LAR L11-1 metaG | ecosystem: Host-associated > Plants > Roots > Rhizosphere ... | reverse complement strand
AGCGCGATGATCACGATCAGCCCGTGGCGCTCGGCGAAGTGGCCGGGCACGAGCCGCCAGCCGGACGGCTCGATCACCGCCCCGCCACCCATGTCGAGCAGCAGCGCGAGCGCCCACAGGCCGCCCTGGAGCAGCCCGTCCGTGAACGCCGCGAGCACCAGCAGGCCGACACCGACGCCGGTGCTGATCGCGAGCCCCATCACCGAGTGGCGCAGGCCCGGGTCGTTGCGGCTCGCGATCATGAACAGCCAGATGTGCGCCACCCGCACCGCCCCGTACGCGCACGCGAACAGCACCGCGTCACCGCCGAACGCGCCGGGAACGCACAGCGACACGACCAGCGTCGCCGCCATCGCGGCGAACAGCGCCAGACGCACCGTCCCCTCCTCCGGATCGACCACGCTGGTCAGCCAGGCGTACCCGACCCAGGACCACCACAGCACGCCGAGCACGAGCAGGCCCTTTGCGAGACCGGACCAGTGCGGCTCACCGACCATCAGCGCGGGGCACTGGGTGATCGCGAGCACGAACACGAGATCGAAGAAGAGCTCGAGCGGCATCACCCGCTCGACGTCACCCCGCAGGGTCGCAGTGAGGTGGGAGGCGCGGGGCCGGTCCGGGTCCTGCACGCCGCCATCGTGCCACGGCGGCCGCCGGCTCTCCGCTCGATGTCAGTCGAGGAGCGGGCGCAGCTGGCGCCAGCGCTGGGCGTCTCCCTCGAGCGCGCGCGCCTCGGCCGCGGCCTCCTGCAGCAGGCGGGCGGCCTGGTCCAGCTTGGACGCCAGCGAGTCCGCCGACGGCGCTGCCGCCGCCGCCCGGCGACCGCCACGGCGGCCGCGTGCGGCGGGAGCGGCGGGCTTCGCCGCCACCGTCTTCGAGCGCGGGCGGCGCTTCACCTCGCCCGTCTTCCGGGCCACGCGGTAGTAGCGCGCCTGCACCGTGCCGGCGCTCTCGCCGGTCTCCTCGGCAATGCGCTCGAACGCGGCCTTGCCGCTCATGCCGCCGCGCATCAGCTCGATCGCGCGCTGATACGTGCGCTCCGTGGCGCTGGCCTCACTGTTCGGCGCCTTCCCTCGTGCCGCCATGGCATATCACTCCCGAGCTCGCTTGGCGTGAATCTACCCGACACATAGGTCGACCGGCGTCATCGGTAACACCGCTTCCCGAACCTGTGGCATCCGGCGCGCCACATCGCCGGAGGACAGACCCGGTTTGTGCGGCCGGGCGCAACAATCGCGCGCCGGGCCGTGACACGTGGCGCCGGCAGCTAGTCCTCGACGACCGCCAGCGCGCGCTCCGGACACGACTCGACCGCGAGCCGCGCGTCGTCCTCGTCACCGGCCGGCACCACGCCATCGGCCGTCACCAGCACCGCATAGCCGAGCTCGTCGCTGCCGAACACCGAGGGACAGATCGCGGAGCACTGCGCGTGCCCGACGCACGTGCTCCGGTCGACCGCGACCTTCATGACGCCGGCCTGACGGTGTCGGCGTCCCACTCGACCCACAGCGGTCCGGCCTGGTACCAGCCCGGATCGGGCCCGGGCGCCAGCCGGAACGACGGCACCCGGCGCAGGAACTCCTCGACCGCGATCCGGATCTCGAGTCGCGCGAGGTGCGAGCCGATGCACCGATGCGGCCCGATCCCGAACGCCAGATGCCGTCCGTCGCGGCGGTCGAGGTGGAAGTCGTCCGGCTGGTCGAACACCGCGGCGTCACGGTTGGCCGAGCCGAACAGGAGCAGCACACGCTCGCCCGCGTGGATGCACTGGCCCGCCACCTCAGTGTCGTGCGTGGCGATCCGGCCCAGCGCCGTCACCGGTGTGTACAGGCGCAGCGACTGCTCGACCAGGTTCGTGACGGCGCCCGGGTCGGCCACCACCGCCGCGAGGTGCTCGGGGTGCACGGCGAGGTGCCGGAGGGTGGCGCGGATGCCGAAGGCGGTGTTCTCGAGCCCGGCGATCAGCATGAAGGCGCACAGGTCGAGCACCTCGTCGCTCGTGTACGGCCGACCCTCGACGTCACCGGTCATCAGCAGCGAGATCAGGTCATCCGTGGGCGCCTCGCGCCGTCGTTCGATCTCTCGCGCCATGAACGCGTACAGGTCGCGAGCAGCGGACTGGACCTCGGCCTCGCGAGCCCCTGACAGGCGCCCGTACATGAGCGTGTCGGTGGCCTCCCAGAACAGCTCGTCGTGCTCGATGCCGAGCAGCAGCGTGATCATCAGCATCGGCAAGGGCTTCGCCAGCGTCTCGTACAGGTCGGCCTCACCGGCGGCGAGGACGCCGTCGACGAGCGACCGCGCCAGCGCCCGGACATCCGCCTCCATCCTCGCCACCTGGGCCGGCGCGAAGCTCGGCAGGAGCAGCCGGCGGTAGGACGCGTGCTCCGGCCCGTCGGCCTCCATCGGCGTCAGCGGCCGGCCGTGGCCCATCGGCGGGACCAGCACGCCCGCTCCCGAGGCGAACCGCTCCGGGTCGCGGCCGACCTCGTAGACGTCCTCGTACCGGCTCGCGACCCAGAAGCCGCCCCACGCCTCACTGTGGAACACCGGACAGGTGCCGCGCAGGGTCGCGTACACCTCGGCGCACCGCTTGCGCATCGCGTGGTCGTTGTGATCGAACGTCGCCGCGAGCTCGGCGACCGCGCCGGCCTGATCCTCGCTCATCGCGCTCCCCTGGGCGGTGTGGGTCAACGATACCGGTCCGGTTGCGGCGCCGTCCGTGCGGCCGCACACGACGCCACAGACGCCCGACACCGCTCTGCTAGGTTGGCGGCCGAGGCGGCGAGCGGAGGGAAGGGGCATGCAGAACGAGTCACTCGCACGGACGCCTGCGCCGCGCCGGCTCGTCGTCATGGCCCTCACCGCGGCACTGGTGGTGGGCGCCTGTGGCGGCTCCGCGGGCACGACCACCACGGCCGACCGAGCGGCCACGGCGGCCGCGCCGGCCGCCGTCACCGCGACCGCGGCGCCGATCGACGACTGCGGGACCCGCGTGCCGCCATCGCCGCCGCCGGCGCGGGCGGTGACGCTGAACCAGGGTGCGACCGAGGTGATGCTGGCGCTCGGCCTGCAGGACCGGATGATCGGCACCGCCTACCTCGACGATCGCGTCGCTCCCGCCTACGCGGCGGCGTACGCGGCCCTCCCGGTGCTGGCGAAGGAGTATCCCTCGCGCGAGGTGCTGCTCGCGCACCGGCCGGACTTCGTCTACGCCTCGTACGCGAGCGCGTTCGAGGCGGACGCCGCCGGCCCGCGCGGCGCGCTGGCGTCGCTCGGCATCCGGTCCTACGTGTCGCCGTTCGGGTGCGCGGCGTCGGCACGCCCGCCGCGCGTGACGCTGGCGGGCGTGTTCGGCGAGATCACCGACATCGGCCGGGTGTTCGGCGTCCCCGGGCGGGCGCAGACGCTGATCGACGGCCAGCGCGCCGAGCTGGCCCGCTCGCTCGCCCCGCCGCTGCCGGGGAGCGGGCTCCACGTGCTCTGGTGGGATTCGGAGACGAAGGCGCCCTTCGTCGGCACCTGCTGTGGCGCGCCGGCCATGATGCTCGCCGCGGTCGGAGCCCGGAACGTGTTCGCGGACGTGGCCGGCTCCTGGGCGAACGTCAGCTGGGAGCGCGCGGTGGCGGCAGACCCGGACGTGATCGTGCTCGTCGACGCGACCTGGGACACCGCCGCGTCGAAGCTCCGCTACGCCCAGGCGAGCGCTGCGCTGCGAGGCCTGCGCGCGTTCCGCGAGCACCGCGTGATCGAGCTGCCCTTCTCCGACACGACGCCCGGCGTCCGGGTCGTGACCGGCATCGGCCTGCTCGCCGACGGGCTCCGGAAGCTCGCCGCCCCGGCGCCGTGACCACCGCCCGGCGAGGCCCGCTGCTGTTCGGGCTCGCGCTGCTCCTCCTGATCACGGTCACGCTGGCTGTCACGATCGGCCCGTCCGACGTCGGCGCGCGGGCAGCCTACGACGTCGTCGCGGGCCACCTCGGGATCGGCTCGGGCAGCTCGCCGACCACGGACGCGATCGTGTGGGAGATCCGGCTCCCACGCGTGCTGCTCGCCGGCGCCGTCGGGGCCGGCCTCGCGCTGGTCGGCACGGTCCTGCAGGCGACGATGCGCAACCCGCTCGCCGACCCCTACCTGCTCGGGATCTCGGCCGGCGCGTCGTTCGGCGCCGTCATCGTGTTCGTCGGCATCGGCGGGGCCGCGCTCGGCCTCACCACCGGCGCGTTCGGCGGCGCGATGGTCGCGTTCGCGGGCGTCGTCGCGCTCGCGGCGGGGCGCGGCGCGCGGCTCGATCCGGCTCGGATCGTGCTCGCCGGCGTCGCCGTCGCCTCGCTGTTCGATGCGGCGACCTCGCTCCTGATCATCGCGGCCGCGGATCCCGATGCGACCCGCGGCATCCTCTACTGGCTGCTCGGCTCGCTGGCCGGCGCCACCTGGAGCGATCTGGCGATCGCCGTGCCGCTGCTGGCCGTCGGGCTCGGTGTGATGCTGGCGCAGGCCCGCGCGCTGAACGCCATGGCGATCGGCGACGACGCCGCCGCGGCCGTCGGCGTGGACGTGGCACGCACGCGCTGGCTGCTGCTCGTCACGTCCGCGCTCCTGACCGGCGCGCTGGTGGCCGTGAGCGGCGCGATCGGGTTCGTCGGGCTGCTCCTGCCGCACGCCACGCGGCTCCTGGTCGGCCGCGACCACCGGCTGCTCCTGCCCGCGACCGCGCTCGCGGGCGCGACGTTCCTGATCTGGGTGGACACCTTCGCGCGCACGGCGTTCGACCCTCAGGAGATTCCCGTCGGCGTCGCCACGGCGCTGATCGGCGCGCCGGCGTTCGCCTACGTGCTGGTGCGGCGGATGGAGCCGCGGTGACGATCGAGGCGCGCGACGTCGACTGGTCGGCGGCCGGCCGGCTGATCGTGGACGGCGTGGGCTGCCGGGTCGAGACGGGGCGCCTGCTCGGTGTGATCGGCCCGAACGGCTCCGGCAAGTCGTCGCTGCTGCGCTGCCTGGCCGGCCTCCGCACGCCGGACGACGGCGTCGTGCTCGTGCAGGGCGAGGCGATCGGGACGCTCCGACGGCGTGAGGTGGCGCGCCGGCTCGCGTTCCTCGACCAGGAGGCGGACGGCGAACTCGAGCTGACCGTGCGCGAGGTCGTGCTGCTCGGCCGCACGCCGCACAAGCGGCTGTTCGAGCGCGATGACGCGCGCGACCGTGCGATCGTCGCCGAGGCACTCGCCGCGACCGACCTCGCGGAGTTCGGCGAGCGGGCGTGGCCGACGCTGTCGGGCGGCGAGCGCCAGCGCGCGCGGATCGCACGGGCGCTCGCGCAGCAGCCGTCGATCCTGCTCCTCGATGAGCCGACGAACCATCTCGACCTCGCCCACCAGCTGCAGGTGCTGCGGCTCGTACGGGGGCTCGGCCTGGCGACGGTCGCCGCGCTGCACGACCTCAACCTGGCGGCGATGTTCTGCGACGAGCTGCTCGTGCTCTGCGGTGGCCGGGCAGTCGCCGCCGGGCCGGCGGCGGAGGTGCTGACGCGGCAGCTGGTGGAGGACGTCTACGGCGTGGCGTGCGCGATCGTGCCGCACCCGCGCACGGGGCGGCCCGTGGTGACGCTGGACGAGCCCATCGGGCCGTAGCGCGCCGCTAGTCGTTGCCCTCCGGGAGGACCTGGCCGCCGTCCACGATCAGCGTCTGGCCCGTGATGTAGGCGGCCTCCTGCGACGCGAAGAACCGCACCGCCCAGCCGATCTCCTCGGGCTCGGCGAGCCGCTGCATCGGGATCGCCGACAGCATCGAGTCCTGGTGCTCCGGTCCGATCGTCGCGAACCCCTCCGTGCGGACGTTGCCGGGCATCACGGCGTTGATCGTGATCCCCTCGGTGGCGAGCTCGACCGCGATCGAGCGCATCATCCCGAGCATCGCGGCCTTCGAGGCGCCGTAGTGGGCGAAGCCGGCCTGGCCCGTGATCGGGCCGGTGATCGACGACATCAGCACGATCCGGCCGTAGCCGCGCTCGCGCATCGACGGCAGGCACGCCTGGATCGCATGCAGCGCGCCGAGCACGTTGATGTCCATCACGCGGCCCCACTCGGCGCTCGTGAGGTCCGCGATCGGCGACGACGGATAGATGCCGGCGACTGCGGCGAGGATGTCGATCCGGCCGTGCTCGGCCGCCACCGCGTTCGCCATCGCCTCCACCGCGGCGCGGTCGGTGACGTCGACGGCGTGGGCGCTCGCCACGTGGCCGGCGGCGCGCAGCTCGGCGGCGGTCGGCCCGGCGCGATCCTCCTCGACGTCGGCGATCGCGACCGCGGCGCCCTCCTCCGCGAGCACCGTCGCGACGGCGCGGCCGATGCCCTGGCCGGCTCCGGTGACGACGGCGACCTGGTCCGTCAGGCTCTGCATGGCACGCCTCCCGTTCGCTGCACGGACGGGGTTATAGACGCGCCGGCTCGCCCGCGCTGCGATCCGCGGCGAGCAGGAACACCACCATCAGCCCGAGACCGGCGTAGATCGCGAGATCGGCCAGGTTGAAGGCGTTGCGATCGTTGCGCGCGATGAAGTCGGTGACGTACCCGAGCCGCAGCCGGTCGGCGAGGTTGCCGAGCGTGCCGCCGAGCAGCAGCCCGCACGCGATCCGCCGCGACGTCGCGAGCGCAGGGTTTCTGGCGTAGTACCGCAACGCGATCACGAGCGCGATCACGGTGGCGACGCCGACCGGCACGGCGGCGCCCTGCACCATCCCGCCGAGCAGGCCGGCGTTGCGCGTGTGGTGGAGGCGCACGACGCCGCCGAGCCGCGTGGTGTCACCGTACGGGAGCCGCGCGCGCACGATCGCCTTGGCCGCCTGGTCGAGCGCGAGCACCAGCCCCGCCACGCCGAGCAGCACGCCCCAGTGAACGCGCCGATCGGCCGGCCGGGCGCCGTCTACGGGGCCGGAATGCCGATCCGACTCCACCGCTGCTCCAAGACGTGGCTGCATCTCCGCATCGGACCTGGCGGGAAGGTACCGCGACAGCGCGTCCGGCGGGGATCCGGCACGAGATCGTCGAGCATCCGACCGCCAGCTACGCGGCGAGGACGCGCAGGGCGAACGCGCGCAGGGCGGCGTCGAACGCCGCCGGCGCCTCCAGGTTCGGCAGGTGCCCGGCCCCGGGGATCCGCACGACCTCGGGCGCGGGCAGCGCGCCGACGAGCTGCGCGACGACGGCCTCGTCGGCATAGGCGTCGTGGTCGCCCGCGACGACCAGCGCAGGCACGGTGAGACCGCGCAGCAGTGTCGCGTAGTCCGGGCGCTCGGCCCGGCCCCGCAGCGCCGCCGCGGCACCGGCGGGAGATGTGCGCAGCATCATCGTGACGACCGGCTCGACGATCGCCGGATCGCGCCGGGCGGCGGGACCGAACAGCTTGCCGGCCATGTCGAGCGCGAGGTCGAGGATGCCGTCGCGCTCGAGCCGGTCGGCCGCGGTGCGCCGGGCCTCCGCCTCGGTCGGCGTGACCGGCGCGGCAGTGGTGGCGACCAGCGCGACGCCGGCCACCCGGTCGGGATGGCGGAGGCCGAGCTCCATCGCGATCAGCCCGCCCATGCTGAGGCCGGCGACCGCGAACCGCTCCAGCCGGAGATCATAGGCGAGCTCCACGATCGCGCCCGCGAACGCGGGCATCGTCACCTTCGATCCCCGGCCCGGGGTGGCGCCGTAGCCGGGCAGGTCGGGCGCGATCACGCGCAGCTCGCCCGACAGCGACCGCAGCTGCGGCCGCCACATCGTCCGGTTGAACGGATGGCCGTGGACGAGGACCAGCGGCGCGCCGTCGCCGGCCTCGTCGAACGCCGGCGGTGCGGCCATCAGGCGCCGCCCGTCCGCTGGGCGAGGCGCTGCTCGAGACGCGCGAGGCGCTCGTCCCAGCGCGCGCCGGTGGACGCCATCCACAGCATCGCCTCGGCAAACGGCGCCGGCGTCAGGCGGTAGCGCACCTCGCGTCCGGCCGGCTCGGCGACCACCAGCCCGGCCGCGCGCAGCGCACCGAGGTGCTTCGCGATCGCCTGGCGCGTGACCGGCATCTCGGCGGCCAGCGACGACGCCGTGGCCGTGCCTCCCTGCGACAGCCGGCGGACGACGGCGCGGCGGGTGGGGTCGGCCAGGGCGGCGAACACCACGCCCGCGACGGCGTCCTGCGGGGTGCTCACCGGAGCGCGGCGGACAGCTGCGGCGTGGCCGGCGGTGCGGCCGGCGCCGGCGGGAGCGCGTGGAGCGGCAACTCGACGACGACGAGGCGCGTGCCCTCCGCGACGTCGTCCAGCGTCAGCTCGACGAGCGTCCCCGCAGCCGGATCGTCCGGGTCGGTGAGGTGCAGCGCGAGCCGGCGGCCGGGGACGACCTCCTCGACCAGCGCGTCGCGCTCGCCCTCCGCGAGCCGGACCGTCCCGCGGGCGCCCTCACGGATCTCGAGGTCGACCTCCTCGGCGTACCACGTCTCCAGCTCCTCCGGCTCGCCGAGCAGCGGCCAGGCCTCGTCCCGTGGGAACGGGAGCACCAGCTCGCGGCGGACGGCGAGGCACTCCTCGACGAGCGGACGATCGTCATGCAACTCCATGGTTGCGCGCATGCTAGCATCCGAACACGCAACTGTACAGTTGCACTAGAGAGGAGCACCGATGCCGCTGGTTCCGATGGTGGTCGAATCGTCGGCGCGCGGGGAGCGCGCATTCGACATCTACTCGCGACTGCTCGGTGACCGCGTCGTCTTCCTCGGCCGCCCGATCGACGACGAGGTCGCGAACCTCGTGATCGCGCAGTTGATCCATCTCGAGGCCGACGATCCGGACCGGGAGATCTCGCTGTACATCAACACGCCGGGCGGGAACGCCTACGCGGCGCTCGCGATCTACGACGCGATGCGGTACATCCGCTGCGACGTCCAGACCATCTGCATCGGGATCGCGATGTCGGGCGGCTCGCTGCTGCTGGCCGGCGGGACACCGGGGCGGCGCGCCGTGCTGCCGAACAGCCGGGTCCTGATCCACCAGCCGAGCGGCGGGTTCCAGGGCCAGTCGACGGATGTCGCGATCCACGCGCGGGAGGCGATCGCGCTGCGCGCGCGGCTGGAGGAGATCTACGCCGCCGACACCGGCCAGCCCCTCGAGCAGGTCCATGACGACATGGAGCGCGACCGGTTCTTCACGGCCGAGGAGGCGGTGGCGTACGGGCTCGCCGACCGCATCCTGACGGTGCGCGAGGAGCGGTTCGAGCGCCGCCGCCGCACCACCGGCTTCGGCGACGCGGCCGAGAGCGATGGCGATGACTAGGCGCTAGGGTTGCGGCCATGCCGTCCGTCGAGCTGAACGCGGCCGCGGGCGGCGCGCGCATCGCCTGCACGGACGAGGGCGGCATTGGGCCGGCGGTGGCGTTCCTCCACGGCGGCTGGGGCGTCGCGCTGTATCCGCCGACGGCGCAGGCGGAGGCGTTGCGGGGACGGGCGCGACTCGTGGTGCCGACGCGCTCCGGGTACGGCGGCTCGACGCCGCTCGCCGAGCTCGCGCCGGGGTTCCACGAGCGGGCGGCCGACGAGACCGTGGCCGTGCTGGACGCGCTCGGGATCGAGCGGGCGGTGCTGTGGGGCCACAGCGACGGCGCCGTGATCGCGGTGCACGCGGCGCTGCGGTCGCCCGCGCGGGTCGCCGGCGTCGTGCTCGAGGCGCTGCACCTGTACGGCGAGAAGCCCGGCTCGCACCGGTTCTTCGCCGACACGGCCGAGGATCCCGCGTGGGTCGGCGAGCGGGCGGCCGCGATCCTCGCCGGCGAGCACGGGGCCGACCGCTGGCGCGACGTGCTGCAGATGAACGCGCGCGCCTGGCTCGATCTGGCGGAGCGGCTGCCGCAGCCGAGCGACCTCTACGGCGGGCGGCTCGGCGACCTGGCGCCACCGGTGCTGATCGTGCACGGCCGTGAGGACGCGCGGACGGAGCCGGGCGAGCTGGAGGCGATCTGCGCCGCGCTGCCGGACGCGCGCCGCGTGGTGCTGGATGGCGCGGGCCACAGCCCGCACAGCGAGCGGGGCGTGGCGGACGAGGTGGCGCGGGAGCTGGCGGCGTTCGTGGCGGACGTCTCCGGCTGACGCGTCGCGCTGCGCGCGTCTTCGGTGAGCGTTCGCTTCGGCGATCGCCGGCACGGATCGCGCGCGACTGCGTGACACGGGCGCGACACTCCGCGCGCCTTGCGCCACCCACCGTGGCGGCCGGCGCGATCCCGCGTCCGGAACGTTCTCAGGCCTGTCCCCGCAAACGGCGATTTCGGGGTCAGACCCCGAACGCAGACAGCGCGCGAATCCGCGCGGAAGACGCCCGTGTCACGCGACCGTGTAGCCGCCGTCCACCACCAGCTCCGCGCCCGTGATGTACGAGGCGTCGTCACTGAGCAGGAACGCGGCGGCCGCGGCGATCTCCTCCGGCCGCGCCAGCCGGCGCAGCGGGATCCGCGCGGCCGTGCGTTCCGCGAGCTCCGGGTCGCCGCCGCCCGCCCGCTCCGCCATCGGCGTGGCGACGACGCCGGGTGCGACCGCATTCACGCGGATGCCGTCCGCCGCCAGGTCGCGCGCGAGCACCTTCGTCACCATCAGGAGCCCGCCCTTCGACGCGGCGTAGTGCGGCTGCCCGTGCGGCTTCGAGATCGCGACCACGGTCTGGGACTCGATCGACGTGATGTTGACGATCGCGCCGCCGGCGCCCGCCGCCTGCATCCCGGCCGCCGCGGCCCGCGCCACCAGCAGCGGTCCGAGCAGGTTCGCGTCGAGGATCCGGTGCCACGTGGCGTCGTCCAGGTCGGCGTAGCCGTGGGGCGTCGACAGCCCGGCCGAGCTGACCACCAGCGTCGGCACCCCGAGCCGCTCGCACGCGGCCGCCACCGCCGCCACCACGGCCGCCTCGTCGGTCACGTCGCACGCCAGGCCGACCGCGGTGCCGCCGGCCGCCGCGATCCCGGCCGCCGTCGCCTCCGCGCCGGCGCCGTTCACGTCGACGCACGCCGTCGCCGCGCCGTCCGCCGCCACCCGCCGCGCGATCGCCTGGCCGATCCCCGAGGCGGCGCCGGTGACGAACGCGACCCGGCCGGCGAACCTCATGCCGCGTCCAGCGCCTCGGCCGCGGCGGTGAAGCACGCCATCGGCGCGCGCACCACGCCGGCCCCGATCTGGCCGCCGTCACGGCCGCCGATGCCGGCGTCGATCACCGGCCGGATCCCGGTCGCCACGACCTTCCGGACGTCGATCCCGGTCGGGGTGCCGCGGTAGTCGAGGTACGGCAGCCTGAACGTCGTGTTCTCCCCCACGCAGATGTCGTACATCGCGAGGTTGCGCTCCACCATCGCCGTCGCCGAGCCGCCCTGGTAGCCCTGCAGGGCCGGCGCCGCCGCCTGCGCGAAGCCGCCCAGGCCGACCGTCTCCGTGATGCAGCTCTCGCCGCCCATCCAGGAGATCTCGTCGGCGGTGTGCCCGTCGAACAGCTTCGCCTCGACGTCGGCGTGCGGACCCGTGAACCAGCGATCGCCGAGGCCGCTGACGCGGATCGCGAACCCCTCGCACCCGATCACGAGCGCCGTCACCACCGCGCTGCCGTCGATCCCGTGCGCGCCGTCCGCGATCGCCTTCGCCGCCGCCATCGACAGCCGCAGGAAGAAGTAGTCGCTCGACGCGAGCATGTCGACCGTTGCATCGACACGCCGGCGATCCTCGGCGGCGATGTCGAGGAGCGCGGGCAGGAGCGCGCGCTCGAACAGCATCGTCGCCGCCGTATTCCGGCTGTGGAGCTCGTCGCCGAGGTTCAGGGCGCGCCGCATGATCGGCTTCAGCTCGATGCCCCCGCTGCGGCGCACCGCGTCGGCCACGACCGGCGCCACGCGCTCGTGGACGTGCTCGAGACGCTCGCGCACGATGTCGTCCCAGCAGCCGTAGTTGAGGCGGCGCGGCGCATCGCCCTCGTAGAAGTTGCAGAACCCGACGTTGCCGAACGGCCGGTTCTCGACCACGAACACGGGCATCGACGCGGTGTAGACGCCAGCCACCGAGCCGACGCAGCCG
>Ga0070715_10000301_pt1 | contig 12133 bp, 11 predicted proteins | sample LARL111metaG_FD_71394 | JGI IMG/M metagenome (GOLD analysis project Ga0070715, IMG submission 71394) | Corn, switchgrass and miscanthus rhizosphere microbial communities from Kellogg Biological Station, Michigan, USA - LAR L11-1 metaG | ecosystem: Host-associated > Plants > Roots > Rhizosphere ... | reverse complement strand
GCGAACCGGGGCGAGATCGCGCTCCGCGTCTTCCGGGCGGCGCGCGAGCTCGGCATCGAGTGCGTCGCCGTCTACTCCGACGTCGACCGCGGCGCCCTCCACGTCCGCCGCGCCGACGATGCGTACCTGATCGGGCCGGGCACGCCGACCGAGTCGTACCTGAACCACGACCGCGTGCTCGAGGCCGCCGCGAAGGCGGGCGTCGATGCGATCCACCCCGGCTACGGCTTCCTGGCGGAGAACGCGACGTTCGCGCGGCGCTGCGCGGAGGCCGGCTTCACCTGGATCGGCCCGCCGCCGGAGGCGATCGAGGCGATGGGCTCGAAGATCCGGGCCCGCGAGATCATGCAGGCGGCCGGCGTCCCGATCGTCCCGGGCACGACGGAGCGCGTCGAGGACCCGGCCCGGGTGGTCGAGCTCGGCGACGCGTACGGCTGGCCGATCGCGCTGAAGGCCGCGGCGGGCGGCGGCGGCAAGGGGCTCAAGGTCGTCGACGGCGCGGCCGAGGCGGAGCGCGCGCTCGCCGCGGCGCAGCGCGAGGGCGCGGCGTACTTCGGCGATCCGGCCGTCTACGTCGAGAAGTACCTCGCCGACCCGCGCCACGTCGAGGTGCAGCTGATGGCCGACACGCACGGCACGATCGTGTCGCTGCACGAGCGCGACTGCACGCTCCAGCGCCGGCACCAGAAGATCGTCGAGGAGACGCCCTCGCCGGCCGTCACGCCGGAGACGCGCGCCCGGCTCGGCGAGATGGCGGTGGCGGCGGCGCGCGCCGTCGGCTACGTCGGCGCGGGCACGATCGAGTGCCTGATGGACACGACGGGCGACGTGTTCTTCCTCGAGATGAACACGCGCATCCAGGTGGAGCACACGATCACGGAGATGGCGACCGGCATCGATCTCGTGCGCGAGCAGATCCTCGTCGCCCAGGGCGCGCCGCTGTCGTTCGCGCAGGACGAGGTGGTGCTCCGCGGGCATGCGATCGAGTGCCGCGTGAACGCCGAGGACCCGACCACGTTCCTGCCGTCGCCGGGGCGCGTGGTGCGCTACCGCGAGCCGGCCGGGCCCGGCGTGCGCGTCGACTCGGCGCTCGAGGAGGGCGGCGAGATCGTCGCCCTGTACGACCCGATGGTGGCGAAGCTGATCGTCTGGGACCGGACGCGCGACCTCGCGCGGGCCCGCATGCGGCGGGCGCTCGACGAGATGGTGGTGGAGGGCGTGCGGACGCTGATCCCGCTCCACCGGCTGATCATGGACGCGCCGGAGTTCGCGCGCGGCGAGACCTGCGCCGGCCTCGTCGAGGACGTCTGGCCGCAGCAGCTGGCCGCCGCCGACGAGCCGCTCGCGGAGCAGCTCGACGGCGTCCGCAGCCGCAGCTACGTCGCGGAGGTGGACGGCCGCCGGTTCGAGGTGCGCGTCCACGCGCCGGCCGATCCGGTGCTCGTCGAGGCCCGCAAGCGGCGCGATGCGCGCCGGGCCGGCGGCGGCTCGGCGGGCGGCGAGGGTGCCGTCACGAGCCCGATGCAGGGCGCCGTGCTGAGCGTCGAGGTGGCCGACGGCGACCACGTCGAGCCGGGGCAGGTGCTCGCCATCGTCGAGGCGATGAAGATGGAGAACGAGATCACGGCGCCGCGCGCCGGCGTGGTCGCGGAGCTTGCGGTGGCACCCGGCGACTCGGTCGCGCCGGGACAGGCGATCTGCCGGATCAGCGACGACTGAACGGCCGCGTCGGGCGCCAGCGCCGGACGCGGTACGGATCCTGCTCGTCGTAGAAGATGTCCTCGAAGCCCTCGGCGCCGGGCCACGGCGCGGGCGGGTGCCCGGCCAGCGTCTCCTCGTCCGGCGGGAGCGGCGCGTCCTCGCCGATCGGCCGGTTCGCGCGGCGCTCGAACAGCTCGCCGATCATGTTCAGCAGCCACTCGCCGATCGCGAACGGCACCAGGAACAGCACCATCATCACGATGAAGCCGATGATCCCGAGTGGCCGCAGCCGGACGACCGGATCCGCCCAGCCGCCCTCCCGCAGCCGCGCCATCACACGGAACGGATTCGCGATCAGCGCGCCCAGGATCAGCAGGAACAGGCACAGCATCCAGAAGCCCGGGCCCTGGTGGAACAGGAACACGTCGAGCGCGAACAGCAGGAACGAGGCGCCGACCAGCCAGGCGCCGACGCGCCAGCGGAGCACCGCGGACGTCACTCCGGGTCGCACGGCCTACGGGTTCGCGTCGTTGAGCCTCTTGGCCTCGTCGTTCGACACGAGGTGGATGCCCTCGGATCCCACCACGAGGCAGCCGTTCTGCTTGCCGAGGCAGAAGTGCGCGTTCGCACCCTGGGAGTTCGCGACCGCGAGCAGGACGACGCAGAGGCCGACCAGGTAGAGGAGCGTCTTCATGCGGCAGCCTCCTTCGCCACGTCACCCGCGGCTCCTGCAAAGGCTACTCCTCGCTGGGTGACGCGGGCGGTGCCGGCGCTCCGGGAACGTCCATCGCGACATCGAGCGCTGAGGATCGACGCGGTTTCGTCCGATAGCAGAACCTGTGAGCCCGATCTCCCTGCGGGGCGCGCTCCGGCGCCGCCTCCCGACCACCACCCTCTTCCTGCTCGGCAGCTCCGCACTGCTCGTCGCGTGCGGCTCCGCGTCGACGTCGACCTCGTCCACGCCGGAGACGCCCACGCCCGCCTTCGCCGGCGGCGTGGCGGCATCGGCGCCGGCGCAGGTGACGATCTGCGCCGACCTCCTGAAGCTGACGCCCGCCGACCGGCGCTCGACGCTCGACGACCTGCGGTTCAACAGTGGCCTGCAGGCCTACACCGACCAGGCGCTGCTGGCCGCCTGCCGGCAGCACGGCCCTGCGTCGCTGCTCGCCGAGGCCAGGCGGCTCGACGCCGCGGCGCAGAAGGCGGAGCGCGTCCGGGCGGCGGCGAAGGCGAAGGCGCGGAAGGCGCAGGCGGCTGCGAGCGCGGTGAAGGCGGCGGCGAACCGCGCCCGCTACACGACCGCCGACCGCAACTCGTTCATCGGCGCCTGCGTCGCCACGGGCGGGACGGTGACGGTCTGCGCGTGCTCGTTCCGGCAGTTCACCGAGCACGTGCCGTACGACCAGTTCGTCCGCGACAACCAGGCGATCCTGGACGGACGGATGTCGGCGGCCGACATCGCGACGCGCTACGGCGCGATCATCACGCGCTGCGCGGGCTTCTGAGCCATATCGCCGGCAGCGGCGGTAGCGCCCTCGGCGGTGGTGCCCGGTAAGGTCTCGGGGCATGACGCCGGTCGTTCCCGCGAACTACCCGCCCCCGTTCGACCCCGCGAGCTACGTCAAGCGCCCCGACGGCCCGGCCGACCTGCGGATCGAGTGCGGCGTCGCCATCGTCGGCGCCGGCCCGGCCGGGCTGGCCTGCGCGATCCGGCTCGGGCAGCTGCTCGGCGACGATCCGGCCACGCTCGAGCAGCTCGGCGAGGTGCCGATCATCGTGCTCGAGAAGGGCAAGGCGCCCGGCTCGCACGAGCTGTCCGGCGCGGTCGTGAACCCGAGCGCGCTGCGCGAGCTGTTCCCGGACACGCCGCTCGAGCAGCTGCCGACGTACGGCCCCGTGACCGGCGAGGGGGTCTACTTCATGACGCGCAGCCGGGCGCAGCGGCTGCCGACGCCGCCGCCGTTCCACAACAAGGGCAACTGGATCTTCTCGCTGTCGCGCCTGACGCGGTGGATGGGCGAGCGCGCGGAGGAGCTCGGTGCGTTCGTGCAGCCCGAGACGACTGCACTGCGGCTGCTGACGGAGAAGGGCTCCGGTGCCGTCTGCGGCATCCAGACCGCGCCGATGGGCCTGGACCGGTCGGGCAAGGCATCGGCCGGCGCCGCGCCGCCGACGGAGATCGTGGCGAAGGCGACGGTGCTGGCCGAGGGCACGCAGGGCCACCTCCGCGGCGTCGCGCTCGACCACTTCGGCGTCGGATCGCGCTTCCCGCAGGCCTACGAGATCGGGGTCAAGGAGGTGTGGAAGGTCGCCCGTCCGCTCGACCGGATCATCCACACGCTCGGCTGGCCGCTGCGGTGGAGCGGCAAGTACGGCGAGGTCGGCGGCTCGTTCATCTACCCGATGGGCCCGGAGCACCTCTGCATCGGCTTCGTGCTCGGCCTCGAGTACACCGACAGCGGGCTGTCGCCGCACGACATCCTGCAGGAGTTCAAGACGCACAAGTTCGTGCGCCGGCTGCTCGAGGGCGGCGAGCGCGTCGCCTGGGGCGCGAAGACGATCCCGTCCGGCGGCTACTACTCGGTTCCCGACACGCTGGCGCTCCCCGGCGCGGTGCTGACGGGCGACTCGGCCGGGCTCGTGAACATCCCGCGCCTGAAGGGCGTGCACTACGCGATGCACTCCGGGATGCACGCCGCCGAGGCGATCCACGCCGCGCTGAAGTCGGGCGCCGACCTCACGCAGGCCGACGCGCTGGCCGGCTACGACACGGCGGTCAAGAAGGGCCGGATCGGCGGGGACCTGTACCGGTACCGCAACCTGCGGCAGGCGCTCTCCCGCGGGCTCGTCGTGGGCAGCCAGATCGCCGGGCTGATGGATCTCACGCGCGGCCACTTCCCGGGCGGCGCCTGGGGCCAGCACCCCGACGCCGAGCACGACATGGAGCCCCGCGGCCGGCGGCCGATCGAGCCCGACGGCGTGCTGACGTTCGACAAGCTCTCATCCGTCTTCCTGAGCGGCAACCGCACGCGCGACGACCAGCCGAACCACGTCAGGATCCAGAGCCGCGTCCCGGCCGACCTCGCGCGCACGTGGGTGAACATGTGCCCGGCCGCGGTGTACGAGATCGCGGAGGACTCGCACACCGGCGACGGTCAGGTGCGCGTGCAGCTGGCGCCGTCGAACTGCGTGCAGTGCGGGGCGATCACCGCCAAAGGCGGCCGCCTGACGCCGCCGGAGGGCGGCTCGGGGCCCGAGTACACGCAGATGTAGCGATGTCCTTCCCGGTGCCTGGCACGTCGAGGACATCGAGGAGTGCCGTCGTTCCACGAGCCGCCGCTGCGATGTCCTCTTTGGTGCCAGGCACCTCCAGGACATCGCTACTTCGGCGGCAGCGACCCGGTGAAGCCGATCGCGCGGTCGACCCAGGTCTCGAGGTCCTCGGGCGACTCGATCCCCGCGTCCTCGACGAGCAGCCAGCCGCTCATCGTGCGGCCGCCGCCGGCCGAGAACGGCCCGACGTGCGGCTGGTCGAGGAACTCGTCGCCGGCCTCGCCGAGCCGCACGATCATGCCGCCCTGGCTGCTCACGCCGACGCACATGTTGCCGTGGTAGAGGAAGCCGAGGCCGCCGAACATCTTCTTCTCCGTGATCGCCTCGCGGCCGGCCAGCGCATCGCGGATCCGCGCGGCGAGTGCCTCGTCGTAGGCCATGGCCCCGGAGTCTACGCCGGTTCCGGCGCCTCCCAGCTTCCGCGCTCGGCACTGCGGAACACGGCGTCGATCACGGCCATGTTCCGCACCGCCTCCTCGAGCGACGTCGGCGCCCGCCCGCCGGTCTGGATCGCCTCCGCGAACAGGTCGCCCTGCACCGTGTACTGGTCGACGGTCGGCAGCTCCTCGACGCGGATCGTCTCACCCCAGAGGCTGGCGCCGTCGTCGATCAGGATCTTGCACGGCCGGTCGGGCGGCGCGTTGAACGGGATCTCGACCTCGATCCGGCCGCCGGTGCCCAGCAGGTGCATCCGCTGGTACGGCACGAGCTGCGTCGAGCAGGTGAACGTCGCCTGCCCCGACGGGTAGTCGAGGATCGCGGACGTGAGCCGGTCGGTGCCGAAGTCGGGGTCGCGCTCGAGCAGCCCGACCACACGGCGGGGCTCCTCGCCGAAGATCATCCGCGACAGCGTGATCGGGTAGCAGCCGATGTCGTACAGTCCGCCGCCGCCGATGCCGGCGATGTTGCGGACGTTCCGCGGGTCGCGCAGGAAGTAGCTGAACGTGCCGGTGACGAGCCGCAGGTCGCCGATCGCGCCGCCGTCGACGAGCTCCTTCGCCCGCAGCCACTGCGGGTGCGACCGCGCCATGAACGCCTCGCCGATCACGACGCCCGTGCGATCGCGCACCGCGAGCAGCTCGCGCGCCTCGCCGATGTCGAGCCCGATCGGCTTCTCGCACAGCACGTGCTTGCCGGCCTCCGCCGCCTTCACCGACCACGGCACGTGCAGGTGGTTCGGGAGCGGGTTGTAGATCGCGTCGACGCCGTCGTCCGCGAGCAGCGCCTCGTAGGAGTCGTGCACGCGCGCGATGCCGTGGCGCTCGGCCGCCGCCCGGCCCGCCTCGGGACGGAGCGACGCGATCGCGACCACCTCGGTGCGGCGGCCGCGCTGCATCGCGGGGATCACCTTCTCGACCGCGATGTTGGCGGCCCCGAGCACGCCCCAGCGGATCTTGGATTCGGCCATGGCGGGAGATCGTAGGCGGCATGTGCATCGCGCACACCGCGCACGGCCGCTTCTCCGCGCGCGTCACGTAGAGCGGGCGATGGGCGTCGCCCTACGCTCGCGGGGACATGTGCGGCATCGCGGGGTTCCTCTCCAAGCGGTCCGACGGCCCGGTGGCGTCCGAGGTGCTCGGGCGGATGCTGAAGGGCCTGCGCGGCCGCGGTCCCGACTCCACCGGGCTCGGGCTGTACGACCCGTCCGGCAACGGCCACTACGTCGTCCGCGTCTGGTGCGGTGACGACCACGCCGCGGCCGAGGCGGCGGGCGAGCGTGCGGCGGCGGCATTCGGCGTCGACCAGCACGACTTCGACTCGGGCGTGCTCCGGTTCGCGGTCGACGCGGCCGTCCCCGTGGCCGACATCTGCCGCGAGGTGGAGGGCTCCGACGCGCACGTCGAGGTGTTCTCCGTCGGGCGCGCGCTGCAGATCTACAAGCACGTGATGGACGGCGAGGAGCTGGCCCGGGCGTACGGCCTCGAGGGCTCACCCGGGCGGCACGGCGTCGGCCACACGCGCCTCGCGACCGAGTCGCGGATCGACGTCCAGCACGCGCACCCGTTCTGGGCGCGGCCGTTCGCCGACATCTGCGTCGTCCACAACGGCCACATCACGAACTACCACAAGCTCCGCCGGCTCTACGAGATCAAGGGCCACCGCTTCTTCACGGGCAACGACTCGGAGCTGCTCGCGCTGTACCTCGCGCACCGGCTCGAGGAGGGCGCCACGATCCGGGAGGCGATGGAGGCGTCGGTGCGCGACCTCGACGGCGCGTTCTCCTACCTGCTCGCGACGCCGGACGGGCTCGGCATGTGCCGCGACCGGGTCGGCTCGATGCCCGGGATCATCGCGGAGACGGACGACTGGATCGCGGTCGCCTCCGAGCCGATCGCCGTGCACCAGGCCTTCGGCGAGGCCGCCGAGCAGGCGTCGTTCCGCGAGCTGGGCGTCGGGAGGGCCGAGATGTGGACGCTGTAGTCGACTGCGCCGGCCTGACGACGCGGGAGGTCAACCAGGCGCTGAAGCGGCTCGCCGCCGAGGGCGCGGGCGAGATCCGGGTGCTCCACCCGGCCGCGCGGCACTGCCTCGGCGTGGCGATGTTCGAGGCGGTCCGGATCCGGTTCGAGGGCTCGGTCGGATACCTCTGCTGCACGCTCGGGGACGGCGCCGACTTCGAGGTGCTGGGCGACGCCGGCTGGTCGATCGGCGCCGACATGCACGCCGGGTCCGTGCTCGTCCACGGCGGCGCCGGCACGAACGTCGGCGCCTCGATGAAGGGCGGCACGGTGGTCGTGAAGGGCTCGGTCGGCACGCGCGCCGGGATCGCCAACAAGGGCGGCACGATCGTGATCGGGGGCGACGCCGGCTACATGAGCGGCTTCATGTACCAGAAGGGCACCATGGTGATCTGCGGCGACGTCGACGCCGGCATCGGCGACTCGATGTACGCCGGCGACATCTACGTCGGCGGCGACCTCGGCACGCCCGGCTCCGACTGCGTCGAGCACGAGCTGACGGACGCCGACGCCGCGCTGCTCGCCGAGCTGTGCGAGCCGCACGGACTCGGCCCGAAGCGGGGCTGGACGAAGCTCGGCTCGGGCGGCCGGCTGCACAACTTCGATCGCCGCGAGTTCGCGATCTGGCGGGAGGCGATGTGAGCGGCAACGGGGACGGCACGAGCGGCGGCGAGGCGATCGCGGCCCGCCGGTGGCTGCACCACCACGCGGTGTGGACGCCGGACGTGATCCAGGACATCCAGCTGAAGGCCGAGCTCGGCCGGTACCGCTACCGCGGCATGTCGACGACCCGCCCGGTGCCGAACTTCGACGACCTCACGTTCCTGCCGTGCACCCTGTCGCGGGTGCCGCTCGAGGGCTATCGCGAGCGGTGCGACACCGAGACCGTGCTCGGCACGCGGTTCGCAGAGCGGCCGGTGCGCCTGAAGATCCCGATCATCGTCTGCGGCATGTCGTTCGGCGCGCTGTCGCGCAACGCGAAGGCCGGCATCGGCCTCGGCGCGAGCCGGGCGGGCAGCTCGACCACGACCGGTGACGGCGGCATGCACCCGATGGAGCGCGCGAACTCCGAGCGGCTCGTCTACCAGATCTGCCCGAGCCACTACGGGAACGACGCGCACGACATGGCGAGTGCCGACGCCGTCGAGATCGTGGTCGGCCAGGGCGCGAAGCCCGGCACCGGCGGCGTGCTGCTCGGCGCGAAGGTGTCGGACGAGGTGGCGCGGATGCGCGACCTGCCGCTCGGCGTCGACCAGCGCTCGCCGGTGCGGCATCCCGACTTCATCGGTCCCGCCGACCTGCGGCTGAAGATCGAGCAGATCCGCGAGGCGACCGACTGGCAGGTGCCGGTGTACGTGAAGATCGGCGCCGCCCGCACCCGCGACGACGTCAAGCTGGCCGCGAAGGCGGGCGCCGACGTGATCGTGATCGACGGCATGGAGGGCGGCTCGGCGGCGACGCCGGACATCCTCTACGACCACACCGGCATCCCGACCATGGCCGCGATCTGCGAGGCGCGCCGCGCGCTCGAGGACATGGGCCTGCTCGGCGAGGTGCAGCTGGTGCTGCAGGGCGGCATCAAGAACGGCGCCGATGTCGCGAAGGCGCTGGCCCTCGGGGCGGACGCGGTCGGCGTCGGCTCCGCGGTGATGATCGCGCTCGGCTGCAACTCGGCGAACTACATCGAGGACTACCACGCGCTCGGCGTCGAGCCCGGCCACTGCGCGATGTGCCACACGGGGCAGTGCCCGGTCGGCATCACGACCCAGGACGAGCGGCTGATCCCGCGCCTGCCGGTGGACGTGGCGGCGGAGCGCGTCGAGAACTTCCTGAACGCGCTCACGCTCGAGTGCCAGATGTTCGCGCGCGCCTGCGGCAAGCACGACGTCCACGATCTCGAGCCGGAGGACCTGCGGACGCTGACGCTCGAGGCCTCGATGATCACCGGGATCCCGCTGGTCGGGACGGACGTCGCGTTCGGCGCGCCGTGGGCGCACCGGATGCACGTCGACGGGGCAGGGCACCTGCCGACGGCGGATATCGACGGCCACTAACGCGCCAAGGGTCGAACCTTGCGCATTTCGCCGCGGACGCCGCTCCGGGAGGGACTCTGCGGGGCGAACTGCGCTACCTGCCCGGGTCGGTGCTCATTGGCGCGATGGCCGGCCCGACGATTGCACCGGGCCGGCCGTCGCTGGTTACTTGTGCAGCTGGCCGCGCGCCGCGCCGTTCGGGTGCGCGATGTCGTGGATGTTCACGTAGTAGTCCGCGGGGTGCTGCCGGATGTCCTTGATCAGCGCCGGGTCGACGCCGTTGAAGCAGCCCCGGCCGGGCCTGCCCGCCGCCAGCGCGTTGATGATCGCCGCGCTGCTCAGGGACACCACGACCGGACCGTTGTGGCCCGCCCGGTCCTTGTGGATGTGCGCGAAGATCGGCGTCGCGCCGCCCGTGAACGTCAGCGTCACGCAGACGCGGCCCTTGCCCTGGTTCAGCCGGATGCTGGCGGTGCCGGACGCGCCGCCGGCGGGCGGCACCTCGTTCGCGCCCGTCAGCGTCGCGTGCAGCGGCCGCCCCGCGAACGCACGCTGGGAGTTGTTCGCCGCCTTCACGCAGGCGTTGAAGGCCTTCCGCCCGGCGCCGGACGCGTGCGACGGGAACTGCCTGCCGCAGGCCTTGCGGGAGCGCTTCGTGTTGGCGGCCTTGCTGGTCGGGTTGCCCGCATCGGTCGCATCGCTGATCGCGGCGGTCGCCGCCTTGATGCACCGCTTCCGGTAGGCCCGGAACGCCGCGGTCGCGGTCGAGCCCGTCCATGCGGCCCGGCACTTGGCGCCGATCTGGGCCTTCGTCGCCGACTGCGCCGGCACCGTCACGAGGACCAGGCACGCCATCACGGCCAGCCCCAGGATCGCCTTCAGCCTCATCTGAACCCCCCTTGGCGCGTTCGTCCCGATCCTACGCCGATCCGGGCTGTGCCGGTAGGCTGACGCGATGCTGACCGGCGGCCCGTCCTACTGGTTCCACGCGCTCGGCGGCCTCCCGAAGCCCCGCCCGGCGCTGCCCGGTGCGACCGACGTCGACGTGGCGATCGTCGGCGGCGGCTTCACCGGCCTCTGGACGGCCTACTACCTGAAGCGCGCCGATCCGTCGCTGCGCATCGCCATCCTGGAGTCCGAGGTCTGCGGCTACGGCGCCTCCGGCCGCAACGGCGGCTGGGTGTGCGGTGCCGTGGCCGGGTTCGGCGACGCGCGGACGCAGGCCGCGATCGACGACACGGTCGACGAGATCGGCCGGGTCACGGCCGCCGAGCAGATCGCGTGCGACTACCACAAGGGCGGCGCCGTCCACGTCGTCACCGCAGCCGCCCAGCTGCCGCTGATGCGCGGCAAGGCGGGCTGGCTCGAGCCCTCGGAGCTGGCCGAGCGGATCCGCGTCGCCGACGCGCTCGGCGGCGTGTTCGAGCCGAACTACGCACGGGTGCAGCCGGCCGCGCTGGCGCGCGGTCTGGCCGATGTGGTGGAGCGTCTCGGCGTCGGCGTGTACGAGGCGACGCCCGTCGAGTCGATCGCGCCGGGCGTCGCGCGCACCCCGCGCGGCGACGTCCGGGCCGGCTGGGTGGTGCGCGCCACGGAGGGCTATACGCCGCAGCTCGGCGGCGCGCCGGGCAGGCAGCTCCTCCCGCTGCGCTCGACGATGATCGTCACCGAGCCGCTGCCGGCCGACGCCTGGGCGGAGATCGGCTGGCGCGACGACGAGCTCGTCCACGACGCCGCGCACTCGTACGTCTACATCCAGCGCACCGCGGACGGGCGGATCGCGATCGGCGGCCGCGGCCGGCCGTACTACTACGGGTCGGGCCACGACAGCTACGGCGAGGTCGAGACGTGGGCGCTCGACCGCCTCGAACAGCGCCTCCACGAGCTCTGGCCGCAGACGCGCGGCGTCGACATCGCCCACGGCTGGTCGGGCGTGTTCGCCGCGCAGCGCGACTGGAAGCAGAGCGTCGTCGCCGACCGCGCGACCGGCATGGCGTGGGCGGGCGGCTACGTCGGCGTCGGCGTGTGCGCCGCGAACCTGTCCGGCCGCGCCCTCGCCGACCTCGTCCGGGGCGAGCAGACCGACCTCGTGACGCTGCCGTTCGTGAACCGCGAGCAGCCCCGCGACTGGGAGCCGGAGCCCTTCCGGTACGTCGGTGCGAACCTCGTCTACACGCTGTTCCGGGCCGCGGACCGGCACGAGCGGCGCACCGGCAAGCCGTCGCCGCTTGGTGACCTGGCCACCAAGATCTCTGGATGGGGCCATCGCGCACCTGCCGGCGAGTAGCGGCCGATGTAGAGTGGAATCGCTGTCCACCGGGAGGGGAGTCCCTGTGTCGCGGATCCTGCTCGTCCTGGCCGCCGCCATCGCTGCCGCGGCCGCCGTCGTCCCGTCGCTCGCCACCGGCGCGGCGACCACGCGGCAGTGCGCCGCGGCGGACCTCACGGCGAAGACCTTCGGCACCGGCGGCAGCGGCGCCGGCACGATCGAGTTCGGCGTCCGCCTGCGCAACGCGTCGAGTGCGGCCTGCTTCCTGCGGGGCTTCCCGGGCCTCGGCCTGCGGAACGCGTCCGAGGGACGGATGGCCGGGTTCGCGGCGTTCGATA
>Ga0070715_10000285_pt1 | contig 12378 bp, 16 predicted proteins | sample LARL111metaG_FD_71394 | JGI IMG/M metagenome (GOLD analysis project Ga0070715, IMG submission 71394) | Corn, switchgrass and miscanthus rhizosphere microbial communities from Kellogg Biological Station, Michigan, USA - LAR L11-1 metaG | ecosystem: Host-associated > Plants > Roots > Rhizosphere ... | reverse complement strand
GACCGTCGTCTACGGCTCGATCGACGAGCTGCTCACTGCCTGGGTGCTCGACCGCCTGCCCTCGGGCGAGGAGGACGTCGCCGCCGCGGAGCAGACGCTCGTCGAAGTCAGCCTGCGCGGGCTGGACAAGTAGCGACGAGCTCCGAGAAGCGGGCGGCTCCGACGTTGCCGCCCGAGAGGACGACGCCGACCGACCGGTCGCCCGCGTCGACCTTCCCGCTCAGCAACGCCGCGACGCCGACGGCGCCGCTCGACTCGGCGACGACCTTCAGCCTGTCGAAGAGAAAGACCATCGCCTCGACCATCTCCTCGTCGCTCACCGTGACGATCTCGTCCACTCGCTGCCGGTTCACCTCGAATGTGAGCTCGCCAGGTTCCGTCGCCTGGAGGCCGTCGGCGATCGTCCGCGGGACGTCGATCCGCACGCGCTCGCCGGCCGCAAACGAACGCCGCGTGTCGTCGCCGGCCTCCGGCTCGACGCCGACGATCCGCATCCCGGGCCGGAGCGCCTTCGCCGCGGTCGAGCAGCCGGCGATCAGCCCGCCGCCGCTGACGGGTACGAGCAGGAGGTCGAGCTCCGGCGTGTCCTCGAGCAGCTCGAGTGCGACCGTCCCCTGCCCGGCCATCACGAGCGGGTCGTCGTACGGCCGGACGAGCTCGAGCCCGCGCTCCTCGGCCAGCGCGGCGCCGAGCTCCTCGCGGCTCTCCGCCCAGCGGTCGTACGTGACGATCTCGGCGCCGTAGCCGCGGGTCGCGTCGAGCTTCGCGGCCGGAGCGTCCTCGGGCATCACGATCGTCGCATGCGTGCCGAGAAGACCGGCCGCGATTGCCACCGCCTGCGCGTGGTTTCCGGAGGAGTAGGCGAGCACGCCGCGGCGCAGCGCGTCCGCTTCGAGCGAGGAGATCTTGTTGTAGGCGCCGCGGAACTTGAAGGCGCCGCCGCGCTGGAAGCACTCGCCCTTCACGTGCACGCGCGCGCCCACACGCTCGTCGAGCGTCCGCGACGTCAGCACCGGCGTGCGGTGCGCCACGCCCGCAAGCCGCCGCGCCGCGCGCTCGACGTCCTCCAGTTCGATCAGCGGCATGCAGCGGCGCCGCGGCGGAACAGGCCGAATCCCCAGAGCTTCCCGGCGAAGACGTAGTAGACGGTGCGGGCGTGCGCCGAGTCCCGCATGAGCGCGTCGTAGTCGTGGCAGCCGATCGTGCGCAGCGTCCCGACCGCCTGGTGGACGGCCAGCGGCGTTGCGCCGAAACGGAGGCCGTGCGGGGCGTGCCAGCCGGCGGGGCGCCAGAGCGTGTAGACGCCGGAGACGCGTCCGCTCTCGAACTCGACCGCGAGCCCTTGCTGCTCGAACGGCAGGTACGTGAAGTACCAGGTTCGACTCACGCAGTCTCTGCAGGCGCCGTGGAACCGGCCGAGGGCCGCGGTGACGGCGCGCGGAGACTCGCCAAGACGAACGCCGCCGAGCGATCGTCCCGGCACGAGGGTTCCGGCTCTCGGCAGCTCGGCCGCCGCCGGCGCGGCGAGCACCAGCGCGGTCACCGCGGTGACGATCAGGCCCCGCCTCATATGCTCGGCAGTATGGCGCTCTGGGATTCCCTCGCGGAACTGACGGTCAAGGTCGACGGCTACGCACTCGAGCGGCGCGAGTCCCGGACCCCGTCCGACTGGACGCGCGTGACGACGACGGTCGTCCTCGAGGGAGACGGCGTCACCGGCCAGGGCGAGGACGTCACCTACCAGGCCGAGCTCCACGACGACGTTCCCGATGGCCTCATGTTCGCCGGAACCTGGAGCCTCGACGATCTCTCGCGCCGCCTGGGCGAGGAGGAATCGCTGGCAGAGGGCTACCGCCGCTGGGCTTTCGAAGGCGCGGCCCTCGACCTCGCGCTCCGGCAGAACGAGCTCGGCCTCGGCGAGGCCCTCGGCCGCGAGGAGCGGCCTGTGCGCTTCGTCGTCTCGACGCGCGCCGCGCCCGAGCGGTGGCTCGAGGTGGCGCCCGGGCTCGAGTTCAAGCTCGACGCGGAGACGGACTGGGACAGGCCGCTCCTACGCAGCCTGCGCGAGCTCGGCCGCGTGCGCGTCGTCGACCTGAAGGCCTACTACCGCGGCACGAGCGTCGACCTCGCGCCCGACCCCGAGCTATACCGGGCCATCGTCGAGGAGCTCCCCGACGTGGTCATCGAGGACGCCTGGCTGGAGGACGGGCTGCGCGAGACGCTCGCCGGCGCCGAGGACCGGCTCAGCTTCGACGCGCCGATCCACTCTCTCAGCGACCTCGACGACCTTCCCCTCGAGCCGCGCTGGCTCAACATCAAGCCGTCCCGCTTCGGCACCACGCGCGGGATGCTCGAGACGATCGAGGCGTGCGAGGAGCGCGGGATCCGGATGTACGGCGGCGGCCAGTACGAGCTCGGACCGGGTCGCCCGCAGATCCAGCGGCTGGCGAGCGTCTTCTATCCCGACGGCCCGAACGACGTCGCGCCGTCGGACTACAACGAGGGCGAGCCGCGAGACGGCTTGCCGCAGAGTCCCCTGCCGCCCCGCGACGGGCCGGGGCTCTAGGCCTCGTCCGAGTAGTCCGTCGAGCTCTCGGGGAAGCGGACGTTGCTCGTCAAGTGGCGGTCCTCGCCGCGCTCTTCTTCGGACAGCGGATGACCTTCGCCGCCCTCGGTGACCTCGGGATGCTCGTCCTTCCACTTGGCGGGATTCCACCAGCGCTTGATGCGGTCCGAGAAATTCATGACCTGAACGCATTCTCCCCGGTCAGGGCCTTCCCAACCGACAACGTATGCACCTCGTGCGTGCCCTCGTACGTGAGCACCGACTCGAGGTTGTTCATGTGCCGGATCGGCGGATACTCGAGCGTGATCCCGTTGCCGCCGAGCACGGTGCGTGCGGTGCGGCATACCTCGAGCGCGCCGCGGACGTTGCCCATCTTCCCCATCGAGACGTGCTCGGGCCGCAGCGTCCCGTCGTCCTTCATCCGGCCGAGGTGGAGGGCGAGCAGCGAGCCGCGGTTGACCTCGAGCGCCATCTCCGCGAGCTTCTGCTGCGTCAGCTGGTAGCCCGCGATTGGCTTGTCGAAGACGATCCGCTCCTTCGAGTAGTCGAGCGCCGCCTCGAAGCAGGCGCGCGCCGCGCCCATCGAGCCCCAGACGATCCCGTACCGCGCCTCGTTCAGGCAGGACAGTGGCCCCCGCAACGACGAAACTTCCGGGAAGCGATTCTCCTCGGGCACGCGCACGTCCCTGAGGACGAGCTCCGACGTGACCGACGCGCGCAGGGACATCTTCTTGTGCATCTCCGGCGCCTCGAAGCCGGGCATGCCGCGCTCGACGAGAAAGCCGTTGATCTCGCCGTCGTCGGTGCGGGCCCAGACGACAGCGACGTCGGCGATCGTGCCGTTCGTGATCCACATCTTCGTGCCGTTGAGGATCCAGTCGGAGCCGTCGCGCTTCGCCGCCGTGCGCATCGAGCCGGGGTCGGATCCGGCGTCCGGTTCGGTCAGGCCGAAGCAGCCGAGCGCCTCGCCCGCGTGCATCGGCGGCAGCCAGCGCTGCTTCTGCTCCTCCGAGCCCCACCGCCAGATCGCGTACATGGCAAGCGATCCCTGCACCGAGACGAAGCTCCGCACGCCCGAGTCGCCGGCCTCGAGCTCCATGCACGTGAGGCCGTACATGACCGAGCTCGCGCCGGGCAGGCCGTAGCCCTCGAGGTGCATGCCGAACAGTCCGAGGCGCCCGAACTCCTGCGCGAGCTCGCGCGGGAGGATCGCCTGCTCGAACCAGTCGCCGATCTCGGGGAGGATCCGCTCGCGCACGAACTGGCGCACCGTGTCGCGGATCGCGCGCTCCTCGTCGTCGAGGAGGGCGTCGAGCGCGAGGAAGTCGCGCGGGTCGAGCTCCGTCCTCTTCGCGGTCGTCGCCACCCCCGCATCGTACGGATCTAGACGGTCTGGGGGATCACGCATAATCTTTGACTGAACAGTCAATCAAGTAACCGTGGAGGCCCTTCAAATGGTCGCGATCGACGAGAGCACGGCGGCAGGCGTCTCCTTCGCCTTGACGGAGGAGCAGACAGAGCTGCGCCGGCTCGCCCGCGCATTCGCGGAGCGCGAGATCCGTCCGCACGAGGCCGAGTGCGACGCCGACATGCGGCACCCCGCCGAGCTGATCGCGCAGGCGCACGAGCTCGGCCTGATGAACCTCCACGTCCCGGAGGAGTACGGCGGCCTCGGACTCTCGACCTTCGAGGGCATCCTCGTCGGCGAGGAGCTCTACTGGGGCTGCTCGGGCATCGGGACCTCGATCACCGCAAACGGTCTGGGCGCCGGCCCTGTCATCGCCTTCGGCTCTCCTGAGCAGAAGGCACGGTGGCTGCCGCCGCTGATCGAGTCGCCGATCCTCTGCTCGTTCGGGCTTTCGGAGCCCGGCGCCGGTTCCGACGTCGCGGCGTTGCGGACGTCCGCCGTGCGGGACGGCGACGAGTACGTCCTCAACGGCTCGAAGACGTTCATCACGAATGCGGGCTACGCCGAGTGGACGGTCGTGTTCGCGAAGACCGATCCGGCCAAGGGACACCGCGGCATGTCTGCGTTCGTCGTGCCGATGGACTTGCCGGGCGTCACGATCGAGAAGCACCTCGAGAAGATGGGGCAGCGCGCGACCGACACGTCCGCCTTTGCGCTCAACGACGTCCGCGTGCCGGCCGAGAACCTGCTCGGCGAGGAGGGTGACGGCTTCAAGATCGCGATGACGACCCTCGACTTCACGCGGCCGGGCACCGCGATCGGCGCGGTCGGCGTCGCACAGGCGGCCTACGAGCACGCGCGCGAGTACGCGAAGGAGCGCGTGACCTTCGAACTGCCGATCGCGATGCACCAGGCGGTCGGCTTCATGGTCGCGGACATGGCGACGGAGATCCAGGCGGCGCGGCTCCTCTGCTGGCAGGCCGCGTGGCTGCTTGATCAGGGCTTCGGCCGGGACGCGACGCTCGCCTCCTCGTTCGCCAAGCGCTTCGCCGCCGACACGGCGATGAAGGTCACGACCGACGCCGTCCAGGTGTTCGGCGGCTACGGCTACATCAAGGAGTACCCCGTCGAGAAGCTCATGCGCGACGCGAAGCTGTTCCAGATCTACGAGGGGACGTCGCAGATCCAGCGGCTCGTGATCGCGCGCGAGATCTTCACGCCGAAGAGCTAGCGGCCTCCGCTGCTCTGATCGCGTCCGCGAACCACGAGGGGACGCGGGTCGGTCGCAAGGTCGCGGCGTCGACGCAGGCGTGCTCGGTGTGGCCGTCGGCCGCGAGCTCCTCTCCGCGCGTGATTGCGTACTCGTAGCGGAAGCGCGCGCCGCGAGGTGCAATGCAGCGTGTGTGGACGACGAGCTCGTCGTCGAACCGCAGCGGAATCCGGTAGCGGCAGTGCGTCTCGAGCGTGAGCGCCTCGATCCCGTGGTCGCGGAGCGACTGGTAGCCGCCGGCGAACGCGCGCAGGTACTCGACGCGAGCGACCTCGAACCAGACGAGGTAGGTCGCGTTGTGCGCGATGCCCTGCGCGTCGGTATCCGCGAAGCGGACCCGAATCGGGACCGAGAACGTGAAGCCCTCCATGGCGGTGCAGTATCTCGACATGAGCGCCCCGCGTCTGACGGAGCTGGTGTGTGAGCGGCAGCCCTGCGTCGTCCTCACCGGCGCCGGGATCAGCACCGAGTCGGGGATCCCGGATTTCCGCTCCGCCGCGGGGATCTGGGCGCAGTACGACCCGTACGAGGTCGGACACATCGACGCGCTCCGGCGCGATCCCGCGCGCGTGTGGGAGTTCTACGCGCGCCGGCTCGCCGTGCTCGGAGCGGCGGAGCCGAACGACGGCCACCGCGCGCTCGCCGAACTCGAAGCGCGCGGCTGGATCCGTGCCGTCGTGACGCAGAACGTCGACGGCCTCCACGAGCGCGCCGGCTCGCGCGAGGTCGTCGAGGTGCACGGTTCTCTGCGCGAGGCGGAATGCGTCCACTGCGGCCTCCGGGTGCCTATGGCGTATGCCCTCGAGCAGCTGCCCCTGCCTGCGTGCCCCGAGTGCGGGGAGGTGCTCAAGCCGGGCGTCGTCATGTTCGGCGAGCTGCTGCCGGCGGAGGCGATCGAGCGCGCGCAGCGGCTCGCAGCCGAGGCGGGGCTTCTCCTCGTGGTCGGGTCGTCGCTCGAGGTTCACCCGGTCGCGGCCCTCCCCGGCGACACGCTTGCCGCGGGCGGCGCGCTTGCGATCGTCAACCGCGGCGGCACGCCCTGGGACTCACGCGCGGACCTGGTCGTCGACGCCGGCGCGGGCGAGACGCTCGGCGCTCTCGCCGCCGCTCTCGGTATGGTCGAGGCCGACCGACCGAGGAGGAGCGATGGCTGAGCGGAAACAGGACCTGCTGGGCCGGCTGGCCGACATGAGCGAGGACGCCATCCAGCGGCTCTCGGAGGCGCCGGGCGCCGACCGTGCGCTTCAGGCGCTCAAGGGGCTCGGCGACAAGGTCGACGAGCTGCAGCGGCGAACGCGGGGCTTCGAGGAGATCGAAAAGCGGCTGACGGCGCTCGAGAAGAAGGTCGACTCGATGGCGAAGCCGACCCGCCGGGCGTCAAGCACCCGCACGCGCACGCCGAAGAGCGGCTCGACGGCCAAGTAAGCCCGATCTCCACAGAAGGGCGGCGCCCGCGAAGGCGACCGTCGCGAGCAGCAGCCCACCGGCGACGTCCGTGGGCGTGTGGAAGCCAGCCAGCACGAGGAGCACGAGGACGGCGACGAGCCAGACTGCCAGCGGTGGGCGCAGCCGTGGCCAGGCCGTGGCGAGCGCGGCGGCGACGATCGTGCAGCGAAGTGCGTGGCCGCTCGGCCAGGACGAGTCGAACGCGACGACATGCACGCCGTCCCGGTACAGCGCCGGCCGGGTCAGCGTGTGGCGGAACACAAGCTCGACGGCCGTACCGACCAGCCACGCCGCGGGCCAGGCGAGCGCGGCCTCGACTCGCCCGCTCTTCCAGAGCCGCCACGACGCAGCGAGGACGAGCAGGAGCGAGATCAGGGCCTGCCCCGGCAGGGTCACGATCTGCGCGACGCCGGCGCCGACCGGATGGAACCCTGCGTGCAGGAGCGGGACGAGCGACTCGAGCAGCGTCGGCGGCGGCCCAGGAGGGCCGGCGAAGGGCATGGCGTGGTCGACGGCCCACTGGTCCAGGCCTGTCATCGCTCCGGTCGCGACGAGGCCCGCAAGCGCGGCGAACCCGGCGAGCGCGGCGAGCGCGGCGCTACGCAGCAGGCACCCGCAGCCGGAGCGCCGCCGGCACGACCTCGAACCGCGCAGGGGTCGTCCCGATCGGCTCACCGTCGACCTCCAGCGGCAACGGCGAGGCGGCGTCGATCGCCGCCGTCGATGACTGGAGCAGCTCCACCTTCGGGTGCGAGAGGTACCGGCCGCTGTAGAGCTTCGGCGACGTCGTGGCGAAGTCGAGCTTCGTGACGTCGCCGATCAGGACGATGTCGAAGAGGCCGTCGTCCTGCCGGGCGTCCGGCGCGAGCTTCATCCCGCCCCCGTGGAAGCGGCCGTTGGCGACGATCACGTCGTGCAGCGGGCCTTCGCGCCGCACACCGCCGTCCAGCTCGACCGAGACCTGCGTGTTCCGCCAGGCGAGGAACTCGACCGTGAGCGCGTAGTAGAACGTGATCTTGCCCCCGAGCGCCTTCGTCATCGCGTTCGCCCGCTTCGCCACCGCGCCACTCATCCCGGCGGAGCCGAAGTTCGCGAAGTAGCGGCTCGTGCCGCCGGCGAGCTCGACCTTGCCGAGGTCGATCGTCTGCGTCGCGCCCTCGAGCGCGACCCGCACCGCGTCCTCGAAGCGGCTCGGAATGCCGTGGGTGCGCGCGAAGTCCTGCCCGGTGCCGGCCGGGAGCGTCGCGACCTCCGCGCCGGTTCCGGCGACGCCGTTCACGACCTCGTTGATGGTCCCGTCGCCGCCGACGACGATGAGCAGCGAATCCGGATGCTCACGTGCGGCCTGCGTGAGGTGGCCGCGGAACTCCGAAAGCACTTCGTCGCCGTGCAACCCGAGCTCGGCCGCGCGGCGCTTCAGGTCGGGCCAGCGCTTCCCGGTCGCGCCGTTGCCCGACGCTGGATTGACGAGGAAGAGCGGCTCGTTAATCGGAGGTGACGGTCATGAGCGCGACCCGCGTCATCCGGTCGACGGCGGCGCGCAGCTCGTCGTCGCTGATCCGCTTGAACTCGCCCTCGACGACGATGTCGGACACCGTGAGGAGGCAGCCGCCGTGGATGCCCGGCACCTTCCCGATGCCGCCGAGCGCGGCCACGGTGAACAGTGCCGCCGCCTCCATCTCGACCCCGAGAACACCGCGGCTCGACCAGCGCTCGTACTGGCCCCCGTCCGGGTTGTAGAAGACGTCGCTGGAGACGATCGGGCCGACGTGCATCGGCTGCCCGAGCTCCTTCGCCGCGTGCACGGATCCGTGGATCAGGTCCCACGAAGCCGTCGGGCAGTGCGGCTCGTCGCCGACGAGGTGTCTCGCCGTCGCGTCCGCCGGGACGGCCGTCAGGGCCACGATCAGGTCGCCGAGCGCGTGCTGGGGCTGGAGGCCGCCGCAGGTTCCGACGCGCATCAACCGCTTGCAACCGAGCTGGATCAGCTCCTCGAAGACGATCGTCGCGCCCGGGCAGCCCATCCCGGTGCCCTGAACCGAGATCGCCTTGCCCTCCCAGGTGCCGGTGTAACCGAGCAGGCCACGTTCTCCGTTGACTTGCTTCACGTCGTCGAAGTACGTCTCGGCGATGTACTTCGCGCGCAGTGGATCACCCGGGAGAAGGACTGCGTCCGCATAGTCGCCGGGGTCGGCTCGGAGGTGAATAGGCATGGGCGCGACTCTAACCGGGTGGAATGATCCGGCCGTGGCCGGAACCGTCACGCCGACGCTCGACCAGGTGCTTGCGTTCTGCGGCGAGGAGCCGGTGGAGCGCGTCTTCCTCGAGGACATCGCGCGCCGTGGGCTCGGGCGCTTCACGGCCGTCCTAGAGCCCGGTGGGCGGCTCGAGGCGCTGTGCCACGTCGGTGCGAACGTCGTCCCCTCGGGACGCGGCTGCGACGCGTTCGCGGACGTGGCAGCGCGTAGCGGGGCCCGGATGGTGATCGGCGAGGAGCGAGCCGTGAGCGAGCTCTGGGACGTGGCTGGAAGGCGGATGCCGCGGCCGCGCGACGACCGTCCGGGTCAGCCTGTCTACGCGCTCCGCGATTCGCCTGAGCCGGGGGAGACCGGCCTCCGGGCGGCGCGCCCGCTCGACCTCGAGCTGCTCGTGCCCGCGTGCGCGGCGGCCCACCAGGAGGAGATCGGTGTCGACCCGCTCCAGCGCGATCCCGAGGGCTTTCGCTGGCGCACGCGCCAGCAGGTCGAGGAGGGCCGCTCGTGGCTCTGGCTCGAGGACGGCGTGATCCGGTTCAAGGCGGAGGCGTCGGCGTGGACGCCGGCCGCCGTGCAGCTGCAGCAGGTCTGGGTCGACCCGCAGGCACGGCGGCGAGGCTACGCGCGACGGGCGCTCTGCGACCTCTGCCGGCTGCTCCTGCGGCAGGTTCCGGCCGTTTGTCTTTTCGTGCGGCCCGAGAACACGCCGGCCCTGCGCCTCTACGACTCGATCGGGATGACGCGTGAGCTCACCTATCGCTCCCTCGTCTTCTGAGCCGTGGAGCGGCTGATCGTCGCGCGGCACGGCGAGTCCGAGTACAGCTCCCGCGGGCTGCTCAACGGGGATCCGTCTCGCGCCGTGGGCCTCACCGAGCGCGGCGAGGAGGAGGCACGCGCCCTCGGCCGCGACCTCGCCGACGTCCCACTCGGCCTCGCCGTCCATTCCGGCTTCCCGCGCACGCGGGCGACGCTCGAGATCGTGCTGGTGGGCCGCGAGGTGCCGGTGCTCGAGGAGCCGCGCCTCGCCGACCCCCGCGCAGGGAGCTTCGAGGGCCTGACTCTCGACGAGTACCGCGCCTGGGCCTGGCACGCCGGTTCCGGGGAGGAGGCTCCGGGCGGCGGGGAGAGCCGCCTCGCCCTGGTCCAGCGATATGTCGATGCCTACCGCTCGTTGGTCGCGCGCCCGGAGCGGACGATTCTCGCGGTCGTCCACGCGCTCCCGATTGCGTACCTCCTTCTCGCGCGCGACGGCAAGCCGCCGCGCGCACGCGTCGGCCTTCACGTCGAGCACGCGCGCCCGTATGCATTCACGCGCGACGAGCTGGAGCGCTCGCTCGCCGTCCTCGAGGCCTGGCACGCCTCGCCCACCTGGTAAACCCGGCACAATCGTCGGATGAAGGAGCTGCGCGAGAGGGTCGAGCACTTCGTCCGCAAGCACGAGCTGATCCCGGTCGCCGGCGACGTCACTTGTCTCGTCTCGGGCGGCGCCGACTCGAGCTGCCTCTGGCACCTGCTCGGCTCGCTCGGCTACCGCGTCTCCGCCCTGCACGTGAACCACAAGCTGCGCGGGGTCGACTCCGACGAGGACGCCCGCTTCTGCGCCGAGACGCTCGGGGCCGAGGTCGTGGAGCTCGACGGCCGCGGCCTCTCCGAGGCAGGACTGCGCGATCAGAGGCGGTCGGTCGCCCGTGACCGGCTGCGCGCCACCGGTCACACCGCTTCGGACCAGCTGGAGACGATCCTCTACCGGCTCGTCTCGCGTGGCGCGGCCACCGGTATCGCGCCCAGCGGCGACGGGATCGTCCACCCGCTTCTGCCGCTCTGGCGCCGGGAGACGGAGGCCTACTGCCGCGCCGCAGGACTGGACTTCCGCGTCGACGCCACGAACCCGGACACGAAGCGCGGGCTCATCCGCGACGAGATCCTGCCGCTCCTTCGCCGCCTCCATCCGGCCGCGGACGAGAACCTCCTCCGGGCCCTCGACTCGCGCGAGACGCTCCCGCCGGCGCTCGCCGAGCTGCTCGCCGCGCCGGTCGGCTCGAAGCGCGTCGACCTCGGCGACGGCGTCCAAGCAGTGCGCGAGCACGAGCGCCTCTGGCTGGAGCGCGGGCCAGTGGAGCTCGCCGGCGAGATCCGCTGGGGCGAGTGGACTATTCGTTCCGACCTGAGAGGGCTTAGAGTGCGCGGATGGAAGCCAGGCGACCGGCTCGCGGGTAGGAGGCGGAAGATCCAGGACGTGTTCGTCGACGCGAAGGTGCCGCGCTCCGAGCGGGAGGCGTGGCCGCTCGTCGTGCGCGGCGACGAGGTGCTCGCGGTGCCCGGCCTCGTAGAGCATCCGGAGGTGGAAGCTGTCCGCGGCTGAGCTGGAGCGCGCTGTGACGGAGGTCCTGATCGAGGAGGAGGACCTCCAGCGGCGGATCGGCGAGCTCGGCGCCGAGATCTCCGCCGACTACGAGGGCCGTGATCTGCTCCTCGTCGGCGTCCTGAAGGGCGCCGTCTTCTTCCTCGCCGACCTGATGCGCCACCTGACCGTGCCGTGCGAGATCGACTTCATGGCGATCTCGAGCTACGGCGCGTCCACCGACTCCTCGGGCGTGGTCCGCATCCTCAAGGACCTCGACATCAACATCGAGGGACGGCACGTGCTGGTCGTCGAGGACATCATCGACTCGGGTCTGACGCTCTCGTACCTGATGCGAAACCTCGAGGCTCGCGAGCCCGCGTCGCTCGAGGTTTGCGCGCTGCTGGCGAAGCCGGAGCGGCGCGAGATCGACGTCGCGGTGCGCTACACGGGCTTCGAGATCCCGAATCGCTTCGTCATCGGCTACGGGCTCGACTTCGCAGAGCGGTACCGGAACCTCCCGTACGTCGGCGTACTCGACGAATCGCTGGTGCTCGAAGGCGCATAGCCATTGGTGCCGGCACCCCGTTACAGGGGCATGCCGCTGGTACCCTCAGTCGAGACAGCCTGTGAACCGCTTCTTCCGTAGCGCGCTATTCCCGCTGGTCATCATCGCGGCCCTCGTCTGGCTCGCGCTCCAGACGCTGGGCAGCCACAACACGGCGACGAAGAGCCTCACGACGTCTGAGTTCCTCCAGGCGGTCAATACCGGGCAGGTTCAGGGCACCGTCACGATCGACCCGAACAAGCAGTCCTTCACGGGCACGATCGGCGGCAAGCAGGTAACTGTCCACTACGCGACGGACCAGTCGGAGTTCGCGATCGAGACAGCGATGAAGGACTCCACCCCGCCGGTCCAGTTCAACTCGAAGGGCGTCGGCTCGTCGCCGTGGTGGTCGATCCTCACGGGGCTCCTACCGTTCGTGCTCCTGTTCGGCTTCTGGATCTTCCTCATGAACCAGGTGCAGGGCGGCGGCTCGAAGGTGATGAGCTTCGGCAAGTCGCGCGCGAAGCGGATGACGCCCGACTCGC
>Ga0070715_10000283_pt1 | contig 12412 bp, 10 predicted proteins | sample LARL111metaG_FD_71394 | JGI IMG/M metagenome (GOLD analysis project Ga0070715, IMG submission 71394) | Corn, switchgrass and miscanthus rhizosphere microbial communities from Kellogg Biological Station, Michigan, USA - LAR L11-1 metaG | ecosystem: Host-associated > Plants > Roots > Rhizosphere ... | reverse complement strand
CAGTTCTCATCGCTGGCCGCTTATCCCGTTCTGGGCCGAGCCGCGTCTTGCGAGCCTGGATGCAAGGGAGCGAATTGCGGTCGTGACGCGGCGGATTGTCGTTTGGCTCAGTTCTCCACCTTGCAGTTCGACATCGAACGCGGAGGAAGGGATGATGTGGTCGTCCCAGCCGATGGCGCTTCCCGGGTAGTCGGGCAGTCGATGCAAGGGAAGCTCGGTTGTTCGAGCGAGGTACCGCTCGGCCCAGCGAGGACCCTCTGAGTCGTCGATCAGGCGGTAGGGCTGGTGGAGCCAGATCGACAGTGCTGGGCGAACGCGACGAATGAAAGCTTCGATCGCCCGGGTCTCCGGTTCGGAGGAGGGCCGGGACCCCGGGTAGTAGCGGCTTCCCGGCTCCCCCAGATCGCGCCAACGAAAGGGGAAGTTGCGGTTCAAGTCGACGCCGTTGGCGTTGACGCGCGTCCCGCGGACGGTCCCGTCCGGGTTCATGTCAGGGACCAGCCACAACGTCACGCCGGCAATCGCGGCGTCGGTGGCGAGCTTCCTCGTGACGGCGATGCCCCCACGCTCGTCGCCGGCAATCGAACCGACGACCAGCATCGACTGCCCCGCAGGGTCAGTGGTGAGACGCCAGGCCACGATCGGACGATGTCGGACCGAGTAGCCGAGCACGTTCGTTCGTACCGGCGAGCCTGGCTGGGTCAGCGAACGATGTTCCGAAACAAGGCTGTTGGTAGGGGGCCACACGCCTGCTATCGCGAGACCGAGGAGCAGAGCAAGGCAGGCCGCCGTCAGCGGGCGCATGCCTGGACTCTTCCTTCTGTGTTCTGACCGCGACCTGACCGCCAGGTTTGCTGCGGCTTCAGGCCGACGGGAGGGTGACCACGAAACGGCCGCCCTCCGGGCGGGCCAGTGCCTCGATGTCGCCGTTGGCGCTGCGAGCTAGGCGGCGGGCGAGGGCGAGGCCGAGACCCGCTCCGGCGCCGTCGCCCGCTCCCTGGATGCCTCTAACTCCGGGCTCGAAGATCCTTTCGCTCTCCTCGGCTGCGATGCCGGCTCCGTCATCGTCGACCGTGTAGCGCACGGCTCCTGCGGCGCGCTCGATGGAGAGGCTGACCTTGCTCGCCCCGTAGCGGCAGGCGTTGTCGAGGAGCGGCTGCAGGATGCGCTCGCCGAGCTCGGACTCGACGGCGACGCGCATCGGCGTGCGCGTTTGGGTGAGGTCGAGGTCGACCCCCCGCTGGACTGCGAGGTCGGCGCATGATGCTGCGGCCTCGGCCGCGAGTTCGTAGGCATCGCTGGTGCCGTGATACGAGCCGGCTTCGTGGCGGGCGGCGGCGACGAGGGCCTCGACCGTGCGCGTGAGCTGCACGGCATTGCGCTGGATGAGTTCGAGGGCGCGTCGATAATCGCTTGGCTTGCGCTCGCGGCGGAGCGCGAGCTCGGCCTCTGCCATGAGCCGCGAGAGCGGCGTGCGCAGCTCGTGTGAGAGCTCGGCCGAGAACCTCTGCTCGCGGCGGAGACTCGCGGCGAGCCGGTCGAGCAAGCCGTTGAGCGTCGCGGCGAGCTCGCTCAGCTCGTCGTGTGGTTCGCCGAGCACGAAGCGCCGATCGAGATCGTGCTCGCTCCAGGCCGCGGCCTGCCGCGTCATCCGCACCACCGGCCTGAGCGACGCTGCAAGAAGCCAGCGAGCGGCGAGAGCGACGACGAGGAGTATGAGCGCGCCAAGAACGACAGACGCGATCAGTGCGAGCCGGCGTGTCTGCTCATAGGGGGCGAGAGAGACGCCGGCGACGACCGCGCCGATACGGCGCCCGCCCGAAATGATCGGGGCTGCGTAAAGCCGGATGTCCGCTGCAGGAACGTCGGCGTAGTGGGCGCTTCCGCCTGCCAGGGCGCGCGCCGTGGCGAAGATGCTGGCGCCGCTGCGCGGCCGCTCGAGCGCGGCTCCTCTCGAGAACACCCAGATGGAGGCGTCGGCGGCGGCGGCGTCGGGGGCCTCGCGCACCGTGACTCTTCCCTGCGCCGTCGTGAGCAGCGCGAGTTGGGCGGAGGCTCGAGTGCGGGCCAGGTCGCGCGATTCTCGGGTCAGTGTGTTCGCAAGGATGAGGTTGAAGCCGAGCACGAGCGCGGCCACCGCAACTCCGACGGTCGCCACCACGACCAGAAAGAGGCGGCCGCGAATACCGAGTCTGCTCACTCGATCCGGTAGCCCACGCCGTGAACGGTGGTGACCGCAGGGTTGCGCTGGAGCTGTCGCAGCTTGCGACGCAGGCGCGCGATGTAGGCGTCGAGGGTGTTCTCGCGCACGATCGCCCCATGTGGCCAGCCCGCACGGACGAGGTCGCGCCTCCGGACTGCCTCTCCGGGGTTCGCGAGCAGTCGAGCGAGCAGCCGGAACTCTGTCGGCGTCAGCGGCACCTCCTGCGCGTCGTCACTGACCGAGTGCGTGACCGGGTCGAGCCGAAGCCCGGCCGCCTCGACCGCGCCGTTGGTGCCCGCCCGACGCAGGAGCGCACGCAGGCGCACGACAAGCTCGGCAAGCGCAAACGGCTTCGGCAGGTAGTCGTCGCCGCCGGCGTCGAAACCCGCGATCCGGTCGACGAGCGCATCGCGCGCGGTCAGGAAGAGCACCGGCGTCTGCACGCCGCGAGCCCTCAGCGCCTGGCAGACGTCGCGCCCGTCTGCGTCCGGTAGGCCGATGTCGACCACGAGCGCGTCTGGCTCGCCGTCCGCAACCCGGGCGAGCGCCGCCGCTCCGGTCGCGACCACCTGCACCGCGAAGCCCTCTTCCCGCAGACCGCGGCCGAGCAAGCTGCGCAACTCCGCGTCGTCCTCGACCACCAAGACGGTCTGTCCGAAGCTCACGGCCGAATTGTCGTCATTCCTCGCGGAGGATCGCACCGAGTGGCAGCCGGCGGATCAATAGCGCCGCGAGCGCGGCGGCGAGGAGGCTGCCGGCGACCGCGGCACCGCAGAGTCCGCCGAGGAATGCCCACGGCACGGCCAGCCGGTCCGGAGGCGGATCGAACACGTGCTGGAGCATCGCCACGAGCATCTCAGCGAGCAGCCAGCCGAGCAGGGCCGCAAGCGCAACCGCGGGGACGAGCACGAGCACCGCCTCGCTCCAGAGGAACGCGGCGGCGCGGCGCAGCGACGCGCCGAGCGCGGCCATCGTGGCGAGCTCCTGCCGGCGCTCGGCAAGACCCACCCCGACAAAAAGCGCCATCGCTGCTGCGGCGAGCACAAGCACGAACGCCTCCTCGATCCGGCTGATCCCACGTAGGTCGACGGTCGTGATCGAGGTGACCGTCTGCGCCGTTTGCCGGCGGATGTCCTTCACGCTGACCCCGAAGCGGCTCGTGGACGCGTCGACTCTGCGCGCGAGCACACGGGGGTCACCCGCGGCGCGCACGAAGACGACGTTCGGGCCGGAATCGTGCGTCACCTGCTGCAGGTACGCGAGATTCGTGACCATGAACGAATCCTTGGGCGCCGAAGGGAACTCCTGCACGATCCCGACGACGTGAAACGGCACGACCCGGAAGCGGCCGCTGCGGTTGTCGAGGACGCGCAGCCGCAGCAGCTCGCCGAGGTTGAGCGAGTAGTCGGTGATCGTCTCCTTCGAGACGAGGATTCCGTCGCGCCTCGTGCGAAGACGCGAGATCATCTGGTGCGCGCTGCCGCCGACGAAGTACGAATCGCGCAAGGTCGTCCCCCGAGTGAGCGTTGCCGGATCGATCCCGAAGGTGTCCTGCAAGTCCGGGCCGACGTATGCGTAAGAGTGGTCGACCGCGGAGACGCCGGCGACATCCGGCAGGCGTGACACGCGCTGGACGAGGCCGTGCCGTACGACAGCGCCGGGCGGCGCGATGGCGACAACGTCGGCACCGAGTGTGAGCTGTGCATCGACGCGCGCCTGCTGGTCGTAGGTCGCCGTGAAGATGCCGAGGTCGACTCCGAACGCGAGCAGCAGGCCGAGCACGAGTAGGCCGCGGTTGAGCGCCGCGCCGCGCCGGCCCGCGCTCGCGAGCAGGAAGCCGAGCGGTGTGGTCGCCCGCCCCCCGGCGGTTCGCGCGGCGAGCCACGCTACCGCCCGTCCGCGGAGGCGCAAAAGCAGAAGGGCCGCGCCGAGCCAGAGCAACGCCGGCGCCAGAAACATGTAGACCGACAACGAGAGCGTCGGGTTCGAGTCCGGGTTGACGACCGCGGAGAAGCCCGTCCGTGCGGTGAGCCAGTAGACGAGCCCTGCCACCCCGAGCGCGACGATGTCGAGATACAGCCGCTGCCAGAGGGGCGTCCCGCTGCGGCGCACGCTGCGCCGGCTCTCGGCGACGGTGCCCCGGAAGGCGACGAGTCCCGCGCCGACGCGCGCTGCCGCCGCGCCGCCCGCGGCGAGGCCGGCGCAGAGCCCGAAGGTAGCGAGCACCCGTCCGCTTCCGACTCCGCCGCCGGTGCCGGCGAGGCGGACGGCGGCGAGCGCGACGGCGGTGCCGATCGCGCCGGCCACGACGCCGAGCACGAGGCTCTCCAACAGCGCAAGCCAGACGAGATCGCGCCGGCGCGCGCCGCGCGCGCGCAGCAGGGCGAGGTTGCGACGGTCGCGGTCGGCCGTTCCCAGCGCGGCGAGATAAGCGAGGCCGAGGGCGACCAGAGCGCCGGGGACCGCGAGCATGATGTACAGCGTCTGCGCGTATAGGGCGTCGCCGGCAGCTGAGTTGAGGTTGTCTGCGAGGTTGTCGACGAAGACGACCTGGCCGGGCAAGGTCCGCTCGACGCGGTTGCGCAGCTGCGTCGCTTGTTGCAATGCATGTGCCGGGGTTCCCGTCAGCGCGGCGGGGTCGACCTGCGCCTGCACCTGCCACTGCGCCCCGCTCTGCGAGCCCGGCACCGCGGATGCACCGGCGGCGGAGTTGATCGCCGGCACTGACGGCGCGACCTTGGCCGCGAACGTTGCGAGGGGAAGGATCGCGATGTCGGCCGGTGGTTGCGCCGGCGCCGGGCCGAGTAGCGGGTTCAGCGGCTGGAAGAGCACGTCGGGTGCGGTCACGAGCGCGATGCCGCTGACGCGGAAGCGCAACGGTCTCGCACCGGGGCGTGGCGTCAGCGCCACGGTGTCGCCTGGTTGCACCTGCAGCGTCGCCGCGAGTTGCTGGTCGAAGACGATCTCTCCCCGTCGCAGCGAGCCGCGAAGGAACCGGAAGGTGTCGATGTGGGCCAAATAGCCGGGGGGGACAGCGACGATGGAGCCTGCGCCCGAGCGAATCGAGCCGACACTCGGTGAGACGTGCTCGATCCCGGCGAACGGCGCGGTCGCGGTGGGGACCGCTTCGGCGACGCGAGGCTGCCGCGCGACCCGGTGCGCGACGGCCGTCGCCGCGCGGCCGCTACCGACTGGTCCCTGCCAGTCGAGCGAGACGCTGCGCACCGCGCTACCGGTCATCGTGCCGAGCGAGTGCCCCACGAAGAGCACCATCGCGGCGAGCATTCCGACAGCCGCGGCAAGCGTCAGCACGCGTAGAGCGGTCCGGCCGGGCGCGCGCACGAGCTCCACGAGCGCAAGCTGCGCCGCGATCCTCACCCGCTCTCCTCGCTGAGGATGGTTCCATCCTCCAACTCGACCGCACGATCGAGTCGCGCTGCGACGTCGGCGTCGTGCGTCGCGACGACGAGGGCGAACCCGAACTCGCGTTGCAGCGCATCGATCAAGTCGAGTACACGCTCGCCCGTGTCGGAGTCGAGGTGACCGGTCGGCTCGTCGCAGAGCATCAGCTCCGGCTGCTGGGCAAGCGCGCGCGCGATCGCGACGCGCTGGGCCTCGCCGCCCGAGAGCTCCGCCGGCAGATTGTCCGCGCTCGCCGAGAGCCCGACGAGTCTGAGGAGATCGTCCGGCGCGATGCCTGATCCGCCCGCGAGCTGCGCAGCGAACGAAATGTTCTCGAACGCCGTGAAATGCGGCAGCAGGTTCGCGCCCTGGAACACGTAGGCGATCCCGTTCGCGCGCACCGCGCTCCGCGCGGCGCGGTCGAGCGAGGCGAGCGGGCGACCCTGCCACTCCACGATGCCGCCGCTGGGCTCAACGAGCCCGCCGAGCACGTGCAGCAGCGTCGTCTTGCCGGAGCCGGAGCGACCGAGCAGCGCGACCCCTTCACGCGGACGGATCTCGAGCGTGACGCCGTCGAGTGCGCGGACGGCAGACTCGCCCTCGCCGTACATAACCTCCACGTCGCGGCAAGCAGCGATTGTCTCGCGCGCGGTCTGCGTCGTCGTCATGCTGCCACTCGCCCGTCGCGGATCTCGATTACGCGGTCGACGGCATCGGCGACGCGCGGCGAGTGCGTGACGACGACGACAGTGCTGCCGAAATCGTCGCGCAGGCGGCGCAACGCGTGCAGCACGACCTCCTCGTTGCGCGCGTCCAGCTCCGCGGTTGGCTCGTCGGCGAGCACGAGCGGCGCCTCGCGGGCAGCTGCCGCGGCGATCGCGACCCGCTGCTGCTCGCCACCGGAGAGCGAGCCGGCACGCTGCCGCTCGCGCTTCTGCAGGTCGAACTCGTCGAGTGTGCGCTCCGCAGCACCACGAACGTCGCTGCGGCCCGCGAGTCGCAGCCCAAGCAACACGTTCTCGCGCGCGCTCAGATCCGGCCACAGATTGCCGCTCTGGAAGACGAGCGCGACATCGCCTGCCCGATAGGCGGCAAGCTCTGCCTCACCGAGCCGGGCGAGCGAGCGCCCGAACACGACCACGTCACCGGCAGAGGCCTCCTCGAGACCGGCGGCGAGATGCAGTGCCGTGCTCTTCCCGGAGCCCGACGGTCCGAACAGCGCGACGAGCTCGCCGGGCTCGATGCGCAGGTCGAGGCCGCGCAGCGCCACCGTCTCCGCGGGGCCTGACCTGAAGATGCGAAAGACGTCGTGGAACTCCAGTGCACCGAAGGTGACGTCGGTCCGACGTTCCGGCTCGCGGTAGAGGCTCCTCAGCTCCACCGGAAGCTCTCGCTGATCAACCGGTAGGCATCGACGTTGTCGACACCGACCGGGGCGCCGAGATCGAGCACGGCGCGCCGGCCCTGCTTCCGGACGTAGTAGCGGTCGACCGACAGCGTGACGCGCTTGCCCGTTACCGGGTTCGGGGCGCTCACCGTCCGGTACACGACCTTGAACGCGGGCCGGCCGGAGAGCGTCATCGCCTGCGGCGGGCTCTGCACCCGCGCACCCTTCAGCGCGCGCAGGTCGGCCTGCACGCTTGCCCGCGTCCACGCAGCGCCGGCAGAGACAACCGCGCGGATGACGTTGTTCTTGTCCCGGAAGGAGACCCTGTTGCCCGATCCCTGCTGCGCCCACCCCTCCGGGTACTTCATCGAATAGCCGGCGGGTACGTCCCGGAAGACGAGGAACACCTGGTTGTCGGGGATATCCCCCGCCGCGGTCGCGTTCGCCTCCGCCTGCAGCGCACCCGCACCGCTTGTCGTCGTAGCGGCCGCGGTCGTCGCCGGCGGGGCTGTTGTTGTCGTCGCCGCGCCGGAACCGCCGCCGGATCCGCACCCGGCGCCGACGACGCTCATGGTGACGGCGAGGAAGAGCGAAGCGGACAACCGCATGACGGGGATGATCCGCGCCGACTGCTGAACGCCGCCTGAACGACAGCCGCGGCCACGAGCGCGCGACCTCATGCTCATGTGGGAGGCATGAGGATCACTCTGGGAAAGGCGCGCTGATCGCCTCATGAATCCGGCGATCCCTCAGGTAGAGCCGAGTCTCCCGAGAGGGCGTTGCGACAGCGGCTCTCTCAGCTGTATGGCGGGTTGAGCGGGAGGATGACTGGGGGTCGCGGTTTCTGGTCGAAGTCGAAGTCGTTTGCGAGGTTGCCAAGGATGCGTGCGCTCTCGCGAACATCGGGACGGGGGTCGGGGCGGCCGTCGGTGCGAGGGTTGATGCGTTGGCCGTGTAGGAAGTCGTCTTCGATGAACTTCAGGTAGGCGTCCTGGCTGAGGACTTGGTGGTCGATGTAGCCGTGTTTGGCGTAGGGGCTGATCACGAGTGCGGGCACACGGAGGCCGTAGCCTTGGCCGTCGACGACGGGTGGCTTGACGTGGTCGTAGAAGCCGCCCCAATCGTCCCAGCACAGGAAGATGGCGGTCGAGTTCCAGTTGGGGCTGCGCATGATCGTGTTGATCAGGCCGGTGACATACGCCTGGCCTGCTGTGATCAGGGCCGGCGGGTGGTCGCTCACCGCCTGCGCAGGTGTGATCCATGAGACGGAAGGGAGCGTCCCGTCTTCCGCTTGCTTGTAGAAGTCGGTCAGCGGGTGGATGTCGGAGAGTTGCTGGTCTCGCCGTACCGTGTCGAAGTACGGCAGTGGGTTCCAGATGCCGGGCGTGGTCGCGTTCTGCGGCACAGGCGCGCAGAACATGGCGTTGTCGGTGCAGTCGGGCTGGGACCCCTTGGCCACGTAGTACCCCCAGGTGATGTGGTACTTGTGGAGGAGCCAGGTGAGGTCGGTCCAGGCGTAGTCCGGCACGGTGCCGTGGGTGTTGCCGGGTGTGTCAGGCGGCCGGCCGACCTTCTGGACGGCGGGGTGGCAGCTCATCGGGTCGCCCTTGTGGGTGCACCTCGCTGACCAGCCGGAGACTAGGTAGAGGTGCTCGGGGAGGCTCCAGGACGCGTCCGATTGGAACATGTGATCCTGGAGGGCGAAGTGGCTCGCATAGTCCCAGTAGTTCGGGATCTCGCGCCAATCGTGATAGCCCATCACGTCCGATGGGCGCGGCCCGGCCGAGCAGTAAGGAGCGTCGGGATAGTGCGTGCATGTCAGTCGTCTGCCGAGAAGCGCCTGCGGAACGAATCCGTTCATCTTGTTGTCGTTGACGTCGGCATTCGCGTTGCCGTGTCCGTGCGGGCCGCCGCTGTTGCGATCCGCAGTGTCGTGGTAGGGATGGACGCAGCGGTGATGCAGAGGATCCGGGACGCACGGCAACTTGCCCGGATGACCGGCGAGGCCGGGGATCCCGTCGGCGCCCGGATAGGTGCCGAAATAGGAGTCGAAGGAGCGGTTCTCCTGCATGATGATCACCACATGTCGGATCCTGTGGATCCCGGCCGGTGTCCCGTCCGCCAACGAGCTCCCCTGCGACGCGATCGCGTCGCGCCGCTCTCCGGGCCACCGAGTCGACGTGAGCAGTAGTCCGATCAACGCCGCTGCGGCAAGACCCGCCAGGAGGACACGTCTCAAAGCCCGCGCACGTTAAGCCGCCTTCTTGAGAGCAGGGTGAAAATCAGAAGACCGCCAATCTGCCGCCGCGACGTACCAATTCCGCTAGGCGGTGCGGAACGAGCGGACTACTGTGCCGAGCCCGACCACGATCACGGTCAGCAAGACCAGTGTGATCGCCACTCGCGTGAATGCCCTGCCGAGGCGCCGCCGGCGGAAGGCAATCAGTGAGAGCGAACCGATCAAGGTAAGGATCGCTCCTACGGCAAGCTGCCACCAGACGAACGCTGGTGCTGGTGAGAGGTCGATGTCGACGATCGGCGCCAGCACGGAGCTGTTTCGAAGCCTGAGTGGCTGAGCCAGCACGGCGGCGGCGTGCGCCTCGGCGAAGTACCCGCTGCGCACCAGCGAGCGCAGTACTTCTGTCTGTCGGGCTCGCCCGAGTTCCGGGTTGCGCAGTGGGTCGTAGACGGAGGGCGCTTGGATCAGACCCGCGAGCATCGTCGCTTGCGCCGGATCGAGCGAGCGCGCTGGGAGTCCGAAATACCGTTCCGCTGCCGCTTGTACGCCGTATGCCTGCTCGCCGAAGTAGGCGCTGTTGAGGTAAGCGGCGAGGATCGTCGCCTTGCTGTAGCGATTCTCGAGCTTGACCGCTACGGCGGCGTCTTCGAGCTTGCGCCATGGGTTGTGATCGTTCCCGCCGAGGTAGAGGACCTTGGCGAGCTGCTCGGTGATCGTGCTCGCCCCCTGGGCCAGAGAAAGGTGCGTGATGTCGTAGGGCAGCGCGCGGAGCACGCCGATGACGTCGATTCCGTGGTGGCGGTAGAAGCGTTCGTCCTCGGTCGCAACCACCGCGTGCTGCAGGATCAGCGGCATCTTGCTGAGCGGTATCGCCCTTCCGCCCGTGCCGCGCAGGCGCGCCTCGACCCGGTGGCCAAGTGCGGAAGGAGATGGGCTTGCAAACCACGCAGCTCCGCCCAAAGCCGCACACGCCACCACCACTGCTGCCAAGGCAGCGTAGAGCCTTCCCCGACTCGTTGCCAGCAGACGTCGCATCCTCACCGGCTCGGTGCTTGGTGACCGACGGCCAGCGTGACGGCCGCGCGACCCGGACCGCGTCCACGCATTGGTCCATCTCAGCACTCGACGATGAGAGGGTGCCTACTCCCGCAACACCGTTCGTCTCATCACCCGTTCACGCCCTCTCGAAAGAGTTCGGTTGTGATCAGCCATCTGTACTCCTGTGCTTGTTTCAAGGAGGTGCGGATCGAGCTACTCGAGGACGAGGCCGCGGTTGCCTTCGCGCGCCGGCCGCAGCTCGCCGCCGCCCGGGTCAGCGTTCGGTGAGCTCGGCGCGCTCGCTGATCATCTTGTCCGCGGCGGCCGTCGTTGCCGTCATCTTTGCGGATCTCCTCGCTCCCACCCCAGTCCTCGTCGGGGTGTTCGCGCTGGCAATCGTCTGCGTTGCAGGCGCCTATCTCCGGGGGATGCAGGGTGGCCGATGAGCCTGACCTCGCGCCGCCCGCACGAAGCCACCGCCGGCACGCGCTCCGCTTGCGGTGGTTGATTCCAATCGTCCTGCTCGCGTGTCTGTCGCCGGCGATCTACTCCTGGACGAGGATGGCCATGCTGCCGTCGAGCTTGCCGCTCAGCGTCCGCACCGTCGAATGGCTGCGGATGCACCACTTCAACTGGCTCGTCGACGGGGCCGAGCACGTCTACTACACGTGGAGGGCCCCGCAGAAGGGCGGCCCGCAGCTGAAGACGCTGCCCGCCGTCGGGCTCCGCACGCCGCACAAGAGGGCCAAGGCACCCGCGCCGGCCGAGTCCTGGCCTTACCGGATCAAGCCTGTCTTCGCCCATGCGCTGGCCGGTGAAGGAGCCTGGAAGCCGACCGGACCCGCGCTCGGCGGCAAGCCCCCCGTCCTGGTGACCACGTTTCGCACGGAACGCGCTTACCCGCGGATCGTCGCCTACGTTGCGTGGTTCGACCACACTCGCACCGCGCTCGCCTACTACCCCGGCCGGTACGAGCCGCCCAGCGCGTCGCTGCGTGGGCCTGCCGAGGTCCCGTACGACCAGCGCTGGCGGCTCCTCGCGACGTTCAACAGCGGGTTCATCTACCAGGACGGGCTCAATGGCGACGCACTGAACGGCCACACGAACGAGCCGCTCAAGCAGGGGCTGGCGACGCTCGTCGCCTACAAGGATGGACGAGTCAACGTCGTCGGCTGGGACGGTGGCACGGATCCCGGCCCGGCAATCGCGTGGGCGCGGCAGAGCCTGCCACTGATCATCAACCACGGCCGTCTCAGCCCCAAGCTCAACGACAGCACTGCCTGGGGCTACACGCTCGGCAACGCCGTTCGCGTCTGGCGCACTGGTGTCGGCATCGATCGCAACGGCAACGTCATCTACGCCGCGGCCAACGACCAGACCGTCACCACGCTTGCCCGCATCCTCCGGCGGGCAGGAGCGATGCGCGCGATGGAGCTCGACATCAACCCCGAGTGGCCGACCCTGATCACCTATCGCCACCGCGACGGTCTGATCCCCACAAGAGTTGTCCCGAACTACCAACAGCCCGCCACCCGCTACCTCGTCCCGGACGATCGCGACTTCTTCGCCGTCTACAAGCGCCTACCCGGAGCGATTGCCGTCCCGCTCAGGTAGCCCTGACTCCGTGGCTCGCTCGCTTTTCGTCGTCCTTGGTTGCGCTTTGGCTCTCGGTGCCAGTGGAAGCAGTGGCGCTTCTGCCTTGGCGCAGCCGGCCCGGCAAGCCACGATCGGCTTGCGCGTCTTCCACTTCGTGGACCGAAGCAGGACGGCGAGGTTCCGAAACGGAACGAGCGGCCCCCGCAGGCTTACCACCTACGTCCGCTATCCCACCACAGGACGGGCACCGTTCCCGCTCGTCGTCTTCTGCCACGGTTTCGACCTGGTGCCGAGAACCTACGAGCGGCTGCTCGACGCGTGGACGCGAGCCGGGTATGTCGTCGCCGCGCCCGTCTTCCCGGTCGAGAACGCGGACGCACCCGGCGGCGCGGACGAAGCCGACCTCGTCAACCAGCCGGAGGACGTCAGCTTCGTGATCAGCCAGTTGCTCAGCGCGGACCGCAGACCTCAGGGTCGCCTCCACGGTCTGATCGATCGAGACCAGATCGCCGTCGCGGGACACTCTGACGGCGGCGAAACCGCCTTC
>Ga0070715_10000279_pt1 | contig 12439 bp, 8 predicted proteins | sample LARL111metaG_FD_71394 | JGI IMG/M metagenome (GOLD analysis project Ga0070715, IMG submission 71394) | Corn, switchgrass and miscanthus rhizosphere microbial communities from Kellogg Biological Station, Michigan, USA - LAR L11-1 metaG | ecosystem: Host-associated > Plants > Roots > Rhizosphere ... | reverse complement strand
GTCTAATTGAGAAAGAGCTGCGCATCGAAGATGCTTATGGTCTTTGGCGCCGTCCACCTAAACAAAATGTGTAACCCATGTCTCCGGACTCTTTTGTTACCTATGTCTCCGACTGTTCATCTTATATCGTGGCGCCTAACGTCGCCGGGCGAACAACTAACAACTAACAACTGACTACTGACATTTGTTTATTTTATCCCCTGCATGAAAATCGCCATGCCGTAGATGAAGAATATGAGCAGCCAGAAAACGAGATAAGCAGCCGCTGTCGCGATTCCGGCAATCGCGAAAGGCTTTCCGGTATTTCTCGCCGGATCGTTTTTGATTTGCACGAGCGCGACAATGCCCGTGACGAGGGCGACCGGGGACGTTAATAGACCCAAGCTGCAACACCATCCTGCCGTGATACTGAATACTCCGCAGCACAGCGACACGATTGCTATCGTCTGTTGAGGTCCCGCTGCATAAGCCGGCGGCGGTGGTGGTTGCCAACTCTGTTGCAGTGGCTGCGGCTCGCTGAATGGCTGGCTCGAGATCGCCGGTGGAGGGCTGTACGCGCCCGGCAGATTCAGCGTCGGTTGCTCAGTCGGACTGACGCTCGGAGGCAGGGGCGGGCCCATCACCGTGGGCGGTGGTTGCTGCGAGAGCACGCTCGTATCAACCAGGGCGGTTCCGTCCTGAGTGCAAAAGCTCAGCCACTCTTCGGAAAACGTTTGATTACAAGTTGGGCAGCGTTTCATAACGGTGGTTAGTTGTCAGTGGTTAGTGGTCAGTTGTTATTGCGCCTCTCATACCGTGGCGCGTAACGTCGCCGGGCGAACAACTAACAACTAACCACTGACCACTGACGTCTTTCAAAGGAGTTCAAGTCTACTAAAGAAATAAGCAATCTCAATCGCCGCGTTTTCGTCGGAGTCTGAACCATGCGTCGCGTTCTCGCCGACCGACGATCCAAACTCCCTGCGAATCGTGCCGGCATCGGCTTTAGCTGGATCGGTTGCGCCCATTAGATCACGCCAGGCCTTAACTGCGCCAGCTTTTTCCAGCGCCATGACAACGCAGGGCGCGCTCGACATGAATTCAGTCAGGCCTTCGTAAAAAGGCTTGCCGCGATGCACTTCGTAGAACCCTTCGGCTTGTTTCCGCGACTGATGAATCGTTTTCATCGCGCGAATGCGAAAGCCGCTTCCGATAATGCGATCGATTATCTTTCCGGTGTTGCCCGCGCCCACCGCGTCAGGTTTAATGATTGCTAAGGTTAAGTTATTCATTCTTCAGTTAAAGAAGTTCCTTCATCGCTGATCCAATATCTGCAGGCGACTTGACGACATGAATACCGGCGTCTTGCAACGCGGCCATTTTTTCGGCGGCGGTTCCCTTCCCGCCGGCGATGATTGCCCCGGCATGACCCATCCGCCGGCCCGGCGGCGCGGTCTGTCCGGCGATGAAAGCAACAATTGGCTTGGTCACATTCCGTTTCGCAAACGCCGCCGCTTCTTCTTCTGCGGTGCCGCCGATCTCGCCAATCATGACGATGCCATCCGTCTCGTCGTCTTCCTGAAAAAGTTTGAGGGCGTCGACATGCGACGTGCCGACGATCGGATCGCCGCCGATGCCAATCGCCGATGACTGTCCCAGGCCAAGCGCGGTCAACTGGCCGACTGCCTCATAAGTCAACGTTCCCGAACGTGAGACCACGCCAACTCGACCTTCACGATGAATATGGCCGGGCATGATGCCAATCTTGCATTTGCCGGGCGAAATAATTCCCGGGCAGTTCGGTCCAATTAAACGTGTCGGCTTGTCGTTGAGATATTCTTTGACCTTGACCATGTCGAGCGTCGGAATTCCTTCAGTGATACAAACGACAACCGGGACGCCCGCGTCCGCTGCTTCCATGATCGCGTCAGCAGCGAATGCCGGCGGCACATAAATGACGGACGCATTGGCGCCCACTTCTTTCACCGCGTCCGCGACCGTGTTGAATACGGGAATGTCTTCGTGCTTCGTGCCGCCTTTGCCCGGCGTCACGCCGCCGACGACGTTTGTGCCGTACTCCACCATTTGTTTTGTATGAAACGTGCCTTCTTTTCCGGTAATACCCTGCACCACGAGGCGGGTGGATTTATCGACGAGAACACTCATGAGAAATTAGGAAATCAGAGGTCAGAAGTCAGAGATCGGTTTTGAAGACAACGAGCGCGCAGTATAACAACTGGTAGATTCAGGCTCAAAGCGAACCGGGTGGACGGTAGATTCCTATCTATTTGAAAGCCAGAAAATAACATGGGGGCGCAAACTAAATTGCGCCCCTATCCTTTTCGTGCCTCATCGTGGCTCATCAAGCCACCGCGCGCCTTGCGTTTTCGGGGTGGTGATAGCGTTCGATCTGCTCACTGTCGTACCACGCTTTATGGCCGCAGTTTTCACACGTGACTGTAAAGGTGGCTAAGAGCGTCGATTTGCCTTGGTTCAAGTCGCGAAAGAGGATTTGCCTGGTCTTACAGCCTTCGCAGAGGAACAAAAGATACCATGCACCGGGGGTTAGATTGCGCATATTGGCCTTTCTGTCGGACAGTCTTTTCGGTTTGGAAACGCAATCAATATGCTTTCTGGCTCTGTTAGTCTGTCCGGTTGCGCACAAACGCGGTGCTGGAGTTTCTGTACTACGAGTTCAAACAGTGGACGATTTGAGCGAATACGTTGAGCCATGGGAAACGATCAGCGTCAATATAGCAAGGGTAACGGCGACAAGCTGTGGCATTTATTCCTCCGGAAAGTTTTGACTGGTTATTGAATGCCCGCGCTCACGTATCTTGCATACAATCACACCAGCTCAAACTTTTCCCCATACTCTGGTACTTCAACCGTCCAGCCAAAACGCTCGCGAATGTGACCGGCCATCGCATTAGCGGCATCCGGCTCGCCGTGGGTCATGAAAACGCGTTTGGGAGCGGAAGGCATGCCTTCGAGCCAGCGAATTTCTTCTTTCCAATCTGCGTGCGCCGAAAACCCACCGATCTTTTCAATCTGACAGCGAACGGGAATCCATTGCCCGAGAACCTTCACCTGCTTTTCACCGTCTGAGACGCGCCGGCCGAGCGTGCCTGCCGCCTGATAACCCACAAAGACGACAATCGCGTTCTCATCAGGCAGAACTCTGAGCGCATGATGCAACACGCGTCCACCGTTCATCATTCCCGAAGCGCTGATGATCACCCGCGCGCCCTGCATGCTGTTTAATCGCTTGGAATCGTCACGTGAACTTGCCGTCGTCATCGAATGCGTGCGCAGAGGGGTTGGGTTGGTTTTCAAGACGTTAACATAATCTTCGTCTTGTTCTTCTTCGCGCCCGGCGTAGGCGCGGGTGGCCGCAGCCGCCATGGGTGAATCGACGATCACGGGTAGCACGGGAATTTTGTTTTCATCCTCCAATTCGCGAATCAAGTAAAGCAGTTCCTGCGCGCGACCGACCGCAAACGCGGGCACCAGCACGACGCTGTTGCGCGCTGCCGCATCTTTGATTATCCGCTCGAGCGCTTCTTTTGGCCTTTCGACATCGTGTAAGCGATTTCCATAGGTCGATTCCACAACCAGATAATCACAGGCCGGCGGCGGAGCAGGGTCAAGGATGATCGGCGTGTCGTATTTTCCCAGGTCGCCGGAAAAAAGCACGGTCGTACTTTCCAGAAGCACCAGGACCTGACTGGAACCAAGGATGTGACCGGCGCTGCGAAACTCTGCCGTGATGCCCCTGGTAATCGAAACTTGCTGGCCGTTGTTAGGAACGACTTGCAGTAATTGCAGCGCCGCGTTCGCGTCCTGCTCAGTATAAAGAGGCAAGGCCGGCAGATGTTTCGCGATCTGGTGCCGGTTACGATAATCGGCTTCCTCTTCCTGCAGGCGGGCCGAGTCGGGAAGCAGAATCCGCATCAGATCGGCCGTGCCCCGCGAACAATAAACGGGCCCACGAAATCCGTGGCTGACAAAGCGCGGTAAGTACCCGGTGTGATCGATGTGCGCATGCGTGATGATTACGGCATCCACCGCCGCCGCATTGAATGACGGCGGTTGCCAGTTCCGCTCGCGCAACTCACGCATGCCCTGGAACAGGCCACAATCGATTAGCACGCGCGCGCGATCAGTTTCGACGAGGTACTTCGAACCAGTGACCGTCCCGGCCGCGCCCCAGAATGAAAGTGTTGACATGAATCGTTAAGTACGGGCCGCCAGGATGCCGGCGAACCACGCAGGCAAGGATGCCCTGCGTTCCTTATCCGCCCGCGATGTATGGCCGTGACTGCACGATATAAATCTGGCCACGCATATAGGCCCATTCGATGTCCTGATCTTTGCCATGAAAGACCCGCTTGATGTTTTCACCCGCAGCCGCCAGGCGCCGAACGACCTCATCAGTGAGGACCATGCGCTCACCACTAATCGGAATCTCTCTAATGCCGCCGCGCTCGTCGAAAGTAAGCAGGCTGTCTTCTTCTGATCGGGTCAAAACCTGCACTGCGTTTCCGCGCGGCCGAAAGACGACTTGCTCGGCGATGCGCTGGCCTTCGACGACTTTCATTCCCAAGCCGCGCTTGGCGCTGATGTAGATCGCATCCTTGTCTTCGCGATTGAAAGGATCGGCAGTGATCATAACGCCCGAGCTTTCCGAATTAATCCCTTCCTGGATCAGAACGGCCATGTAAATTTTTGTGTGCTCGATCCCCGCGCGCTCGCGCGCTTCGTAAGCCTCGTAGTTCCAAACTGAAGCCCAAACGGTCTTGATGCCTTCGATCAACTGATCGTCGGTGCGCAAATTCGGCATCGAGGTGTACAAACCTGCGCCGCTAAAGTTCGGGAGGTCCTCACTGTTGGTTGAGCTGCGCGCAAAGACCCCTTTCGCGGAAAACTCTCCGTGCCAGCGCCGCAGAATTTCGCGACGCAACTCCGCATTTAGCTTGCCCTGCTGAAACTCTCCGCGCACTTTCGTAAGATACGTCCTGCGATATGCAGGATCGTGCACAAATTTCTGATCGTTCAGCATCCGGTAGATCTCGTCGTCGAGTTTGTTTTCTCTCAGGAATTGATCGTAGTAGAAAAAAGGAATGGTAAAACCGGGTGGCACGGCAAAGCCGGGAATCCTCGCATGAATCAGTTCACCCAGGTTGGCCGACTTCGCGCCATAAGCGATGACTGACGTCGCGCGTTGCTCGCTCAAGTTGGCAATCTTTGTGACCGAAAGATCCGAATGCGGCTTCATTACATCCAGCCGCTCTTTCAAACGCTTCTGATATTCATTTAGCGCGTCATTGTCGGCGCGCTTGATCGAATAGTCGTCGCGGCGCGCGTCAAATTCTACCCACCAGCCGTCATATGCCTTCAAAAGCTCCTGAGCGTTTTTGACGTACACGTTGGGAATGCCCCAACCCTTCGCCAGCAGGTTGATATGCGAAAGCGGCGTCGAAGGTTTCGTGGTGATGATGCCGGCAACCGGGGGCAACTGGACCGGCACCTCATCAAGGACGAGAATCTCGTTGAAACCAATCTCAACGTGCTCGTCGAGTTTTGGAATGATGTGAATTCGCCCCAGCCCTTTCGCGACGTTAAGCGCTTCGTATTCCTGCGATTTTGAAATCTCTGTTTGCAGGACGCGAGCGAGCCCTTCGATGTTTACGCTCGCTTCTTCCTGGCGGAGCGAGTTTGGTTTGAAAGCAACCGCGGTGAAAAACGTTTTGTTGACGATCTCAGACGCCAGCTTGATTTGATCGGCGGGAATCAGATCGCCTTCCCAGAATTCGAAGGTCCAGCGGCGCACCGGCGTCTGCCAGGCGATCGTGCCCATGATAAATCGCCGGTTCGGTTTCAGATAATTGTTCTCGAAAAACTCCTGCCCGCGTTCCAGCGATAGATAAGTTCCGTTAACGAAATCCTTATGAAAAGGATAGCGCCTGGTGTTGACGTAATAGATTCGATCCCTGTCCCGGCGATCGATAACAAACAGCACGTGGGGCAAGGCGTAGGGGGTGTTTGCATCATAGGTGACGGCCAGCGAATCAAACTCAGCGCGCGAATGGATCGATGGAAGCGAGCGATCTGACGACGACTTTGACGCAGGCGTCTGGGCATTAATGAAGACAAAAACTCGCAGAAAGCCGCCGACGCCGATGACCGCTAACCAGACAAGCAAGGCGACTTGCGATCTCAACAACGAAAATCTTTGGACTTGCATGTTCCTTAATCAGAGATCCTCTGCCTCGCTTTTCAGCGATTCTAACAGATCGTCAACGTGCCGGCGCTCGGTTAGATAGCTGTTAATGTTCACGCGCAGCGCGCGGCGGCCATGGAGGATCGTCGAGGGAAAGAAGGCGCGGCCGCTCTTTTCGATTCGCTGCTGCAAAGCCTGTTGGATTTGATCCTGCTCTTCGAGCGAGAGTGCGCGCACGCGCTCGGGTAAATAGCGAAAGCAACAGACGGCGGTTTCGATTTCGCCGACTCGCTTGAAATCCGGCAGCTCGTCAAGTTTTGCGGCCAGATATTTTGTCAATTCAATATGGCGCTCGACCGTGGCGGCATAGCCCTGCTTGCCCATCGACTTGAAGGCCATCCACAGCTTCAGCGCGTTGAAGCGGCGCGTGCCCATTTGGCCATAACGAAAGAAATCGTATTCCACGTCAGCGCCGCCGCGATCTTCGCTGAGGTATTCAGGCGAGATGTCGAATGATTTGCGCAGTACGTCTCCGCCATCGCGCACCAAAGTCATCCCGCATGCGAATGGCACAAACATCCATTTGTGCGGATCGAAAGTAACTGAATTCGCCAGCTCAATGCCGTGCAGTTGTGGTTTATGTTTATCTGAAAAGGCCAATGCGCCACCATAAGCAGCATCAGCATGAAACCAACAGTTGTTCTCACCAGCGATTTCTGCAAGTTCGGGTAACGGATCGATTACGCCGGTCGAAGTTGCGCCGGCCATGCCGACGATACAACACGGAATGCCGCCTTCGCTTCGGTCTTTGTCGATCTGCTCGCGCAGCAGATCGGTGCGAACATGAAAGCGCTGGTCAGTATCAATCTTTTTCAGGCTCGCTCGACCCATCCCCAGGATGTCCACACTCTTTTCGATCGAGAAGTGGCATTGCGCAGAGGCGTAGACAATTAGTTTTCCGTTCGTGCCGCGCATGCCTCGCACGCGAACACTGTCGTCTATAAAATCACGCGCGCACTTTAACGCGATCAGATTTGCTTCCGAGCCCCCACTGGCGAGCACACCGAATGATCTGCTTTCGTAACCAATCAGCTCGCACAGCCACCGAATACATTGTGTTTCGACTATTGCTGAGGTTGGACCATTGCGCCACGCGCCGGCGTTCTGATTCAGGGCCGAGCACAGGGCATCTGCCCATACCCCGATCGCCAGGGGCGTCGGATTAAACTGGCCGAAGTAGTGCGGGCTGGGAACCTGCATCGCGTGCGGCGCGACGTCACGCGTAAACTGTTCAAGAATCTTGTCGACGCCCGTCGCTTCCAGCGGCAAAGGTTCATCGAACAGTTTTGCCAGATCAGCCGGTGTCGCTTCCGACGTCACCGGACCGTTGTCCAGGCGCGCAGCATGTTCACTAATTAACCTGGTTACCGCGCGGCCGATTCGCTCATGTTCCTGACTTAGCTGTTTGCTATCCATTTTTATTGGCGACAAATCTAAACAGAACGGCGAACAATTGCCAATGCGGGAAGGGCAAAGAACTTCTTCTTGCATTAATGCTGCGGCAGGTGGTATAGGATCGTTTCTCAACGGCCCCAGCTTTCCCCTTTTGGAATTGGCGACCTTGCCCCAGTTTCCCCCCGGCAGAAGTTTAAGGCGCATTTCGAACCCCGAATGAATAGAAACAGGCTGACACTGTTAGCCAAAATTCTGGCAGTAAGCGTTGTTTATTTCGCCGCCGCCAAGTTTGGTCTGTCACTCGCATCGCTGAACAAGAGTGTATCGCCGGTTTGGCCACCGACGGCGATCGCGATTGGCGCGATACTCTTACTCGGGTATCGTATCTGGCCCGGTATTCTGATCGGCGCCTTTCTGGCCAACCTGCTCACTCCATTACCGGTCGCATTAGCGTCGTCCATCGCCGCGGGAAACACCTTAGAAGCGCTCGTCGCCGGGATTCTGCTTAAGCGACTTAATTTCCGTAATTCGTTTGGTCGCGCAAAGGATGTCTTCACCTTTGTCATCACCGTGCTGTTCTGCACGATGATTAGCTCCACGATTGGTAACGTCAGCCTTTGTCTTGGCAAAGCTGCAAGCTGGCAGGACTTTGGCGCTTTGTGGTCGACCTGGTGGCTCGGCGACCTGATGGCTGCGCTGGCATTGGCGCCCCTGTTTTTGACGTGGGGAACACGGCCCGCTGTTTGGTTCGAACAAAACAAATTCAAATATGTCGAGACCGCGGTGCTATGGATCTTGCTGTCCTTTTCCGCGATGGCTACATTCGGCGGGACCTCGCCGCAGCCCCTCCCTTCATACGTGCTGACGCGGTTGATGGTCCCCTTATTCCTATGGGCCGCCTTTCGATTGGGTCCGCGCGGTGTAACTTTGGCCACCTTGTTGTTATCAATCTTTGCCGTTTGGGGAACGGCGCATGCCCTTGGACCGTTCGCGGGCCGAAGCCCGAACGAAGCACTCTTACAGTTGCAGCTTTTCATTGGTTCCAATGCCGTCATTTTTTTGTTTCTGTCGGCTCTGGTCGACGAGCGCCGCATAGCACAGGATTTTCGGCACCAACATGCACAGCGCCTGGCTGGTAATCTGGCGATCGCGCGAATTCTGGCTGAGTCGCCGGCGCTACCCAACGCCACGGTGCGAATCCTTCGCACGATCTGTGAAATGCTGAACTGGGAAGTTGGCGATATGTGGACTCATGATCCGCAAGCCAACGTCTTGCGGTGCCTGACGGTCTGGCATTCTCCCTCAATAGATTTTGATTCGTTTGTGTCATATTCGCGCGCGCGCGTGTTTGAGCGCGGGGTGGGATTGCCCGGCCGTGTCTGGAGCACCCTGAAGCCTGCCTGGATTCCCGACGTCACCAAGGACGATAACTTCCCTCGTGCGCCCGCAGCCATAGCCGAAGGGCTGCATGCGGCCGTCGCCTTTCCCATTCTTTCCGGCGACACCCTGCTCGGGGTAATGGAGTTCTTCAGTCATAAAATCCGGGAGCCTGACCGGGAACTGCTGGCGACGTTTGATGGCATCGGCAACCAGATTGGACAGTTCATGCAACGCAAACGCGCAGAAGAGACACTGCTGCAAAACCAGGAGGCGCTGCGCCTGGCGCACAAGGTTGCCCGCGGCGGCACTTGGCAATGGAACCTGGTTACGGACGAGATCGACTGGTCGGAAGAATATTACGAATTACTGGGACTTGATCCAGGACAATCAACAACCTCGTTTCAGGGATGGTCGCGGCGCATTCACCCGGAAGACTTAGCCGCGGTCGTCAAAGAGCAGGACGACGCGATCGCTGAAAAACGAGACATTGATATCGAATACAGAATTCAGCGCGCCGATGGCCAGTGGCGCTGGTTTCATCGAACCGGTCGCTGCGTGTACGACCAGGACGGTAAAGCAGTCCAGATGATCGGTATCACGTTCGACGTGACTGAACGTAAGCGAGCTGAGGAAACATCACGACGGTTGGCTGCGATTGTTCAATCGAGTGACGATGCGATTATAGGAAAGGACCTCAACGGGATTATTAACACCTGGAATGCGGGTGCCGAAAGACTTTTTGGTTACCAGGCCGACGAGGTAATCGGCAAATCCGTGACCGTGCTGATTCCGCCCGAGCGCCCCGACGAGGAGCCCGCAATTCTGGCAAGACTCCGGCGCGGCGAAATCATTGATCACTACGAGACTGTCCGGAGGGCGAAAGACGGGCGGCAAATCGTTGTATCGCTCACTGTCTCGCCGATCAGAGATGGCACCGGAAGAATCGTTGGGGCTTCAAAAATTGCCCGCGACATCACCTTACAAAAGCGAGTCGAAAGAGAACGTGAAAAGCTCCTCGCCAGCGAGCAAGCTGCACGAGCGGAAGCTCAGATCGCCAATCGGATGAAAGACGAGTTCCTCGCGACGCTGTCACATGAACTGCGGACCCCGCTAAATGCGATCGTAGGCTGGGCAGGAATGGTACGCTCCGGCAGGTTGGACGCCGATGGTATGTCGCACGCGATCGAGATTATCGATCGGAATGCCCGGGTCCAGGCCCAGCTAATCGACGACATTCTGGACGTGTCGCGAATCGTCAGCGGCAAGGTGCGGCTCGATCTCCGGCCTATCAATCTTCGAGAAGTCATTCATGCGGCGGTGGAGTCAATCAAGCCGGCCGCGGATTCGAAACGCGTGAATTTGGAAGTCATAGTTGATCCAAAAGCCGGGCCGGTGTCGGGCGATCCGGATCGAATCCAGCAGATTGTTTGGAACCTTTTGTCGAATGCGATCAAATTCACTCCGGCTGGCGGCGCGGTTAGTTTGCACGTCAGAAATTCAGAAACGCATGTCGAGATTCGGGTTGAAGACACGGGCGAAGGAATCAGTTCGGGGTTCCTGCCACATGTCTTCGAGCGGTTCCGTCAGGCCGACGGCTCGCTCACGCGACAGCACAAAGGCCTCGGCCTGGGTCTCGCTATTGTGCGCCACCTGGTCGAGTTGCACGGCGGCTCAGTGAGCGCGGAAAGCGAGGGCCGTGGCAAAGGCGCCACCTTCAAGGTGGCGTTGCCGCTCTTAACCGGTTCGACCGAATCGGCGCCCAACCCGCTGAAGTCACTGGCGCCGGAAAATCCGTTGGCGCTCGACGGCCTGCGTATTCTCCTGATAGATGATGAAGCAGATGCGCGAGAATTGCACAGCACGATGCTACGGAACTTTGGGGCCCAGGTAGACGCCAGAGCTTCGGGGCTTGATGGGTTTGCAGCTCTTTCAAACTCGCAGCCCGACATTCTGATTTGCGATCTTGAGATGCCGGAGATGGATGGTTATGCGTTCATCAGCAAGTTGAGGCAGGATGAATCAGTGAACGGCAATGCGCGAATTCCGGCGCTAGCGCTTACCGCTCACGCGCGGGTTGAAGATCGCGAGCGGGCGCTGCGGGCCGGGTTCCAATCTCACCTGGCGAAGCCGGTCGAGCCGGCAGCACTCGCGCGCCTGCTTGCAGCGATGGTCGCGCGAAAATAGCCGCCAGGAACTCTCACGCCATGGACAAGACAGATCACACCCTGCAAGTTAGAAATTTGACGTCAGGGCATCACGAGTTAATACGGATTGAGCATTGATTTATGATGGAAAAGCCTTCAGGCTTTAGCTGACTAATAGCCAGGAAAATCTCGCGCCAGATTCATCCCTTACGCGCCACAATCAGAAATCGGCGATCTGATCGAGGGATCCGTTCTGCCTGCGACTCCCGAAGCAGCGAATGGAGTTTCTCGCTTAGGACCTCACCTCCGTAAATCAGGAAGGTTGACTTCGGCGGCGCCCAGTCCACCAATCGCGGCAGCATCTCGGTAAAGCGATCGAGGGCACGCGAGGTAATGAATTCAACGGCCGGCGCTGCAATCTCTTCAAATCGAACTGCCGCAACCTGAACAGTTTCAGGTGCGCTGATGGTGCGGAGCGCCTCGCGTAAAAACACCGCCTTTTTTTGGGACGATTCAACCAAGGTGGCCCGAATATCCGGGCGCGCGATCAAACAGGGAACGATGGGCAAACCGGCGCCGGCGCCGATGTCGGCGACCGCAGCATTCGGCGGAAGGTGTGGCGGAAGAAGCAAAGATTCGAGCACGTGACGCGTCGCAAATTCTTCGGGCGAGCAAGGCCCAACGAGATGCAACCGATCGTTCCATTTCAAGATCAATTCATAATAGCTTTGCAGCCGATCGATTGCCGGCGCGGTTAGTTCGACACCAAAATCTTGAGCGTTGTGCTCAAGAGTGAATGTGAATTGAGCAAGTAATGTTTGCTGATTCGCTTGCATGGACCTCAATCGACTCAAGGTTCAATTTTAACTAATTACTTTAGATCAGGGGCTTTCCTCGGTCGAACAGCTTGAAAGCCTTTCAACCATGGCTATTTCGCACAACCAGGAAAGTCTCAGGGTCGGGAAGGGGGCTTGCCCCCGCTCTTAATCAATTCTTTCACTGCCCGGGACAGTTTCTCAGCATCATCTGGCCAGAACCATTCATGATCCACCGCGAGCGCACCATCTCCATCTCAATAGAATGATCTGAAGCTCGACCACGGATAATCTTTTGCAGACTTCACGATTCCAGCTTTCAACGGATTGGCATGAATGTAATTGATCTTCTGCCAGATCATCCAACCGCTCCACAAAGCTGTGTCCTTGAAGCTATCTTGCCAAACCTGATGACCGTCTGCATCTATCGGAAAACGAAATTG
>Ga0070715_10000274_pt1 | contig 12451 bp, 10 predicted proteins | sample LARL111metaG_FD_71394 | JGI IMG/M metagenome (GOLD analysis project Ga0070715, IMG submission 71394) | Corn, switchgrass and miscanthus rhizosphere microbial communities from Kellogg Biological Station, Michigan, USA - LAR L11-1 metaG | ecosystem: Host-associated > Plants > Roots > Rhizosphere ... | reverse complement strand
TATACAACATAAGCGTAGTGAAGAGCAGTCACAATATTATCCATGCAGTTCTCCAACTAACATTGCTATTTTAAGCTGCGAAAATTCAATCTTTGCGGCTTGAGGAACTATCCACTAAAGACTTGCAGGCTGAACCTATGCGCCTAGCAGCTGACTTATAGTAACGAATTTTGATACGATCTTAATGATAATAATAAATAAGAACCGACTTTGATTGTTAAATTATTTTTTATACCTTTGATTCTTCAATTTCCGTAAATGGGTGCGATCTGTGTCCGGATCCAGTTGGGATGTTATCCAGCTTTGTATATACTATCCTGCCAGAAATCCAATCGTTGCACACTGGTCCTTTACCCAATTTGTTATATGAATTACTGTCATCTTTTTTCTTAACAATCTTCATTATAAAAGGTCAATCAAGTCAGGTACAGCATCCTAAATTATTAATTCGATACACGCATTGCGAGGATTTAAATACTCATCAAAATTATTGGAGAGTTTCAATGTCATTAGAAAATAAAGTCAATTTTGGCTCTATCATACATAGTTGTAATAGTGGCATGTATTAGCGCCTTATCAATAGTTATTTACACTATTATAAGGTAAGTCAAATTTTTTGTTTATGCTACCATAGAGATCATATATCCTTCCCCCTGCATAGTCGCTAACATAGTTCCACATGTCCGGGTTTACAGTCAGGGGTTCAAAGGCCAGTTTTTGTTTAACATCCAATAAATCATATACCATTTGACCTATCACTATTTGATCTGGCTTTGCTAGTCCAGTCATCTTTGTAGTAATATTGATAGTATAGCCAAGAGCATCGAGATGAGCCTTTTTCATTATAACCTTTCCATTTCTATTATATGTATCCCATCCATACTGGACAACTACATTTTCACCAATGTCTACGCCAATTCTAACCTTCAGCTCGGGGTAGTCGTATTGGTTCAATATGGGGTTTATACCTTCACGATTCACCTTTATCATCGAGCATGCACAATTGACAGCATTAAGACAGGGCAAGTATGCGTTTGTCTTGTAGCTTTCGTCTTTATCGTAATCAGGGACCACAAAGAAGGCTAAAATGGCATCACCTACATATTTTAAAATATATCCCCCATAAGCCTCAATCAACATAGACATTTCTTGGGTAAATGCCTGGATTATCGTTGCTAACCTATCTATAGGTAGCATCATTGATAGCCTCGTTGATTCTACAAGGTCGATATAGAGGATTACAAATGTGACTTTGGATCCTTCGTAGCTTTCTAAAATATTCTGAGTTTCCTCCATGGAAATATTAAACTGTGGTTTTACTTTTAGGGCCTGCCAGATTCTAGATTGTGCCTGTTTGATTGCCAAATCTACATTAACTATCGTATCAAGATAAAGACCACTCAGCAACGGAGCGTCTCTTTGCCTCTTCTTAGAATTCCTTTTGTTTGTCTTGTAGATATTAGTTTCATTGATTATAGCAATAACATCCTCCCGGTTCAAATCCATTTGCAATGCAATAACGTCTGGCGAAATTCCGGACTTGTACAAATTAAGTATAGTTTCTCTTTGTTCTAATGATATATATGATATCACCTTATCGCTATAGTTGGATTTATGTCGTTCAACATGTGTTACATTAACTAGACGCCTTCATATTATTATTGTGATGAGCCAATAGGCAAAATCATTCATTAACCGTGCCATATCAGCATATTAATCATTAGTGTTACATCCCAATCCATTTTTCGGGATTAGATTTGTTTATAAACAACCAAGGACACTTTCGGGTAGGAAGATATTTTCCTGAATTCAATTGTTAGATCCTTCGATTATTTAAATGACGATCACTCATGTTAGTATGCATAGAGGATATGTCCTATCAAGGATTACTATTACCTTATACAAAACATTTCATTAACACCTCAGCTACGTCAAGGCTAACGAATTCCTCAAATCCCTAGGGATATTTTTACCACAATACTGTTCCGAAGCCCAAGTGAGAACATAATTTAAAATTATGCTTGATAAGCTGATCTTTTAAGCAAAGGTTCTCAACATTTTTGTTAAAATATACAAAGGCTCATATCCCAGGAATTTGGAAGGTCATGTACCTGATGCTAACGACCGCGCCAGATGACATAACTAAAGCTAGGATCGTGCACATGATTTTAAATGGTAGAACTGAAGAAGCGTTAAATAAGCTTAGTAAATTCTACAATATTAGTACTCCAGAAATAGTTGTTGGGACTATAAAAGGAAAAAGGAAGAGCGTATATGCATTATACGTTCAAAATAGCATGAAAATTTATGCCATTAACTCTGATATATTCTACAACCCTTTTGTTATATTGCATGAATTCTATCACCATTTAAGGACCAGGGGAGGAGTACACCGAGGAACTGAGAGGCATGCGAACAGCTATGCCATGAGTTTCATATCTTCATACAACAATGTAGCCAGGAATATGAACCCAACATAACGTGTCGGACCTAGACTATGGATTCATTGCTGAGAATCTAATCTGAAGTTCGTGACCTTAAGATTCTCTAGATAAACATCTACGATCCTTGTGTACTATTCCGCTTGAGAATTTCAATAATCATAACCATATTGTTAAGATGCATATTACCTAATTCGATTGAGAAATACATAAATGTGAAAATAAATACGCGTGATTGAGTAATCAGCTTTTTGAAATGTTCTCGACTTCAGAATCTTTGCCTCCTTCATAAGTAAGTCCGAGAGCAGCGAGTACCCTTCGTCCAGCACTAGAGGAAGACAATCGAGAAACTATATCGCTAACTCTGATCATATATTCTTCTCTTTGTTTGTCTGGTGAATCGTAGCGCAAAATTAATTCTCCCTTTATGGGGCTTTTTACCATTAACATTTGTATAACTGGCTCAAAGCCTGACGCTATTGATCCTAGAAACGAGACTACTAAATCTTCGTGATACGATAAGTGGCCATCTGGAGATTGATTGTTCGTCATAACAACTGCTTCTATGTCGTCAACTATAATTGAATAAAGCCTAATGTACGATGATACTGAACGAATCTCTAATAACTGTTGCAGTTTCTCCTCAAGTTTACCTCCCATAATCATGATTCGTGTAATATCCGTAGCTCTTTGGAACTCCTTTTGAAGTAAGTCTATCCGGCGATTTTCCTTTTCATTAATATACTCTACTCTTGGGGCTCTACCCTCAGCTATAAGTTGTTCATAATTAGATGAGCTCTCGTTTGCAGAAGAATCTGGTCCACCAGAATGGAGGTCATTTAAGTCGTATTCAATTTTTATTACTTTGCTTGTGGGCTTCGATTCAGCAGAAAGTATGACTGATAAGGACCTTCCACATTCTAATTTTGCATGCGTCATATAATAATTCTCGACTGAGACCATTTCTGGCTCTCTTTCAGAATCATGTTGATAGTCATTTGAATGGCCTAATCGAAAGGATCTCCTCAATTTCTCTGAAATAGAGGTTTTAAAACCTATTGGAATCGATATCTGATCTATTTCTAAATCAATTACCTTTCTATGGTTTTTCCAAAAACTTGTAGTCGATGCATCAACATAAAATGAGTATGAAACTGATGAGGTTTTGGTATTACCGTACTTCTCGGCTGTCCCCAACGTGATTTCAGTTGACCTAGAGATCCTATAGCCTTCACCAACATCTTCAACCTTTGCGATTAATACATTCGTAGCACGAGAGATAAGCATATTTGGCAGATTGTTTTTATCCTTAGATAACCATGCTTGTAAAAGTATCACAGAGCTCATATAGAAATCATTCCTCTTCGATCCGAGATATGTTTTGTATTCGTCAAAACTGGTGATACACTCCCTTTCTACGTCCGTGATAGACCGTTCCATAGAATTTTTAATTTTAAGAAAGGGCTCAGCACCTACTTGATCCGGAAAGTATACTTTCGCCAATTTTTCATAGAACTCACTAAAAAATATATCCATTTCTGCTTCGCAGGAGGTTCTGAATTGATTTATCTTTACATTCAATGATTCTCGCAAAATTTCTGTATTCTTCAGTAGAAAATTCAATTTAGCCACATTTCCATGAATTTGTAATACATGTTCTGAGATAGAAACGAAATCCTTCAACATATCAATTATATTCTTGTTCTCCCCATACGGCGAATAATCTCCAAAAAGATAAGTTCCCTCAGTCTGACTGCTACCCCCAGAAGAGGTAGTAGATTCAGCACTGTTCTGCTCTTTGTTTTCGTATCCCATCACAGCGTGGTATACATTTTCAATATATGAATTAAAGTATCATGTCCAATTCCATTTTATCACATGGTCTTATTGGTTGAATTTCTTGGATGTTTTCTTTTATTACTTTATCTTTTTTAAGTCGATTTGTTATTACATTGTATTTCAGGCGTCCCAGCTTGTATTGTGTGACCGAAAATTTTATGAGATAGGTCAACGCGTGCTCGCATGTTCCAGTGCTAGTCTCACATTCTAGCCTGTCACATCTACTAACTTATATTATTTAAAAGATTTACACTCAACATTAGGCTGTCCATTATTTCTTGTAGTCATCAAGTAAAAACCTTATGTAAAGCAGAAATATAGCTAGTAATATACACTAGGCAGTATTTCCAGTTTAGGAAATATCCATTTTTAGATAGTACTTTACCATAACCTTTTGCTTTCTGATGCTCATCAGCTAATGTACTAGTCCAAACAACAGTCGGCTTCTACAAGCGGCAAATGCGGCTGATGAAATAGTCGTATGCCACTAACAGATGCTTGCGTCTACCCAATCTAAAAATTGTCACAGATTTGAATGGAGTATTACTCGAAGCTAATTTCTTTACATAAAATACTTTCATAGTCAGATTTCTTAAGATTGTAGAACTCTTTAATCCGTGTAGAATCTACACGGAGTCTGAGCGTGACAAAAATTACAGCGATTGCAAAAGTAAAAGGCTTTAATGAAACAACATACAGGATACTATTAGTTGAAATTAAAACATAAAATTTATTTTGTTTCGGGTGTCTTTTTATTGATAATAACAACAATCTTTCTAGCTAATGTCGAGAGCAGTGCAAGATCAAACAGTAGGAACATTAAGAGAGTACAAAATGAAATTTCAACCAATGAAGCACAAACATCCGATTCGCAGAAACAGATCGGAATTTCGATTGCAAATCTAACCGTCGACAAGATTAATAACAATGATTCAAATGTTCATCTTATATTTAATGTTACCAATCCCACCAAAGGAACCATAATTTTGGAAGAAATTCAGTATAATCTAATAGTAAAAAGTACTAAATTGCTCTCAGGAACCATAGGACAAAAGCTGGAGGGTTTCTTGACCCCATCTGCAGATATATATCCTATTATTGGTAATGGCTTCATAATGCTAAAGGATAAGAAAATAGTCGATCGTCGCAACTTTAATTCGACTATCTGGAATAATTTTGATCAGGGGAAGACTAATACTATAATAAATGGTACAATTTCCTACAAGACTACTGTAGGATTAGAATCTAATAGATCCGAAAAGGACTTCCGGTTTACGGTTCCTGCCCATCATAATCTCTAATAGTATGACCTTTTCTGCAGGTATATTCGTACCTTTGAATTTGCATGTCGTTAATCTAGAAGATAATATGTGAATATTCCTAATCTTGCTCTGTCTTCCATCAGCATTCAGACCCAATTTGTTATGTGGATTAATTCCACTAAACAGTGATCAGATCTGATCCAAAAAATGACGTAGGGCTAAGATAATCTGCAAATGTTAGGAAAATTTCATAGGGATTTCTCTTGATAGTTTGCTACCACGTTGGAATTATAGTCTAACATATCTTTCGGAATAAGAATTGGGTTTACACCAATTTGCCTAATTTGACGCGAGACTAATGGGAAGACAGTGGCCTATTATTATGATTATTATTACTGTTACTATTGTTATTATTATCTTTGCAGTACACGGCTGAACTGCAAAAAAAAGTGTTGATCTTTATAATAAGTAGACTGTTAACAATCCAAAAAATCAATGGATTCCAATCAAGTATCAGGCAGTAGCCAGGTCTTACTCTACAAGTATTTTGCTTGCCAAGTCTTTAACTGCGACTGACTTTATATTAACAAATTCTTTGATACCGAATTCAGATAGCTCTCTACCAATACCAGAATATTTGACCCCTCCAAATGGTAGCCGAGGGTCTGATCGAACCATCTCGTTAACCCTCACTATTCCACTTTGGATCTGTCTTGCCAATCTGACTCCCTTTTCCAAATCGTTCGTCCATATACTTGCCCCTAAACCAAATTCAGAATTATTTGCCTCTTGAATTGCCTCAGATTCATTATTTACGATTATAACTGGAGCTGCAGGTCCAAACACTTCTTCTCTTACAACGGCCATATCTGAGCTTACATTGGATATTACAGTTGGTTCATAGAAATAACCATTACCTGAAATTTTCTTTCCTCCTGTTAAAATCTCTGCCCCCTTAGCTTTTGCGTCTTCTACCTGTTTTTCTAAAGCTTGTCTTTGAGTATCTCTGACTAATGGGCCAACAGTAGTTTTGGGATTCATTGGGTCTCCCACTACTTCGCTTCTCGTATTTTCCACAAACAGTCTTAGAAACTTTTCTGCAACGTCCTTTACTACAATGAACCTCTTTGCTGCAATACAGCTCTGCCCCGTATTTAAGAGTCTAGACTGCACAGCGAGTTGTGCAGTTTGAATTAGGTCGGCATCCTCCAACACAATAAAAGGATCGCTACCTCCCAATTCCAAGACAAACTTTTTTAATCCCTTAGACGCAAGTTCTCCTATACGTCTCCCCGTTTCAACGCTACCTGTCACTGATACTGCATCAACTCCAGGAGCTTGAATTAACGCCTCTCCAGCTCTATAATCTCCGATAATCGCTTGAAATACATCTTCTGGAAATCCTGCGTGTTGAAAAGCTTTCTCTATCTCCAGCGCGCTCCCAAGACATACGCTAGAATGCTTTAGTATTCCTACATTGCCTGCAATCAGTGCTGGAATTGCATATCGCATAACCTGCCAGAAAGGAAAGTTCCATGGCATGATGCCAGCGATAACGCCTAAAGGTTCAAAAGACACAAAGCTCTTGCGAAATTCTGTTGGGATTATTTCATCTCTAAGAAATGATTCTGCATGTTCAGCATAATAATCACATAGCCATTCGCATTTGTCAATTTCGGCTGCTGACTGTTTAATGGGTTTACCCATCTCCTGAGTCACAAGGGTGGAATATGATTCCTTATTTTTCCTAAGCACTTTCACCAAATTTCGGATATAATCGCAACGTTCCGTTATCTCCTTTCTTCTCCAAGACTCAAATGCGATCCTGGATTTTTTAACAACTTGAGATATCTGTGCCGAATCCATAACATCAAAAGTGCCAACTATATCTTCGGTAGCAGGATTGATTGTCTGAATTTTGCTATTGTTGGACATATTTGTATATCTACGAGTCTCTCTATATTATCTAATCTGCTCGACAGTCATTATCAGATGAAATCCCGGGGATGGGTATTTCATATGGGATGTAGGCCGTCTAGAATTATGCCCTATGAATCGATGTACTCGATTATTGCATATCCGGAAGAATCTTTTGACTCAACAAATTATAAGATTAATTAGTAGGTGTTGATTATCTGTTCTATTATTCGGATAGATGATACAACCTGAGCCTTTACCCCTAACTTCAGCATGCATATTATTCCTCTCAAAAAAAGTCATGGGTACTTGTTATAAATAATAGTCCAGATAAAATATCGACAGAAATTAGATACGATCACATTTATTATACTATCTTACAAACTCTCTATTAAAAATGCAGTCATCTCTGTTTAGATGCGTGAAGGAAATAGATCAAGTAAATTCCTGTTTATTGTAGGAGTAACCGTGGTGCTAGTTCTAGGAACCAATTTTATCCATGTTGCAAATGCTCAAGAGAAAAATAGCAAAAACACAGATGTTGCAAAATCGAACGAAAAGACTTCAAAAAAGAACTTGACCGAATTATCAAAGTGTGAATCCGATCTGTCTAAGGATGACGGTCAACTAACTTCAGCGGATGTTCGAGACTGTTATGGCCAAATATTTCAAAACTCAAATCATACTGGAGTACGTTAGGCAGTACAAATATCAAATGATATATTGAACTAAATAGCATGAATCCAATAGCATAATATTAAATAAAATCCTGATCGCTATCAGATAAAATTCAGCTATCCCTTAGCCTTCTTTTTCTCCTCATAATCGCCTCGGCTTTTATGGTTGTTAACAGATATGAAAGCGTAGGATTGATGGCCGTTATAGCCGCAGGAAATTCCGAGAGTCCCTCCGAAACACGGAGAGTAAATGTAATATCACATAGATAAGTGAATTCTTTGACCTTTATATCTGCATTTATCAATCCGCTCTCTACCTGCTGCAGGATTTTTTTTATAATCCAAGCTGAGTCTCTAAAGTCGGCTATGACGTGTAGTTTCATCTCTTTACCCGCCCAAAGCTCTGGCAATCTCGTAAGGAGGCTTGTCACATAATCGTCACCATCTGAAATCTGTGACGGCGTGGTTACGGGTTCCTTGTTCTCACTTGGCAGTTCCCTTGTTAAAGGACGAATATTCTTATCTGAGATTCTATCCTGATAATGATTTTCGTTTTGTACGTAGTCCAGATTGTCATCCATTCCTCCTTCAGACTGGGTTTGGTGTGACTGTGCATCTTCTGTTTCTCGAGGCAGATCCAAATCAGTGTTTGTCGAATAATTTACTTCAGGTTCGACATAGCTTAGGTTATCTTTTTTTTCTTGTAATTCTGAAAATGACGAGAATTTTTCATCGGGGGGTTTTTGTTTCAATTTCTTCTGAAACCAGTCCTTAAGTCCCACAACAGTATATTGATACACATTCTTTATAGAACTTTTGTGACCATTAGTAATACGACCTCTTCTTGATGACTAACCACAAAACTATGGTATGGGAGTTATCAGTACTTTATGACAATGAATATCTAAGAAATCAGATATCATAATAGTACAAAAATTGCTGCGACTTGGATTTTTCACCGACTTTTTTCGTTTCAGCTTCTTTGATGGTTAGATATGTTTCAATCAACTCATCGCTAAAGCAAATTTTGAGGTAATCCAAATCACTCTTCAGCCTTTCCAGCGAATCTTGCAATGTGCGCGGCAAGGGTTGAATTCCAAGGCTGATCCTTTTAGATTCTGACATTTTGTATATATTTTCGTCAATCGGAGATCCAGGATCAATTTTTTTCTGGACCCCATCAAGCCCAGCTGAAACTATCGCTGGAAAGACTAGATAAGGATTTGAGGAGGGGTCTGGAGCTCTAAATTCAAGTCGCTTTGTCTTGTAGTTGTCTTTATCGTTTATAGGTATGCGGATAACTGTTGATCGATTTCCTCTAGCCCATGCAATATAAACTGGAGCTTCAAATCCTGGAACTATTCGATGGTAAGAATTTACCGTAGGTGCAACTAATGCTGCTAGTGAAGGAGAGTGATCGAGAACACCTCCAATAAAATAGCGGCCAACCTGACTAAGGTTGGAGTACAAATCATCAGTATCGTAAAACACGTTGCGATTATTCTCTAGAGACGACCCAAGTGAAGGTTTTGTCCATAAACTTAGACTAACATGCATGCCTGAACCATTATCATTACTATCCTCGCTACAACCAGGATCTCCTTTCCTTGAAGTGATAGAACCATCGAAAATTGGCTTGGGCATGAAATTCGCAATCCGATTGTTTTTCTTTGCCACATTTTTGACTACGTCCTTGTATGTTTGGACATTATCTGCGCTTTTGGTTAGGCTGTTATGAACAAAATTTATTTCGATCTGGCCACTACTAGCTACCTCATGATTTAAGTTCGTTACATTTATGCAATAATAGTCCTTCAGAATCCTTGCAACTTCGAACCTGAAATCTAACAATGAATCTTGGAATGGGGGTGCATCATATCCTCCTTTGGTTCTAATCGGGTAGTTCCCCATCCCTATTTTTTCTTGAGATATAATGTCCGGGCCATCTACAGCATTTTCCCCAGAATTCTGATGATCATGAAATAGTATCTTATCAAAGATGAAACATTCGACTTCTGCTCCAACCTGACATGTTAGGCCCTTTTCAGCAAGGCGTTCCTCCATAATTTGTGAAACATATCGTGGGTCTTTGCGTAATCTACCTTGTTCATATCCTCGGTAGACGTCTGAGATAACCGAAGCTGTTATCTGCTTTGTAAACGGGAACAATCTGAGAGTATATTTATCAGGAATTAAAACCAAATCAGAGTCATTGATAGTGGTAAAGCCTTCGACAGATGAACCGTCAAGGCCTATCCCATTAGTGATCAAATTTTGTAGCTGGTCATTATCAGTCATTACATATTTCGCGAGGAATCTGCCAAATACGTCGGTATATCTAACCTGAAGAAACTCTAGATCTTGCATATTATTGCTACTTTCACTGTGGTTGAGTGAGGAGCCAATTATAGCATCATAACTCTTGTTAGGCATAGAATTAGAAGATAACTAATCGAATATAATGTTTGTTATAAAAAATACTGACAATTGGCAATCTGTTAGGCATATTTAATAGTGTTTGTTAGATCCTATCTATCTTTGGCTGTTTTAATAAAACGTACGTTAAATTTTAGTATCATGCGTTTTGGAAGATGTTCGCACGATCACGCACCAAATTAGGAGTATTGTAGTATCGCGATCAATCATTAGAATCTTTATAGTAATCTCCACAAAATGGGAACGAAGAGGATTTATAGTCAATGGCCAATTTCGGATCATAGAAACATAAGCAATTGTAAGGAGATTACAAATCAAAGCAATTTGGATGAGGCTTCTGATTTGGCTAAGAAATCTTCGTTAACAATCCCGCAGAATATTAAGATTCTTGTCAATTCATTGAAATAAAAATCATCATAGAAGAAGAATAAATGGCGGTAGAGATTTAGAAGACCAGAATTTAATATAGGACATGATATGCTTCTTGTATTGGTAACAAAGAGGTTGTTGCATTCTATCAACAATCATCTAAAAGCATTCGTGGAGGTTAAATGATGAAATATAATCTCCATAAAGGAATTACACATATTGCGACACAAGTCAGGAGACAATATCTTTTCTTACAAATCATACCGTCGATATTCTTTAATACATTCTGGATGTGACTACAGATCAGAAGAAAATGAAACGTGGATCGAATAATTACCTAACAGTAATCGGGTATTCTAAATTAAGGGTGTGCTGATTGTATATGTCTAGAGAGAACCTCTTTATCACCATACTCTTTTTGACAGTGAGGACATGCTAACATCGCTTTTTTATCTTTTAGTTGGGTTGATGCAAAGGGGTTCAGTATACACAACGATGTCGTCGCAGTCGCTGCATTGATTGTCTCCATTGCCGCTTTTTCCATTTTCGTCATTATGTCATCTCGGCTCACGATACCCAAGACGCTATTCGAGGTTGTTACAACAAGCTGTCTAATAATATGTTTTTCCATAACAGAGAGGGCGTCTACGATAGACATTTCGGGAGGAATAGAGATTACGGGAGCAGACATTACTTCCTTAATCAGTATCTTGGCTGGTGATTTGTGAATCGCAACCACTTTAAAAAGTACGTCCGTTTTTGATACTAATCCAATGACTTGCTCGCCATGATCTGATACAAGGATGGAACGTACGAGGTTGTCTTTCATTGCAGTGATCGCGTCCGCAACTGTTCTAGACTGCTCTAAAATAATGACATTCGAATTCATTGCAAATGATATAGGCATTGATAATAGAGAAGATCGATTGACATTTTTATCTTCAATCATTATATTATATTATTATGAGAATTATTTAAATAAATTATGATTAGCCCTAACTATCCAGTCTGGAGTTTTCGATGCAGAAAGAATGCGCATACTGTAAATCGGTTACTCTAATTTCATTATCATCATCTGGGCTCAGCTTTGTGCTCTATCCCCAATCAAAGATATGAATCACGCTTTCATCTTGCCCTTTTCCGGATACATATTTTTAAATCCCAAGTCAAATCTAGAACAGTTAACATTAAAAGACAGGATAATACTGTGCTATGCTACGGCATGCAGTTTCTCGATCTATAACAAACATAAAAGTATAGTCCCCTTTACTATAATAAGCTTAGAATTTTATTTGTGAATTTCGTTAATCAATAAATAACTTAAAGCTGTTAAACAACTTTTCTTGATGTACAATAACAATAACTTATCTCGTAGACAGTACGAGGTATTACAATATGTCATTTGGAAATAAATGGAGTCGACCTCAACACGGCGAGAGCGTTAGTGAGAGCGTTAGGAATAAACTTCGCGAAGGGATAAAGTCATCAGAGCCGCTAAAGCCGCGAATAG
>Ga0070715_10000273_pt1 | contig 12463 bp, 12 predicted proteins | sample LARL111metaG_FD_71394 | JGI IMG/M metagenome (GOLD analysis project Ga0070715, IMG submission 71394) | Corn, switchgrass and miscanthus rhizosphere microbial communities from Kellogg Biological Station, Michigan, USA - LAR L11-1 metaG | ecosystem: Host-associated > Plants > Roots > Rhizosphere ... | reverse complement strand
GGCACTGTACCGCGCCTGATCGTGATCGATTCGATCCAGACCATGTGGACCGACACCGTGGAATCGGCGCCGGGAACGGTGACCCAGGTACGGGCCTCGGCACAGGCGCTGATCCGGTTTGCCAAGAAATCGGGCGCAGCGATCATCCTGGTCGGCCATGTGACCAAGGACGGTCAGATCGCCGGCCCTCGCGTTGTCGAGCACATGGTCGACGCCGTGCTATCGTTCGAGGGTGAAGGCTCGCAGCAATTCCGCATTCTGCGTGCCGTAAAAAACCGGTTCGGCCCGACCGACGAGATCGGCGTATTCGAGATGACGGGATTAGGCCTGCGCGAGGTTTCCAATCCGTCCGAGTTGTTCTTGTCGGAGCGCGATCTTGGCAGCCCGGGCACCGCGGTGTTCGCTGGCATCGAGGGCACCCGCCCGGTGCTGGTGGAACTACAGGCGCTGGTGGCGCCAACCTCGCTCGGCACGCCGCGACGCGCCGTGGTCGGCTGGGACCCGAGCCGGCTCTCGATGGTGCTGGCGGTGCTGGAGGCCCATTGCGGGGTCAAATTATCCGGCCACGATGTCTATCTGAATGTCGCAGGCGGCTTGCGGATCCAGGAACCCTCCGCCGACCTCGCCGCGGCCGCGGCCCTGGTGTCATCGCTGGTCAATGCACCCCTGCCGCCGGATGCGGTCTATTTCGGCGAGATTTCACTGTCGGGCGCGGTCCGGCCGGTGCCGCAGACCTCGGCCCGGCTGAAGGAAGCGGCAAAACTTGGTTTCGGCCGCGCCATACTGCCCGAATCCGTCCGTGCCGAGGTCAGCGAAGCCGGTTTATCTCTGCATTCGGTGGGGGGACTGACGAGCCTGGTCGCGGAAATCGCCGCGCGCGGCGCTCCCAGGGGGAACCGGCCGCCGAATCGGGAAAGTGCTGCTGCAGAGAAAAATGCCACACCTGAGAGATTCCGACGCAAAGAAGGCTAGCCGGGCGTGACCTTAACCGCCCTCGCCGCTATACAACCCGCGCGCGGGGCGGCGCGACCTCGGGCCTTGCGAGCTGGCCTTGGTGACCGTCACCTAGGGTGGCCACGATTTCGCCGATTCGCGGCTTGAACTTACGAGCGGACCGACCAGCCGATGCCGATTACGATTCTCGATCTCGTTCTGCTCGCCGTGATGCTGATCTCTGGCCTCTTGGCAATGGTCCGCGGGTTCATGCGCGAGATTCTTTCGATCGCGGCGTGGGGCGCCGCCGCGCTGGTCACCCTTTACAGCTACTCAAAGTTGTTGCCGACGGCCAAGACCTATTTCAACAGCGACACCATCGCGAGCATAGCGGTGGTTGCCGGCGTGTTCATTGGTACCCTGATCATCGTCTCCGTGATCACGGTGCGGATTTCCGACATGATCCTGGACTCCCGGATCGGGGCGCTGGACCGCACCCTCGGGTTCCTGTTCGGACTGGCCCGCGGCTTGCTTATCGTCGTCGTGGCCTATGAGTTCTTCATCTGGCTTGTTCCCGACAAGCAACGGCCCGACTGGGTGGTCGGGGCTAAGTCACGGACGATGCTGGATTCGACCGGCGAATGGCTCAAAGGGCTCTTGCCGGACGACCCGGAGAACACCATTTTGAAGAGATTCAAGAAGAATAAACCCGAGGAAGAGCAAACTGACGCCGACCAGGCGGCGCCGGGGTCGGGCGATGGGTATAGCAAGCCGAACCGCGAGAGCCTGAAAAAGCTGATCGAAAAGCCCGCGGCACGTTAATACCAGGCCAAAGAGAGGCGCGATGGACAGTAAACAGAGCCCTTCCGACGACGCCGAACAACGGGAGCCGAACCCCGGCTCCCCCTATCCGGAAATCCCTGACCTTGAAGGCGACACGTTGCGCGAGGAGTGCGGTGTGTTCGGCATCTTTGGCCATCCGGAAGCAGCAGCCATCACCGCGCTCGGATTGCACGCGCTGCAGCATCGTGGCCAGGAGGCTGCGGGCATCGTTTCATTTGACGGAACCCGCTTTCATTCCGAGCGCCGCCTTGGCCTTGTCGGGGATACCTTTTCCCGCCGCGAGGTGATCGAGCGCCTGCCCGGCAATGCCGCGATCGGCCATGTCCGCTATTCCACGACCGGCGAGACCATCCTGCGCAACGTGCAACCCTTGTTTGCCGAACTCAACGCCGGCGGGTTCGCAGTTGGCCATAACGGGAATCTGACCAACGGACTGACCTTGCGCCGTGATCTGGTACGCGGTGGCGCGATGATGCAATCCACCACCGACACCGAAGTCATCCTGCATCTGGTAGCGCAATCCAAACGCAGCCATTTCATCGATCGCTTCGTCGAGGCGCTGCGCGCGATCGAAGGCGCCTACTCGCTTGTCTGCCTGACCAACAAGAAGCTGATCGGCGCACGCGATCCGCTGGGCATCCGTCCGCTCGTGCTCGGCGAACTCGACGGCTGCCCGATTCTGGCCTCGGAGACCTGTGCGCTCGACATCATCGGCGCGAAATATGTCCGCGACGTCGAGCCCGGCGAGATCATCGTGTTTGACGAGCGCGGCGCGCGGAGCCACAAGCCGTTCCCACCGAAGCCGCCGCGGCCCTGCATCTTCGAGTACATTTATTTCTCAAGGCCGGATTCCATCGTCGGAGGACGATCGGTGTACGACGTCCGCAAGGCTTTCGGCGCGCAGCTGGCGCGCGAGAGTCACGTCCCGGTGGACGTCGTGGTGCCGGTGCCAGATTCCGGCGTGCCGGCGGCAGTCGGCTACAGTCAGTATTCCGGGGTGCCGTTTGAACTTGGCATCATCCGAAACCATTACGTCGGCCGCACCTTCATCCAGCCGACCCAGAGCGTGCGCGAGCTCGGGGTGCGCATGAAGCATTCCGCCAACCGTGCCGCCATCGAAGGCAAGCGCATCATCCTGATCGACGATTCGCTCGTGCGCGGCACCACGTCGAAAAAGATCGTCCGCATGATGCGCGACGCCGGCGCCCGCGAGGTCCACTTCCGGCTCGCGTCGCCACCGATCGTGTACCCCGACTATTACGGCATAGATTTGCCGGACCGCGGTGGCCTGCTTGCCGCCACCCATAATCTTGAAGAAATGCGCGAGCTGATCGGCGCCGACACGCTGGCGTTCCTGTCGGTGGACGGCATGTATCGCGCCATGGGTTATCCCGGCCGCGACGCCGCCAATCCCAAATTCTCCGACCATTGTTTCACCGGCGTCTATCCCACCAGCCTCACCGACCAGAACATGGTCGAACCACAACCGCGGCAATTGTCGCTATTGGCCGAAGCAAGCTGACGCACGGCGGTAAGGGACGGTTGTAGCGTCATGGCCGGGCTTGTCCCGGCCATCCACGTCTGTAAAACCCTCCGCGAAAGTAAGACGTGGATGCCCGGCACAATGGGCCTTTGCTCGGGCCGGCGAGGCCGGACCCGAGTGCCGGGCATGACGGAGAAACCTGTTTTCATGACCCTTCCCCTCGCCTCCCGTATCGCTCTGGTCACTGGCGCCTCGCGCGGCATCGGCTATGCGACGGCGCGCGCGCTCGCGAGCCGCGGTGCACATATCATTGCGCTCGCGCGAACCCAGGGAGGCCTCGAGGAACTCGATGACGAGATCCGCAAGGATGGCGGCAGCGCCACCCTGGTGCCCCTCAGTCTCACCGATGTCGACGGCATCGCGCGGCTTGGCGCGGCGTTGCACGAACGTCACGGCCAACTCGATATTCTCGTCGGCAATGCCGGTACCGCCGGTCCTTCCTCGCCGCTCGGCCATATCGACATGAAGCCCTGGAACGACGTGATGGCGATCAACGCAACCGCCAACTTTCAACTGATCCGCTGCATGGAGCCGTTGCTGAAAAAAGCCGATGCCGGCCGGGCGGTGTTCATCACCTCGGCGGCGGCGAGCACGGCGCCGGCCTATCTCGGCCCCTATTCGGCTTCCAAGGCCGCGCTGGAGGCGCTGGTGCGGGTATGGGCCCACGAAACGGCATCGACCCGGCTTCGTGTCAACCTGTTCAACCCGGGGCCGATCCGCACGCGCATGCGCGCCGCCGTATTCCCCGGAGAGGACCCGATAACGCTCGATACGCCTGAACGGGCGGCAGAACTCATCGTGCCGATGTGCCTGCCGTCCTGGAACGAAACAGGTCGCCTTTACGATTACCCGACGCGGACGCTGATGAGCTTTCGCGCCCCGGCCTGAAAGTTATCGCCTTGGATGATCCTGGATGCGCTAGGATAGCGCATTGCCGCCTGCAGTGAGCAAGATAACATCGCGGCAGGCGATCATGTGGGCAAGCTCCGAAAAAGAGAGACGCCCATTCTCGAAACGTGGAGGAATTCGAATGAGAATTTTACTTGCGCGCCGCTCCGCGGTGCTCTTCGCATTCGCGAGCCTGGGACTGGCGACACCGGCGCTGGCTCAGGACAAGACGGTGAAAATCGGCGTGCTCAACGACATGTCGAGCCTTTATGCCGACATCGGTGGCCCCAATTCCGTAGCCGCGGTCAAAATGGCCGTCGAGGATTCCGGCCTGCCCGCCAAGGGCTGGAAAATCGACGTTTTAAGCAGCGATCATCAGAACAAGCCCGACATCGGCGTCAACATTTCCCGGCAATGGATCGATGTCGACAAGGTCGATGCCGTGGTCGATACGCCGACCTCGAGCGTCGCGCTCGCGGTTTCCAATCTTGTCAAGGAAAAGAATGCGATCCTGATCAACTCGGGCGGCGCCAGTACCGACATTACCGGCAAGGCCTGCACGCCGAACACGCTTTCGGTAACCTACGATACCTACATGCTCGCCAACGGCACCGGCAAGGCACTGACCAAGGCCGGAGGCGACAGCTGGTTCTTCCTCACTGCCGATTACGCTTTCGGTCATGCCCTTGAACGCGACACTGCCGCGACCGTCACGGCAAGTGGCGGCAAGGTGCTCGGCGGGGTCAAGCACCCATTGAATACTGCGGATTTTTCGTCATTCCTGCTGCAGGCGCAGGCCTCAAAAGCCAAGGTGATCGGCCTTGCCAACGCGGGCGGCGACACCACCAACGCGATCAAGCAGGCAGCTGAATTCGGCATTGTCCAGGGTGGCCAGAAGCTTGCCGCCCTCCTGCTCTTCATCACCGACGTGCACGCGCTGGGGCTGAGGACCGCGCAAGGCCTCACCTTCACCGAATCCTTCTACTGGGACTTGAACGACAGCACCCGCGAATGGTCGAAGCGTTTCCAGAAGGTTTCACCGAAGGGGATGATGCCGTCGATGACGGTGGCGGGCCTCTATGCAGGTGTGCTGCACTACCTCAAGACACTGGAGGCGATGGGAGGTAATCCGCATGACGGCATCAAGGTCGTCGCCAAAATGAAGGAATTGCCGGCCGACGATCCCCTGTTCGGCAAGGGCATCATCCGCGTCGACGGCCGCAGGCTGGTTCCGGGCTATCTGTTCGAGGTCAAAAAACCCGGGGAATCCAAATATCCATGGGACTACTACAAGCTCATCGCGACGATCCCCGCCGAGGAAGCCGCAAGGCCCCTTAGCGAAAGCGAGTGCCCGCTGGTGAAGAAATGATCACGTAGCAATCATTCCGGGCCGCGCTCAAAAACGCGAACCCGGAAATGATTTGTCCCGCGATGTTCCGTTATCACCGCAATCGCAGAACCAAGAACGCCGATGTCGGGGAACATTTGACAATCGCGGGCGCAGGCCTCTAGAACAGAGCATGCGTCCCGCCGTCAATCACCACTCGGCCTCGTATTACCTGCCGTCGACATAACGGCGGGCGCATTTTTCTTGCACAACCGCTGCGTTCCGGCGGTTGAGACAGAAAGACATCCGGCATCGCAGCTGAATGGAGCCTTGCGATGTCGCCAAAACCGAGAGCTATCCAGCCCACACACGTCAGGTCAATCGGGATACTCGGCTTTGGCGCCTTCGGCCGGCTGATTGCCGCGCACCTGCATCCATATTTCTCGCTTTTTGCCTGCGATCCCGCGCTGACCGCGGAAGACCAGCGCCACGATCATGTCCGGTTCGGCAACGTCTGCGACATCGCGCGTTGTGACCTTGTGATCCTCGCCGTCCCCATCGGCGACTTGTCTTCCGCGCTGAGGGAGATTCGTCCGCATCTTCGTCCCGGCGGCATCGTGGTCGATGTTAGCTCGGTGAAGGTTCGCCCCATCGCGCTGATGAAGGCGGAGCTGCCGCCATTCGTCGACATCGTAGGAACGCACCCGCTGTTCGGCCCACAAAGCGCTAGTCACGGCATCGTCGGGCGAAAGATCGCGCTGTGTCCTGTGCGCGGCAGCTCGGCTCCGCGCATCGCGGCGTTCCTGCGACACGCGCTCAAGCTTGCCGTATACATTGTCTCACCGGAGGAGCACGATCGGCAGGCTGCGATCGTGCAGGGCATCACGCATTTGGTCGCCAAGGTCCTGGTGCGTATGGAGCCGCTGCCCACGCGTCTGACAACCGCGAGTTTCGATCATCTGATACGGGCGACCGAAATGGTGAGGTACGATGCGGCGAGCGTGTTTCTCGCGATCGAGCGCGAAAACCCCTACGCTGCGGAGGTCCGCGAGCAGTTTTTCCTGATCGCAGAGGCCACGCGGGCCGAGCTCGATCAGCGCGATTGAGCCAGCGTCTTGACTGCGACAACCAGCGCCAGCAACAGCAGCGCGCCGGCAAGCAGGAACGGCGCGCCCGGTAGCTTTGCCGGCGCATCTCGGCCGATGAAATAGGCAAAGGTCAGCGTAAACAGAAAAGGGCCGAGCAGCTGAGAGAGGCTTTGCACGCTGTTGGTGGCGCCCTGCAACTGGCCTTGTTGCTCCGGGGCGACCAATCGCGTGTTGAGCGCCTGCAGCGCTGCCCCGGACACTCCCCAGAGTGACATGACGGGAATGCCGAGCCAGAACAGAAGCCCGGTTGACGCCACGCCGAAAATCAAAAAGCCGGCGGCGCCGCAGGCAAGCCCCAGCATCAGGGCTCCGCGTTCGCCCAAACGCGCCACGATTGGCTCGATTCCCGCGCCCTGCACGACCATTGCACAGATTCCGACGGTTGCGAGGGTAAAACCGACGGCAGCTGCGTCCCAGCCATAACGATAAGTCGCATAGAGCACGAAGGTGGAGGGAAGGACCACATGCGCCAGCTGGGCAATGAAGTTGACCACGGACAGGCCGGCCAGCACCCGGTCCGACCGCAACAGATGCAGCGCGCCGATCGGATTGGCGCTCTTCCAACGGAACGGCGAGCGGCGATCGTGCGGCAGGGACTCCGGCAGGATCAACAGACCATAAATCGCGTTGGCGAGGCTGAGGCCCGCCGCCGCCCAGAACGGCAGGCGCGGATCGAGCCCGCCGAGCAGTCCGCCGATCGCAGGTCCCAGGACGAATCCGGCCCCGAACGCCACACCGACCTTGCCGAACACCGCTGCTCGACGCTCGGCAGGCGTCATGTCCGCGATATAGGCAAAGGCGGTTGAAATGCTCGCCGAGGTGACGCCCGAAATGACCCGGCCGATGAAAAGCCAGAGGCCTTCGGCCGAAACGGTCGGACAGGCTGCCGAGGATCGGCGAGAAGACAAACTGCATCAACGCCCAGGCTGTGCCGAACAGGCCGAAAATTCGGGCCGCACGCGCCGTGTCGTTGTCGACGAAACTTTCCACGAGCTTTGGCAGAATCGGCACGACCAGGCCGAACGCCAACATGTCGAGCAGGATCGTGAGGAAGATGAACGCCACGGCCGCTGGGCGCGCTGGCGGCGGCGTCAGCGAAAGCTCGGGCGCACCTGCTTCTACCTTTTCGCTCAAGACAGCCGCTTGCGCTTGTGGGCGAACGGATTGGCCTTCTCGCGCAACGAGATCCGCACCGGCGTGCCCGGCAGCTCGAAATGCTCGCGCAAGGAGTTGATGAGATAGCGCAGGTAGGATTGCGGCACCGCATCGGCGCGCGAGCAGAACAACACGAAGCTCGGCGGCCGCGCCTTGGTCTGTGTGATGTAATTCAATTTCAGTCGGCGGCCAGACACCGCCGGCGGCGGGTTGGCGCTGGTCGCCTGCTCGAACCAGCGATTGAGTGAAGCGGTCGCTATTCGCTTGTTCCACACCACGTAGGCCGCCTGGATCGCGTCCATCAGGCGGTCGATGCCCTCTCCCATCAAGCCCGACACCGCCACCACCGGCGCCCCCTTGAGCTGCGGCAGCCAGTGATCGGCCTCGGTTCGAAGCGCCGAGATCGCGCCCGGCTTTGTTCCGATCAAATCCCACTTGTTGATCGCGATGACCAGCGCCCGTCCTTCGCGCTCGATCAGATCTGCGATGCGCAAGTCCTGTTCTTCGAACTTGTTCTGCGCATCCATCATCAACACTACGACCTCGGCGAAGCGAACCGCGCGCAATGCGTCGGCCACCGACAGCTTCTCCAGCTTTTGCTCGATCCGCGAGCGTCGGCGCAATCCCGCCGTATCGAAAACCCGAAAGCTGCGGCCCTTCCAGTCGATTTCCACGGCGATGGAATCGCGCGTGGTGCCGGCTTCCGCACTGGTCAGGAGCCGCTCCTCGCCGAGCAGCTGATTGATCAGCGTCGACTTGCCGGCGTTGGGACGGCCGACCACGGCCACCCGTATCGGCCGCTTCGCCAGCTCCTCATCGCTATCGACGATCTCCTCATCGTTGAAGGTCTCGTCCTCTTCGGCTGGTTTGGGCATCAGCGCACGCAGCGCATCGTAAAGATCGCTCATGCCTTCGCCATGCTCGGCCGATATCTGGATCGGCTCGCCGAGACCGAGCGCGTAGGCCTCGATCGCACCCGTTTCGCCATGCTTGCCTTCGCTCTTGTTGGCGATCAAAACCACCGGCTTGTTGGCACGGCGGGCGAGATCGGCAAAGGCTTGATCGGTCGGCGTAAGCCCTGCGCGCGCGTCAACCACGAACATCAGAGCATCCGCAAGACCGACCGCAGTTTCGGTCTGCTCCTGCATTCGCTCGGTCAGGGAGCCTTTCGCACCCTCGTCCAGACCTGCGGTGTCGATCACCGTAAATTGGAGATCGCCGAGGCGCGCGGCGCCTTCGCGGCGGTCGCGCGTCACGCCGGGTTGGTCATCGACCAATGCAAGCTTCTGGCCGACCAGCCGGTTGAACAGCGTCGATTTTCCGACATTGGGCCGGCCGATGATGGCGATGTTAAACGACATGACACGATCCCGGCGCGCAGGAGAATCGATTAGAGAATTCTCTGCTTTTCGATGTCCTCATCAACGGGACGGGAGATCAAAATCGAGCGCTGCAAAAGGGACACTAGCAACTCTATGATTCTGGTGTGGCTTTGGACTTGACGTTCCTGTGACAATCACGGCGAGACTGATAGGAACGTCAAATCCACCACACTAGCGTTGGAATGTGCCGCCCGGGAGCGGCGCCGGGAATGGCGCTGCGGATTGTTGCGTCGGCTGGGAAGGCTGTGCCGGCTGGGCGGCCGGTTGTGCATCGGCCGGCTGATCTGGCGGCGGCGCGGTGGTGCGCTGGCGGACGACTTTCTTCGGCTTTGGCGCGGGCGGCGCCGCCGCTGAAGTGTCTTCTTCTGGGGTTGCTGCGGGTTCGGCGTTGGCCGCCGCCGGCTGCTTGGTCTTGGATTTCGCGGAGCGCTTCGGCTTCGTATCCTCGGCCGGTTGAGCGGCGGCGGCTGCTGCCTGGGCATTCTGCTGATCGGCGTCCTGCTGCGCTCCCTTGTAAAGCGATTTCGGCACGCCCTGTTCGAGGCCTGGCACGCCGTCAGGGAAAACCGGCTTGCGCTCGCCCGGCAGCTTCTTCTTGGTATCGAGAAAATCGAGCATGTCCATCGGATCCCAGCTGCTCACGCTGCCGGAGCAGCCTGCCACCGCGCCCGACAGCGCCATCAGGACGGAAGCTGCGATCAGACGTTGGAAACAGCGCATGGTCGGTTTCTCGTTCAACCCGTTTCTGGCTTCAACTCTTCGCAACCGGCGGAAGCAATGCCTGCAACGCTTCGGCACGCGAACGCATCGCCGATGGCGTCTCGGCGTCGCCGGCGATCAAGTCGAGCCACTGCCGTGCTGCCGCCGTGTCGTTGGCGCGCCAGGCCGATAGCGCCAGCAGTTCGCGTGCCGTATGGCGAAAGGTCGCATCCGCTTTGGTCGCCGGCTCAAGGCGCTGGCGCATGCTCGGATAGCTTGCCGTGTCCAGCAGCAAGCCCGCGGCACGTATCCTCGCCAGATCCTGCTGCTCGGCCCCCATGCTGCGATCGCCGGCAATGTCGTCGTACATCCTGGCGCCCGCCTGCGGGTCGCGTGTTGCGACTTCCGCCGCCGCACGGAGTTTGGCCAGCATGCGATAGCCCCACGGCGCAGACGTCGCCAGCTTGCTGAAAGCCAATTCCGCCTCGGCGCGCTTGTTCTGCTCCGAAAGGTCGACGGCGGCATCGAAGGCCGCGCCCGCCTCCGCCGCCTTCTTGGCTTCCAGATATTGGTATCCGCGCCAGCCACCGACCGCGGCAATGATCAGAAGCGCAGCGGCGATGATGTAGATCGAATACTGGTCCCACAGCTTCTTGAGCCGTTCCCGGCGAACTTCCTCGTCTACTTCATCAAATAATTCAGACACTTAGAGAAATCCCATGCCAGCTGGCCGCGCCTGATCCCGGCGCTGGCTCAAACTTCGTTCCCGTGTGGCGCGGCGTTACCCTAGTCATATGGCGGTGGCAAGGCAAAGCTAGCCCGATCAAAGTCTTAACGCTGGAGTTGTCCACCTCGCGGAGACGCCCCCTTTTATCACAGCTCTGGCGCCATCGCTTCTGCTCAAATAAGGCCGCACGATCAACCTGAGGGCTACGCACTTTTACGAGCAGTAACTCCATGATTTTAGTATGGCTTCGGATTTGACGTTCCAATAACGCGCTTCGCGGCGAGACTGATAGGAACGTCAAATCGGCCACACAAATTTAGCCCTTGGTTTTCATGCCGTAGACGTGCTCGGGTCCGGGAAAGGCACGCGAGCGCACGTCGGCTGCATAGGCCTCGATCGCATCTTCGATCATCGGGCCCAGATTGCCGTAGCGGCGGACGAACTTCGGTGCCCGCGGCGATAAGCCCAACATGTCCTCCAGAACCAGTACCTGACCGTCGCAGGCAGCACTGGCGCCGATACCAATCGTCGGAATCTCGATGGTCTCCGTGATCTTTCGGGCCAGCGGCTCGGCGACGGCTTCGACCACGACCGAGAAGGCGCCCGCTTGCGCGACCGCGCGGGCGTCATCCTCGATGGGCTTCCAGCTACCCTCCTCGCGCCCCTGCGCGCGGAACGAGCCGAGCGTGTTGATCGATTGTGGCGTCAAACCGATATGGCCCATGACGGGAATGCCACGTTCGACAAGAAAGGCGATGGTCTCGGCCATCCGCGCGCCGCCTTCGAGCTTGATCGCACCGCAGTGCGTCTCCTTGAGCACCCTTGCCGCCGAGTGAAAGGCCTGCTCTTTCGACGCTTCGTAGGAGCCGAAGGGCATGTCGACCACGACAAGGGCGCGCTGAGAGCCGCGCATCACCGCGCGACCCTGCAAGATCATCATGTCGAGCGTCACCGGCACGGTGGTCTCGAATCCATGCATCACATTGCCAAGGGAATCGCCGACCAGAATGACATCGCAATGGCGATCCACGAGAGCTGCGGTATGGGCGTGATACGAGGTCAGCATCACGATTGGCTCGCCGCTCTTGCGGGCGCGAATATCCGGGGCGGTCTTGCGCTTGATCGCGGACTGGACCGACATTTTCTACACTCCTACGACCGGAACGCCGATCACAACGGGATGAAATGCGAAAGCCAGCGCAAGATAGGCAATGATTCCGACCGCTATGGCGATGAGATCGTTACCCCAACCGCCGACCGGAATTGCCGGTGCACCTGCATCGCTCCGGTGCTTGAGCGAGATCCGGTCGAATACCGCCCATCCGAGGAATGAGCCGAACAGAATGATCGAGCCGAGATCGCCGTTGGCGAGCAGATGCGCCGCCGCCCACAGTTTGATACCCGCCAGCATCGGGTGCTTGAGCGTCGTATAGATATGGCCGCGGATAAAGGCGGCCACCACGAGGATGACGGCCGGCAACATCAGCGCTACCGTGATGTGCCTGAATGCCTTTGGCGGATTCCAGACGTCGACCCACCCCGTCGCACGGTAGTGGCCAAAGCCCCAGGCGATCAGCGCGATGCCCAATATCGAGACCAGCGCATAAACGATCTTGTAGCCACCCTCGCCCAATGCCGCGACGGCCCGCGCGCGCCATTTGCGCTGCGCCGGTAGCGTATGGGCCCCAAGGAACAGGACGAGCCCCAGGATCATCACCGCAAGCCCCATGATCTCCCTCCGGAAAGCCAGGTCTTATGCGCACCGCCTATCACTTTCGGGGCGCCGACGGCAATCCGCCAAAAGGGCGACTGATCCCT
>Ga0070715_10000272_pt1 | contig 12479 bp, 16 predicted proteins | sample LARL111metaG_FD_71394 | JGI IMG/M metagenome (GOLD analysis project Ga0070715, IMG submission 71394) | Corn, switchgrass and miscanthus rhizosphere microbial communities from Kellogg Biological Station, Michigan, USA - LAR L11-1 metaG | ecosystem: Host-associated > Plants > Roots > Rhizosphere ... | reverse complement strand
AGTTTCGCGGGTTCCCCTCGTAGCGGAAGGACGCATCATGCCGGCGATCTATCCGGGTGCGGTGGCAGCGTTCACGACGAAGAACGACGGCGACGTGATCGCCGCCGCGCACATGAACGCCGTGCAGGACGAGATCGCGGCCATCGAAAACTCGATCGTCGGCGGCGCGGGCTTCAACGTCAACGGCGCCGTGGGCATCACGGGGAATACGTTCTTGAACGGCACGCTGGGGGTGGCTGGCAATACGAGCCTGCAAGCCGCCGCGAGCGTGGCTGGTGCGTTGACCGTTGGCGGGACGATCAGTGAGCGTGGGCGGTCGGTGTCGATGGGCACGATCCAAGACATCCCGTTCAACGCCGCGAACTTCACAGCCGCCGGGGGCATGACGTGGACGCTCGATGCGGGAGATCAGGCCGTCAACGCGTGGGCGCAGATCGGCCAACTGGTGTTTTGGTCGTTTGTGCTCAACGCGACCTCCGTCGGGGGCACGCTCGGCGCGCAACTGCAACTGAAACTCCCGCCGGGGATCACCATCAGCCGACAGTCGATCGGGGGCAGCGGGATCATCTACGAACCGGGGGGGCTGGTCAGCCAGCTCAGTTTGAATGCCACGGGTGCTGCGTTCATCACGCTCAGTAAGGCGAGCGGCGCGAACTTCGTCGCGTCCACGAACGCCACGTCGGTTTTCGGGCAGGCGATCCTGCTGACCACTTAGGGCCATGGCGTCACCGTCCTACATCGAAGCGCTGCTCAGGGGCGCGGTGCCCGACCAGGAGCGGAGTGCGCTCAAGAACGTGTTCGACTACCTGCTGAATAACCTGCGCTTCGGCCGGCCGGTGAATCAGGACCGCTGCGAGAACATGCAGATCTATTTCCTGATCGGCACGACGCCTGCGACGCCGAACACGGAATTTTCGCTCGTGCATAACCTCGCGACGCCCCCGTATCTCGCGATCCCGGTGATTCCGCTGCAGTCGGTGAACATCACCAACCCGCAGCTGACGGTGACGCGCCCGGCCGATGGCAACCGCGTGTATTTCAGCTCGCCCAGCGCGAACGCATCCTTCTGTGTGATGGTGGAGGCGTAAGCACATGGCCTACGGCTACAACGCGCAGGGGCAGCTCGTCTGGCAAGACAGCGACACGCCGCAGGGTGGCACCGCCCTGCCCACGTCGCAGATCACGGGTCGCTACGTCGCGCCGACCTACGACGGCCCGAATGATCCGAGTCGGCGTGACTACCTGAAGAAGCTGGGCGGCGGCTCGGTGTGGGAGACGATCCGTGGCCCCGCGCCATGGGGCATGAAGTACAACGCGGCCGGCGAGCTGGTGCCGACGAGTGCGTGGGACAAGTTCGATACGGCGTTCAACGACGTGGGGATCTACGGCACGTTGGGCATGGCGGGCGCGGCCGGCGCGGTGGCCGGCGCCGGTGCGCTCGGGAGTGCCTTCGGTGGCGGCGCTGGCGCGGGCGCTGGGGGCGGCGCAGGTGGCGCAGGCACCGGCCTCGCGCTGACGCCAGAAGGCGCCCTGCTGCCCGCTGCAGGCGCTGGGGGCGGCATCGGGGGCGCGGGTGGCACTGCAGGCCTGATCCTCGGCAGCGGGGCACCAGGCGCGGCCACGGTCGGCGTGCCCACGAGTTTCGCGCCGGCCTTCGGCCTCGCCGGAGGTGGAGGCGCAGGCGCAGGCGCCGCAGCGGCAGCTGCTGGAGGTCATTCGATGCTGCAGTCCATTCTTCCGACGCTCATCACCGCCGGGATGAGCCTCTTCGGCAACCGACAGACGGCGGCAGAGAAGGCGCAGGCCGCAGCGATTGACCAGCAGCGGCAATACCTCGCCTACCAGCAGCAGAAGCAGCAGGCCATGGACCCGATCCAGGACGCGCTGATCCGCATGGCCATGGGCATGATGCCCACCTATTCGCAGGGGCTGTTCTCGAATTACTCAGGCCTGCCCGGGGTGTCGGCGCCGAACGGCGCCGCGCGCAACACGACGCCGGGTATCGGCGGCGGCGGCTACGGCGGCAACACGGGGCCGTCGCGCCGGTAGAGGTGAACCATGGCGCAAGCTATCGCGCGCACGCCGGAGCAGTGGGTGCCGCCCACGAGCAGCTATCAGCGACTGCCGGGGACGGGCGACGTCGGCGGCTACGTGTCGCCCTACTCGCAGGGGTATGCGGCGCCCTACAACCCGAACGCCAACGCGCTGCCGGGCGTGAGCTTCGGCCAGCCGACGTACGACAACCCGTACGAATTTCGCGGCCTCTACAACGACCCGTCGACCGTGCCCCTGATGAGCGCACTCACGCAGCGCATCGGGCAGCTCGCCGCACCCGGCCCGCAGTTTGGCGAGTACGAAGGCGCGCTCCGCTCGGGCCTCGGGCAGCTGATGACGCCGCTCGGCAACGACCCGACGGTCGCTGCTGCGATGTCGCGTCTGCTGTCGGGCGGCGGCGGGATGCCGGCGAATGCCTACGAAGGGCAATACGCGACGCGCACCAACGCGGCGTACGACGAGCTGATGCAGGCACCCTTCTCGCAGGGCGAAGAGGCCGCGATGAAGGAGAAGTACTTCGGCCAGATCGAGCTGGACCGGGGCACCGCGCGGCAGCAGACACTGGAGCACCTCGCGGGCATGGGCCTCGCACCCTCGTCAGGCACGGCGGTCGCCGCATTGCAGCAGGTCGACCAGCACTACGACCAGCTGCGCGCGAGCGCACAAAACCAGCTGCTGACCGACACCGTCGCGCTCAAGGACCAGCGGCACGGGCAAGCGCTCGCGGCGTCGCAGGCGCTCGCGGGCTACGGACAGAACGAGCAGCAGATCGCGGCGTCGTTCCGCAACATGCAGCTGCAGTCGGCCTACCAGGCGGCGCAGCTCGCGCTACAGCAGCGGCAGGCCGCGCAGGAGCGCCTGCTCGCCGGCATCAACGTGGGTGGAGGCCTCGCGTCGCTGCAGCAGCAGCGCTACCAGACGCAGAACCAGAACTGGGATCAGCTCCTGCAGCTCGCGGGAGTGCCGGCGCAGCTGCAGCAGCAGCGCATGGGCACCCTCAGCTCGCTGATGGGGAATCCCAGCGACCCGAACTTCGGGAGCCTCGCGGCCAACTACGGCACGCAGGCCGCGCTCGACAACGCGCGCAACGTGAACACCGCGAACGTCATCGGCAAGGGCATCGCAAGCACCTACGACGCCTACAACCAGCGGCGCGCCCCGGCGGTGCCGTCCTACGGCAACAACGCGGCCTACAGTAACTACAACTACGTGCCGACGCCCGCGCCGAACATCTTCAGCGGGGGCACGCAAGGCCCGTATCCGTCCTACGGGTAACCCATGTCGTTCATTGACGACCTGCTCAACGGCGCCAGCACGAACGACAACGCGACGCCTGACACGTCGCTCACGGGGGACGTGTCGGCGCCGGTCGGGCCGATGTTCGCGCCGTCGCCGCGCGTCGTGCCGACGGCGGTCGCCTATCCGCAGTTTCAGCCGTCGGCGCCGGTCGCCTCGCTCCTGCAGCCGAAGCCGGGCGACTGGCACGACACGCTGATCAAGTCGCTCATCGCCGGCCTCGGCGGGTTCGCGGCGGCGCGCGCGCACGTCGACCCGTCTCGCATCTTGGACAGCGCGCAGCACGAAGTCGACCTGAACGATGCCGACCGCTACAAGCTGCAGCTCCTGAATGCGCGACAGGCGCAGGCGCAGCAGAGCGACGCCGACCGGCGCCGGATGGCCGACGCGCAGCACGCGCAGCAGCGGCTCTCCCTGCTGAACGACCTGTCGAAGCACATCGACACGCTGACGACGCCCGAGGAGGTCGCGCGCTACAAGGCCATGGTGCACGACTACTACCTGCCCTTCGGCATCGACACCGACACGCTGCCGACGCTGCCGTCGACCGGCTCGCTGATGAAGATCAGGAAGCAGGCGCAGGATACGCTGAAGGGCTTCGCGCAGACGCTGAAGGACACCGGCAAAGACCCGACCGACGCGTCGCTCTGGGATCCGAACAACCCCAACGCGCCGACCTTTCAGCTCGTGCCGGGCGGGCCGGCCATCAAGTCGTACGACCTGCTGAAGATCGCGACAGGCGGCGAGTACGACCCGTCGCAATTCAAGCCGCTGAACGACGACAAGTTCACCGGCCGCGAGCGCGCGCGGGCCGATGCGCGCGCGCAGCAGCTCTACGGGCCGAAGGCCGACTACACCGCGCTGAAGGACAAAGACTGGACGCAGATGGCGCACGAGGACGCCGAGGCGCGCCACATCGCTCTCACGGTCAACAACGGCGGCGCGCAGCCGTCCGACATCGAATCGAACGCGCAGCTGATGGTCGACGGCAACCTGCTGCTGTCGCAGCTCAGTAAGAAGGCCGGCACCTACAACGCGACCATCGCGCTCGCCAATCGGTTGAGCCTGAAGCAGACCGGCAAGCCGATCAACTTCGTGAAGCAGGAAGCCGACTTCCGCGCCGCGCTGAAGTGGGCCAGCACGGTGAACGGCCCGCAGCGGCAGACGTTCAACGCGCTCGCCGACTCCGTCGTGAATACCATCGGCGAGGTGCAAGCGCTCGGCGATGAGCTGCAGCAGGGTGGCCTCCAGAAGTGGAACCAGGCGAAGCGCAGCTCGATCATGCAGGTCTACGGCAACACGCCACAGAGCGGCGCCGCCGTGCGCTACATGGGCGCGATCAACACGCTGAAGGAAGAGTTTGCCCAGCTGGCCAGCGGTGGCTACGCGCCGACGGAGCCGGCATGGAAACTCGCGGACGAGCAGATCAACGGCGACTTCGGCACGAGGGATCTGCACTCGTCGCTGACGGAAGTGAAGCGGCTGATCAACTACCGGGTGCAGGCGTTCGATCATGTGCGGCCGAGATCGGCCTACGACGAGGCGCCCGCGTCGCCGCTCGGCCCGGAGACGCACGAGGCGCCGGCGCCGGGCACGGGCGCCAAGCCGCCGCGCTACGCGCCGGGCAAGGTGCTCACGCTCAAGGACGGGTCGCACGTCAAGGTGATCGGCGTAAACCCCGACGGCAGCTACGCCACCATGCCCGCGCCCTAGAGGTGCCCCATGCCGCCCCCGCGAATCATCACCGTGCGTCCAGAGGACATCGATCACGCGGCGACGTCGCCGGGCGGGCGCACTGTCTCGCCCGACGAGATCGCGTCGGCTGACGACCCGCAGCAGTCGTGGCCGTCGTGGCTGCTCGACCAGGGCATCGACGCGCTGCCCATGGCGGGCGGGTTGGCCGGCGGCATTGTCGGCGGGGTCGGCGGCACCGTCGGTGGCTTCGGGGTCGGAGGCCCGCCCGCCGCGCTCGCGGGCGCCATGCTGGGCGGCGCGGGTGGCGAGGGCTTCAAGCAGGCCATCAACCAGTATCTCGGGCGCACGCCGGTCTTCGCGTCGAACACCGACGCGCTGAAGGACGTCGGCCTCGAAGGCGCCAAGCAGGGCGCGTATGAGCTGGGCGGGCAGGGACTGGGCTGGGCCGCGCCGAAGGTGGGCGCCGCGATCTACGAGAGCGCGCTCGGCAAGCTCCCCGAGAAAATCCTGTCGCAGTTTCCGAACGTCGCCGACGTGCTCGTCAAGAACCGCTTCCCCATCAGCGAGGGCGGTCGAGCCGCTGCGGTCATTCGACGCGGGCAGGCCGGGCAGGCAACGCGCGCGCTGCTGCAACGCGCGCAGGAGGCCGGCGTGACGTTCGACGCCGGGCAGGTCGTCGAGAAGCCCCTGCTCGATCTCATCGACGCGCTCGGCGCGATCCCGGCCGGCTCGGCCGAAGAGAAAGCGCTCGGGAACTACATCGACGACTACCTCGCGCGCCATCCAGGGCCGCTGTCGCCGCAGGCGCTCAAGGATATGAAGCAGGCGGCGCAGCAGATCTCGGACCCGATCATGAAGGCCGAGAGCATGGGCAACGTCGTCGGCGCCGAGGCGAACACGTACGGCAAGTTCAACAAGGCCGTCGCGACCGGCGCGCAGAACGCGCTCGAAACGAAGATCTCAACCGAGGCGGGCTTCGCGCCGGGCATGGCTGCAGCCGAGGGCGAGACGAAGGACATGATCGGCGCGGCTCGCGCGATCAAGGCAGCGGCCGGCAAGGGCTACTCGCTCCCGACCGAGATGTCGCTGATCGGCGCGAGCGGCGCGCTGGCGGCAGCGCTCTCACCGACGGTGCGCGGCAAGAAGGACGCAGGCCTGCCGCGCGAGCTGGCGCAGGGGGTCATCGAGTACATGGTCACGCGCGGGATGGCGTCGCGCTATGCGATCTCGAAAGGCGCGCTCGCGCTGACGGCGCCGCAGACCGCTGCGATCTTCCGGCAGTTTCCGCGCGTCGCCGCCTACGTCGTCGGCCAGCTCCAGCAGCAGAACGCGCCGACGCAGTCGACCATCTCGATCGACCGGCTCGGACAATGACCCATGCCTGACCCGCAGTACACGAGCTTCGAGGAAGCGATCCGCCGGCTCGCGCAGCTGTTTGGATTCGACGGCGCGGTCGACGACCTCGTCGTGCGGCCCGGCGACGACACCCGCATCGAGCCGATCCCGAATGCGAAGCTCGGCGAGCGGCCGGTCATGCAGAACCTCGCGGTGTCGCACCAGGCTGCGCCGGCCGAGACGCTCGACCGCATCACGCAGGCACTCGGCTACGACCCGCGCCGACGGCCCTCAGAGCGCCGTAGGACGACGAGCGCGGCGCCCGCGCCGGTAGACACGACCAAGCAGCGCCCGTTCATTCAGGCGCCGCCCAGCGCGCCCGGCGGGCCGTTGCCGAAAGGGGCGTCGCCGAGTTTCTTCGAGCAGCTGATGGCGGGCCTCGGTGGCGTCACCGGCCTGCCGATGTCGTCGGCCGAGGACTACTCCACGCCCGAGGGCCAGCAGGCGCAGCAGAAGGCCGAGGGCGCCGGCCAGATGCTCGGGATGCTGCCGCAGCTCGCGGCGCCGCTCGCGGCGGCGGTCGGCCCACTACTGAAGTACCACATGCTGCAGGGTGAAGCGCACAACCTGTCGAAGCCCGTCGTCGATCTATTGTCGGGCGGGTCGACGATGGGGGCGACCGAATTTGGTGCGCCGAGTTTGCAGCGCATCGAGCAGTCGGTCCTGCATGGCGACACGCTGCCGCCCGCGAACTGGGCTGACACCGCGCCGCTGAAGGCCGCGATTGGCGACTTGACGATCGGCGGCGAGACGGTGCCCGCCGACACGGCCATGCTGCGCTACTCGCGTGGCTTCGGCGCGATGTCGCCGACGGCGCGCGTACCGCAGAACACGGAAGACGCAGCCACGCTGCTCTCGCTGCACCAGCAGCAATTCCCGTTCACGAAGCAGGAGCTGTACGACGAGCTGCGCTCGCGCCCCGGCACCTACAACGTCACAAGCAAGATGGACAACGCGGCGCGCGCGTATCGCGACGAACCGCTCGGGTCATACAAGGCGCTCAAGTCGAAGGGGGGCGGGCCGGAACCAGGTAAGGCCGAATCGATGGCGCAGCTCTCGGTGGGCAAGGACTACCTGCCCTTCGAGACGCACGTCCTCGCGACGGTGGGCGCCGACACCGACGTGCTCGACAAGCAGCTGCCGCTCGTGAAGCGGTGGCTGATGGAAAAGTACGGGATGAAGGAACCGCCGTCGGACAGCGTGGCCTACTACTTCCTCGAAGACGCGCTGCGAAACTCCATCGTTCGCGTGGTCGGCAAGAACAGCTACGACCCGCCGAACTCGTTCGCGCAGATGTGGGAGGGCACGCGCGGGCTGAAGGAGGAACCCTACACCGGTGGGCACCTCGATCTCCTGAAGGAGTGGGGGCTGCTTGACCCGGGCGCGATGGGGTCGTGGCAGAACATCGAGCGTGTGCTGGGGACGCCGCGCAACCAGCGGCAATTCCTGCCGGCGTTCGATCCGTCGGCGCCCTACGTCCAGGCGCCGACGCGCGAAGAGGTGCTGCGCTTGACGCAGCCGGCCTATGGGCGCGGGATCGCAGCACCGTCGGGGAACGAGCTGACGTACCGGAGGGCGTTTGGGAAACGCCCCAGTGTCTACGATCAGTGAGGGTGACGCGTGAGCCGACGACGGGCGCGCCGCTTCGCGTTCACACGCGCGCGCGCCTCGACGATCAGCTGCTCGTCTTCGGGCAGACCGAAGTACTGGTGCTTCCGCGCGATGCGAAGCAGGCGCCGGTCGACGTCGCCACCCGCAAAACGAGGCGTCACCGGGCCGACGTACTTGTCGTAGGCGAACGGCTCGGAGGCGAGCTGGAAGATATTTGGCCAGAGGGGCATCGCGCCCATTTTACCTCGTTTCACTGGAGTTTGCCATGTCGCTCATCGGCCTCTTCGTCGCGTTGATTCTGCTCTGCCTGATCATCTGGGCCGCGCAGGCGCTGCTGAATGCCTTCGGCATCGGCGACCCGCTGAAGACCGTGATCTGGGTCGTCGTGGTCGTGCTCGCCGTGCTGATCATTCTGGGCTACGTCGGCGCGCCGATGCCGCACCTGCGATGACGATCGACGCGGCGCAATAGATGTGACGTTTTCGTTTGGGGGTGCGACCAAAGTAGTAGTTCTTATGCACTATTAGATTGCAGAGCTTCTGCCATCTTTCTCGACTTTGCCGAATTTATTAGGAAATTCTGCAATTTTCCTCTTGACGGCCGTCCTTGCCGCGCCCTACCCTCTGCGAGTCTTTCCATATTTCAAATCACCAGGGTCGCTCGTTGGCCCGGCCAGCAGTCCTCAGCTGTAGTGGCCCCGCACGCGCACCTCGGTCGTGAGGAGCGTGCTGTGATCAAGCAGCCCACGAGCGAAATTCGCCGCCTGAATCAACTGCGGCTCGGCTCTAACCTCAGCTATCAGGCGATTGCGGACGAGGTCGGCATTCCGATGCGAACGCTGTATCGGCTGATGACCGACACCAGCCAGAAACGCTGTTACGACCGCACGCTGCACAAGATCCGCGAGTTCCTCGCGAAGTTCCCCGAACCCCAGCCCCGGCGCCGCCGCGCGACGCCGCTTACGCGATCCGAAACGTCTGCCACGCGCTGAGGCGTCGTGATGCTGCTGTCGGTCGTGCTGACCGTCGTGGCCATTGCGCTCGCGCTCGTGGGCGCCGCGCTCGTGCTCGCCGCCGGCAAGGTGAGCCGCGCGCCGTATCAGAGCCTGACGCCGGGCGAGCTGCCCGGCCTGATGAAAGACCGGTGGAAGCTATGACGACCGCCCTCGCGGAGACGCGCGCCGACTCGCGGCCGGTGATGCGTTTCGACCCCGACAAGATCGAACTCATCAAGCGCACGATCGCGCCCGACCACACCGACGACGAGCTGAAGCTGTTCCTCTACCAGTGCGAGCGCACGGGCCTCGACCCCTTCACCAGGCAGATCTATTCGACGAAGCGGCGTCAGCAGCGGCGCGGGCAGTGGGTCGAAGTCGCGACGACGCAGGTGGCCATCGACGGCTTTCGTGTGGTCGCCAACCGCACGGGCGAGTACGACGGCCACGAGGTCGAATGGTGCGGCCCTGACGGCGTCTGGCGCGACGTGTGGCTGGAGCAGGCGCCGCCGGCCGCTGCGCGCGTCGTCGTGCATCGCCGGAACTGCCTGCACGCCTTCCCCGCCGTCGTGCGCTGGGACGAGTACTGCCAGCGCAGCACCGACGGGGCACCCGTGGCCATGTGGCGCAAGATGCCGGCGAACCAGCTCGCCAAGTGCGGCGAGGCGCTCGCGCTCAGGAAGGCCTTCCCCAACGAGCTGAGTGGCCTCTACACGACCGACGAGATGGCGCAGGCCGCGACCGACGAGGCGCCGCCGCAGGCGCCGCCGGTGACGCAACCGCTCGCGCCCGTGCCCGCCGACGGGCAGCTGCGGCTCGCGCGGGTGAAGCCCTACAACGTCGGCAAGACGCAGCACGCCGAGATCACCTTGAGCAACGGCCTCATCCTCATCGCGCGCGGCCCGCAGCTCGTGGCGCTCTGCGAGCAGCTCGTCCAGGATGCGGACGTCGTCGAGGTCAGCACCAAGCAGACGAAGGCCCGCGACGGCACGACCGTCGAGCAGCTGCTCGCCGTGCACCGCGCGGTCAACGCTCCCCTCCCGCACGACCCGGGCGCGCCAGCTCCCCGCGCGCCGGCACCGGATGAACCCTCGGCCGACGACATTCCGTTCTGAGGCGCGCGATGTCGCAGGAGGTCGTTGTCTATGCCCGGCTCGACCCGACGCGCCTACGGCGCAACGTGGGCCGTCTGGGACACTGTTTCGCGGAGGTCGGGCTGCACCTGCGCGAGGCGCGCGCGGTCGCGACCAGGCTGCTCGCGTTCCCGGCAGCGGAGCTGCAGGTCACCTTCGAGCTGCCCGTGGCCATCCGCTCGGTGCAGGCGAACAAGTACTACTGGGGCGTCGTCGTCGAAGCGATCTCGGACTTCACCGGCTACGAGCGCGACGAGGTGCACGAGCTGCTCAAGCAGCTGTTCCTGCCCAAGCCCCTCTGGCTGCATGACGCCGAGGGCGAGGTCGTCGGCAAGCTCGTGATCAGCCAGAGCACGACGACGCTGACCGTCACCGAGTTCTACAACTACGTCGAGCGGATCCGGCGCTGGGCCGCGACGACGCTGCACATCAACATTCCCGATCCGAACGAGCCGCTGCCGAACGACGAGACAGGCGCGGCCTATCCCCGGCGGGTGGCCTGATGGCGGGGTGGCTGAAGCTCGACAATGGCTTTGCGATGCACCCGAAGGTCGTGAAGGCCGGGCGCGCCGACACGGCATGGCTCTATATCGCCGGCCTCTGCTACGCGAGCGCGAACCAGACCGACGGGTTTATCCCGGCCGGCGTGCTGGCCCACGTCGTGGGTTTTCAGTCGCACGCGCATGCGCTCAAGTGCGCGCGGACATTGGTGGACGTTGGATTATGGATGTCCGCGAAGGACGGCTACCTCGTCCACGACTACTCGGAGTGGCAGCAGACGAAGTCGGCGATCAACCGCAAACGCCGCAAGGACGCAAATCGCAAAAAAGAGGCGCGAACTCTCGCGTCTCGCGCACGCACACGTCGTGCAAATGTCCGCGTGGAGTCCGAACGGATTCCGTCAGGAATCCGCGAGGAGTCCGCGCGGACCTATTCTTCTTCTTCTTCTTCTAGATCTTCTTCTTCTTCTGAAGAAAAAAAAGCAATGTCAGCCGCGCCAGCTGAACCAGTCGGGCGCGGCGAGTGGTTCTATGCGGAATGGCGCCGGCACATGCAGGTCGCGGCGAAGGTGTCGCTCGCGGTGAACCCGCGCGCGGTCGACGTGCCGGTGATTGTCGAGATCACCGACCAGGTCGTCGACGACGGGCTGCTGCTCGACGCGCTGCGCCAGTTTTTCACGATGTCGAGCGAACGACGGGCGCAGCTCGGGATCAAGTTCATGACCCTGCCCACGTTTCGCACGGTGCTCCCCCGCCTGCTCACCCCTGAACCTCCCGCCGGCACGTCGCGGCAGACCGCGCTGAACGAGGAGGCCTTCCAACGCTTCGTGAACCGCCGGAGTGAATCATGACCGACAAGGACCGGCCCCGCTTCGTGCAGCTCCTGCGTCTGCTCGGCGAGCAGTATCGCGAGACACTCTCGGACATTCGGCAGGAGGTGCTCTTCGACGGCCTCGCGGACCTGTCGCTCGCCGAGGTCGAGCGGGCCGTGCGCGCGCACATTCGGACGAGCCGATTTTTTCCGCAGGTCGTCGAGCTGCGCGAGCTGGTGACCGGCAACGTGAAGGACCAGGCGCTGGTCGCCTTCGAGCGCATCCGCGAAGAGGTGCGGCGCGTCGGCTACTACGGCACGCCGACGCGGCTCAGTGACGGCGACCGCGCCATGGCCGAGAAGGTCTGGGGCGGGTGGCAGCGCCTCTGCGAAACGCTGCCGGCGCCGGGCAGCGACAAGTACGCCTTCGAGCAGAAACGCTTCATCGAGGCCTACGACACGCACGCGCGACTCGAGCCGCAGGACACCCCGCCGCAGATCACGCGCGGCGACGCGTCCAGGCTGCTCGGTGACCTCGGCGCGCGCGGGGCACTGCGGTCGGTGAAGTGAACGACGACGCGCGCTGCCAGCGCTGCGACGACACTGGCTGGCGCCCGATGTGCGGGTGCGACTTCGACGAGATGGATGGCCACTTCCGCTGCCCGGTGCACGGCGCCGCGCGCAGCGCCGACACGATCGGGCGCATGCCGGTCGTGCCCTGCGAGTGCCGCGACATCAATCAGGCGTTTCAGCGCGCGCATCAGGTGCGCGGCAAAAAAAAGGAACGGGGATGACGAAAACGGATCGCTTGCTGCGGTGGCCGGAAGTGAAGCGGCTGACCGGCCTGTCGCGGACGTTGGTGTGGCGGATGATGCGGGCCGGCAAGTTCCCGCAGTCGCGGCGGGCGTCCAAGAACGTGTCGGTGTGGGTCGAGAGCGAGGTCACCGCGTGGATGGACGCCGTCGCGGCGTCCACCCCCACGGTCGCGG
>Ga0070715_10000271_pt1 | contig 12488 bp, 10 predicted proteins | sample LARL111metaG_FD_71394 | JGI IMG/M metagenome (GOLD analysis project Ga0070715, IMG submission 71394) | Corn, switchgrass and miscanthus rhizosphere microbial communities from Kellogg Biological Station, Michigan, USA - LAR L11-1 metaG | ecosystem: Host-associated > Plants > Roots > Rhizosphere ... | reverse complement strand
GCGCCGCCCTTCACCGCGACGTAACCACGGTGCCAGAGCTGATAGATATTGTTCTCGACGCCCCAGTTGATCCGCGCTTCGCGCACCAGATCGGGCCGCACCTCCGAGGTGATGATCTCGTCGGGCCGCCCGGTCGTGCCATGGGCGAGGATAGTGCCGTCAAAGTTCACGATCATGCCTTCACCCATCGAGTCGAACGAGCCGTCGGAGCCGCACATGCAGACGTTGGCGGTCACCATCAGGTTCTGGAAGGCGTTGGCCTGGTTGGTGAAGCGCCAGCTCTCGCGGATCGGCGCGGTATAGCCGGCGGTCCGGATCATGATTTCGGCGCCCTTGTAGGCGCATTCCCGAGCCATTTCCGGGAACATGCCGTCGTGGCAGATGATCAGGGCGAGCCTGGCACCGTTGGGACCGTCGATCACGGGAATGCCGAGATCGCCGGGCTCCCACGGCTCGACCGGAATCCAGGGGTGGAGTTTCCGGTAATAAAGCTTGATCTCGCCGTGATCGTCGATGATCAGTCCCGAATTGTAGGGATTGCCGTCGGGATTGTACTCCATGATCGAAAAGCAGCCCCAGATCCGGTTGTCGATGCAGGCTTTCTTGAATGCGGCGACTTCCGGTCCGTCGAGCCGGCACATGATCGCGGGATTGGTGTCCATCGACAGCCCGTGGAGCGAGTATTCCGGGAAGACGACGAGGTCCATGGTGGAAAGATTGCGGCGAGCCTTGCCCACCATATAGACGATACGTTCGGTCTGGCGGGCGAGATCGGCCTTGGTCACGACAGCGGGCAATTGCAGCTGCACCAGACCGATCACCACGCCTTCGGGCGATTTGTTGAGTCCACCGAGTCCGTTCATGGGTCGCTCCCTGGCCTGAAAACCGCGTTTCCCTTGAGGCAAGCAAACCCGATTTTTGCGGCCGACAAAAGCTTATTTTTCAGGCGATTACGCGCCCGAACTGAAGGCAGAAGTTTAGCTGGCGACGAGGGCTTTCACCCGGAACCGGCGCGGCTATGATGACGAGATGCGCTCCTCGCGGGGCGCGTGGAAACGAAAAAAAGAGAAGCCAACCAATGGCAAACTTGTCGAGAACTTCCGAACACAAACTCCGGGTCGCGATCGCCGGCTTGGGGCCGATCGGCAAGGGCGCGGCCGAGGCGCTCGATGCGGGAATGGACGGGCTCGTTCTTGCCGCCGTCTCCGCGCAAAACCCGGCAAAGCATCACAACTGGCTGGCTGGGCTGAAAACGCCGCCCGCCGTGCTTCCGATCGAGCAATTGTCCGGCGTCGCCGATATCGTGATCGAATGCGCGCCCGCCAAGCTCGTCAGATCGATCGTCGCGCCTTTCGTCTCACAAGCAAAAACCGCGATCGTGCTCAGTGCCGGAGCGCTGCTCGAAAACGATGATCTGATCGAACTTGCGAAACAGAACGGGGGACAGATCGTGGTGCCGACCGGCGCGCTGATCGGGCTGGACGCAGTGACCGCGGCGGCGGTCGGAGAAATTCATTCGGTGCGGATGGTGACCCGCAAGCCGGTTCGGGGCCTTGCGGGCGCGCCTTATCTGGTCGAGAACAACATCGACATCGAGAGCATCAAGGAACCGCTGAAGATATTCGACGGCACGGCGCGGGAGGCGGCAAAGGGATTTCCCGCCAATCTGAATGTCGCGGTGGCGCTGTCGCTGGCCGGCATCGGTCCTGACCGAACGCGACTGGAAATCTGGGCCGATCCTGCGTTGACGCGCAATGTGCATCGGGTGGAAGTGGAATCCGACTCGGCGCGATTTTCGATGTCGATCGAGAACATTCCGTCGGAGAATCCAAAGACCGGGCGCATCACCGCGCTTTCGGTGATCGCGTTGCTTCGCAAGCAGTTCGCGCCGCTTCGCGTCGGCACCTGAAGAGATGCGAATGCGATCTCTCAAGTCGTTATCCGACAGGCTCGCTATTTTTCCCCGTTTGGGTCTGGCCAATCTGCCGACCCCACTCGAGCCGATGAAGCGACTGACGGCTTATCTCGGTGGGCCGCGGCTATGGGTCAAGCGCGAAGATGCGACAGGGCTGGGCTTCGGCGGCAACAAGTTGCGCAAGCTCGACTACGTCCTGCACGAGGCGGTCTCAACCGGCGCCGATACGATCGTCTCCGGCGGCGTCGTCCAATCGAACAGCCAGCGGCAGGTTGCGGCGGTTGCGGCGAAGCTCGGGCTTGCGTGCCATCTTGCCGTCTATCACGGCCGATTGGAGCCGCCGACGCCGGAATACAAGACCTCGGGCAATGCGTTTCTCAATCGGCTGTTCGGCGCGCATCTTCATGACGTGCCCTGGACCGGTGACCGCAATGCAGCCATTCGAACGCTTGTCGGCGATCTCGAAGCCAAGGGTCACAGGCCGTACTTTGTGCCGTACGGGGTCTCGAACGCTCTCGGCGCGGTCGCTTATGCCTCGACAATTTCCGAAATCGAAGCACAGGCGGCGGCGTTGGGTTTCGCGCCAGCCGCGATCGTGCATTGCACCGGAAGCGCCGGCACGCAGGCCGGCCTCGTCGTCGGCGCGGCCGTAGCAATGCCAGACACGCGCATCGTTGGGATCGATATCGACGCCGAGCCCGAGCGCGTGCGCGCCGATGTCGTTGGGTTCGCGCAAGAAGCGTCTAATCTTCTCGATATTCCCTTTGACGATGCAGCGGTGGAAGTGATCGCGGGGCACGCTGGACCCGCCTACGGGGTCCCGCACCAGGCCACCATCGAGGCGATCCGGCTTGCTGGCCGCCTTGAGGCTCTTCCACTTGATCCGGTCTACTCGGGCAAGGGGCTCGCTGGCCTGATCGCCCTGATCCGCCAGGGGCGTTGGCGCAAGGACGAAGACGTCATCTTCCTGCATACGGGCGGCGCACCGGCGCTTTTTGCCTACCAGAGCGCGCTCGGCATTTGAATAGGCCAAGCCATCCTATTTGGTGCCGTAAGCGCGATCGCCGGCATCGCCCAGACCAGGAAGAATGAAACCGTGTTCGTCCAGCCGATCGTCGACGGCCGCAAGCCAGATCGGGACGTCAGGGTGGATACCGCGCATTCTCTCGATGCCTTCCGGGGCGCCGATCAGGCACACCAGCCGAATGTCGTTGGCGCCTCGCTCCTTTAGCCGGTCCACGGCCGCCACGGCCGTGTTCGCGGTTGCCAGAACGGGGGAAATGACAATGACCTGTCGCTCCTGCAAATCGCCCGGCGCCTTGAAGAAATATTCCACCGCCACGAAGGTTTCGGGCTCGCGGTAGAGGCCGATATGGGCGACGCGTGCGTTCGGCACGAGATCGAGCATGCCTTCCGCAAACGTCATGCCGGCCCGCAGCACCGGCGCGAACACCAGTTTCTTGCCGGCGATCTGCGACGACTTCATATGGGCAAGCGGCGTTTCGATATCGGTGTCGGTGAGCGGCAGATCGCGGGTGATCTCGTAACACAAGAGCATCCCGACTTCCTTCAGCAGCTCGCGAAATGACTTGGTGGAGACGTCCTTCCTCCGCAGCAGCGTCAGCTTGTGCTGGACCAGGGGGTGTCTGACGATCGTGACGCCGTCCATATTGCTGTTCCGGGTTTTTAGATCATGATGCGATTTGGTCGAATCGCATCATGATCTCGCGTCTTTGTTTGAGCATGATCTCCGCGCAAACGCGCTCCGCGTTTGTCGCGAGGGAAAACCGGTGCCCGCTTTTTCGGATCATGCTCTAAAACACGGTGCCGTCGCTGATGACTTTCACCGGCGGCGATGCATCGGCGCGGCGCTCGCGCGCCAGGCTTCGGCCGGCGGCCCAGGTCCCGCCTTGCAGAACTTTCGCCAGCGGCAGCGAGACGGCATCCAGGGAAAGCCGTTGCCGCATTCCCTCGGCAACGCGGTCGAGCAGGGCCACCGTCAGCGCTCGCCACTCCACGACCAACGGCGATCCCACTTCATGCTTGCGCTCTGCTTGCTCTTGATCGCGAAACGCGAGCACGCCGGAATCGATGAAGAGCCCGCCGTTGCGGTATTCCGCAAGGCCCGTGAGCCCGTCGATGTCGCGCACGGTTAGGCCCGCGGCCTGCAGCGGCTCGATCAGCGAATAGGCGAGCCACTGCGAGAGCTTGTGCAGCGGCATCAAGCCGCCGGTCGCATCACTCGTCGTCAGCGCCGGATGCTTCCAGCAGTCGCCGAGCGCGATCCCGCCCAATGTCAGCCGCGACGGCCAGATCGGCCCGAGTTGCTGCAGCAATTCGGATAAAATCGTTGGCGCGGGTAGTTGCGCGTTTTTCGCAAGACTCGCCAGGGAATCGAACAGTCCGCCGGGGCGCGGCTGGTCGAAGCGGCCGAAGACGTCGCCCTTCGAGGAAACCAGCCTGCCCAGGCGGCGCAAGAGATCGGCGCGGCCTTCAAGGCCGACCAGCGGATTGGTTTCGGAGACCTGCAGTCCACGCCTGAGATCGGCCACCGAGAGATTGGCAAGGACATCGGCATCGACCCGCAGGGGATCGCTTGAATCGGCGGAGAATGCGCCGCTTGCAAACATGGCAAGGCTTGCCAGTCCCAATCCCTCGGAACGGCCGATCGAAAGACCGGTTCCCGAATCGTGATAGCGCCATGCCGGACCAGCGCCGGCATCCAGGAACACGCTGACGATGGCGAGATCGAATTCCGCCCGCGCCCGGCTCTTTCGGTCGCGCCACTGTCTCTGTTCGGCGATCGCGGACCAGCGGTCGCTGCCGTTCACGTCGAAATGCCGCCAGCGCGAATGAAACGGCACCTCGAAGGAAGGATAGGTTTTGCGCGTTGTCTCGAGCACCAGCTCGATCACGCCGTCCATGTGCTCAAGATCAATGCGGAAGTTTGCAAGCTTGTCGTCAAGCCCCGTCGCCAGCATGTGATGAGCACGCTCGCGGACCGCGTTGGCATTGAGCAATGTGAGAGCAGCCGCGGTCTCGGAATTTGCGAGGGACAAGGGCCGCCCTCTCGTCAATATTTTTCAAGCGGGCGGCCGACCGAATTGACCAGGTCCTGCGGCTCGACGGGCTCTGCGCTGTAATAACCGGCGGCCTTCTTGGCGGCTATTTCCACGTGCGCGTCGGTCGGGACAAGATCGTCCGGAATCGGAACTCGCTCGACGATCTCGATGCCCTGGCTCGTCAGCGCCTCATATTTCATGTCGCTCATCGAAACGAAGCGATCGATGCGCTTGAGCCCGAGCCAGTGGATCACATCCGGCATCAATTGCTGGAAACGCGCGTCCTGAACGCCGGCCACGCATTCAGTGCGTTCGAAATACTGGGCTGCGGCATCGCCGCCTTCCTGGCGCTTGCGCGCATTGTAGACGAGGAATTTGGTGACCTCGCCGAGGGCGCGGCCTTCCTTGCGATTGTAGACGATGATTCCCAATCCGCCGTTTTGGCCTGCGCGCGCGCATTCCTCGATGCCGTGAAGCAGATAGGGGCGGCAGGTGCAGATGTCGGAGCCGAACACGTCGGAGCCGTTGCATTCGTCGTGGACGCGGCACGTGATGCTGGTGCGGTGATCTGGCAGTTTGGCGACGTCTCCGAACAAATAGGCCGTCGTTCCGCCGATCGGAGGCAGGAACACCTGCAGGTCGGGCCGAGTCACCAGCTCGGGAAACATGCCGGCCGTCTGTTCGAACAATTGCCGGCGCAAATTGTTTTCGGTAGTGGCGAACCGCTTCGCCAGGCCCGGCAGATACCAGACCGGGTCGATCGCGATCTTGACCACCGAGACGCTGCCGTTGTTGTGGACCACCTCGTCATCATGCTTGAGCCTGCCGGCTTCGATCGCCGCCTTCAGCTCCGGCAGATCGAGGCGGGCGCGCGTGATCGCGATGCTCGGGCGGATATCGGTTCCTTCGGCGATCTCGGTCGCGAAGCTCTCGGCGACCAGATGCCCCCACGGGTCCAGCGAGACGATCCGTTGCGGGTCGCTCCATTGCGGGAAGGGGCCGATGGTCGCGGCCGGGTGGGTGTTGGTGAGATCCGAACGCCGGATCGGATCGAGCGCACCGGACGAGACGGCGAGTGCCCGGTAGACCGAATAGGAACCGCCATGGGTGCCGACGACGTTGCGGTCCTGGGGGCGGGATACGGTGCCGATCACCGGTCCGCGCTCGCGTGCGCTGGTCGCGCCCCAGTGGATCGGGAAGTTGAGCTTGCCCCCTGGCGCGGGGTGCGAGGTAATCCGGATATGATCAACCCGGTTTGAGCGAGTCATCGCCGTGTATCCTTGAGCCGTCTCGTCCTTATAGCCAGTATCCTTGCGTGTATCCTTAAACGGCGACGGCCCGCCTGATCAGACGGGCCTGGCCACCTACCAACGATTAGCTTCACGGCCGCGGCCGTTTTCTGAAGTATAGCGCGATCGGGGGCGAATACAACGTCGATTAAAGTCCGGTTTTCACTGAAAAACCGCGTGTATTAACCACTTCAGGTCATGGCCGGCGCCTCTAAGCACGGGCTCGCCCGCCCACGCATCCGGCCCAGCTCCGGGATCGGGCCGGTTGGGCTCGACGGCACTGCCGACGCTGCCTTCTTCAAGGTGAGAAACTGCCTCTCGAGGTACGGCGGTCGAGGCAAGAACTCCAGGCAAAGCCGCGGTTTCCTATCATTTTGAGCAAGGCGCAGGGCCATGCTTGCCCACCAAAAAATCTTCGGTTGCGCAAACATTGAGCGCGCCAGTCGCGGCTCGATTTGCCAATATTTGCCCATGGCGCGGCAGCTGGGCGGAGCATTGAAGCTGGACGATCCCGACGGTACGCTGTGTCGGGTCGAGCGGGAGGCATTTTCTCCGATCGATCCCGCAGCGACAAAAAGGACAGCCGATGCCGGGGCCGAATTGATTTCTTCAACAAAACGCCTGGCGGTTGACGTTCGCAACGTCTCGCTGACCTTCGAGACTGCGGATGGCAAGATCGACGCATTGTCCAATGTCAGTTTGCAGGTGGCGGAGGGCGAATTCGTCTCTTTCATCGGTCCTTCCGGCTGCGGCAAAACCACGATGCTGCGCGTGATCGCCGATCTCCAGCAACCGACATCCGGAACGCTTTTCGTCAACGGGATGAAGGCGGAACAGGCGCGGCTGGCGCGCCGATACGGCTACGTGTTCCAGGCGCCCGCATTGTTTCCATGGCGGACAATCGAAAAGAACATCAAGCTGCCGCTCGAGATCATGGGTTTTTCCGAAAGCGAGCAACGACAGCGCGCGGCGCGCTATCTTGCCATGGTCAACCTGACCGGCTTCGAGCGCAAATTTCCCTGGCAATTGTCGGGCGGGATGCAGCAGCGCGTGTCGATCGCCCGCGCGTTGTCCTTCGACCCGGAACTGCTCTTGATGGACGAGCCGTTCGGCGCGCTGGATGAAATCGTCCGCGACCATCTCAATGAGCAATTGTTGCAGCTATGGGACAAGACCGGAAAGACGGTTCTGTTCGTCACCCACTCGATTCCGGAAGCGGTGTTCCTGTCCACCAGGATCGTGGTGATGTCGCCGCGGCCGGGGCGCATCATCGATGTCATCGATTGCAATTTTCCGCGCAACCGCACCCTGGAAGTTCGCGAGACGCCGGAATTCCTGAAGATCGCGCAACGCGTTCGCGCCGGTTTGCGGGCGGGGCACTCCTATGACGAGTAGTGCGCTTGCCTTTTCCCTGCCGCGCGGCTCGTGGCGGCAATACCGGCTGGTGGAGCGCTTTGCGCCGATCGTCACGATCGTTCTGGCGTTGATCGCGATCTGGTACGTCGCGGCCGTTCTGATGAATCTTTCGCTGGTGCGGGACGGCTTCGAGCGCGAGGAGACGCCTTACACGATATCGGACCTGATCGAGGGCACGATGAGCGCGGAGCGGCCGCTGCTGCCGGCGCCGCATCAGGTGGTCGAAACGTTTCTGGATTCGGTGTTCGGCTATGCGCCGACGGCGCCGCGCAGCCTGGTCTATCATTCGGGAATCACGCTCTCGGCGACATTGCTTGGCTTTGCGCTCGGCGCGCTTTTGGGTATCGGCCTGGCACTGATGATCGTGCACAGCCGGGTGCTGGAAAAAAGCCTGTTGCCGTGGGTCATCTGCTCGCAGATGGTCCCGATCCTGGCGCTGGCGCCGATCTTCATCGTGGTGCTCGGCGCGATCGGATTGCACGGCCTGCTGCCGAAGTCGATCATCTCGGCCTATCTCTGCTTCTTTCCGGTGACCATCGGCATGGTGAAAGGCTTCACCTCGCCCGACCCGATGCAGCTTGACCTGATGCGGACGTGGTCGGCATCGCCCCGTCAGGTGCTGTCGAAGTTGCGATGGCCGTCCGCCGTTCCCTATCTTTTCGCGAGCCTGAAGGTCGCAATCACGATTTCGCTGATCGGTGCCATCGTTGCCGAACTGCCGACGGGGGGTGAAGCTGGAATTGGGGCGCGGCTCCTGGCGGGCTCTTATTACGGGCAGACCATCCAGATCTGGGCAGCGCTGGTGGCCGCTGCGATCCTCGCCTCGGGCTTGATCGCCCTTGTGGATCTGACCCAACGCGTCGTCGCGCGGCAGATGGGAGCACAGCCGTGACCCCGCGCCAGCGCCGATTGGGTTTCACCTTAAGTCTTCTGGGCACGCTCGCGCCGCTCGCCTTGCCGCTTTCGGGCCATCCTGTGGCTGCCTTGTCGGCGCGACCGGGTCTGCTGGCATTGACCGTGACCGGCGCGGCGTGTCTTGCCGTGGCTGCCGCCTTGGGCTCATCACGCTCGATCCTGCCGGGATTGTTCGGCGCGGCCTGCGGAGCAGTGACGACGCTGTCGTTGTTGCGCGACGGAGGCATTGCCGGCTCGGCGGCATCAGGGTTTTGGGCGATGACGCTCGCGGTCTGGCTTGGTTCGGCCCTGTGCGTCAACGAGCTGGCCTCGATTCGTCCGCGCGGCCCGCTTTTGCGCCGTGCTCTCGGCCTTGCGGTTCCACTGCTGTTCGGCGCGGTGGTGTTTTATCTCTGGGAAGCGTTCGTGCGCGGGTTCGGCGTGTCCCCGGTGATCTTGCCGGCGCCAAGTGCAGCGGCGGCGAGGTTCATCGCGTCCCTGCCGACGCTGGGAGCGGATTTTGTTCAGACCTTCATCCGAGGCGTTCTGATCGGATACGCCGTCGGTTGCGGTGCGGGCCTCGTGGTGGCGATTGTCGCGCAGCGCTTCGTCTTTCTCGGGCGCGGCCTGCTGCCGCTCGGCAATTTCTTCTCTGCGCTGCCGCTCGTCGGTATTGCGCCGATCATGGTGATGTGGTTCGGCTTCGACTGGCCCTCGAAGGCGGCGGTGGTCGCGCTGGTGACTTTCTTTCCGATGCTGGTGAACACGCTCGCCGGATTGTCTGCCTCCGGCCACATGGAACGCGATCTCATGCGGTCGTATGGCGCCGATTATCGGCAAACACTCGGGAAACTCTATCTGCCGGCCGCCTTGCCGTTTATCTTCAACGCGTTGAAGATAAACGCCACCTTGGCGCTGATAGGCGCGATCGTGGCCGAGTTCTTCGGAACGCCGACGCAGGGAATAGGCTTTCGGATCTCGACAGAGGCCGGTCGCATGGCGCTCGACATGGTGTGGGCGGAAATCGCGCTGGCCGCGATTGCAGGAATGGCTTTCTACGGACTTGTCGCGCTTGCCGAGCGCGTGACCACTTTTTGGCATCCATCGTATCGAACCTGACTCGGCGGGTTCTCTCAAGACCTGGAGTATCGCATGAAAAAATCATTGGCATTCGCGCTCGGCATCGCCCTCGGCCTGTCGTTGACGGCGGCGCGGGCGGCGGACAACGTCACCATCCAGCTCAAATGGGTCGCCCAGGCGCAGTTCGCCGGTTACTTCGTGGCGAAGGATAAGGGTTTTTACAAGGATGCCGGCCTCGACGTCACCATCAAGCCCGGTGGCCCCGATGTGGCGCCGCCGCAGGTCATTGCCGGCGGCGGTGCTGACGTGGTGGTCGACTGGATGCCGTCCGCGCTCGCCTCGCGCGAGAAGGGCGTGCCGCTGGTCAATATTTCGCAGACCTTCAAGAGGTCCGGACTGGAGCTGACCTGCCGCGCCGAGACCGGCATCAAGAAGCCGGACGATCTGAAGGGCAAGACCGTCGGGGTTTGGTACGGCGGCAACGAATATCCCTTCCTGTCGTGGATGTCGAAGCTCGGCTACAAGACCGATGGCTCTCCGGCCGGAGTCAAGATCATCAAGCAAGGCTTCAACGTCGATCCGCTCCTGCAGAAGCAAGCCGACTGCGTTTCCACGATGACCTACAACGAATATTGGCAGGTGATCGACGGCGGCTACAAGCCGAGCCAGCTCGTCGTCTTCAAGTACGAAGATGAGGGCGTCGCCACGCTGGAAGACGGTCTCTGGGTGATCGAGAAGAATCTCAAGGACCCCGCGTTCGTGGCCAAGATGGCGAAGTTCGTCAAGGCCTCGATGAAGGGCTGGGACTACGCCAAGAACCATCCGGACGAAGCCGTGAAGATCATTCTGGCTGGCGACACCACAGGTGCCAAAACCGAAAAGGACCAGAAGCGGATGATGCTGGAAGTCGGCAAATTGCTCGGCGCTGCCGATGGCAAGCTCGATGTCAAGGATTATGATCGAACCGTTGCGACACTGATGTCGGGCGGATCGGATCCGGTCATCACCAAGAAGCCGGAAGGCGCCTACAGCTTCGCGGTCTATGACGCGATGAAGTGATGCGGAAGGAGTTTTGGCAGAACGACATTGTTTATGGACTCGGTTCACCTCTCTCCGCTGGGGAGAGGTCGGGTCGCATCATTGGATGCGATCGGACTGAGGGGCTGCTTTAGCGCGGCGGCGCCTGCTTTTCCTGCGGCTGCAGCGATGACAGCTGTCCGCCAGGAGTCCATCCACCGCCAAGTGCCTGGAACAGGCTGCTTGCCGCGAGCAACTTGGTCAGCCGGACCTGTGCCAGCGTATTCTCCGCCGTGAGCAATGTCTGCTGGGTCAACAGGACAGTGACGAGGTTGACGGTACCGGCGCGCAGCTGGGTTTCCGACACCTCAAAGGCTTTTCGGGACGCGGCCACGGCTTCGGTCTGGAGCCGCTCCTGCCTGGTGGACTGCGCGAGCGCAACCAAGGCCTTCTCGACGTCGGAGAAAGCCGACAGCACCGCCTTGCGGTAGGCCTGCAGGTTTTGCAGTTGCACGCCCTTGGCCTGCTTCAATTGGCTTTCCAGGAGAAAACCGTCGAACAATGGCTGCGTCAGCCCGGCGGACAGGGTGTAAAACCACGCACCCGGTCCGAACAGGGAAGCCAGCGCGGCACTTTGCACGCCGGTTTGAGCGGTCAACTGAATCTGGGGAAACAGCGCGGCGCGCGCCGCCTCGACGCTGAAGTTCGAAGCGGCAAGCAGCGCTTCGGCCTGGCGAATGTCCGGCCTTTGATAGAGCAGTTCCGACGGCATGCCGGGCGTCACGGGCGGGACCGCGATTTGCGTCAGCATTCCACCATTCACGGTGAAGTTTGCCGGCGCGCGCCCAACCAGCACGGCAAGAGCTGCGATATTCTGCCTCAGCGTGATCTCGAGCGGCGGGATGGCCGCGCGCTCGGTCGAAACCAGCGCCTCCTGTTGCGATACATCGAGCTGCGATGCGGTGCCGCCGGCAAATTGCTGCTTGATGAGGGCGAGAATGCGCTCGGCAGCAGCAAGGTTCCGGCGCGCGATGCGCAACTCGTCCTGCGCGGCGAGAATCTGGAAGTATGTGTTGGCAACCGTCACCATGGTGGTGAGCGTGACGACTTCGCGGTTATAGCGTGAGACGGTCGCGCTCTCCTCGGCCGAATACAGCAGCGCGCGGTTCTTGCCCCAGAAGTCGATGATGTAGCTGGCGGTCAAGTTCAGATTGTACAGCGGGGAAGTCCTCGCAAAGACAGTGCCTCCGCTGGCGCCCGAGGCGGGGGTTCGCATTTGTTCGGCGGTCGCCGCCCCCGTCGCGGAGGGTAGAAGTGGCGCGCCCGCGATCCCGACCTGGGCGTCGGCTTGCACGATCTGCGCCATCGCTACTGCAATATCGAGATTTCCGATCTGCGCTGTGTCCATCAGCGAGGTCAACTCGCCGGAGCGGAAGCCGTGCCACCAATCCAGTGCCGGCAGGTGCGCGTCGGGCGCCTTGTGGCCGCCTTCGTGATAGGCTGCGGGCACCTCGAGATTGAGTTCTGGCCGCTCGCTTCCAAGGATGCAGCCGGAGAGCGCCGGGCCGAGCAGCAACGCAGCCATGGCCAGCCGCAATCCGCCGCCTGATCTTGCCCTGAAGTCACGCAGGGCCTTTTCGGGAAGTTTGCCGGTCATTGAGCTACCAAGATCTACTCGCCCGGCTGCAGCGTGGTATCAGGCGCAAGCGGCGGTGCACGGTCGCCCCTGAGACGTCGGCTCCAGAACCGGAATCGGTCCATATAAAGGTAGATCACCGGCGTTGAATAGAGCGTCAGGACCTGGCTGAGGATCAG
>Ga0070715_10000267_pt1 | contig 12532 bp, 10 predicted proteins | sample LARL111metaG_FD_71394 | JGI IMG/M metagenome (GOLD analysis project Ga0070715, IMG submission 71394) | Corn, switchgrass and miscanthus rhizosphere microbial communities from Kellogg Biological Station, Michigan, USA - LAR L11-1 metaG | ecosystem: Host-associated > Plants > Roots > Rhizosphere ... | reverse complement strand
CCGACCGTCCGTGGCCACGGCATCCCCGAGGCGATGGAAGCGGTCGTCGAGCGCCAGAGCGTCATCACCGTGCCGACCGCGATCGGGAAGCCCGCCTCGGCCTCGATCGCGATCGGCACCGGCGGACCGTTCGGCGCCGAGGGCCCGATCGTCGTGACGGGCAGCGCGATCGGATCGCTCCTCGGGCAGATCCTTCCGGTCTCACCGGCCGAGCGAAGGATCCTGCTCGCGTGCGGCGCCGCCGCCGGCACGGCGGGCATCTTCGGGACGCCGTTCGCGGCGGTGCTGTTGCCGCTCGAGCTGCTGCTGTTCGAGTTCTCGACGCGGTCGCTCGTGCCGCTGTTCGTCGCGGCCGCCGTCGCCACCGCGATCCGCTCGGGCTTGCTCGACGGCGGCGCGTTCGTGCCGCAGGTGACCTTCACGACGCCGCATGGCCTCGAGTTGCTCTGGTACGTCGCCCTCGGGTTGGTGTGCGGCCTCTTGGCCGTCGTGATCTGCAAAGGCTTGTTCTGGATCGAGGCCGGCTATCGCACGCTGCCGATCTCGGAGTTCTGGCATCCGATCATCGGCGCGCTCGGCTTCGCCGCCGTCGGGATGTTCGAGCCCCGCGTGCTGGGTGTCGGCTACGCGGTGATCGGCGCCGAGCTCGCTGGCACGATCGTCGGCGGCGCGTTGTTGGTGCTCGGTGTCGCGAAACTCCTCGCCTGGTGGGTCGCCCTCGGGTCTGGCACATCGGGCGGAACCCTCGCGCCGTTGTTGTTCATCGGCGGCGCGTTCGGTGGCTGGCTCGGTTCGATCGCGGTGCACGCCGGCATCCCGGTCGACCCTCGTGCGTTCGCGCTCGTCGCGATGGCGGCGGTGTTCGGCGCGTCGACACGCGCGGTGTTGACCGGGATCGTCTTCACGATCGAGATCGTGGCGGCGCCTGCGATGGCGATCCCGTTGATGCTCGCGACCGCGGCGGCAGCGATCGTCGCGACCTCGCTCGCATCCGACAGCCTGATGACCGAGAAGCTCACGCGGCGCGGCCTGCGGATCCATCATCACGCCGAGGTTGACGTCCTGCGGAGCACGCGCGTGGCCGACGTGATGTCACGCGACGTGGTGACGATCGACGCCGGCGCCACCGTGGGCGCCGCCCGGACCGTGCTCGCCGAGGGTCCGCACAGTGCGTACCCGCTGGTCACCGCCGACGACACGCTGGCGGGGATGGTGTCGCGCTCGGACCTGTTGGCCGACGGTGTCCCCGACACCCAGCCGGTCGACGAGATCGCGGCGACCGACGTGGTCGCCCTGCCACCGACGGCATCGGTTCTGGATGCGCTGGACACGATCGTGCGCGAGAGCGTCGAGCACGTCCCGGTCGTCAACGACGGCTGCCTGGTCGGCATCTGCACCCGCACCGACGTCCTTCGCGCGCGGGCGCGCAAGCTCAACGAAGAGCGTCCGGCCCCCTCGCTCCGTCTTCGTCGGTCGTAGGCTCTGTCCCCGGGAGGAACTGGTGATGAGCGCTTCGAAGGATTCCTGGAACGAGGTCGGTGACCGGTTCACGGCGGTCGGCAAGCGGCTCGCCGGCCATTACGAGCAGCGGAACGGCGGCAGCCCGAAGGACACGCAGCACAAGGTCGAGGAAGTCGTTCGGGAGATCGGCAACCAGCTCGGACGGGCGTTCGAAGCGGTCGACGACACGGTGCGCGACGACGCCGCGCGCCAGGACCTGAAGCAGGCCTTCAACGCGCTGGGTTCGGCGATCTCCTCGACGGTCGAGGACGCGGCGTCGACGTTCCGCGGGCCGAGGAACGAGGAGCCACCCCGGCCCGACTGAGCGTCAGTGCAGCGGGTCTTTGAACCCGACGACCCGGTGGGTCCCGTCGCACAGCGGCTTCGTCCGGCTCGACCCGCACCGGCAAAGCACCATCCGCGTGTCCTCGCGGATCGTCTGGCCCTCGGCATCCACCAGCTTCGCGCGCCCGCGCACCTGCATCGGACCGTCGGCGAGGGCGACGAGCTCGACGTCCTCCCCGCTCAGATCCTCCTCTTGCGGGCCGCCGTCCAACCGCCGGAAGTGCAACGCGCCACTCGGGCACCGCATCACGACCTCGGCGACCGCGTCGGGATCGGCCGCGTCGGGGCGCACCCACGGCCTGGACCAGGGGTCGAACACGTCCGGCAGTCCCTGGAAGCACTCACCCACGTGAACGCACAGGCGCGGCTCCCACGTGACCTCGATGCGGTCGGACGCGTAGGTCCGCGACGCGCCCCGCCGCCTGCGCGGCTCCTTGTCCTCCAGCCGGACCTCGTCGCTCACGACGTCCATCCTTGCATCGGGCGGCGCGAGGCGCGAGGCCTATCATCGCCGCGATGAGCGAACCGACCAGGTCAGCGGCGCCCTTCGACCTCACCACGGAGCGGCTCGAGGCCTTCTCCGACGCCGTGATCGCGGTGATCATCACGATCCTCGCCCTCGGCCTCGAGCTGCCGAGCAGCACGTCGTGGCTCGCCATCCGGGAACAGGTCGGATCGTTCCTGATCTACATCCTCGCGTTCGTGAACCTCGCCATCTGGTGGAACAACCACCACCACTTGCTGCGCGCCACCACGAGGATCAACGGCGCCGTGATGTGGGCGAACATGGCGCTCCTGTTCTTCCTCTCGCTGATCCCGGTCGCCACCCAGTGGCTCCGGACCGCGCATCAGCCGAAACCAGCCGCGTTCTTCGGCCTCGTGTCGTTCTGCGCAGGCATCGCGTATAGCGTCCTCATCCGGACCATCATCCGAGCGAACGGGCCGGACTCAGTGGTGGCGCGATCGGTCCACGGTGACGTCAAAGGACTCATCTCTATCGCGCTCTTTGGCGCCGGGGTAGTCGTAGCCGTGCTGAGCGCTTGGATCTCGATAGGAACATTGAACCTCGGTACCTGGATCCCCATCGCGCTCTACGTCGCGGTCGCGGTGATGTGGCTCGTGCCCGACCGCCGGTTCACACACGACCATCCCGATGAGGCCGCCGCCTAACGGCCGGCCATCCGCAACGACGCGGCCCGCGCGGCGTCGATCACATCGTGGCCGAGGCGCGGGATGTCGCGCTGCGGCAGACGGAACGCCGGCCCCGACACGCTGATCGCGGCGACCGCCCGACCGTCGGCCATCACCGGCGCCGCGATCGTGATGAGACCGTCCTCGAGCTCGCCGCTGCTCGTCGCGTAGCCCTGCCGGCGGGTCAGCGCCCATACCTGCCGGAGCTTCGCCGGCGACACGATCGTGCGCGGCGTGACCGGCTCGAGCGCACGACGCACGACCGCGTCCTCGAGCGCAGGGTCGCCGAAGGCGACCAGAACCTTGCCGCTGGAGCTCGCGTGCACCGGGCTCCGCCTTCCGACCCAACTCGCCATCACGACGGTCTGCGCCGGCGTGACCTGGTCGACGTAGACGACGTGGAACCCGTCGCGGATCGCGAGGTTCGCCGTCTCCGACGTGACCGCCGACAGATGCTCGAGCTGCGGTCGCGCCTGGCTCACCACCGGCAAGCGATCAACGGCGGCGGCCGCCAGGCCGACGACGCGCGCGCCGATCCGGAACCGCTGCGTCGTGGCGTCCCGTTCGATCAGGCCGCCGGCGGCGATCGTCCCGAGCAGGCGAGATGCGGTCGACGGGTGCACGTCCAAGCGGCGCGCGATCTCGCCAACGGCGAGTCCGTCCGGGCTGTCGCCCAACAGATCCAGAACCGTCACGACCCGGTCGGCGACGTCGGTGGAACGGATAGCGAACCTCCCGAGACATCTCGTCGGTGTTGCCCTGACGGCAATACTAGTCTTGTCGGACTAGGCGGCCCTCCATACGGTCCGCCCTGTGATGGAGGGGGACGCCGCAAGCGCCTCGGATAGCCGCAACGATCTGGAGCTCGCGCTCGCCCTCGCCGATGCCGCGGCCGCGGTGACCCTGCCGAACTTCGGTGACCGCCTCCCGGTCGAGCTCAAGGACGACGACACGCCGGTCACCGACGTCGACCGCGCGGCCGAGCGAGCGATCCGCACGGTCCTCGCCGAGCGCGCGCCCGAAGACGGCGTCCTCGGTGAAGAAGAAGGTCACCATCCCGGCGCCGATGGCCGCACCTGGGTCGTGGATCCGGTCGACGGGACGAAGCTGTTCGCCGAAGGGATCCTCTTGTGGACGACGCTGATCGCGCTGACGATCGACGGCGTGCCGGTGGTCGGCGTCGCCGACGCGCCCGCGCTCGGCGTCCGCTATCACGCGACCCGCGACGGCGGCGCCTGGTGCGGCAATCGGGCGCTCATCGTGTCCGGCATCGTGTCGCTCGACGACGCGTTCGTCGCCCACTCCCCGATCGAGGAGTGGTACCGCTCGGGTGACGGGGACCACCTCGCCGCCCTCGCGTCGGCGGCTCGCGGCACCCGGGGCCTCAGCGACGCCTGGGCGCACCTGCTCGTCGCGCAAGGGTCGCTCGACGCGCTCGCCGAACACGAGCCTTGCTACGCCTGGGACTGGTCGGCCACGCAGGTCATCGTCGAAGAGGCCGGCGGACGTATCACCACGTTGGACGGCGGATCCCCGACGCCGGGCTCGAACCTATTGGTCTCGAACGGGTTGGTCCACGACGAGATCGTGGCCGTCCTCACCGAAGGGAGCACGTGATGCGCACCCGGACCCGCAACGTCTCCGCGACGCTGCTCGCCCTCATGTTCGCCGCGACGATCACGACCGCTGCGGCGGCACAGACCGCGACGCCCGCTCCAAGCAGCAGCGGCGACGTCGTGCTGCGCGTCGGTGTGATCGCCGACCTCGACACCGACAACGTGTTCGCGGTGAGCGCGGGGAGCGACTACACGGTCGCCACGTCCGAGTACGACATGCTCCTCAGCTTCTCGTCGAAAGACCTGACCGCGGCCCCGGGTCTCGCGACGGGCTGCGACCACAACGGCGACTACACCACCTGGACATGTCATATCCGCCCGGGTCTCAAGTGGAGCGATGGCCAGCCGCTCACCTCTGAGGACATCGCGTTCACGTATCGGTTCGTGATCGACAACAACATCCCGCAGTACAAGAGCTACTTCCCCAGTGACCCGACGTTCGAGACGCCGGACCCGACCACCCTCATCTGGAAGGCGAAGGCGCCAACGTTCGCACCGGAGATGCCGCCGTGGGTCTACATCGTGCCCGAGCACATCTGGGCGCCGTACGACGGCAAGGACCTCAAGACAATCCGCGACGTCTCGCAGACACCCGCGGTCGGAAGCGGTCCGTTCATCCTGACGAGTTGGACGCCGGGTCAGGGCTTCGTGATGTCCCGCAACCCGTACTACTGGGGTCCCACGCCGTCGCTGGATCGGATCGAGTACCAGGTCTACACGAACCAAGAGGCGATGATCCAGGCGCTGAAGAACGGCGAGATCGACGCGCTCGACGGCTTGCAGCCATCGCTCATCAACTCGGTGCAGGGCAGCCCGAACATCACGCTGCAGAAGGTGGTGTCGGACTGGTGGCTGAACCTCGCGTTCAACTTCGGCGGCCAGCCGGGCTCGACCTACACGCCGCTGCCGGCGCTGCACGACCTCGTCGTGCGCAAGGCCATCGAGATGGCGATCGACAAGAACGCGATCGTCCAGAAGGTCTATGAAGGAGCGGCGACCCCGGGCGACACGATCGTTAGACCCGCGTCCGCGTACTGGCACCTGGATATCCCGGCCGACAAGGAGTTCCAGTACAACCCGACCGAAGCGGCCCAGATGCTCCAACAGGCCGGGTACGTCGACACGAACGGCGACGGGATCCGCGAGGATCCGAAGACCGGCCAACCGCTCGAGATGCGGATCCCCGCGTCGACGGACACCACGGGCGCGGAGCAAGCGGGCGAGCTGATCGTCGGCTACCTCAAGCAGATCGGCATCAAGGTCGACCTGCTGCCGGCCACCGACGCAAAGATGAACGACTACTGGGGCTCGGGGAACTTCGACGCGTACATCTGGTACTGGAGCGGCGACCCCGATCCGAACTACCAGCTCTTCGTCTTCACCTCTGCGCAATGCGGCTCCTGGAGCGACGGCTGCTGGAAGGACCCGCATTTCGACAAGCTCTACGAAGAGCAGCACACCGAGATGAACCAGACCAAGCGGCAGGCCATCGTCAAGGAAGCGCAGCAGTACGAGTATGACCAGGTCCCCGGCGTGGTGCTCGCCTACCCCAATTGGCTCGAGGCCTACCGAACCGACCGGTTCACCGGCTGGGTCGGTCAGCCCGGTCCGGACGGCTACGTGCTGCCGACCTACAACTACGACACCTGGCTCTACCTGCGTCCGCTCGGCGAGACATCGTCGAACAGTTCGAGCGGGCTTCCAGGATGGGTCTGGTTGATCGCGGCGGTCGTGATCGCCGGGGTCGTCGTCGTGACTCGGCGAGGCCGGAAGATCGAGCCCGACGAGGCCTAGCGCATGGGGTCACGGCGGTACCTGCTCAGCAAATGCCTGCAGGCCCTGGTGACCCTCTGGTTCGTACTGACCTTCAACTTCTTCCTGTTCCGAGTGCTGCCGGGCGACCCGATCGGGATGCTCGCGCGCAGCGAGAAGCTCTCGCCCGCCGACATCGCCGCGCTCCGCCACGACCAGGGCCTCGACCTGCCGATGGCCCAGCAATACGTCGTCTACATGAAGAACGTCGTCACCGGGGACCTCGGTGAGTCGTTGCGCACCGGGCTCCCGGTTCGCGACCTGATCGGCTCACGGATGTGGCCGACCGTTCTGCTGGTCGGCCTCGGCACCATCCTCGCGAGCTGGCTCGGCATTCTGATCGGGATCCGCGGGGGGTGGCGGCGGGGCAGCCGCTTCGATACGACGTCGCAGTACTCGTCGTTGGTGCTGTACGCGATGCCCGAGGGCTGGCTCGGGATGCTGCTGCTGCTCATCTTCTCGGGCTGGCTGCATTGGTTCCCGGCGGGCGGCTACGCGCGCCCCGACGAGACCGGGGTCGCGCATCTGGTCGACCTGCTCGACCACCTGTTCTTACCGTTGCTCACGCTCACGCTGGGCTACATCGGGGGCTACGCGATCGTGATGCGGTCGTCGATGATCGACACGATCAACGAGGACTTCGTGCACACCGCACGCGCCAAAGGCGTGCCGGAACGGCTCGTGCGGAGCAAGCATGTCGTCCCGAACGCCTTCTTGCCGTCGTTCACGCTGATCATCCTGAGCTTCGGGTTCGTGCTCGGCGGCGCGATCGTGATCGAAACCGTGTACTCGTGGCCGGGACTCGGGCTCCTCACGTATCAGGCGATCCAAACGCTGGACTTCCCGGTCATCCAGGCGGTGTTCCTGATCGCGAGCGCCGCGGTGATCGTCGCGAACCTGATCGCGGACATCACGTATGGCTACCTCGACCCGCGGATCAAGCAGGTCTGAGATGGAGCAACAGGTCGAGGTCGGACGATCGCGGCGCGTGAGCGCGTGGTCGCGCCGGCGCGCGACGCTGGGCGCGCACTGGTCGACGTTCCGATCGAGCCGGCGCGGGATGACCGGCCTCGCGATCTTGGTGTTCTTCGCCGCGATCGCGATCGCCTCGCCGCTGCTCGTCAGCCCCGAGGACCTCGACCCGGCCCTGGCGACCCTTCCGCCGCACATGCCGCCAAGCACGCAGGCGTGGCTCGGCACGGACAACTTCGGACGCTCGGTGCTCGACCTGCTGATCGCGGGAGCCCGGGTGTCGTTGCTCGTCGGCATCGTCGCCGCGTTGGGCGCGATGGCGATCGGGGCCGTCGTCGGGATCGCGTCCGGATACTTCGGCGGCACGAAGGTCGACACGCTCTTGAACGCGTTCACGAACTGGTTCCTCGTGATCCCCTGGCTCGCGCTCGCGATCGCCCTCAGCACGATCTTCGGCGCTAGCTTGCGGAACGTCATCATCGTGATCGCGATCACCTCGTGGGCGAGCACCGCACGGCTCGTACGCGCCCAAGCCCTGTCGGTGCGAGAGCGGTCCTACGTCGAACGGTCGCGGGCGCTCGGCGGCACCCACTGGCACACCGTGACGCACCACATCTTGCCCAACGTGTTCCCCGTGATCTTCGCCAACACGATCTTGACGATCGGCCTCGCGATCTTGGCTGAGACGACGCTCGCGATCCTCGGCCTGTCCGCGGGGATCTCCTGGGGCAGGATCATCGAGAACGCGTTCACCGGAGGCGCGAGCAGCGCGGGCTGGTGGTGGTGGCTGATCCCGCCGGGCATCTGCATCGTGCTCGTGACCCTGTCGTTCACGATGATCGGGTTCGCGCTCGATGAGATCTTGAGCCCCCGCCTGCGCCAGCGCTGACGACCGGATTCGACGGTAGGCCGCGTCCGCGAGAGGATGCGGGAAGGTCTGGACCGAAGAGGGAGGGTCCCCCCGATGCGCAAACTCATCGTGGCCGCGATCGCCACCGCGTGCACGATCGTCGCCCCCGTGCCGTCGCAGGCGGCCAACGGCGTTCCGACGTTCAGCCATGTGTTCGTGATCGTCGGCGAGAACACCAGCCTGTCGCAGCTCACCATGAAGAACGCGACGTACCAGCTCGGCCAGATCAAGCCGAACAGCGCCTGGCTCACCGACTACTGGGGCATCTCGCACTACTCGACGTCGAACTACGTCGCCATGACGAGCGGACAGTTCCTCCCGTGCCACCAGGCCGACGCGAAGCCCGCGACGTGCAACCAGGACGTGCCCAACGTGTTCGGTCAGCTGAGCGACGCGGGCATCAGCTGGAAGGCATGGAACGAATCGATGCCCGACGGGTGCACCTTGGTCAACGCCGGCGAGAATCGGTTCGGCGATGCCTACCGGGTGAAGCACAACCCGGCCGCGTACTACGAGGACATCGTCGGCTCGGACTTCTCGGGCACCACCGGCGATGCGTTCTGCGCGCAGCACGATGTCTCGATGGGCACAACCGACCCGAACGACAAGAGCACGTTCGAGGCGACGCTCCGGGCGGGGACGGACGTCCCGCAGTTCAACTACATCGTGCCCAACATGTGCGAGGACGGGCACGACAACTGCAAGCCCGAGGGCAACACGATCAAGCAGTTCGACGACTTCCTCGCCCGTGAGGTGCCGAACATCATGTCCTCGCCAGCGTGGGATGCGAACAGCGTGATCTTCGTCGTCTACGACGAAGGTCAGGACGGTGGCCCGGGCAAGGCCGTGAAGTTCGCGGGTGGACACGTGCCGTTCGCCGTGATCGGCGACCTGGTGCACAACGCGCAGTACGCGGACTTCGAGAACCACTACAACCTGCTGCGGACGATCGAAGACGGGTTCGGACTTGGCTATGCGGGAGCGGCGGCGGACGTAGCGCCGATGACGCAGATCTGGAACTAGACGTCTGGTGGGGCTCGGCCGCGTCAGCGGCCGAGCCCATATAACGCAGCGTCCAGCGCCTCGGCGACGAGCACGATGTGCTCGTCGCCGAACGCCAGGGGCGGGCGGACCTTGAGCACGTTGCCGGCTTGACCGGTCGTACCCACGAGCACACCCCGGGCCCGCATGCCGTTCGCGACCGCCTCGGTGAGCTCGGGGTCGGGTTCCTTCGTCGTGGGGTCGCGAACGAGGTCGACGCCGGTCAGCATCCCGATGCCGCGGACATCGCCGACCGCCTCGTGGTTGCGCTGCACCTCGGTGAGCGCGGCGCGGAGCGCGGGGCCGACCCGCGCGGCGCGGGCGATCAGCTGTTCGTCTTCGATCACGTCGAGCACGGCGAGGGCCGCGGCGCACGCGACGGGGTTGCCGCCGAACGTCGAGAACCACTCGGTCGTTTCTGCGAAGCGCTCGGTGAGCTCGCGGCGCGTGATCAGCGCGGCCACTGGGTGACCGTTGCCCATCGGCTTTCCGAGCGTCACGACGTCGGCCGCGACGCCCTGTGCCGCGAACGACCACAGGTGGGCGCCGCTGCGGCCGTGCCCCACCTGCACCTCGTCGGCGATGTAGAGCGCGCCGGCGTCGTGTGTGCGCTCTGCTAGCGCGCGCACCGCCTCCACCGGTGGCACCGGGATACCGTCGGACGTGAACCCGCCGTCGACGAACGTCGCGGCCGGCTCGATCTCTCGCTCACGGAGCCGCTCGGCGGCCTGTGCGAGCGACGCCGGCATGTCGAGGTCCGGGTCGCGATAGGCGTCGGCCGGGTCGAAGGTTTCGACGTGGTTCGGCTCCCCGCTCGCGAGCCACTCCTCGGGCGAGATCGCCGCGATCGCCTCGGTGACGCCGTGATACGCGAACCGCGTGACGAGGGCGCCCCCACCGCCGGTCCACGAGGTCGCGAGGCGCCAGGCGGTGTCGTTCGCTTCGCTGCCCGAGTTCACGAACAGGACGGTGTCGAGGCCGGATCCCTCCGGCATGGTGGCGACCAACCGCTCGGCGAGCTCCACCGGCGCGTCGGTCAGGTAGCGCATGTTGGTGTTGAGCAGGCGCGACTGACGCGCGATCGCATCGGCGACCCGTGGATGCGCGTGTCCGACGACCGGCACGTTGTTGTAGCAGTCGAGGAAGCGCACGCCGTTGGCGTCGATCAACCAGACGCCCTCCCCGCGCACCAGATGGAGCGGCCGGTCGTAGGTGAGCGGCGACAGCGCCGGTCCGAACGCCTGTGCCCGTCGCTCCAACAGCTCCGCTCCGTCCGACGTCTTGCCGCCCGTGAGGAGGCGGTCGCGGAACAGCGCGATCCCCTCCTCTTCCAGGTACCGGAGCAGCGGCAGCACCTGCGCCCAGTCCTGGAGATACGCGTTGTCCGGATGCAGCGCCGCGCGCCACCCGAACAGGACCGCGTCGGTCACCGCGCGCACGGCGACCAGGTCCGGCAGGACGTCGAGCTCCTCTGGCTCGAGCGCCGTCACGCTCCGATAGCCGTCGACGACCCGCATCGCGACCGGCACCACGTGCTCGAACGGGCGATGCACCGACAGGGACTCGATCGCCGAGCTCAGGTCGCACACGAGCGCGGTGTGGCTCATGTCGCCGAAGTCCACGATGCCGGTGATCCGCCCGCGCTCGTCGACCAGCGCGTTGTCGAGTGTCACGTCCCCGTGGATCACCTGCGACCGCAGCGACCACCATCGCGGCAGCACCGAGGCCTCGAACCGATCGAGCACGCGACCGAGCAGCGCCCGATCGTCCGCATCGGCGATCGCGTCCAGCAAGGGTCGCATCGTCGCCGCGTGGTGCACATCCCACATCAGGACGCGCGCCGCGGACGGATGGAAGAACGAGCGCATCGCACGGGCGAGCCGCGCCACGACCACGCCGTAATCGAAGGCCGCCTCCGGGCCGATCTCCGGCGGGTCGATCGACGCGGTCCCCGGCATGTGCGTGCTGGCGCGCACGAGATGGGACATCCCGCCCGGGCCCCCGACAGAGGTCACGAACGCGTCGCGCCCCAAGGCCGGATCCGCGCCCAGCACCCGCATCGGCGCGGCGACCGGGAGAGACGGGTCTACCGCGAGCACGTGGAGCGCCGCAGCCGTCTCCATATCCACGACGGCGCGATCCTCGCTCGCGTTGGAGATCTTGAGCACGCCGACCGGGCCCTCGGGCCCGGCGATCACGAACCCCTGGTCGCGTTCGCTCCCCACAGGAGACGCATTGCCGCGCAAGCCGAAGAGCCGCTCGGCGAGCTCCGCAGCTTGGGCGGCGTCGAACGCGGGCGGCTCGCCCCGCAGCACGTCACCATCGACCGTCGCCTCGGCCATCGGCTGGATGCTATCCGCCCACCCGAGGCCGTCGTCAGACTTCCGACGGATGCCCGCCGTGGCACGGGCGCCCGTACACTCATCCGACCGAGCCGGCACCCCCCGGACGCCGGCGCTAGAGGAGATCGATGCGAGGCACCCTTCGTACCGCCGCGTCAGTGTGCGCGGTCCTGCTCGTCATGTCGCTCGGCGCCCCGATCGCCAACGCCACCGTGGTTGGCGGCAACGGCGACTGCCTCGCGCGACCGGGCGCGGTCGGCCGCTCCACCGGCCACATGGCGCGCGACGAGGTGCGCACGACCGGCGTCGACAAGCTCACCGGCTGGCTGTCTCGTCATCCGTCCGCCGAGACCGACGCGCAAGCCCAGCTCGCGGCGTCGACCCCGGTGACGATCCCCGTCGTCTTCCACGTGATCCGCAAGAACACGACCGTAGACGGCGGCAACGTGCCGAAGTCGTGGATCACGAACCAGATCTCGGTGCTCAACGCGTCGTACAGCGGCGGCACGGGCGGCGCCGACACCGGCTTCCAGTTCAGCTTGGGATCGATCACGCGCACGACCAACGCCAACTGGTTCAAGCTCACGTCCGGCAAGGAGAAGAAGATGAAGACCGCCCTCAAGGTGGGCGGCCCCGAGACGCTCAACATCTATTCCGCAGACCTCGGCAACTCGCTGCTCGGATGGTCGTACTTCGCGCAGGACGCGGCGAAGGACGGCGTGCTCGACGGTGTCGTGATCCACTTCGACACGCTGCCCGGCGGCCCGTGGGGCTCCAACTACAGCGAGGGCGACACCGCGACC
>Ga0070715_10000264_pt1 | contig 12670 bp, 18 predicted proteins | sample LARL111metaG_FD_71394 | JGI IMG/M metagenome (GOLD analysis project Ga0070715, IMG submission 71394) | Corn, switchgrass and miscanthus rhizosphere microbial communities from Kellogg Biological Station, Michigan, USA - LAR L11-1 metaG | ecosystem: Host-associated > Plants > Roots > Rhizosphere ... | reverse complement strand
TGCGATGTATTGTCCACACTGGCGCAAAAACCGCGGCCGATTACGGGTGGGCGTCACGATCGAGACAAGCGGAAGCGTCATAGAAAATGACGCAGGTAAAGCACCTGGAGCGGGTTCAACGCGTGCACCTTGGAGCCGGGCGCGTTCGGGTGGTTCCACGGTGTCAGCGGCAAGAGCTCCGAAAGCTCGTCGTAGTACTCGACATCGGCGCCGAGCAGCGCTCGAGCGCCGGCGGTGTCGTCGTCGGTGAATTGGTAGTTCGTGAGTGCGCTCCCATTGACGTTGTGCCGCATGTAGACGACGAGCGTCGGATCGGCCGCGTCGATCATCGCGGTCCCGCGCGCGCGGTGCTCGGCCTGAAACGGCGAATCCTCGGCCGCGTCGACGTCCCGAAACGGGTTCGCCTGCCACACCTTGCGGTGATAGGCGAAGAGCGCGCCCGCGCTTCCTTCGGCCGGAATCCACGAGCGCGCCTTGCACGCGCGCCGGCTTTGCACGTGGTACCACCAGAAAGCACTGGAGTAGGTGAACGCCTCGCCGGCGGCCTCGAGGGTCGCCGCCTGCCTGACGATGCGGTACGGGTGGTGCCAATCGTCGTCGTCCCACTGGATGATGATGTCGCCTTCGGCCGCTTCGCACGCGAGATTATGAAAGAGCCCCGTGCGCGGTTCGGCCGACGGGTGGTGCAGATAGCGAACCCGATCGGCAATGCCGACACCAAAGCGGCACGGGTTCGCGTCGGGCGAGCCGTCGACGATCACGAGCTCGGCGCGGCCGCCGGCGACCCAATAGAGATAGCTCGAGCGCGCGAAGTACTCCGCGCATTTGCGAAGGAGCATGCGCCGGTTCTTGGTGACAACGATGCACGAAACGACCGGCCGCGCGCTCATTTTTGCAGCACGAGCGGCGTCGACGCCGCGCCATCCGTCGCCGGCCCGCGCACCCAATGTGGATCGAAGTGGGCGAAGAGATCCGGCCGCACCATCCAGCCGCGATCGTGAAAAAACGTGACCCACCACGCGGGCGGTTCGACGGTCGCGTGGTACTCGACGCCTTCGAAGAAGTCCGGCGCCGAGTTGATCGAGGCGATGAAGTAGCCGCCGCACCGAAGATGCGCGTGCACGTTCAGATTCAAGAGCTCGAGCTGGTCGCGCGTCAGATGCTCGAGCACTTCCCACATGGTCACGACGTTGAACGACGCCATGGGGTGAGGGCGGTTGCTCGAGCGCACGAAAAAGGGGTGGCTGATGTCGGCGGTGAAAAGCGACTCCCCGAGGATGGGCCACTCCGCGCGCGCCGCTTTTTGCGAATAGTCGCTGCCTTCGATGCCGATCGCGTATCCGCCGCGGTCGAGAACCGAGCGAACGAACCCACCGCCGGCGCAGCCGAGATCGAGCACCTGTGGAAGCTCCGGCGCGAGCAAATCGAAAAGCCGATCGTTGAAAGCATCGTTGCGACTGTTGTCGTTCTTGGTGCCGCGGGGGTGCAAGTGATCGACCGAGCCGGCCGCGATCGGGTGCGACGTTTGGACAAGGGTCACGACGCGCCCCGGGGATCGATGACGCCCGTGATGCCGAGCCGGCCGCCGTGGACCTCGAGCTCTTCGAGCACGCCGCAGTTCGCGTGCCGTTTCAAAAACCGCTGCATCGTGTCGTTGGTGCGCACGTCGCCGGCGGCGGCGCTCGTCGGTACGAGCTCGTGATCGTCGCACTTCGGACAACCGAGCCCCACGAGCTCGGGGTAATGGGACGGAAGGAGAAGGCCCCCCACCTGCTTGAACGGGCCTGTCACACTCCAGAAGCTACCACGGAGACGGCGCTACTGGCAGCCGCAGGACGCGCAGTAGCCTTTGTGCGGCGTCGGGAAGTCGCCTTGGTTGCACAGGTGATCGGTCGCCGCATCGTTCGGGTTGCCCGATCCATCGCAGCAGGCGGTGTGGTTGGCCGTGCCATCGGGGTTGTCGAAGATGAAGCAATTGATGCACGGGCACCCCGTCGCCGGCGTACCGCCAAACGTGCAAGCGTCGGCCGGTGGCGCCGCGCGCTCGACAACGACATCGTCCGGCCAGGGATCGGCAAGAACGTCGCGCCCCGGATCGGGCCCGACGGCGCCGCGGTCGGGCGTCGACGCTTCGACCGTGCGCACCTCGTTCGCTCCGTCGGCGAGCGTCGCGACGTCGCCAGCGTCGTCGTCCACGGGTGGTGCGACGGTGAGGGCCGCGCTCGTGAACTCCTCGCCGCCGCATCCGGCGATCAACAACAGCAACAGGCCCAGCTTGATCATCGCTTTCCCCTTGGACGAAGCGCGGCGTCCGTTTGTTCGGCGATCGTGTGAAACCATGACGATCCTACCAACGCCGCGACCTGTCGCCTAGTTCCCGGCGGCGTGCGGGTCGCCACTTGGCCGAGGGCCTTCGACATGAGGCGCGCGCCGGCGGCGGCGCGGCGCCCGAGGTGGCGCGATTGCCGCATCGCATCGTTCAGATCCTCGGGCGCAACGCCCGCGGCGACGAGCAGATCGCGCAGGCTCACGTCGGGATCGGCGCGGTGCGCGAGCGCTGCCACGCGGCCCAGCCGAGGACGAAGGCTTCGATCGCGAGGCTCGCCACGAGCGCATTTTTGACGACGCCGCGGCGCTGGCCAGCGACGAGGAGCCCCACGGCGATGATGCCCGCGCGTAGCGACGTGTGAGCGACGACCATCGGCAACGCGCCCGGTTCGCCGTTCAGGAGGGCTAGGGCGCTCGTCGCCGACGGAAGGGCAGGGGCGATCGCCGGGTGAAGCGCGAGCGCCGTCGTCATCGCGGCAACCGCTGGGCGCGATCGAGCTGCGCGAGGACGGCATCGGCGGCGCGGTCGAGATCGTCCAAGTCCGTCGCGGATGCGGTGTCGATGACGCGGGCGAAGCCGAGCGCGCCGAGATCGTTCACCTGGTTCAGGATCGCCATGTACTTGCGCATGGTGGTCTGTTGCCGGGTCTGCGGGACTTGCGGGAGCTGCGTCACGCGTCCTCCCTTCGCGGGTGCTCGCCGAGTGTCAATTCGAGCCAGTACTTGAGCCATTTCGACAGCGAGAAATCGACGTCGCGCGCCCGCCTGCGACATTCGTCGTACACACTTCGAGGGACGCGACCTTGCAAAAGCGGGTGGTTTTGGCGGTACTCGCGCGTGTATTTCCGTCGGGCAATGAAACTTGCATTGCTTTTGCTGCGCGCCATCCCGATCACGAAAGTCTAGCAGATCGGACGAAAAGTCGCGCGCGCCGCGTTGTGACGGGCACATGTCAAGGAAAACCGCACGTGATGCAAATGAACCACCCACCTGTTCAGGTGGGTGCGGAGTTGGCGACCAAATGCGGCTTTTCGTTGACGAATCTGTCCGTTGGATGGTCTAACGGACGGACGCCCACCTAGGTCAGCCGACCCAGGTAGGCCCCCAGGACCGCGCGATTGGCGTCGCCGGTCCCTGGTCATCGGTCAACTGTTGCTTTTGGAAACGGAGTTCAACTCGATGACGAGAGAAAGCATAGCCTCGATCGGCGTGGCTGTCCACGTCCATCGCCTCGGAATGCCCGAGGTTTTCCAGTCAGATCGCATAAGAACCACTTACGAAACCGGCGCAGGCCGAGGGACGTCGGGAGGGGTCGTTCAACCGCTCCCGACGTCGCGTAAGTCGCGTTATGTCTACTTCGCCCGCCCCTTCTGCGGCAATCCGGCCCGGGGCGCGTTCGCCGCGCTTACGCAAGCCAAAAACTCGGCAAACGTAGGCGTTTCGCACGATCCTAGCACGGACGATGGATCGGGCGGACCTCGCAACGGTGCGGACGCGACTCGAGATGGCCGGACGGCTGGTGCAGAGTTGCGCCGACGCCGTCGCCACGTGGCGCCCGGCGCATCTCGGCGAGGAGATCGCCCGCCGCGACATCGAAATGGTGGCCCGCGGTCTCATCTCTTGGGCGCTCGAGCTCGGAGCGACGCTCGTTTCGATGCGGCTCTACCTTCGCCCGCGCAACTGTCCGCACTGCGGATGGGAACGCGCGCCGCGATCGGTCGAACGCTGCCCGCGGTGCAACGGACCTCGCGAGGTGCGCGATGAGCGCGACCCCCGAGCAGATCCTTCGCTCGCTTCGTGATCGCGACCTCGAAGATCTCGCCGCCCATGCCGCGCGCCGCTACGGCTGCTGCCTCGACGAGATCATCGGCTGCTCGCGCGAGCTCGACATCGTCGAGGCGCGTCACGCGGTGTGGTACGCGCTTTACAAGCACTTCGGCGGCAACGCGTCGGCCGTGGCGCGCCTCTGGGGCACCGATCCGTCGACGATCGCGTACGCTCTGGCCGATTGGCCGGGCGACATCGTGCGCGTCGTGCTTCTCACGTTTCCGAACGACGAGCGGCCGTGGGTCGAGCTCGTGTGGGTCGCCGGTCGGCAATTGCCGTTTGGCGTTCTCGACACCTCGCCGCTCCAATCGTCCGCCGAGTGGTACGCGACGCACGAAGAAGCGCGCGCCATGTTCATCCGGCGCACCGAGGAAGCGGGCGCGACGACGTTTCGCGCGCACTCGATCGCAGTTTCCGAAGGGGGGACGTGATGCCCCTCGACGAAACCGCCAAGCGCTACAAGGCGCACAACGACGCGATCGAGCGCTCGCAAAAGAACCTGTCCGCGCCGCCGGGGAAAAAGTGCATTGAAGTCGGCTGCACCAACGGCGCGTTCCCCTGGGACAAGCGGTGCCGGTCGTGCGAGAAAAAGCACCAGCGCGCGTTGCGATCGGCCAACCGCAACCGCGTGCCGTGCTCGCCCTTCGCGTTTGAACACCTCGTGGCGTTTGCGCGCGGGGGACTTCGATGAAGTCCGCCAAGCGCTGGACGGCGACGGGCGTGGCCACGTGCGCGCTCTGCCGCGAGAGCTTCCCGGCGGCGACGGCGGGCCTGATGTGCGACTTCGGCGCGGCCGTCGAGAACACGACGATCGTCAAGTTCGTTTGCATGGGGTGCGCCGGTCCCATCACGACGGCCGTCGCCGGTGAGGAGATCATCCGCCGATCGCAAATGGACCGCGGCCAAGAGCTCATGATCGAGCAGATGGCCCAAGCCGCGCGCCGCGGCGGGGGGGCGCTCGTGAGCGGCCGCGGGCTCGTCTTCTCGTTCGATCCGGGTTCGGACAATCCGCCGTGCGACATCTGCGGCATGCCGACGAAGGACGGCGCGGCGCTCGTGCACCGCGAGCGCCGCCCCGGCGTCGCGCTCTTTGTTGCCTGCATGCCGTGCTCGGTCGAGCTCTCGTGCACGGTCGTGCGTGAGATGTGGCCGCGCGCTCCACCTGATCCCCCGCCGGAAACGCCGCCCGCGTCCGGTGGGGGATCGCCGTGACGGCGCGCGCCCAAGTTGCCACCGACGCACCGTGGAGGGTCCGGCTCGCGCCGGGCCCTCGCACCCTGCTCGAGGATCTCTTCCACTACCGACGGCGCTACCGCCGCGTCATCCCGACGACCGCGCAACTGGCCGAGCGGCACGGCGTCGACCGCTCGACCATCAAGCGATGGCTCGCCGAGCTGCGCGCCGGCGGCGTGCTGGTCTGCGTCTACAACGGCGGACAGGGCCAGCGGTGCATCTACTACGTGGGGCCGCGCGCCGCCGAACAGGCCCGCGACGAGAACCCCGCGTGGTCCGAAAACGCGCGCTTCGGTGGCCTTCGCATGGGCGAGCGGGTGCGCGCCAAACGCCTCGCGAAGGATCGCAAAAATGAGATCCTAACGGCCCCGGGCTCTTCTAGTACAGAGAGGGGGACTCCTTCGGAGTCCCCCCCCTCGGAGAACCAAGCGCCCGCAGCGCCCGCAGCAGATCGAGACGCGCCCCCCTGTCGTCCCCCCGCGGGGGACCCGAAGCCCGCGGCGGCATCCGTCGCCGACGCCGGCGAGCTCGCGGCCGCTCACGCTTTGCGGCTCGCTACGCCCGCGCCTGAGCGTCCAAAACCCGACGAGCCCCTCACCCCGCCGCGAGCGGCGGGGAGCTCCCCACGGGGAGCGGGCGCGGCCGCGAGGGACCGTGGCCGGCCGACCCGGCGATCGGTCGCCAAAGATCGCTGGGATCTCTGGTGCCGTGCGTGGGGACTTTGGCGAGCCTACGCCGCCAAAGCCCAAGGCGGTCCGCCCGCCGATCACCCCGCCGACGTCGGCGCGATGAAGGCTTTGCTGTCCGCGGCGCTCTTGCGCTACCGCGGCGCCGAAGAGCTCGCCCTCGATGACCTCGCGTACGGGTTTCGGGCGTACATCCGCGACAAGCGCCAGCGCTTCAAACCGCTCACGCGGCTCGTGCGGATGCGCGAGGACTACGGCCGCGCACCGGCCGAGTTTCGCGCCCCATGGCGCAAGGCGGACGCCGTCGTGCGCCGGCCGGCGTTCGAGCTCGGCGCCGTCGTCGACGTCCGTGCGATCGCGACGGGCGGCGCGCCGATCGAAACGACGCGGCAGAGCCCACGCACCGGGGAGGGTTCGGCGGGCGCGGCGCCGCCGGCGCGCGCCGATGCGCCAACGCTGCTCGAGCTCGCGCGCAAAAACGTCGAGCGAGCCGAGGAGGCTCACGGACGAGGTTTCGGAAGCCTTCGCGCCGTCGAACGCGCCAAGCGTCTTTTGGGCGAGCTCGAAGCCAAGGACAGGGCGACATGAAGCGCGGCAAAACGAAGATCTGCGGCAAACGCGACCAGGGCCGGATCTGCGAGCTCGACCCGGGTCACCACGGCATGCACCGGGGGCAGGGCTGGCAGTGGACCAAGGACATGCTTCCTCCGGTCGGCCGTCGCCGTCGCCGATCGGCCGCGCAGGGGAGACTTTTCTCGTGATGACTTGTCCTCATTGCCAGCGAGGCGGGTTCGAGGAAGGTGCACGCGCGCTCTTTCGGCGCGATCCGAGGGAGCTCGATCTCTTTTGCTGCACGTGCACGTCGGTGCTCGTCGTTCGCGGCGCGCGGCTCGTCGACGCGACGGCCGAAGACATCCTCGAGATGAACCCGACGGCCTACGCGGTGCTCTGGCGCACGCGTCAAACGTTCCTCGAATCGATGCGACACCTACAGGGTGGGAGCGTCTAGAAAGCTTGACAAGTCGGGAAAACTTGCAAGTTTCGAGGGAACCTTTCGACAGGGAGAACGGGAGCCACATGAACATCGACATCAACGGGTTTCTCTTCGTGGTCGCGATCGTGGCGCTCGTCGCTCTCTTCGCGGTGGTGGTCGTCTTGATGCGTGACAAGCGGCGCGTCGCTCGCGTCGACAACTACGCGATCAGCATCGAGGAGCACGACGGGTTTCCGTTCTTGCACCTCAAGCTCGAGGCCGACGGCGCGTTTCGAACGTTCGAGCTCGATCCGTCGTTCGGGCACGTCCTGTCCGATCAACTGCTGACAGCGAGCGCGCGCGCTCTTGCCGGTCGAGGATCGCATGGCGTCGAAGCGCACTGACCCAGCGACGCCGGACACGTCGGTGGGCGTGTGGCCCGATCATCCGCTCTTTCCGGTCGAGGAAGGTGAGCAGCCGCCCCGGATCGCGTTCATTCACGTGACGCGCAAGGATCGCGGCGTCATGCTGTACGGTCCGATGATGCGAGCCGACGAGCTCACTTCGCTCGACACCATTTTCGAGCGCTTCGGCGGCGGGATGTACGAGCTCGTGGGCCGCGGCACCTCGGTCCGCGATCCCTCGCAGCCCGGCAACATCACGCGCCGCAAGTGGTACCCGATCCCAGGCCGCTCGAAACCGCTCAGCCAAGACCCGACGGCGGACGAGCTTCGGCAGGCCGAGGGTGTGCCTCCTGCTGCATCGTCCGCGGCCGCGGCGACGCCGGCGCCGAGCTCGGGCGGAGGTGGGGACTCGCTTCTTGTCGCCGTGCTCAACATGCAGGCGACCAGTTCGCAAAATTTTATGACGCTGATGATGAACATGCTGACCGAATCGAAGAAGGAGGCGACCGAGGCGGCCAAGCTTCAGGCGCAGCAGCAACAGCAGTTTGCGCAAATGATGATGACGCTCTCGGGCCAGCAGCAGCAGAACATGATCGGCATGATGACCGCCATGCTGCAGAGCCGCGGCGGCGGCCCCGAGGAGATGGCGAAATACGCCGATCTGCTCCGCAAGCTCGGCGTGGGCGGCGCGAAGCCGAGCGATGAAGCGGAGGGCGCCGACGCCCCCGGCTTCGGCAAGATGCTCGAGGACGCCGCCGATTTTGTGCAGGGCGTGGTTGCGCTGAAGGGCGGCGCCGTCGCCGGGACGAACGGACAACCGATCGCGCCTCCTTTGCCAGGCACCGCGGCCGCGGTCGCGATCGAAGGCATGGGCAAATGAGGTTTCACGAGCACCAGAACGCCGGCCGCATCCCGGCCGGCGCGGGCGATCGGGTGATTCAGTTCGCGACGCTCGAAGAAAAAGCGCGGTGGCTCGACGCCGCCTCGAGCCTCGATTCGCTCCGTCAGGGTGTGCAGAACGTGGCGCGGCGCTTTCTTCTCATCGACGGCGCCGAAGCGCGCACGCGCGCGATTCACCGGTGGGTGCGCGATCACATCCACTACGAGCAGGATTACCGCGTCTCGCAGGGGCTACCCGGCGAAGAGTTCGCGGACACCGAAACGATCCTGGCGCGCGGCTACGACGACTGCGACGGCAAATCGCGCGCGTTCGTCGCGATCGTGCGCGCCGCCGAGATGTTGAAACCACTCGGCGTCGAGGTGCGCATCCGCGACGTCTTCATGAAGCACCCGCTTTCGTTCGTGCACGTGCAAGTCGAAGTCCGATGGCCGAGATCGGAGCTGTCCGAGCGCGCGGAAGCGGGTGGGTGGCTTCTGGCTGAGATGATTTTGAAGGGCGCCGAGATCGGCGACGATCCCGACAACGTGCCGCGGGGTTCCCGAGGGGAACGCGTGCTCGCTTGAGGCGCGGTGGTCGCAAAACGGACGCCGAGATCCTTCACGGCGACACGATCGCCGATCTGTCGAGGCTGACGCACTGGCACCCGACCTATCGCCGGTTCAAAACGTGGAGCGACGTTCCCCAAGAAACGCGCGAGCTCGTAGCCGAGCGGCTTTCGATTGAGGCGCAGCAACACGAGGAGCTTTCTTCGCGCGTTCGCGGGGCGAGACCGAACCAAACCAGGTTCGAGGCGATGTGGGCCCACCTCTATCGCCTTGCGGCGGCGCACCTGTTCGATCCATCCTTGGAAGTGAAAGACGAGGAAACATGCCGCGACGACGACGACGACGAACGACACACCGACGAACGAAGCGAGCCGGCCTGACGCCCGCCAAAAAGAAGTCCGTGCGCAAGCACCTCTCTGCGTTGAAGCGCCTGCTCAAGGTCCGATGAAGGAGGAGATCCACTTTGATCGCGAAGCGGCGCGCGCGCTTCTCTTCGATCGGCTCGAGCGCGAGCAAGAAGCGATCGACCTGCGGCGGCGCGTCGTCGAAGTGAACGGCAACCCGAACGATCCGCGCTTACGGCAACTCAGCGAACGACCTGGAACCGTGATCCACTTCCACGCTTCCGATCGCGTCGTTGTGCGCTAGGCCGACGACGCCGGCGGACGGCGCCCTCGTAGGCGCGCGCCGGCGTCGGAGCGAAGCGGTTTTTCTCGGGGATGTCGACGGCGATGCGCCCGCCGCGCGTGCGCCGGAGAAACACGACGATGTCCGCATCGTGATCGATCCCGTTCGGACCGACCGGCGTGCCGTCCTTCGTCACCTGCGAGAGTAGAAACGTGACGGCCTCGAGCGCCGCGCCGAGCTCGAGCGCCGTCGCCACCGTGCGAAGGAGCTCGCGATCGCCGCGGTGTCCGTCGACCGAGAAGCGCTGGATCGAATCCCACACGATCACGGCCGGCTCGAGCTCGCCCACGTCGCGCACGACGTCGCCGAGCTCCTTCGTGTCGGTGATGAAAAGCGCGCCGATCTCTTTGGCCGAGTAGCCGAGCCGATCGGCCATGAGGCGCACGCGTTCTTCGGGCATCTCGGCCGACGCGTAGAGCACGGGGCCGCCGAGCGCGCGCGCCACGTGCCGCGCCATGTCGAGCGCCGCCGTCGACTTGCCCGCGCCGCCGCGGCCGGCGACCAGGATCGATGACGCCCGCGGGACGCCACCCCCGAGCACCCGATCCCAAACCGGCCGGCCCGTCGAAACCAAGGCAAGTTTTCTTGCGACAATGAAACGTGCATTACGTGCACGCTTAGGGGTCGCGTCAGGGGTCTCCGGCCCCCGTTCGTCCTCGATCAGGACGCAGGTTTCGAAGGCGCCGCACCCCGGACACAAGAGAAATCGCTCGTCGCAAGTGCCCGAACATGCAAGGCACGTGTAGGACGGAGGCTCGTGATAATCAGCACTTACGAGCGTCAAATGGGGGGCGCTTGGCTTTGTGCTCATTTTGCGCATACCCTGGAAAGTATCATGCCAGGTTCCGCCGCGGACGTCGTCGATTCCCATTCGGGCGACTGGCACATTTCCGACGACGGGTACGATTGGGGTCCGGTGCGGACCTGGCCCGCGCCGGTGCTTTCGCCCGACGATCGCTCGAACGCGTACAAGGCGGACCGGACGCTGCGGCCGCGGTCGGGGCTTTTCGACGCGTACGCGTTTCTCCGCTACGAGCCGGACAACCCGCTCGCGCGCCGAACGAAAGTCGACGCGCAAGGGTTCGCGTCGCTCGACGACGCCGGTTGGATTCACGACGCGGGCCGGATCTTCTGGTCCGACGTCGGCGCGCTTCCGGTGCGCTCGCGGCTTTTGCCCGGCCAATCGATGAGGTCAGGCGACCAGCTCACGAGTCCGAACGGCGCGTACGTCCTCATCCTGCAAAGCGACGGCAACCTCGTCCTCTACCGCAAAGGCGGCGCGGCGATCTGGGACGCGGCGACGACGGGGCGCGGCGGCGTTCGGCTCGTCATGCAGACCGACGGCAACCTCGTTCTCTACAACGCGCAGAACGGCGCCGTCTGGGACACGCACACGCAAGGGCGCACCGGCGTTTGGCTGAACCTGCAGGACGACGGCAACGTGGTCCTCTACGATCGCAAGACACCGATCTGGACCGCGGACACCGCCGGCGGCGTCAAGCACGAGCACAGCTCGAGTCTCTTCGACAAGATCGGCGGCGCCGTCTCGAGCGTCGGAAGCGCGATCGGTCACGCGGCGAGCGATGTCGCGAAAGTCGCGGCGCCTTTGATGAGCGTCGTTCGCACGGTGGCGCCGTTTGCGCAGACAGCGCTTTCGTTCGTGCCGGGCGTCGGCTCGGTCGTCAATGGCGCGATCGCCGCCGGCGCCTCGCTCGCGCAGGGAAACAACATCACGGACGCTCTCATCAACGCGGCGGCGTCGGCGGTGCCGGGCGGGCCGCTCGCGAAACAGGCTTTCTCGACGGCGCTCAACGTCGTGAAGGGCCAAAACGTGACGCAAGCCGCACTCGACGCCGTGCGCAGCCAGATCCCCGGCGGGCTTCCGGCGAAAGCCGCTTTTGATACCGCCGTCGCGCTCGCGCACGGGCAAAACCTGCAACAAGCCGCGATGACCGGCGCTCGCACCGCGGCACCGGTCGCCGCGGCCGCGGTCGAACCCCTGAGGAGCCAAGCCATGTCGTACCTCGATCAGCTCTCGCCCTTTGCGTCACGCGCGCTCTCGTCGGTCGGACCGGCGATCCTCGGCCGCGCTCGCCAAGCGCCGTCGCTTCTGTCGCCGCAGGTGCGCAACGTCGCGCAAGCGATCCTCCGTCGGCCGGAACTGCGCTCGGTGCCGATCGGCGAGCTCGCGCGCCGGATGAGCGTCACCGAGCACGACGCGCGGCAAGGCGTCGCGTCCGTCGTGCAAGCCGTCGCGAAGGCCGGCGGGCGCGCGCTTCCTGGCCTCACGCAAGCGGGCGATCTCGCCGATCGTCTCGCGGCCCATGTCTCGTTCGATCAGGCGATCGCGCGCTTCGCGTCGCGCGCGACCCGTCCGATCTACACGCACAATGCGATCGTGGCGCGCCGCCCGTTTCTCGGTGCGCGCGGCATGGTCGACGCGGGCTCGTTCCTCGACGCGGGTGCGCTGCCTCCCACGATCCAGCAAGGATCGTCGGGCGCGGCCGTCATCCAGTGGCAGCAAATCATCGGCGTGAAGGCCGATGGCCAGTTCGGTCCGAAGACCAAGGCCGCGACGATCAGTTGGCAGTCGGCGCACGGTCTCGTCGCCGATGGCATCGTCGGACCGAAAACGTGGACCGCGGCGCTCGGCGCCGTCGCGTCGCCGGCGCCGGCGTCCGTTCCCGCGCCGTCGATGCCCGCACTACCGGCCGCGGCCGCTCCGATCGTCGCCGCCGCGACGCAAGCCAGCCCGGTCGTCGTGTCGACGCTCGCGAGCCAGCTTCCCATGTTGAAGGTGGGAAGCACCGGGCCCGCGGTCGTGAAGTGGCAAACGATCGTCGGCACGAAAGCCGACGGCATTTTCGGGCCGCAGACCCAAGCGGCAACGAAGATCTGGCAGGCTCAGCACGGGCTTGTCGCCGATGGCATCGTCGGACCGAAGACGTGGGCCGCGGCGATGACGCCGACCGTCTCGAGCGCGCCGCCTCCGCCCCCGGCGCCCTTTCCCGCGCCGCCGGTGATGACGACGCCCGTCACCGTGCCGACGCCCGTCGGACCGATCGCGCTGCCCATCCCGACGACGA